>JGI20214J51088_10000285_pt1 | contig 36704 bp, 29 predicted proteins | sample WetSurMetagenome_FD_51088 | JGI IMG/M metagenome (IMG submission 51088) | reverse complement strand
CCCTGAGAAAAGATTACAAAGACGATATAAACATTGTCAGCAAATAGCGTATGGAAGAACAGGTTAAAAAAATAATATCAGATGATGAGGAGTATGTTATAAACATGGGGCCTCAGCATCCATCCACCCACGGTGTTTTGCGTCTTGTTGTATCTCTGAAGGGAGAAACGGTTAAGAGGGTTGAACCGCATGTTGGTTATATCCATCGTGGCATTGAAAAGATGACAGAGAATCTCACCTACCCTCAGATAGTTCATCTCACAGACAGGATGGATTATCTGTCGGCACATATCAATAATGAAGCATTTTGTCTTACGGTTGAAAAGGCTCTTGAAGCTGAAATCCCTGAGAGGGTTAAATATGTTCGCACTATACTTTCAGAGCTGACCAGGATTCAGTCGCATCAACTCTTCTGGGCTTCTTTCGGGATGGACCTTGGTGGCCTGACATGTTTCTTTTATGGCCTGAGAGACAGGGAAAAGATTCTTGATATTTTTGAGGAGACATGTGGAGGAAGAATGATTGTAAGCTATAACACTCCCGGTGGTTTAATGAATGATATTCATCCCAACTTCCAGAAGGGTGTAAAAGACTTTATAAAGTATTTCAGAAAGAAACTCCCTGAGTATGATCAGCTTCTTACAGGTAATGTGATATTTGAGCAACGTACCAAAAATGTAGGTATGGTCACCCGCGATGAAGCCATTGCATGGGGTATGACCGGCCCTGTTGGAAGAGCATCAGGTTTTTCATGTGATATACGAAAGCATAATCCTTACAGTGCATATGATAAGGTGAACTTTAAGGAGATATTATATACCGAAGGCGATACTTATCATCGCTATAAAGTAAGAATGGACGAGATGTGGGAGTCAATGAATATCATTGAACAGCTCATCGACAATATACCTGAAGGACCGTACAGTGCAAAAATGAAGCCTGTGATAAAGCTGCCCGAGGGAGAATATTACCAGAGTGTGGAGACTGCACGCGGAGAGCTTGGTGTTTTCATAGTAAGCGATGGAAACAAAAATCCTTACCGCGTAAAATTCAGATCACCCAATTTTGTTCACCTTGCGCCTTTGGACCTGATGTCAAGAGGTTACAAGATTGCTGATCTTGTAGCGATTTCCGGCTCCCTTGATTTTGTTATTCCTGATATTGACCGATAAAAGAAACCTGGCATATGGAATTTAGTATATATGATTTCAGCTCATTTACTGCATGGATAGACCAGAGCCTTCGTGCTGCCATGGCTCCGGGATGGGCTATAGCCATAGAACTGGTAATTATTGGAGTGGTAATCCTCGCATTTTATGCGCTTGTAGGACTATTCCTCATTTACGCCGAGCGTAAGGTCTGTGCTTTCATGCAGAACCGCCTCGGGCCAAATCGTCTCGGACCTTATGGCATCTTCCAGACAGTTGCAGATATGTTTAAGCTGCTGTTCTGTGAAATCATTCCAATAAAGAACTCTGACAAGGTTCTTTTCAATCTTGCTCCTTATATAGTTATCATCGCTTCTTTCCTGACACTGGGAGCCCTTCCCTTTGCAAAAGGATTGCAGGCAGTGGACCTTAATATTGGTATCTTCTACATAATTGCCATCTCCTCAATGAGTGTGGTCGGGGTTCTGCTTGCCGGATGGTCAAGCAATAACAAATACTCTCTTATTGGTGCAATGAGGAGTGGTGCCCAGATAGTAAGTTACGAGCTTTCAGTCGGTCTTTCAGTAATAACCATAGTTGTTCTTGCAGGTACAATGCAGATTTCTGAAATTGTGGAGGCGCAGCGATGGGGATGGTTCGTTTTCTCAGGGCATATCCCGGCATTTATTGCTTTTATAATCTTCCTTATAGCAAGCACCGCAGAAATCAACAGAGGCCCGTTTGATCTTGCCGAAGCTGAATCAGAACTTACTGCCGGATTCCACACTGAATATTCAGGGATCAAGTTTGCATTTTTCTTTCTGGCTGAGTTCATCAACATGTTCATTGTGTCAGGAGTAGCTGTTACGCTTTTCCTTGGCGGCTGGATGCCGCTTCACATTTACGGTTGGAACGGGTTTAACGCGGTTATGGATTTTATCCCGCCAATCTTCTGGTTCTTTGGTAAAACAGCTTTCGTCATTTTTATAATTATGTGGTTTAAGTGGACCTTCCCGAGACTAAGGATTGACCAGTTGCTTAAACTGGAATGGAACTATCTCCTTCCGATCAACCTGGTGAATCTGCTGTTGATGGCATTCATAGTGTTAATGGGATGGCACTGGTAAAAAAGACAAAAGACAAAAGTTAAAAGACAAAAGTTAAAAGACAAAAGTTAAAAGACAAAAGTTAAAAGCACCATATGAGTAGCGCAAAAGAATATTTTAAAGGACTGTTTCACGGAATCCATTCCCTTATAAAAGGGATGATGGTCACCGGAAAATATTTCTTCAGTCCTGGCGAAATAGTTACACAAAAATACCCCGACAACCGCAAGAAATTGCAGATGTATGACCGGTTCAAGGGAGAGGTCATAATGCCTCACAATGAAAAAAACGAGCATAAGTGTACCGCCTGCGGCATCTGTGAGATGAATTGCCCGAATGGCACAATAGAGGTCATCTCTATGCAGGTAATGACAGAAGAAGGTAAAAAACAACGGGTTCTTGACAAACATATTTATCACCTTGGCATGTGTACCTTCTGCGGTCTCTGCGTAAAGGTTTGCCCCTCAAACGCCCTTGCATTCTCACAGAAATTTGAGCATGCCGTCTTCAATCGCGCCACACTTACCAAAGTGCTCAACCAGCCCGGTTCTAAACTTATGAAAGGAGTTGAATAATGGAAGGTAACCAGATAATGTTTGCCATATTTGGCATTGCAATAATAGTCTTCTCAATACTGACAGTGACAAGCAGAAGGATCCTTCGGGCTGCCGTATCTCTGTTCTTTGTGCTTCTCTCCACCGCAGGAGTATATTTCCTGCTTAACTTCCAGTTCCTTGCTGCAGTACAGATTACGCTTTATGCAGGAGGTATAGTAGTGTTGATAATCTTCTCAATTCTGCTTACCAGTCAGATCAGTCACAGGTTTGAAGCTGTTGAACTTAAAAAGAAGGTGTTTTCAGCAATAGCAGCCATTGCAGGAGCAGTGCTGGTTATCACTACCATACTCAGCTATTCTTTCAGGGCCGATACTGCCGCCGCCGCCGAGGTGAATATGAAGTTGATAGGCAGATCTCTTATGGAAACGGGCGAAAACGGTTTTGTGCTTCCTTTTGAAGTGATCTCAATACTTCTCGTAGCAGCAATGATTGGTGCAATTGTAGTTGCAAAGAAGAGTAAAAATGAAACAGGGGATATAAATAAAAATTAAACTTCGATAATATGGTCACGGGTGTTCCTTTGGAGTATGTATTGATAGTTGCGGCAATAATGTTTTTCACAGGCATTTACGGTTTTCTTACTCGCCGTAATCTGATAACCATGCTGATGTCGCTGGAGTTGATCTTAAATTCAGTAAATATCAATTTTGTGGCTTTTAACCGGTATTTGTACCCGGGCAAGCTGGAAGGGCATTTTTTCAGCCTTTTTATTATTGCGGTGGCTGCTTCGGAAGCTGCTGTGGCAATAGCAATTATCATTAACATCTACAGACGGTTCTCTACTATCAATGTGGAAGACGTCAGCGAAATGAAGTACTGATAACGGTATAATAAAGAAAGAAATGAGTTCATACGGATATACAATCTGGGTTTTACTGGTTCCGGCCTTCACATTTGTGCTTCTCGGACTTTTAGGGATGAAGCTAAAGGCAAAGATCTCAGGACTCACCGGAACATTCGCGCTTGCAGTTGTGACTGCCATCTCCTATTTTACAGCTATCAGCTATTTCAGCGGAGGCGGATTGGTGAGCGGGATCTACCAGAAGATTATCGCATGTAATACAACCTGGCTGACGCTTACTGACACCCTTCATATCGATATGGGAGTGATGCTTGATCCAATCTCTGTAATGATGCTTGTGGTTATAAGCACTGTTTCTTTAATGGTTCACATTTACAGCCTTGGCTACATGAAGGGAGAAAAGGGCTTTGAGCGTTATTATGCCTTCCTTTCACTCTTTACCTTCTCAATGCTTGGACTTGTTGTTGCAACCAACATTTTTCAGATGTATATCTTCTGGGAGCTTGTAGGTGTATCGTCATACCTGCTTATTGGCTTTTATTATACCAGGGATTCTGCCGTAGCAGCAGCAAAGAAGGCGTTCATCGTCACCAGGTTTGCCGATATGGGTTTCCTTATTGGTATCCTGATGCTTTCGTTTATGACAAAGACATTTGACTTTGTAGCTCTTACCAGTCCCGATGGACCGGCAATCGCCTCCAAAGGCGGAGCTGCATTCATGGGCCTCTCCGTGATTACATGGTCAATGATACTGATATTTATGGGTGGCGCAGGTAAATCGGCAATGTTCCCTCTGCATATATGGCTCCCTGATGCCATGGAAGGCCCGACACCTGTATCAGCCCTTATACATGCAGCAACCATGGTTGTTGCCGGTGTGTACCTTGTAGCCAGAATGTTCCCTATCTATCATTTTGCAGCTCCCGATGCACTTATAGTTGTGGCGTGGGTGGGAGGCTTCACCTCTCTCTTTGCCGCAATAATAGCCATGACACAGATAGATATAAAGAGGGTCCTCGCCTACTCCACCATATCTCAGATAGGGTATATGATGATGAGCCTTGGAGTCTCAGGTTATGGAGGAGCGGAGGGTCTTGGATTCATGGCCTCTAACTTTCATCTTTTCACACATGCTATGTTCAAGGCACTGCTGTTCCTTGGTGCCGGCGCCATCATTCATGCAGTGCACAGCAACAATATGACAGATATGGGAGGTCTTAAGAAATATCTCCCGATAACAAATGCCACTTTCCTTATCGCTTGCATAACTATTGCAGGTATACCGCCTCTTGCAGGTTTCTTCAGCAAAGATCACATACTTGCTGCAGCCTTTGAAAACAATAAGGCACTTTTCTTAATTGAATATCTTGTAGCAGGTATCACAGCATTTTATATGTTCCGTCTCTACTTTTCAGTATTTCATGGTAAAAAAAGAGAATACGAACATACACCTCACGAGGCTCCGGCCACAATGACAGTTCCCCTTATCATTCTTGCATTTGCGTCAGTTTTTGCCGGACTTTTACCATTTGGAAATTTTGTTACATCAGACGGTGTGCCATTTAAGTTTGATATGGTTGACTGGAAAATTGCAATCCCGTCAGTTCTCATTGCAGGTGCAGGTATTGCTTTTGCCTGGTTAATGTACAAGCAGGAGACAGCACGTCCGGATAAATTAAAGGCAACCTTTAAAACCGGCTACAAATGGGCTTACAATAAATTCTACATGGATGAACTCTACCTCTTTGTGACTAAAAAAATCATCTTCAGGCACATTTCCGAGCCTGTGGCCTGGTTCGACAGACACATTGTGGACGGCACAATGAATGCCATTGCAAACGTAACACAGTCTGTATCTTTCAGAATAAGAGGACTGCAATCAGGTCAGCTTCAGAAATACGCTTATGTCTTTGTTTCAGGGGTAATAGGACTTGCTTTGGTGTTCATCTATTTTTTCAATTAGTAAAATAAAGAAACTATCCGGATATGAATATCTTATCTTTTCTGGTAATAATTCCACTCCTTACTATGACAGGCATACTGCTTGTAAGGGATACAAAAAAAGTAAGAATAGTTGCAGCGATTGGTATGGGGTGTCAGCTTATTCTTGCCGGGGTACTTGTCTGGCTTTATGTTTCAGCCAAACGCAGCGGCGAGTTGCAGGGCACAATGATGTTCATGAAGAGCGTCGAATGGTTTAAATCGCTGCATATTACATACGCTGTTGGTGTTGATGGAATCTCGGTGGCAATGATCGCTCTCACAGCCGTAGTTGTCTTTGCAGGTGTGTTTGCCTCATGGGAGATGGAATCATTAAAGAAAGAATTTTTTATATTCCTTTTGCTGCTTGCAACAGGGGTGTTCGGGTTTTTTATTTCACTGGACCTCTTTACAATGTTCCTCTTTTACGAGGTTGCAGTTATACCGATGTACTTTCTCATCGGCATCTGGGGCAGCGGCCCCAAGGAGTATTCGGCAATGAAGCTTACTCTTATGCTTATGGGTGGTTCTGCAATATTACTTGTAGGTATTCTTGGTATTTATTTCAATTCAGCACCCAATGGCGGGAATCTCTCCTTCAACATCATGGAGATATCAAAAGTGACGATTCCAATAAGTGCACAGAGATTCTTCTTCCCGATGACCTTTGTTGGTTTCGGTATTCTGGGAGCACTATTCCCCTTCCACACATGGTCTCCTGATGGTCATGCCTCAGCACCTACGGCAGTATCAATGCTTCATGCCGGAGTGCTTATGAAACTCGGCGGTTACGGTGCCTTCAGGGTTGCGATGTTCCTTATGCCTGAAGCTGCCGCAGAAATGGCCTGGATATTTATAATTCTTACTACAATAAGCGTAGTGTACGGAGCCTTTGGTGCAGTTGCCCAGAAGGATCTCAAATACATCAACGCCTATTCTTCAGTGAGCCATTGCGGACTGGTATTGTTTGCAGTGCTGATGATGAATCAGACCGCCATGAACGGTGCAGTTATCCAGATGATATCACATGGTCTGATGACAGCCCTCTTCTTTGCGTTGATAGGTATGATCTATGGCAGAACCCATACCCGGATGATTAATGAGATGGGCGGGCTTATGAAAGTCATTCCTTTCCTTGCAGTTGCTTACGTAATAGCAGGGCTTGCTTCACTCGGACTTCCCGGGCTGAGCGGATTTGTTGCTGAAATGACAATTTTCTTCGGTGCCTTCCAGCACCCTGACCTGTTTCATCGCGCAGCAACAATAATTGCAGTCACTTCAATTGTTATCACAGCTGTTTATATACTGCGGGTTGTGGGAATACTGCTTCTCGGACAGATAAAAAACAGTCATTACGATGAACTTAGAGATGCCAAATGGTATGAAAAACTTTCAGTATTAACTTTAATGGTGTCTATAATATATATCGGTATACTTCCGGGTGGACTCTCAACGCTTATCAGGGAGAGCCTCGGACCGATAATCAGCAAATTATTTTAAACCTGAAAAGAAGACCAATTAACTGTAAAAAGATGAGTCTTGAGAATTTTGCAATAATGCGGCACGAACTGCTACTGACAGCAGGCTTCCTCATAATATTGATAGCTGAGGTCTTTACTGCCGACGAAACTAAGAGAAAGCTGAGAGGCTTTTCAATTATACTCTTTTCAGTAATAACGGCCATGGGATTCATTCCCTCTCCTGAGGGGTCTTTATTCGGAAACATGTACATAGCCAGCCGTACTACAATGGTAATGAAGAATATTCTTAACATTGGAACGCTGATTGTTCTGATACAATCATATAACTGGCTGGGGAAACCAGAAAATGAGAATAAGATCAGTGAATATTTCCTTTTGCTTCTCTCAACGCTGATTGGTATGAACTTCATGATTTCATCAGGTCACTTTCTTATGTTTTACCTGGGTATTGAGCTTGCAACCATTCCTCTGGCTGCCCTGGCTGCCTACGACAGGATGCGTAATACTTCGGCTGAAGCGGGGATAAAACTACTACTCTCCTCTTCGCTTTCATCAGGAATAATGCTCTTTGGACTATCAATGATTTACGGAATCACCGGATCACTTTATTATAGTACTGTTGCTGCAAACCTTTCATTGTCAGGCCTTGCTGTGCTTGGCTTCATCTTCTTCTTTGCCGGAATGGCATTTAAAATGTCACTCGTTCCGTTCCACCTCTGGACAGCAGATGTGTATGAAGGAGCTCCTGTCAATGTAACTTCTTATCTGTCAGTAATTTCAAAAGGTGCAGCCTCGTTTATATTTATTATTTTACTCTTCAGGGTTTTCCCTGTGATAGTTGATACATGGCAAAACGTGCTCTGGATAATTGCAGTGCTGACGATGACAGTTGGTAACCTTTTTGCCCTGCGTCAAAAGAACATGAAGAGGTTCCTGGCTTTCTCCTCTATCTCACAGGCAGGATTCTTCCTGCTTGCACTTATCAGCGGAAGCGAGCTTGGTATGGCAACACTCATCTATTATGTTCTTGTATACATCTTCTCTAACCTGGGTGCGTTTGGCGTTGTAGCTGCCATATCGAATCATTGCGGTAAAGAAAGCATGGATGACTATGATGGCCTTTATCATACCAATCCAAAGCTCAGCCTTGTAATGATGCTTGCTATGTTTTCTCTTGCAGGTATCCCTCCAGTAGCCGGCTTCTTTGGAAAATTTTTCCTGTTTACGGCTGCTGCAGGCAAAGGATACTACGTACTTGTAACAATTGCGGTTCTAAATACTATCATTTCATTATACTACTACCTGCTTGTTGTAAAGAGCATGTTTATAAACAAAAATGAGTCGCCGATACAAACCTTCAAAAGCGACGGGATGACAAAGCTTGGACTTATTGTCTGCGTGGCAGGTATTGTTGTTGTTGGTTTTGCCAGCGGCTTGTTTGAAATAATCAGAAATCTCAGTTTCGGTATATAATTATCTTCTGTCATGGGAATACTCACAAATGCAAAGCATAATACCGGCGATATTGATGGCGTTCGCTGTTCAATTGTTGAAAGCGGAATTACCAAAGAAAGAGCTGATTTTCTTGAGGAGCTTTTAAGATTTAATGGCCGTGAAGTTAAAGTTCAGCATGATGCACCGGCAGAAGGATCAACAGAAACCCGTTACACAATTGGCGTGACAGATATCCTTTTCAATCCGGTGATTCAGGTTTATGAGCTTCTTTTAAAAAGACCCGACGGACAAAAGGTTTCGCCTGCTTACTGGAGACAGGAAAAAGGTGACACAACCGGATGGTACTGGACATTCGGAAAGAATGTTGAGCCCGATTATTACGAATAAATCCTATTTTGTTTTCAGCAATCGTTTGAGGAGTGCTACAAAGGTATCGATATCTTCATCTGTGGTATCCCAGCTTGTCATGAGCCTGTATTCTTCAGCTGCCTCATCCCAGGGGTAAAAGAAATACTCTTTATTCAGCTCCTGAGCTATTTTTCGTGGCATTACAACGAATATCGCATTTGCATCGACACTTTGTGTTATTCTGATCCCCTTCACTTCCCTGAGGCTCTTTTCAAGCTTTTTGGCCAGTTTATTTGAATGTGTTGCACACTCTTTCCATACCTCTTTATCCAGGTAAGCAATATATTGTGCCGAGATGAACCTCATCTTAGAGGCGAGCTGCATAGACTGTTTGCGGATGTATTTAAAGCCGTCCGATATCCCGGGGCGGAGGAATACAACAGCCTCGCCGTACATCATTCCGTTTTTTGTTCCTCCAAAGGAAAGAACATCGACCCCTGCATCAGTGGTAAATGCTTTGAAAGGTAAAGAAAGGGATACAGCAGCATTTGCAAGACGGGCTCCGTCCATATGAAGCAGCATATCGTGCGAGTGGGCAAAATCAGCAAGAGCTCTAATTTCTTCAACTTTATAGACCGTACCCATTTCGGAAGGCTGTGAAATGGAGATTACCTTAGGCTGTGAATGATGCTCAAAGCCAAATCCGTGCATGTGTTTTGCAAGATACTCTGGTTTTAGCTTGCCATCCGGAGTATCTACTGTCAGCACTTTACATCCAATATTTTTTTCAGGTGCACCGCATTCATCCTGCTCAATATGTGCTGTGTAAGCCGAAAGAATGGCATTCCATGAGCGGGTCACTGCAGAAAGTCCCATAATGTTGGCAGCGGTTCCGTTGAACACAAAAAACACCTCTGCATCTTTGCCAAGATGGTCCTGAAGAAGTTTCTTTGCCTTTTCAGTATACAAGTCATCGCCATAACCAACAACGTGTCCAGTATTTACATTATTCAGCTCAAGCATGACTTTAGGATGTACACCTGAATTATTGTCGCTTGCAAATCCTCTTTTATTAATTTCGCTCATTTTTTAAGGTTTTGATGGCGCAATTTAACCAATTCATGTGCAAGTTCAATGTTAAAAAATCATTATAGTGGCTGGCCCTTACACGGCATTTTCTATCCTTATCCTGCCTCTAACACGACCTTTTCCGTATTTCGGCTGCCTCCATCCCGGCCTTCCCCCGACGCGGGGGAAGGTGCCATCTCTACTATGTTTACCAGAAAGAGGATATTAAAGTAAAGCTGGTCTTAATCCACTTTTTTCTAACTTTATGGAAATTTACCACTCGAGATGCGATATTTTCTTTTTCTCTCATTTAAAGGTACATCATACAATGGCTGGCAGTTGCAGCCAGGCAAAGCGACGGTGCAGGGTGTTGTCAACAAAGCCCTTACAACAATTCTGGGTGAGCAGATAAACGTAACTGGTGCAGGCCGTACAGATACCGGTGTGCACTCTTCATTTTTCTGCTGTCATTTTGATTCAGACAAATCAGGGTTGGATAATGACCAACAGCTTTTATACAGGCTCAACGGATTTCTTCCCGGAGACATATCTGTAAACAGGATTGTAAGGGTAAAAGCAGAAGCCAATGCACGGTTTGAAGCTGTTTCCAGAACATATTGCTACACTATTCTCAAGGAAAAAGATCCTTTTCTTGCTGATACAGGCTGGCTCCTCTTCTGGGATCTGGACATTGATAAAATGAATATGGCTGCCTCAGTTCTTTTAAAGCATACCGATTTTACAAGTTTCTGCAGGCTCCATGGCGGAAATAAAACAAATCTATGTAAGATTTCAGAGGCAAAATGGACAGACACCGGGAAAACACTTGTGTTTACAATTACGGCCGACAGGTTCCTGCGAAACATGGTAAGGGCAATTACAGGTACAATGATACCGGTAGGACGCGGAAAGCTGAGTATTGCTGACTTTGAGTCTATTATTGAGGGTAAAAACAGAGGTCTTGCAGGTCAGTCGGCCCCGGCCCAGGGACTCTCGCTTACAGCAATAGGTTATCCAAAAGAGATATTTGTCTGATTAATCCCTGTTCCAGATTTCCCAGGACAGTTCAGCCTGAAGGCGGAGCATCTCCATTCCGTTGAAGATAGTGCAACCACGTTTCTCGCCCCTGAGAAGGAACTCAGTTTTTTCAGGGTTATAGATAAGGTCATAAAGAACCTGCTGTGGCAGAAGAGATTCATAATCAATTGACGGGCACTCTGATGTCAAAGGGGACATGCCAACCGGGGTAGTATTCACTATGATGCCGGCACTTTGCAGAATATCCGGAGTGACATCATTATACGATAAATCTCCTTTGGATGCATTTCTTGAAACCCGGGTCACATCAAAACCCATGAGTCCAAATACATGACATACACTTGCTGATGCGCCACCTGTGCCCAACACAAGAGCCTTTTTCTGTTTAATTCCGGGGATGTTTTCGATTGTTTTCCTGAATGCAGGGGCGTCAGTGTTGAATCCCTTAAGTGAAGCATATCCGCCTTTCCCGGTAATCTTGATGACATTTACTGCTCCTATTGCCTGAGCCGTAGCATCAATCTCACTGAGGTAATTCAAAACATCAACCTTATGCGGAATTGTGACATTTAATCCGCAAAGCTCAGTGTTGTTCGTTATCAAATCAGGCAGAAGATCTATGCTCTTTAGCTGAAACAGTTCATAACGATAGCCTTCAAGACCTTCGCTCCTGAATTTTTCATTAAAATACTTTTGAGAAAAAGAGTGACCGAGCGGATACCCTATTAACCCGAACAGCTTCATTTCAGGTTCTCAGGGAGGAAGCTGAAAAAGGTATCGCTTCTAAGGCCAAGTCTCAGTGCTTCAAGCGAAATGATCTCTGTAGGAGCAATATTCCCAAGGTTCACATTGGCACCGAAGTTTTTAATGAACCATGCCTGCTGTGATTTCTGAGGGGCTTCCCAGAGAACATTATGGAATCCGACGTTCTTAGATATAGAATTTATAAGATCAAGGTTCAGTGAGCCATCATCATTGTATATCCCTATTGTTCCAGTTTCGCGGGCTTCAGCAATAACCTTGACAGAACCGGCATCGAGCTCCGATTTCATCATTTCAACCCACTGATCAGGAGTATAAACAACATCTTTCTTTTTCGATCCCACCTCAGAAACAACGGTAAAATCCTTTGAAAGGGTTTTGATATAGTTTAATTTATCCTGATGAGGGAATTCAAATGATCCGTCAGATATCTCAACCATTTTTATTCCAAGAGACTTAAGCAGGTCAACATATTCACTGAACATTCCTCTTATGATGAATGCCTCAAAAAGAGTGCCTCCCAGGTATGTAGTCATCCCTGCTTTGTTATAAAGTTTTATCTTCTTGTCTGCATCAGGAGTAATTATTGAGGTGCCGAATCCGAGCTTTACGTAATCGACATATTCTCTTCCGACAGAAATAAAGTTTTCGGCCTCCCTGAGGCTCAATCCTTTATCCATCACCATTGTAAGACCATCATTCCTTGGTTTTTTACCTCTGTCGGGGATATATGAAAGCAAATATCCTGCGTTTTTCATAACTGATCTATTTATTAAACAATTGAATTAATTCAGGAGTAAGTAATTTATCCGGAAACATTGAAGAAAAATCATCAAAGAGTTTTTCATCAAGATCTGCAGCTCTTGAAAGAGTCATCATGGCCTCGTCATAATCCTGCGTATGAAGATAACACGAACCGAGGATATAAGAAAGGCCCGGAACATCGCCAATGACCTTTCTGGCTTCCTCAAGCAGAGGAATTGCAGATTTGAAGGAATTAAGGATAGTTACAATGAGACCCAGTTCAAGCCAAGCGTCATCAAAATATGGATCTATTTTGATTGTGGCCTGGAAACACTTCAGTGCCTCTTTAATATTTTTTGTTCCTATATAAGCTTTCCCCAGTGAGAACCAGCAATCAGGATTTTCTTCATCAAGTTCTACAGCGCGTTTAAAATAGCGTATGCTCTCTTCAGCTTTATCCCGGTTAAGGCATAGTAAGCCAAGGCCATACCAAGGGTCAGAAAATTCAGGTGTAATGTCTATTGCAGCAAAATAATATTTGCGCGCCATCTCCTCGTTGCCTGTCTTATCGTAGCACTCAGCAAGATATGTAAGACCCTCCAGACTTTCAGGTTCTTCAGCAACAAAATCAAGATAAATGCCAAGGGCTTCTGAATAGCGCTCCAGGTTGCTGAGTATGTTTGCTTTATTGAAGAGTGCAAAAGTATTTTCAGGGTTTATTGCAAGTGCATAATCATAGGCCTCAATAGCTTCCTCATATCTGGAGGTCTTATTGTAAATGATCCCCAGGTTATACCATGCGCTGTCTGAGTTTGGTTCCTCATCAAGATATTTACGATAATAGAAAATACTGTTGGTATAATCGTTCATCTTATCGTAAGCATAAGCCAGATCATAGATATGAGCAATAAAATCAGGTTCCAGATCCATCAGTCTGAGCAGGTAAGGTATCAGATGCTCATAATAATTGAGGTTCTGAAGAATTGAAGTTATATTGAAAAGTGTGTTTTCTATCTCCTCCTCCTCTGATGCAAGGGCAATTTCAAACATTTTCCCCGCACCGGTGATGTCACCGAGCATAGCCAGGGCTGTCCCCTTGCAAATTGCTATTTCGTAGTTACCAGGTTCAATACTCTCAATCTTTTTGCAGATTGCCAGTGCTTCAAGGGCTCTCCCCTTGTCTATCAGAACGCGTGCTTTACGCACCTGTATCGGTACTGAATGAGGGTGAAGCTCGCAGGCAAAAGACATTGCTTCAAAAGCTTTTGCCGAGTTATCGGAATCGAGGTAATAGTCTATAATAGCCTCAAATTCAATAACATCAAAATAACAGCTTTGATTACTCCGCCTCATTTTTTCAAAGCGAAGAACAATCTCCTCTACTTCCCCATCCTGAACAAAGCCGTATTTGTCTTCTTCCATTATGAAATATTTATGTGACAAAAATAATACTTATTGCTTCATTTGATCATCGCTCATGCTTCAATTATTAACAGGTATTTGTTTTTATAAACAAGAAACTGAGACTATTTGCTAAAAAGAATTTAACTGACGCAACCATCTTTTCGCTTTTTACATCTTATAATTGTAAAAAAGGCGTAAAATATTTTCACATACCCTATATTACCCTAAATTAACCTAATTCTACCTTCTGAAGCCGGGCCTTACAGGTCCGGTTTTTTTATAACTTTGGTGTGATGCAAATAAAAGATGTCGCCATGAAAAACTGCTGTCTTGATTTTCTCATTGCATTTTCAATAATAATTTGTCTGGCTTCTGCTTCATGTAAAAAACATGAGGTAAAGATAAAATATGAATACGGGGTATTCCCTGATACTGTTATAAACCTGGCAGGGATAAATACTGAGTATAATGATTATAACATTGCTCCTGATCCGGATAATCTTTATAACCTCACAGCTTCATTTCCACTGGTTTTCTCATCTGACCGCAACAGCTCAGGGGTCAGCTTTGATCTTGTTTACGGTTACATAAACTATGACTTTAACAGAGTAACAGGCTCTTTTTCCTTATCATCAGAAATAGTTGAAAACCCATTCTTCAAGAATCTGGTATCAAAAATGAATACAACGGGGAATGATTTCGGGCCCAACAGGATATACTGTTCTGGTGACGGGTTTGAATATGGATTTGTTGCTTCGGAGGAATCAGGTCGCGGTCTTGACATTATGTACTCTAAATATCTGCCTCTCTATTCAGCCACAACTGTAATACCTTCACCCGTTCCTGTTTCACTTGTTAACAGTTCATCAAATGATGCTTATATCAGTTTCAACAGCAGCTTTGATACACTCTATTTCTGTTCTGACCGCGGAGGTAATTTTGATATATACTATTTAAGGAGGGCAAACAGTGTGCCTTTCAACGACTGGTTACTTTCGCCGCAGGCTTCCCCGTCTGGCGTTGACAGCGTCAGAACATCAGCAGATGAGAAGTGCCCGTTTATCACGGGTAGGGTAATGATTTTTGCTTCTGACAGGGAGGGCGGGTATGGAGGATGGGACCTCTATTACTCTGTTTTCAGGGGTGGCAAATGGAGTTCGCCAAAGAATATGGGAGATAAAATAAACAGTGCCAACAACGAATACAGACCTGTTGTTGTTTCCAACAACAGCTTCACTAACAAATTACTATTGTTCTCTTCTGACCGGCCAGGTGGAAAAGGCGGTTATGATCTTTATTTCAGCAGTTTCAATATAAAGTAAAAGTCACTCTTCAGCGTTTGCAGGCTTTTAGTGTATTGAGCATCAGTGAAGCTATTGTCATTGGTCCTACTCCACCCGGTACAGGTGTAATAAACGAGCATTTAGGGGCTACATTCTCAAAATCGACATCCCCGCTGAGTCTGAAGCCTGATTTTTTTGTTGCGTCAGGTACTCTTGTTGTTCCAATGTCAATTACTACAGCACCATCCTTTACCATATCGGCTTTAATAAAAGCGGGTGATCCTATTGCTGCAATAATAATGTCGGCATTTAAAAGCACCTCTTTAATGTTTTTTGTGCGGCTGTGAACAACAGTTACGGTTGCGTCCATGCCTTTCTGTGAAAGAAGTATACTGAGCGGTCTGCCTACATTGACACTTCTGCCAACAACTGCGCAGCTGGCACCGGAGGTTTTAATGTTATATCTTTTAAGCAACTCAACAACACCTAAAGGAGTAGCGGAAACGAAACCCGGCAGTCCTGTCACCAGCCTTCCGAGGCTTATTGGGTGATACCCGTCAACATCCTTTTCAGGTGAGACAGACTCAATAATCTTTTCCTCTGAGATATGTCCGGGTAACGGAAGCTGAACTATAAACCCGTCAATCATCGGATCATTGTTCATATCTTCCACTTCTGCAAGTAGTTCACCCTCAGTTATTGAAGAATCAAATCTTCTGAGGGTTGATTCAAAACCAATCTCTTCGCAGGCTTTAACCTTATTGGCAACATATGTTTCACTGGCGCCGTCATTGCCAACAAGGATAGCAGCAAGATGAGGAACTCTTATTCCTTTAGCCTTCATCTCTTTTACTGATGCAGATAATTCTGCCTTAATGTCTGCCGATGTCTTTTTTCCGTCAATAAGCTGGTACATGATATTATCTTCTTGGTACGAGGTTTGGCATTTTTCCTCCTTTGGAGGCCATTTTCATTATTTTCTTTGTATCCTCAAACTGTTTCATGAGCCGGTTTATCTCTGCAACCGTGGTGCCGCTTCCATCTGCTATTCTTTTCCTGCGGCTGCCGTTCATGAGAGAGGGGTTAGACCTTTCTTCGGGAGTCATACTGTAAATGATAGCCTCAATGTTCTTAAAGGCGTTGTCATCAATATCCAGGTCCTTGACTGCTTTTCCAACTCCCGGTATCATTGACATAAGATCCTTCATATTACCCATCTTCTTTATCTGCTGTATCTGGGCAATGAAGTCATTAAAGTCAAACTGGTCCTTGGCAATCCTCTTCTGCAGTTTCTTTGCCTCTTCCTCATCAAACTGTTCCTGGGCTTTTTCAACAAGTGATACTATATCACCCATACCGAGTATCCGGTCTGCCATTCGTTCAGGGTAAAAGATGTCAAGTGCATCCATCTTTTCACCTGTACTGACAAACTTGACTGGCTTGTTTACCACCGACTTTATTGAAAGTGCCGCTCCACCTCTTGTATCGCCATCAAGTTTGGTGAGTACCACTCCATCGAAATTTATCCTGTTATTAAATTCAAGTGCAGTGTTAACAGCATCCTGACCTGTCATTGAGTCAACAACAAACAGTGTTTCCTGAGGATTAACGGCCGATTTGACAGCTGCAATCTCTTTCATCATCTCCTCATCAACAGCAAGACGTCCTGCTGTATCAATAATTATAACATCATAGCCCCCTTTTTTAGCCTCTTTTATTGCATTGCGGGCGATCTCAACAGGATTCTTATTGCCCTCTTCTGTATAAACCGGAACCTCAACCTGTTCACCAAGAACTTTCAACTGTTCAATTGCAGCTGGTCTGTATACATCACCGGCCACAAGCATAGGCTGTTTACCTCTTTTTGTCTTTAAATGTTTTGCCAGTTTGCCGCTGAATGTTGTTTTACCTGAGCCCTGCAAACCAGCAATAAGAATTACAGAAGGGTTTACTTTTATATTGATATCGCTCCTCTGACCGCCCATGAGCTCGGTAAGCTCATCGTGGACAATCTTGATCATCATCTGCGACGGTTTGACTGATTTAAGCACATCCTGGCCAATGGCTTTTTGCTTTACGGTATCAGTAAACTGTTTGGCTATCTTGTAATTAACGTCAGCATCCAGAAGTGCTCTTCTGACTTCTTTAAGAGTCTCAGCAACATTAATTTCAGTTATTGTACCCTGTCCTTTTAATAGTTTAAAGGATCGTTCAAGTCTTTCACTAAGGTTTTCAAACATATCAAGTATCTTATTATTTACATTCTCTCAGGCACTTCTATTCCAAGGAGCCACAAACCATTCTTCAGCACCCGGCCAGTCATATTTGACATTACTATCCTGAAATTGCGGACTGAGGTATCACTTTCCCCTAAAATGGTATAATCGTGATAAAACTGATTAAACTCCCTGGCCAGCTCGTAACAATAGTTGGCAACAAGAGCCGGGCTTTGTTCCGTTGCTGCTTCAGATACTATTGCCTTAAAGTCGTTGAGCAGTTTAACCAGGTTAATCTCTTTTGAGTTAGGCAGTGAATCATGAAACTGAAGTTCTTTAGTGTCAATTCCTGATTCTTCCGCTTTTTTAAGAACAGATCTTATCCTGGTATAGGTATACTGAATAAAAGGGCCTGTGTTACCGTTAAAATCAATTGACTCTACCGGGTTAAATGTCATGTTCTTTTTGGGATCCACTTTAAGGATGTAATATTTCAAAGCTGCAAGGCCAATTTTCCTGTAAATCTCTGCCTTTTCAGGTTCGGAAAAGCCCTGTAGTTTGCCAAGTTCCTGCGACATTTCCCGGGCTGTTGCTGTCATCTCCTCAATAAGGTCATCGGCATCCACAACCGTACCCTCACGTGACTTCATTTTACCCTCAGGAAGTTCAACCATGCCATAGGAGAAATGATGAAGTCCGGAAGCCCAGCTGAAGCCCATCTTCTGCAAAATTACAGCAAGCACCTGGAAGTGATAATTCTGCTCGTTTCCCACAACATAAATATGCTGATCAAATTTGTAGTCAGAATACCTTATAAATGCAGTACCCAGGTCCTGTGTCATATAAACTGCTGTTCCATCAGAGCGCAGCAAAAGTTTCTGATCGAGTTTGTCGGCAGTAAGGTCAGCCCATACTGATCCGTCGTCCTTTCTGTAAAGAATATTTTTCCCGAGTGCCTCAAGTACGAGCTCTTTTCCTTTTTTATAGGTATCGGACTCATAATATATCTTATCAAACTCTACCCCGAGTGCCCTGTATGTAATATCGAAACCGGCATATACCCACGAATTCATCTTATGCCAAAGCTCAATGGTTTCAGGATCACCTGCCTCCCACTTTAAAAGCATTTCTCTTGCAGCCTGCATAAGAGGAGCATTTTCAGCAGCTTCATCATCACTCTGCCCTACATTTTTAAGCTCAGCGATCTGGCGCTTGTACTCTTTGTCAAACATTACATAATAGTCACCAACAAGATGATCACCCTTGGTATTGGTTGACTCTGGTGTCTGACCATTGCCATAGAGCTTCCATGCGATCATGGATTTACAAATATGTATACCACGATCATTGACAATGTTTGTTCTTATTACCTTATTTCCAGCTGCTGCAATAATTCTTGAAAGAGAATATCCCAGGAGGTTGTTTCTTATATGCCCCAGGTGAAGAGGCTTATTCGTATTTGGTGATGAAAACTCAACTACTATCAGGGGGGAATTTTCCCGGGCTTCAGCAAAGCCAAATTCATCTTCTTTATGAATCTCAGCAAGAACCTTTCTCCACTCCTGAGGTGCAATAACAAGGTTAAGGAATCCTTTGACAACATTAAAACCGCTTACAGCAGGCATATGTTCAGCCATGTAATTACCAATTTCATTTCCTGTTGCTTCCGGTGATTTGCCAGAGACCTTTAAAAGCGGGAATACAACAAGAGTAAAATCTCCTTCAAATTCCTTCCTTGTTTTTTGTATCTGAAGAAGGTTATCAGCAAGGTGGCTGCCGTAAAGGCTTATTATTGCCTGCCGCACACCCTCTCTAAGCAAATGTTCCATCATTTTTTATTTCAGTGTGCAAAGATAATATTTCCTTAAATAAAGGAGCAATTCTTATGCTACGGATAAATGATTAGATTAAATGCTGGATTTATTTGACTATTCTTCCTTTTTTTTTGACAAATAGAAATTGGGGTGTATGTTACTTTTATACCTTTGATCAAACTCATGACACTAACGGGAGAAAAAAATCAGAAGATGAGCAAGCCGAAAGATTTGCACATAGATGCAACCTCAAAGACACCGGAAATTGATCTGGATGTCGAAAAAGGGATAATAAGCATTCACGGTAAATCCATACCAGAGAATGCAAGTTCATTTTACGAACCAGTATACAAATGGGCTGAACAGTATGTAAAGAGCCCGGCAAGGTCTACAAACCTTAAGCTCAATGTTGTATACTTCAACACGGCATCCATCCTCTGGATGGGTAAGCTGCTGAAGCTTCTGACCCGCATACCTAAATCAGAACATGTGCTGTTTATTCATCTTTACTTCGATATTGAAGACTTTGATTCAATGGGAGAAGAAGATGTTAAAGAGGCTCTTTCACCTATTCTTGATGTCACTGCCGATGCTACCTGCAGCGTAGGCATAAAACTGTACGGGGTGGATGATAATGGTAAAGTGCTTAAGGAAAATATTGTTCTGATATAATTTCCTGTTCAACTTTTACTTTTCCGTTGTTTTATTTTCGTGTAATTTTACAGGAATAAAAGACCTGTAAATGAAGAGGTTTTCTATATCCATAATACTCATTATAATGGCTATTATGACAAGCTACGGACAAAATAGCGGAAACGTAAGAAAACCGGCTGTTGCCGGCAGTTTTTACCCGGCAGACCCCGGCCAGCTTAAGAAAGAGGTCTCCTATTATCTTGATGCATCAGGGAAAATATGTAAGGATGGTATTGTAAGAGCTATAATCGTACCTCACGCAGGATACATTTTTTCGGCTCATACTGCTGCCGCTGCCTTCAAATACATACCGGAAAATGCTGACTATGACAATATCTTCCTGATAGGGACCAGCCATAATTATGCTTTTGACGGAGCTTCGGCCTATACTTCGGGCGACTTTATGACGCCTCTGGGCGAGGTGAAGGTAAATACAGAAATCTGCAAAAAGCTGGAGGAGAGCAGTTCATTCTTCATTTCAAGGGATGATGTTCATATTCCTGAACACTCTCTTGAAGTTCAGCTGCCATTTATCCAATGTCATTTTAACAAAGTCATTCCAATTGTGCCGATTCTCATTGGTACCGGCAATCTTTTGACCTTACAGGGTATTGCCAAAGCGCTTCAGCCATATTTTAATGAAAAAAACCTGTTCATAATAAGCAGCGATTTTTCCCATTATCCTTCATATGATGATGCCACCAGGGTGGATAAAATGACCATGGAGGCAATAATTAAAGGCGATCCGGATAATTTTATTAAAACCGTCAGGTCAATTGAGAAGTCTGGTACGGATGGACTGGCAACTGCAATGTGCGGCTGGTCATCAGGATATGTTTTGCTGAGTCTTACCCGGAATGAGAAAGACCTTGTCTTCAACCATCTGGAATATACCAACTCGGGCAACTCAACGTATGGTGACAAAACAAGGGTCGTCGGTTACAACGCTATAGCCATTGTGCAAACTGCAGGAAAAAGTCAGGAATCAGCTAAAGCTCAGGGACCCGGCTTCACTCTTACTGATGACGAGAAGAAAACCCTTTTGAAGATTGCGCGGAATGCAATTAAATCAAAACTTTTTAATGAAAGCGTGCCACAGACTGACCCTGCCAAACTATCGCCAACATTAAAAGAGCCCCTGGGGGCATTTGTCACTCTTACAATTGACGGACAGCTCAGGGGATGCATTGGCAGATTCATGCCCTCTGAACCCTTGTATACTATTGTGGAATCAATGGCTGTTGCCGCTGCCTTCAGCGACACCCGGTTCACGCCTCTCACAAAAGCAGAATACCCTAAAATTGAGATTGAGATATCAGTGCTGGGCCCGCTGCATAAAATTAAAAGTATTGATGAGATAGTGATAGGCAAGCATGGTGTATATGTAAAAAAAGGAATGCGATCCGGAACGTTGTTACCCCAGGTACCCGATGGCCGTGGATGGACTGTGGAGGATTTTCTGGGTTACACCTCAAGGGATAAAGCCGGTATCGGTTGGAAGGGATGGCAGGACAAAGACGCTGAGATTTACACCTACGAGGCAGTCGTATTCCATGAATAATTCACGGGATATCAGGTCAATTCTTTTTATTACCGGCTTCGTAAGTTCCTCCTTACAGTTTATAATGCTCCGTGAGATCGCAAGCCTTTGTGGCGGAAACGAAATTATCACCGGATTATTCCTTGCTGTCTGGCTATTGCTGTCGTCATTAGGAACATCTCTGTCTGGCTTCGGAAGAAATGAAAATTTAAATCGTCTCATACTTTTTTTTGCTGCCACACCGCTAATCTCTTTAGCTCTGTTCATCTTTTTAACCAGAGTGATGATCCAACCCGGAGAAACACCATCCCTGGTTAATACCCTTGTATTGATTCTTTTAACCCTGGCCCCTACTGCCATTACATCATCAAGGACGTTCATTTTACTCAGCAATGTCAGGAAACAGAGCCTGCTGGGAGAGCCAGGCAACAGTTTCGGACTTGAGACTATCGGATCTGTATTTGCCGGAATTCTTTCAACAGCTATTGTGATCCTGTTTATAAGAACCTTCCTGTTCTTCTTTATAATTGAGATACTTACATTTCTGGCCCTGTCAGTGATTCTTTATAAACCTGGTGTTATCGGCAGTGTAACATTAGTTCTTGCAGCAATAGCTTCAGTTTCATTGACTGTTTTATCCGGACCTGATGTATTTATACGCGATCTGCAATTCAGAAACATTAAAATACATGAGACTTTTGATACGCCATATGGCAATATAACCAAAGGAGATTACTTTGGAGAAGATGTCACATTTTATGATTTCAGGCCGGTTTATTACAATAACGATAATATCAGGTGTGAGGAAGACATCCATTTCGGGTTGCTCCAGTCAGAGAAACATGATTCAGTGTTGCTTATATCAGGAGGGTTGATTAATCACCTTCCTGAAATAATGAAATATAAACCTGAACAGGTAACCTATGTTGAACATGATCCCGGGCTAATTAAATCAGAAAACATTACCGGGCAGTTTTCCGGTTTTCCTCATATAACTGTTTTATCTAAAGATGCATACAGTTTTCTTAAGAAGGGGAACAATAAGTTCGACGCAATAATACAGCTTGTTCCCCAGCCTTCAACCCTGTCTCTGAACCGTTATTACAGCCGTGAATATTTTGCCGACCTGAAATTCAACCTGAATGAAGGCGGAATATTCGTTTGTAACCCTCTGCCGGCATTCAACTACGTATCTGATAATTATAAAAGAACACTTGCTTCTATTGTTAATGCACTGAAATGCTCATTTAGAAATGTCAGAGTCATACCTGGTAACAGCCTGTATGTCATTGCATCTGACAGCTCAGTCAGAACAGATTTTTGCCTCATGTCTAAAGAAAAAGGGATAAACAATAAATATGTCAATTGTGATTATTTCAATGACAATGAATTAACCAGGAGAAGTAATTTGTTGCTATCAGAAATTAATTCTTCACTAAGGCCCAATACACTTTTAAAGCCGGTTGCCTCGTGGTACCAAAATTCGCTTACTCTTGAAAAGCAGGGCAGCAAAAAGCTAACTATAGTGCTTCTTTTAATGTTAATTACGGCAATCTCAGTTTTAAAAGTAAGGAAAGGGACTCTGCTTATTTACTCTTCATCATGTGCATTATCAGGTCTGGCAGTAACTGTAATCTTTGTCTTCCAGGCTATACTTGGCAATGCGCATCTGTTATCAGCTTTCATATTATCACTTCTTTTCTCCGGGCTTGCAACCGGGGCTGCTTCACCAAGAAGAAGAGAACGATCATTCATTTTCTATCCCCTCGGGCTTGTGATTGTAGTCTTATCTACCGGTTTATTAGCAAACTTTCTGGCGCTTCGTGAAATAAGCTCAGTTATTCCCGGATTACTTATGCTTCTGACTTTTGTAGCTGGCTTTTTTGTTGGCTCTCTGTATCGCATAATGACCTCAGGCAGGTCAGCCATCTCAACCGAAAGAGTTTATGGAGTTGATCTTTCTGGTTCAGCTGCAGGATACTTACTAACCGGAACCATTCTTATCCCTCTGATAGGTATAATGATGACAACTTTTATTCTTTCAGGTATCATTTTAGTGTCTGTTTTTATTGTATCGGTTGCACCAAAATTGTAGTTTTACAGACTTAGCTGGTTGTTTACTATGACATTGATAATTAACAATAAAGGTATCACCAGGAGAGACTTTGCCAAACAGGTTTCGCTTGCCTCTGCCATTCTCATTGTTTCACCACGTATATTAAAAGGTGCTAAACCTGCAGGGGAAATGGTAAGAGTGCCTGCACTTTACCAGCAGGAGAGTCCACGAGGAATAATGTGTCTGTTATGCCCTAACAGCTGTGTGCTTAAAGAAAATGAGAAAGGAACCTGCAGGAACAGGATGGTTTATAAAAACAAGCTTTATTCAATTGCATATGGGAACCCATGCACAGTAAACAACGACCCGATTGAAAAGAAGCCTCTTTATCATTTTCTCCCTGGCAGCTCTGCCCTCTCCATTGCCACGGCAGGGTGCAACCTGGCATGTCTTAACTGCCAGAACTGGACTATCTCACAGACTTCTCCCGATAACACAACAAATTATAACCTTCCGCCTGATGATGTTGTTGCTACAGCGATAGCAAACAAAACGGAATCAATAGCGTATACATATTCTGAGCCAAACACGTTTTATGAATATGTTTATGACACTGCCCTGTCAGCACGGAAGAGCGGAATAAAGAACGTGATGGTGTCAAACGGGTACATTAACCCTGAACCGCTAAAACAGCTTTGTAAGGTCATTGACGCAGCAAATATTGATCTGAAATCATTCAGTAACGAGACATACATAAAACTTAACGGAGGCAAGCTTCAGCCTGTGCTTGACTCCCTTAAGATTTACCGTGATGAGGGAGTCTGGCTTGAGATAACCAACCTGATGGTTCCCGGGTGGACAGATAAGCCTGATGAGGTACGGGCAATGTGTAAATGGCTATATATAAACGGTTTTCAGGATGTCCCAATACACTTCAGCAGATTTTTCCCGCAATACAAGCTGGAGCACCTTCCTCCCACTCCCGTCAGTATTCTTAAAACAGCTGCAGAGATAGCTAAAGAAGAGGGTTTACGCTATATTTACAAGGATAATCTGGCCGGTTCAGAGACGTCTGACACCATTTGTCCGCAATGTGGTAAAAGGGTAATATCAAGAAAAGGATATACAATAATTGAAAACAATCTTAAAAACGGGAAATGTAGTTGCGGCACTGTCATCCCGGGTGTATGGAAAAAATAAACAGTAACCTGGCTGTGATCTTATGAAATCCGTTGAAGCAATAAAGAGAGCTGAAGAGCTGAGAAAGACTATAAAAGAACACAACTACAGGTATTATGTACTTAATGCACCTGTTATAAGTGACTTTGAGTTTGATCTTCTGCTGAATGAACTGGATACTATTGAAAAAGAGTTTCCCGAAGCACGTACCGCCGATTCTCCAACAGCAAGAGTCGGGAGCGATATTACAAAGGAGTTTGTTCAGTACGGGCATACATATCCGATGCTTTCGCTTGGAAACACATATAATGAAGACGAGGTACGTGATTTTTGCGAAAGAGTAAGAAAAGGCCTTGGCTACGAACCCGAGTATATTTGTGAGCTTAAATATGACGGCGTATCAATTAGCCTGACTTACGAGGGCGGTAAGTTTACCAGGGCTCTTACGAGAGGCGATGGCGTAAAAGGAGATGATGTTACATCCAATGTAAAGACAATCCGTTCCATTCCATTAAAGATTGATAGTGCCGGTATCCCTGACACATTTATTCTCAGGGGAGAGATATTGATACCCAGAGAAGGATTTAACAGGATGAATGCCCAGAGATCTGCAGCAGGTGAACCACTTTTTGCAAACCCACGTAATGCAGCTGCCGGAACCATTAAGCTTTTAGACCCTGCCACTGTCGCATCACGACCTCTTGATTGCTTTCTTTATTATCTTCTTGGTGAAGAACTGCCGGCTGACAATCATTATGATAATATGATGTTTGCAAAACAATGGGGGTTCAGGGTTGCCGAGGTGATGGAGAAATGCAATAATACTGATGAGATAATCAGGTTTATGAAGAAGTGGGAGAATGAACGTAAAAGATTACCCTATGACACCGATGGCGCTGTCATCAAGGTAAATAATCTCAACGCTCAGTCACTCCTTGGGATGACAGCAAAATCGCCAAGATGGGCTATCGCTTTTAAATATGCAGCTGAGCAGGCCACGACGAAGCTTCTTTCCGTTGATTTTCAGGTAGGGCGAACAGGAAACATAACTCCTGTTGCCAACCTTGAACCGGTACTTCTTGCAGGTACAAAGGTAAAAAGGGCCTCTTTACATAATGACGACCAGATAAAACTGCTGGGGCTGCACCTGGAAGATATAGTCATTATTGAAAAGGGTGGTGAGATCATTCCAAAAATTGTTGGAGTTGATCACTCGGCAAGAGGCAGTAATGCAACAGAAGTGACGTTTCCGGAAAAGTGTCCTGAATGCGGCTCTGTGCTTTTCAGAAACGAAGGGGAAGCAAATCACTACTGCCCCAACTATCTTCATTGTCCTCCTCAGATTACAGGCCGGATAATCCATTTTGCAAGCAGAAAGGCAATGAATATTGACGGACTGGGTGATGAGACAATTGACCTCCTTTATCGCACCAGGCTCATTCACACCGTTGCCGATCTTTATGACCTGACAGCAAACCAGCTTTCAGGACTTGACAGGATGGGTGACAAGTCGGCACGGAATATTATTGACGGTATAAAAAAATCTGTGAATGTTCCTTATAGCAAGGTCCTTTTTGCACTTGGAATAAGACATGTTGGCGAGACCGTTGCCACTACACTTGCTAAAGGATTCACAAGTATTGACAGCCTGATGAATGCGACTGAGACAGAACTGACTGGGTTGCCAGAAATAGGACCCAAAATAGCTGTCAGCGTAAGAGAGTACTTCAATGATACTGATAATATACAAATAATCAAACGGCTGCGTGAAAAAGGCCTGAAATTCGAAGCTGCGGAGAAAATTCAGACTGAAGGAGTGTTAAAAGGAGAAAAAATAGTTATTTCGGGTACTTTTTCAAAGCATTCAAGGGAAGAGTATAAAGAGATAATTGAAAACCACGGTGGTAAAAACCTTAGTGCAGTGTCGTCAGGCGTGACCATCCTTTTGGCAGGTGAGAATATGGGTCCGGCAAAACAGGCTAAAGCCGTTGAATTAGGAATAAAAATAATGAATGAGGAAGATTTCCTTAAATTATTAAATGAATATTAGGATATCAGCAAAACTTTTAAAGAAAAAAATTGATACGTTTGCATTATTATGGAACTCTTTAAAAACATCAGACAAAACTTAGGACAGGCAGCCCTTAAAAGCCGCTCCGGATCAATCAAAAGAGGAGTAAAAAACTTTGATTTTTCAACTGCAAAACAGATTGGGATCCTTTGGGATGCATCAAATGAATCAGGACTAAGTATCATTACCTCTTTCATAAAAAAAATGAGTGAATCAGGGAAGCACACTGAGGTTCTCGCATACATTCCCGGAAAGGAAGTTTCTGACAGGCTCACCGGCCTCACATACATGAAATTTCTGCGTTCAAGTGATCTCAGTTTCACTTACACACCTGTGTCTGATGATGCCAAAGCATTTATGAAAAAGAAGTTTGATGTTCTTATTGACATCAATCCGTCGAGAGTATTTGCGTTGACCTATATTGTCACTCTTTCAAGTTCATTGATCAGGGTTGGAGTTGACAACAACTCTGATCAGGAAGATTCGCCATACGATCTGATGATACAAACGGGTAAAGCACCTGATATCGGGGCCTTTCTTGATCAGGCTGTTCATTATCTTTCATTGATTAACAGTCATAACAACTGATATCTGTAGCAGTATTTTAAACATTTTATTATATGAAGAAATTTAGGGGTATTGGTGTAGCTATCGTAACACCATTTAAGAATGATACGAGCATTGACTTCGCCGCTATGGGCAAAATAATTGACCATGTCATCAGCGGCGGGGTAAATTACATTGTCTTGCTTGGAACAACGGGCGAAGCTGCAACATTGAGCAAAGATGAAAAGAGTGCTCTGACCTCATACGTCACAGAAGCAGTTGACAAACGGGTACCTGTTGTGCTTGGAATTGGTGGCTACAGTACCAATGAGGTGATAAGCTGCGTCAGGAAGACAAATTTTGAAGGAATAGATGCTATTCTGTCTGTTGTACCTTATTATAACAAACCAGGTCAGAAAGGTCTTTACCAGCATTTCAGACAAATTTCAACCAGCAGCCCTGTCCCGGTAATCCTTTACAATGTACCTTCACGTACAAGCTGCAATCTGCAGCCTGAAACCTGCCTTGAGCTGGCGCATGACTGTGAAAACATAATAGGTATCAAAGAAGCCTCCGGAAATATGGAGCAGGTTATGAAGATACTGAGAGACAAGCCTGAGAATTTCCTTGTTATCTCAGGAAATGATCTGGAGGCAATGCCTCTGATTGCTTGCGGAGGAGCAGGGCTGATATCCGTTCTTGCAAATGCGTACCCTGCCGACTGGAGCGAAATGGTAAACCAGGCACTTAAGTCAAATTTCAAAGTGGCCAGGGAGCTGCATTATAAATACCTTGAGATGATTGAACTTCTTTTTGCCGATGGCAGTCCATCAGGTGTTAAAGCAATAATGAACTACATGGGGCTTTGTCAGAATACGCTAAGGCTGCCTCTTGTCCCTGTAAACAGATCTGTGGCAGCCCGGATCACGAAGGCAATGGAGCAAATAAAATAAGCCCTTCCGGGCTTATTTTTTTTATCTTTTGCGTTCAGTATCTCACACTCCGACGCCATCAGCCAGACCCTGACCATGGCAATGCTTAAATTTCTTACCGCTTCCGCACGGACAAGGATCATTTCTTCCGACTTTCTTTTCAACTCTTACAGGTGTGGGTTGTACCTGCTTTTTGCCATCTTCTTCTCCGTTGTGGCCGAATGATCCTACTTCGCTCTTTGATGTTCTCAACCGGCTCATGTCGGCTGATCTGCGTCTCTGAGCCTCCTGAACATTATTCTGCTGTGTCTGCGGTATCACACCCTTCATCAGAAGGCTTACAACATCCCTGTTCACCTTTGTTATCATTGCTTTAAAGAGCTCGTACGACTCAAACTTATAGATAAGCAGAGGGTCTTTCTGTTCATAAGATGCATTCTGCACCGACTGTTTCAGTTCATCCATCTCTCTCAGGTGCTCTCTCCAGGCATCATCGATAGTTGCAAGCACAGCTATCTTTTCAAATGAACGCCCCAGTTCTTTGCCTTTGCTATCAACCGCAGCCTTGAGGTTTGTTATTACATTGTACACCTTTACTCCGTCAGAGATCGGAACAACAACGTTTTCATAAGTTGCAGACATCCTCTCATAAACATCTTTCAGAACGGGGTATGCCTGTGCAGCTATTACCTCAGATTTTCTCCGGTACGCATCAATCACCTTTGAATAAACCCTATCCAGAATTTCTTCCGTATCCAGTTTTGAGAATTCTTCTTTTGAAACAGGTGAGTCAACTGATAGTGTTCTTATAAGGTCAAACTGAAATTCTTCATAATCGGAGTTATCCCTGTATATCTGAACTAATGATTCAGTGACGTCGTATGTCATGTTGGCTATATCCACGCCCAAACGTTCGCCATAAAGGGCATGACGTCTTTTGCTGTAAATCACCTCCCTCTGTGAGTTCATAACGTCGTCATACTCAAGCAATCTTTTACGTATCCCGAAGTTATTCTCCTCTACCTTTTTCTGGGCTCGCTCAATTGATTTTGATATCATGGAGTGTTGAATCATCTCGCCATCCTTAAGCCCAAGCTTATCCATTATTCCTGCTATTCGCTCGGAACCGAAGAGACGCATAAGCTCATCCTCAAGTGAAACAAAAAATTGGGAAGAGCCCGGGTCGCCCTGACGTCCGGAACGGCCACGCAACTGCCTGTCAACACGGCGTGATTCATGGCGTTCTGTGCCAATAATGGCAAGACCACCGGCCTCCTTTACTTCAGGAGTAAGTTTTATGTCAGTGCCCCTACCGGCCATGTTGGTGGCAATGGTAACAGTACCTGTCTTTCCTGCTTCAGCCACTATTTCTGCTTCCCGCTGATGAAGCTTGGCGTTAAGCACATTGTGCTTCAGGCCTTTCATCTTTAGCATCCGGCTTAGCAGCTCTGATACTTCAACCGAAGTTGTACCGACAAGTACAGGTCGTCCTCTTTTGTTGAGATCTACTATTTCATCAATAACTGCGTTGTACTTCTCGCGCTTGGTTTTGTACACTATATCCTCGTGATCGGCACGGACTACTTTCCTGTTTGTCGGAATAACAACAACATCCAGCTTGTAAATGTCCCACAGCTCACCGGCTTCAGTAACGGCAGTACCTGTCATACCTGCAAGTTTGTGATACATCCGGAAATAGTTCTGAAGGGTTATAGTTGCGTATGTCTGTGTTGCAGCTTCAACCTTGACATTTTCCTTGGCTTCAATTGCCTGATGAAGGCCGTCAGAATAACGGCGTCCTTCAAGTATACGGCCGGTCTGTTCATCAACAATCTTGACTTTATTGTCAATGACAACGTATTCAATGTCTATTTCAAAGAGAGTATAGGCTTTCAGGAGCTGGGTCATTGTATGAACCCTCTCTGATTTCACTGCAAAGTCCTGCAGCAGGTCGTCTTTTGCTTTCAGCCTCTCACTCTCATCTTTAATATTTTTCTCAATATCAGCAATCTTGCTTCCAACGTCGGGAAGTACAAAGAAGTGAGCGTCTTCTACTGATGAAGAAATGAGGTCAATGCCCTTATCTGTGAGCTCAATTGAATTCATCTTTTCATCAATGACAAAATACAGCTCCTCGGTTACCTTTGGCATCTCCTTGGAGTTATTCTGCATATACAGGTTTTCTGTCTTCTGCAGTAACGAACGCACGCCCTCTTCGCTGAGGTATTTAATAAGAGCCCCATTTTTAGGAAGTCCCTTATAGGCTCTCAGAAGCAGAAGTCCGCCCTCATCGTACTTCTCTGAATTTATAAGTCTTTTTGCGTCAGAGAGAAGCTGTGTGACAAGCTTCTTCTGCTCAGATACAAGCTTTATTACTTTTGGTTTGAATTCGTCAAACTGGTCAGTGCCGCTTTTAGCTGTAGGGCCGGAAATAATAAGCGGGGTTCTTGCATCATCAATGAGTACAGAGTCAACTTCGTCAACTATTGCATAATGGTGTTTGCGTTGTACCAGGTCATCAGGGTTGATAGCCATGTTGTCACGCAGGTAGTCAAAGCCAAACTCATTGTTTGTGCCAAATGTAATATCAGAGTTGTAGGCCTTCCGGCGTGCAGCCGAGTTAGGTTCATGTTTGTCTATACAGTCAACAGTAAGTCCGTGGAATTCATAAATAGGACCCATCCATTCAGAGTCACGTTTTGAGAGGTAGTCATTGACAGTAACTATGTGAACACCTTTTCCTGCAAGCGCATTTAAGAACACAGGGAGTGTTGCAACAAGGGTTTTACCTTCACCAGTGGCCATCTCGGCAATTTTACCCTTATGAAGTGCAACGCCTCCAAATAGCTGCACATCGTAGTGCACCATGTCCCATAATATCTCGTTTCCACCGGCAATCCATTTGTTACTCCAGACAGCCTTGTCGTCTTCTATTACTATTGAAGGTCTCGTGGCAGCCAGGTCTTTGTCCCACTGCTGTGCAGTAACTACCAGCTTGTCATTTTCCTTAAACCTGCGGGCAGTCTCCTTAACAATTGCAAATGTAACCGGAAGAACCTCATCGAGCTTCTGCTCAATTATTTCAAGTATCTGCTTTTCAAGCTTGTCAACGCGATTGTACAGATCTTCCTTGAGATTCAGGTCATCTTCCTGTTCTGCCTGTGCCTTCATCTCTTTGATCTGATCTTCCTCTTTCTCAAATGAAGAGCGTATCTGGATGCGTATATCTGATGTAAGTTTCCTCAGTTCATCATTGGATAAGACTGTAAGCTTCTCGTATTCAGTCTTTATTTTTTCAACGTAAGGATTTATCTCTTTTAGATCCCTTTCATATTTGTCTCCAAGAAAGAGACCCAGGACCTTGTTAATAACACTCATTTCAGTAGTATTTCTAATAAATTTCCTGCAAAATTAAACAATTTTCGGACACCTGAAGGATTGGCGCCTTAAAGAATGCGATGTGACTAAAATGTCTGACCAGATGAGAATGTTTTCAGTCTCCGTTATCCAAGCAATTCTCTTACTTTTTGGATCAGTTCAGCCGGTGAAAAAGGCTTTGAATATGTATATTTTGCCCCGAGTGCCTTTGCAATGCTGAGGTAACTGCCAGGCCCTGCCTTGCCGCCGCCACTGATTGCAATTATTTTTGTGTCGGGAGACATCTCTTTTACATGCATGATCACTTTAAGTCCGTCTTCTTCAGGCATTAGCAGGTCAGTAATAACCAGATCTACCACTGAAGGGCGAAACTTGTTTATTGCTTCTCTCCCGTCTGCAGCAGTAATAACAGTATATCTCCTTTTTTCAAGTGCATCACGAAGAAGGTCTCTCAAAGGCTGATCATCTTCAACAATTAAAACCCCTGCCATAATTAACTCCTATTATTTAGTAATGAATCAAGCGAGAAAATTATCTCTTTAAGCGATACCGGTTTAAAGAGGTTTGTCCTCCCTGAACCCGAAGGTAGATTTTTTTCTTCTGCCATCCAAGAATCAAAATCGGAAATAAGCAGTAAACACTTGTCAACACTGTTTTTTTCAAGCTCAAATGCTATCTCCGTAGTGTTTGTATCACGGAGGTTATCCAGTACTATAATTACATCAGCATCGCGTGTCATCTTTATCCACTGGCCAACAGGATCAGTTGATTTTACATTGTATCCGCTGTTTGTCAAAGCAATAGAGATGACTTTTGCCTCATTATCCGTAGCCGGAACGATAAGTATGTTTGCTTTTGAGGGCGAGGCTTTATCATTTAATGATGGCCTTTCTGCAACAGGGATGTACACTTCAATTGTTGTCCCCTCTCCTTTTTTGCTTTTTACATTTATATCACCATCAACTTCTGAAATAATCCCATATACAACGGAAAGGCCCAATCCTGTTCCTTTACCTCCCTTGTTTGCCGAAAAGAAAGGTTCAAAAATCCTTTCAGTCATGCTTTTATCCATTCCCTGTCCATTGTCGGTGAAGCTTATTACGGCATATTCGGGAAGTGGTTTGTTATTCAGGATTTCGCTCTTTATTTTATCGGAAGAGATTACGTCAAGTGAAACGGTTATACTCCCAATCCTTTCATCAATAGCCTCAATGGCGTTTTTAATCAGGTTAAGGAACACGCGGTAAAGTTGTGTCGGGTCAGCGGAGACATAGGCATCAGGTGCCTTTATCTCCTCTTTGAGTTCTATTCCTGCAGGGATAGTGGGACGCATAAAGTCAGTGGTTTCAAGAATTATATCAGCCACCCTGACACTGATTTTTTCCTGCCCTACCTGCCTGCTGAAAGTAAGCATCTGGTTTGTAAGGGTGCGGGCTCTCCCGACGGCCTGCACTATCTTCCTTATATTTGAATATGCTTCAGTACCCTGTTTCAACCCTTCCAGTGACATCTCACTGTATCCGTAGATGGTAGTGAGTATAGTGTTAAAGTCGTGGGCAATACCACCTGCCAGCAGTCCAATTGTATCGAGCTTTTTAGATTGAAGCAATTGCTTTTCAAGTTCAACCTCACGGGTATAATCTTCAATTGCCCCGTCAAGATATATCATATTGCCTGATCCGTCACGTACCACGAAAGCACTTATACGGCAAAACACCTCCCTCTCTTCAGCAGAAAGCAAACTTACACGGCCAAATGATGATCTGCCTTCTTCAATAATGGTTTTGCGGTGATGACTGAAAAGGTCTTTTTCGCAATAAAAAGATGAGATAGATTTTCCAATAGCCTCTTCTTCGCTTTTCATATCCATTATTCTGAGGAAGGCCTTGTTGACATGCAGAAGCTTTCCATTCTTGTCGCTTCTGAAAAAACCTATAGGCAGATTTGTCTCGAGATTGCTGAACTCCCATTCAATCTCCGAGACAGCCTGCTCTCTGAGTTTAAGGTCTGTCACATCGTAGGTCTCAGCAAGTGCATGTGTCACAACCCCTTTCTTGTCAGTTATAGGTTTGAAAATCACCTCGTAATATCGTTTGCCCCAGGCAGGAGTTTTAAAAAATGCCTGGTAGTAAACTACCTTGCCACTGAAGCAGGTGTCAATGTGTTTTTTTATGTTGCTCCTGAAATTTTCCCTTCCCCAGACATCTTCGAGAGTCATTCCAACAAAATTGCCATCGGGGCTGTTGTGATTAAGGCAGAAAGTTTTATTAACCTTCTCGTAACAATAGCTGCGGTTAATGATGCTTATCATTGACCTGCTGTTATTTACAATATGGTCTGCCAGATATTTCTCATGAGAGAGCTCCTTTAGTTTTTTTCTGTCGTCAAGAAAAGGAATAAGACGTATAACCGACCGCCCAATCATGCTCAGGGAGCCTTTTGTTATAACATCGTAGGCTCCCGCTTCAAGTATCCTTCCTATGGTCTCCCTCTCATTCTCACTGACAATTATTATTGTATAAAGATTTTCATCATAGTCTTTTATCCGGGCCAGTACCTCCTGCCATTCAAAATATTTCTCAGTACAATCAATAACTGCAATGCACTCAGATTCCTTGCTTAATGAAGAACGGAAAGAATCAAAATCATTAAAAAACTCCGAATCAAAAATTCTGGCCGCCTGTTTCAGCATTTCTGAAACTGTAACTTTCATTGTCGCTTCGGCAGAAACAATTTTTATGATTAATCCATTTTCCATTTAATCAGAGAAACAGGTTGTACATCAAATTTAAACAAATCATTCAAAATCGAGGTTGAATGTCTTCCTTAGTTCTTTTACAGCCGGTGATTTTGAAGCAATGAAATTCAGTTTCTGCTCATCAGTATAGAGTATATCACTGCGTTCAGTTGCTTCAACAACGGTATCAATTGAAACTGAAGTATTTCTGAGAACAACTTTCAGGTGATGTTCCAGTCTCGCTTTGAAGTTGTGATCAAAAGTCTCCTTAAGAGACAAGTTGTCGAGCCTGAGCTTAATAGACCTGTCAGCATCTGCTTCAGGTGTAATTGTCAATAAGGAGTTGTAAATACGCGGACTCTCCTGGCTGATTTTCTCGGCGAATTCCGTCCAGGCCTTTATCAGCTCATCGTTTGAAAAATCATTGTCATAAACAGGTTCATCAGAGGGCCTGGATGCTGCTGAAGCGCTCCCCTGTTCGCTATTATTACCAGAAAGAAGGTTTTTTATTGAAATCTTTTTCCCCTCCTTTGGAACTTCAGCAGCGGGTTGTCTGACTTCTGTCGTAATTGTGGAAAGCGGTTCCTGTTTTGCGTCTCCGGCAGACCGGCCGGCCACTGGTGAAGAGGCATTATTGTCCGAAGCCCCGGGAGGCTCCGGTGTCAGAGATTCATTGTTTTTTTTTTGCTGAATATCTTCGATATCAGCATTCAGTTTACACATTTTAAGGAGGGTCAGCTCAACATGAAGTCGTTGGTTTTTACTTGCCTTGAACGACAGCATACATTGTGAACCCGTTTCAAGTGCGCCGTAGAGGAAAGGAATGGAGACCTGCTGAGCCTGCTCACGGTAACGCTGTTTGATTGCCACAGAGGTCTCGAGCAGTTTTATAGTTGCCTCATCACGGCTTACTAGAAGGTCACGCAGATGATTGTTCAGACCTGCCATAAAATTATAACCGTCAAAACCTTTTTCAAGTATTTCATTGTAAATAATCAGTACTGATGACACATCTCCACCGGATGCAGCTTCAACTATACGGAAGTAATATTCATAATCAAGGACATTAAGGTTGTCAATGACATCCTTATAATTTATTTTTTTACCGCAGAAACTTACAATCTGGTCGAATATTGAGAGAGCATCACGCATTGCGCCATCAGCTTTGGTAGCAATAACATGTAATGCTTCATGCTCGGCTTCAACCTTCTCGTTTCCGGCGACCCATGCCAGCCTGTTTACTATATCATCAACACTGATACGGTTAAAGTCAAATATCTGGCAGCGCGAAAGTATAGTTGGAATAATCTTATGCTTCTCAGTGGTTGCAAGAATGAANATTGCATGTGACGGAGGTTCTTCAAGGGTCTTAAGAAAAGCATTGAAGGCAGATGTTGACAGCATGTGAACCTCATCTATTATATATACGCTGTACTTTCCTATCTGTGGCGGGATCCTCACCTGGTCAGTAAGATTACGTATATCATCCACACTGTTATTTGAAGCAGCATCAAGCTCATGTATATTGTATGACCGCTGGGATCTGTATGAGAGACACGACTCGCACTCATCGCACGCTTCAAAATTTGGTTTTGGGTTACTGCAGTTTATAGTCTTTGCAAATATCCTGGCACATGTTGTCTTTCCCACCCCGCGAGGGCCGCAGAAAAGATAAGCCTGTGCAAGATGATTGTTGCTTATGGCATTCTTTAAGGTAGAGGTGATTGAATCCTGCCCTACCACCATATCAAAAGTAGCAGGCCTGTATTTTCGAGCAGAGACGATAAAATTGTCCATTTTTAACTAATCAATTTTGATGACACAAATATAGTTAAAATGATCAACTACCCGGAAGGGTGAAATAATGTTATGAGGACCGACATAAAGTGTAAACGGTCATTAAATAAACAAAATAATAGGCTGTGATCTTTTTTTTTATGATTAATTATCTTACTTTTGCGCCCGATTTATTAACAAAATATATAAACAAAAGACATGTTGAATCAGTACGAAACCGTTTTCATTGCAACTCCCGTTTTGTCTGAAAATCAGATGAAGGAAGCGGTCCAGAAGTTCAAGAAGGTCATTACCGATAACGGCGGTGATATCGTTCATGAAGAGAACTGGGGCCTGAAGAAACTTGCCTATCCGATCCAGAAAAAATCAACAGGTTTCTATTACCTTGTTGAATTTAAAGGTTCAGGCGAGTTAGTTGAAAAATTAGAAGTGCAGTACAGGAGGGATGAAAGAATCATCCGTTTCCTTACCTTCCGTATGGACAAGTATGCTGTTGAGTATGCTGAGAA
>JGI20214J51088_10000284_pt1 | contig 36801 bp, 34 predicted proteins | sample WetSurMetagenome_FD_51088 | JGI IMG/M metagenome (IMG submission 51088) | reverse complement strand
TGTTACCAAAATTTCCCCCGACCAGGTGTTCGGAAAAGAGCCTCCTGCCGATCCGTTCAAACTCACCGGTATACAAACACTGCACCTCTTTTTTAGAAATCTTCCGATACTTGCCAATAAGGGTATGGATCCGGTCGCGTTACAACATTGGTTGAGAAAACGGACCGGGACTGGAGATTAACTGCTGGATTGTATACTCTGCAGAAAAAAAGATCTCCTGAATCTTTCAGGCAGTGTTAATGAAACTGGATCCCGACATCCCTCATCTTGTTGTAGCGGGCGATATTGAGGAGGAGGGGGGTAAGGGCTTCGACAAGGGAGGAAGCCGCAAGAGGCCCTCCGTCGAATGCTTCGAGTTGTGAAACCCTGTTGACGATGTTCATGACTTCCCGTTTCGCCTCATCGTCATCCCCGCAGACCGGCACGGAGTACGCAAGCTCTTCATCGAGCGCTTTCCACTTGTTCGCGGCGATCGTGTTAAATGCAGAACAGATCCGCGCTTCTTTGGGGAGAATACGCCGGATCATCAGCGCAGCGGATCCTTCCACTGGGGGGACAAAACAAAAATGGTCCCGCTTCTCCATCGGGTTCACCGGACTGATGACGATCTTGTCCTCGAACCCGTGGAGGGTCTCCAGCGTACCCGCAAGGTGTTTGAACGGGATCGCGAGGATGATAATATCTGCTTCGTCGATGGCATCCTGGTTCCCGACACCTTTCAACGAGCACTCCTTACCCCGTTTTTTGAGCAGCTCCCGGCTCATGGTGCATGTTGCTTCGGCCTTGTCCTGTTCCCTTGAGCCCACGACAACGTCAAATAGTGGAGAGAGGCGCATCCCGATCCCCTCGCCGATATCGCCGGTGCCGCCGACGATGCCGATCTTCACTTAACCCACCAGCGGTTTCAAGAGCTTTTCGAGCGTTGCCGCATCGGTAACGCCCTCCAGGGACTGGATGACTTTCCCGTCTTTTTCAATAATAAGGGTAGGAACGACACGGATCCCGTATTTTTCGGCAAGGTCCATGTGTTCATCGACATCCACTTTCCGTATCTCAACCGCATCGCCCATTTTCTTTGCAAGTTCTTCCAGGATCGGTGTCTGCATCTTGCAGGGACCGCACCAGGTCGCAAAAAAATCAAATAATACCGGTTTACTCATTCAATGTACCCGGAGAGTAGTGGATAAAAAAAAAGATAAATGTATGGTATTGTTACTTGGAGAGGATCTCCATGATGATCTTCCCNTACGCCGGCCGTGTCACCAGGACGCCGACCAGGACACCAAGGATGGTGATGATGGCAAATCCCTTGAGCGTTGAGAGGTCCATCAGCGCGAGCGGGATCATGGCGATTACCACGGTGGCCGCTGCGACGACAATGATACCAAGGGCACGGGCCAGGCGCTTGAGATACAGGTTGGGAGACGGGACTTTTCCTTCGTGGAGGATTTCGTCAGTGATAACGACCAGCTGGTCGATACCTGTACCCATTACGGCGATCAGACCGGCTATCGTGGGCAGGTCCATCTGGAACTTGATGAGGCTGATAAACCCGAGCAGGATCAGGACTTCCGATGCATTGATCAGTACCATCGGGAGCACGATGCTGGGTTCGCGGTACCGGTAGTAGATGACGAACCCGACCGTTATCAGGGCACAGACCCCTGCAAGGAGCGCCATCGCCTTATAGCGTTCTCCCAGGGGAGCTGACGTCCCGCCCGACCCTGCGATGGTCACGGCCACGGGTAATGCCCCNGCCCGGAGGTGGATCTCGAGGTCAGTTGCCTGCTGTGTCCCGTACGTCCCGGTTCCGGTCGAAGCATAGAGCTGGGTTGTTTTTTCTGTCGAGAGTTTTGCGGCAAGGTCAGTCGACAACGGAGCTGAGTATACCGTCTGGTTATCCAGAAGCATAATGAGGTAGTGGTGGGCCGGGTCGGTCGTTGCACCGTACCTGATAGCTGCGTTCTGGAAAGCGGTGGCCCCGGCATCGCTCAGGGAGAATGCTACCCCCCACTTGTCACTCCCCGGAGGTTCCTGTGAGGGCATCTGGACGCTGGTGATAGCGTCACCGGACAGGACATGCTCGCTCGCGTTGCCGGTTGTCTGGACACGGATCTCGAATTTTCCCTGTTTCCCGACGATCTGCTGGGCCTGGTTCATGTCGACCCCGGCCAGTTCGACGCGGATATAGCGGGCAATATTGTTCAGGCCCGTTAGGGTGTTGACCTTTGCATCCTTGGTTCCCAGTGAGTTGATCTTGTTCTCAATGATGCGTTTCATGTCATCCGCAGTCTGCTTCGATACACCCTGCTGGTAACTGGTGACTTTCCCGCCGGCACTTGTAAAAACCGGGTCCAGCTCGGACTGGGTATAGAGTTTTCGTATTTCCAGGTGGGTTGCATCGATCGGAATTACCTCGGCATCCAGTTGCTTCGAGACGTTGGTGACAAAGGTCTCCAGCGGCTGGTCTGTAGTGAACCCGACAACTTCGCCCTGGATGTCGAGCTGGATCCAGGCACCCTGCTGGAGGTCGAGGCCGTACTGGAGATTGGACGCCATGTGGCCCTGCTGGTCGAAATGCGGCCAGATAGCGATAACCGAAAGCACGACCAGGATGAGGAGCGTTGCAACTCTCCAGTCCGTGACGAGCGCCTTCAACTCCTTCTGGTTCATTTGCCACCTCCCTTCAGGACGTACCATTTGAGGATCCCGACATTGGTGAGCCAGGTGTTGAAGATATCAAAAAAAAGCCCGATGAGCAGGACGGCAGAGATCTCCATAAGGATCTGGACTGAACCAAACCATGAGATGACGAACATGGCCGTGGCTGCTGCAAGAGTCGTGGAGGTCATGATGATACCGGTACGGAACGCCCCGGTGAGTTTATCGTTCAGTTTTCCCTGTCGTTTGAGCACGCGGTTGGTGAGCAGGATGTCGCTGTCCACGGAGTAACCGATCAGCATCAGGAGTGCCGCAGTCGTCCCGAGGGTCAGCGGAATGCCGACGATGTTCATCATGGCAGCAGTCATGACCATGTCGGCAAATGCCGAAAGTACGACTGCTACTGCGGGAACAAAGGTCCGGAAGGACACGAAGATTACGATGGCCATGCCGATGAAGGAAAAGATCAGGGCAATGACGGCCTGGTACTGGAGGGATTTCCCGAATGACTCACCGATCTGGTCGATCTTAGCATCGGGATATTTCGAGCTGATCAGGGCTGTCAGGGCCTTGTATTTTGCATCGTCCATCACGCCGAACTTCAGGAATTTCCCGCTGTTGACATCCCCGATATCGTTCAGGGGATACCCGGCAAAGACCGTCTGTAGTTGTGCGGGGGTGTCAGAAGTAATAATCGTGACCGCAGTACCTCCTGAAAAATCAATACCCGGCGTTACGGGCATACCGGTTGCTGCTGTGTTGAGTGCCAGCAGCACAAGCGAGATAACAAGAAATACGAGCGGGATTACCACCAACTGCTGTGGCGAATATTTCTCGATATTGTAGTTGATTAATCCCATGACGTAATTATCTGTTTATCTACGATTAAATAGTTACCAGCAGAGACACGGGTCAGCGTTTTCGGATCTCCGGGGAACGACTTCTGTGATATGCTGTTGGGGATTTTTTTAACGTATCCTTTTGGGCTGATCCAGCGAACATCAGCCCCTGTTTTCCCATTCGGGGAAGAGGATCCCACGGTATCAGCCTTGAAAAATTTACGTAATTTTTTCACCGCCACCGCACGGAATTCTCTCGGAATTGAGCAAGCGGGCAGGCTTGCCCGGGAGATGGGTAGCCGGTGGTTTCTGTCCGCCATAAACGATCTGTTCTTCGATGACAGGGATTGATTTATTCCGCAAAAAATCCACAAACTTTATATAGTGATTACTTTCCACATTAACGTATGAGATCTCCTACAGAGATCAAGAGAGTCATTGAGATGCGCCTGCGGGCTTACCTTTCCCGGGACAGGACCGGGATCCGGCGCGAGGTGCTCAGGCTCTTTGTACAGATCAAGGCGATCACGATCGCAGATCTGGTTGCCGAACTGCAGAAACAGTTCGTGGTAACTTTTCACGCGATCGCTTCCATGGTTGGTATCATCGCTTCCCGCATCGGCATCCTCCGTGCATCACGGAATGCTGAGGGCGTGAACTGCTACGAACTCAAGGAAAAGTATGTGAGCATCGTTGTGGGAATCGTCGGCGTCAGCTGACCATCCCCGACAGATGCATAACCGTTTTTACTTATAAGCTCCTATTCTATCAGCACCATGGTTGCGAACTCTCCTGATCACGCTCCCCCGGGCGGGATCACCATCGTTCCTGAAGTGCTCGATTATATCAACAAGAGGAACTGCGATTTCCGTATCTGTACCTCCTGCGGGGGACCTATCCTGCTGCCAACGCGTATCAAGCCCCCGAAACGGACTGACCTCCTGCTCAAAGCCGGGAACCACACCATTTATGTCTCGATCCACCAGGTCCGCTTTCTCGATACTATCAACCTGGACATGATCCCCTTTTTCGAAGAAGACGAACAATCCGGGTCCGGGTAAGGATGAGTTACGAGGAGATACCCCATACTGCCGATGTGAAGATCCGGGTACGGTCCGCGACGCTGGAGGCTCTTTTTTCCGATGCATTTGCTGCCCTCATGGAAGTCCTGTACGGTCCGGACCGGAAAGGGGGCCACCGGCACGTGATTACGATCTCCTCGGATGACACAGAGTCCCTGCTGAGGGACTTCCTTTCGGAAGTGTTGTTCGTGTCTGAGGTGGATGGGCTCGTCTTTGCTCGTGCGGAGATCCGTATTGACGGGCTGAACCTTACCGCACATATGGATGGCGAACCCTTCGACCGGCAACGACATTCTTCCGGGACCGAGGTGAAAGGGATCTCCTATTCCGGGCTCGCGATCACTCACGATGCGAATGGATATATGCTCGACATCTTATTTGATGTATAGGAATCCGGAAATGCAGCGGATATCCCCGTTGCACAGGAATCACGGTTGAACGAAAGAATCAAAAAGGTGACCAGATGATCGATGGTGTTTTACGAACCGGTGCCAACGAATGGGAGATCCCGATGGGCTACGTCCCCGGCATGCGGGTCCCCGGCCGCTTTTTCCTCTCGGAATCCCTCGGCCGTATCCTTGAACCGGGTGCTGTGCAGCAGCTTGCCAATGTCGCGACCCTGCCGGGAATCATCCACCATGCCCTCGGCATGCCGGATATCCACTGGGGTTACGGTTTTCCTATCGGGGGGGTCGCAGCCTTCTCGATTGAAGAGGGCATCATCTCCCCCGGCGGCGTCGGGTTTGATATCAACTGCGGTGTCCGGCTGTTCACGACCCCGCTCGTGCATAAGGATATTGCCGGCCGTCGTGACCTGATCGATGACCTTTTCTCCACCGTCCCGACAGGTGTCGGGGCTAAAGGCAGCCTGAAAGTCTCCCCCAAAGCACTCGACGGCATGATGGTGAAGGGTGCACGCTGGGCCGTGGAGGCCGGGTATGGCATGCCCGGGGATCTCGCACGGTGTGAAGACAGCGGGTTCATGAAAGAAGCAGACACAAGAGCTGTTTCCGCAAAAGCGAAGCAGCGGGGAGGGCCCCAGGGAGGGACACTTGGCTCCGGAAACCATTTCCTCGAGATGCAGGTGGTGAACGAGATCTTTGATCCCGTTGCAGCCAAAGCGTTCGGGCTCTCCATCGGGCAGGTCTGCTGTATGATCCACTGCGGTTCGCGGGGGCTCGGGCACCAGGTCTGTACGGACCACCTGAAGGTACTTGAGCAGGCGACCAGAAAATACCATATAACCCTGCCCGACCGCCAGCTTGCCTGTGCCCCGATCACCTCGCCGGAAGGAAAAGAGTATTTTGGCGCTATGGCAGCATCCGCCAATTATGCATGGGCCAACCGTCAGCTGATCATGGATGCAGCCCGGAAGGTACTGGCAAAAACGTACTCCATCGATTACGGGGATATGCCACTCGTCTATGATGTCGCCCATAACGTGGCTAAGTTCGAGGAACATTCCCTGGACGGGCGACGCGAAACTGTCTGTGTCCACCGCAAGGGAGCAACCCGGGCGTTCGGTCCGGGGACCTCTGTTCTCCCCCCGGACCTTATTTCCACCGGCCAGCCGGTCATCATCCCGGGGAGTATGGGTACCTCCTCCTATATCCTGCGGGGCACCCATACGGCAATGGAGAAGACGTTCGGCAGCACCTGCCACGGGGCAGGGCGGATCATGAGCCGCTCCCAGGCAAAAAAGAAGCTGATCGGTAAGGATATCGCGGCAGGTCTCCTCAAAGAGGGGATCATCGTTCGTGCTCCAAACGAGAACGCAATCGCTGACGAGGCCCCGGGGGTCTATAAGCCAAGCGATGAGGTCGTGAATGTCGTGCACGAAGTCGGCATCTCCCGGCTGGTTGCCCGGCTGTCCCCGGTCGGAGTGATCAAGGGATGACGTGCCGGGCAGGGTTCGTCTGGTCGAGCCCCCAGCATTTCACCCGTTTTATCGAAGAGTGCGGGATACCCTGTGAGCTGGTCACCCCCCACTTGCTGGCTGCGCCGTTTTTTCGGGGTTCTTACTCCTGCCTGATCATCCCGACCGGTTTTGCCAACCCGGTCTACTCCAATCTCCTGCCCGCGCTCCGTGCCTCATCGGGGCGGATCCGGCGGTTCGTGGAGAACGGGGGAGCCCTGCTGGTCTTCGGGGCAGCAGCAGAAAAAACAGATGCTTATGACTGGCTCCCCTTCAGCCTGCAGTACTGCCACGATTGTCACCCCCGGCAGGTCACTCTTTCTCCCTCATCGGTAACGGGAACGCTGATCGATGATTACGATCCTTCCGCCATCGAATGCGACGGCTCCTTCCCGTCCCATGAAGGGGAATGTGCCGGTCGGGGCGGGGAAGCGGATGTTCTCGTGGAAAAACAGGTGGGAAAGGGGACGGTCGTTGTCACGAGTATCCACGAATACCCGTCCCGGAAGTTCCTGCAGGCCTTCTGCCGCGATCGTGAGCCGGTCCTGTTCTGACTCGCCTCTTTTCGCATGAAAACGGGATAAAAAAATAAGGGTACACCACAGCGGCGGAGACGAGCCAGAGGCGAAGTCCCCACGTGCGTCTGATTAACGGTTAGTTTCATCCTGTAACCGGGAATTTCAGTCGCTGGAACGTGACTGTCCCCAAAAAAAATGCGAATCACTGCCTGTTTTCACAGAAACGGGTGACCATGTAGCCCTGCCCCTGCCCTGAGCGATTGTAGAAACTTTATGCACTTCGTGGTTAATGGTACTCTATACCAATGTCCCTCAAGGAAATGGAACGATACCGGCCCCATCTCATTTTCCTGACCCTTACCCTCCTCATGATCATCGGGTTCGGTTTACGGGTGCTCCCGTTTCTCGTGACCCGCGACCAGCCGTTCTTCCCGGTCTTTGACACGGACTCCTGGTACAACCTGCGGCAGATCGAAGTGATGGTGCATCATTTCCCCCAATACAACTGGTTTGACCCGATGACGGCATATCCCTCCGGCAAGATGATCGACTGGGGCCCGCTCTTTCCCGCTCTTGGCGCCGCCTTATGCCTGATCGCCGGTGCAACGACACGGGACGCGATAATCTCGGTTTCGGGGTTCATGGTGCCGTTCCTGGCCGCACTTCTCATTCCGGTCCTTTTCCTGATTGGGCGGGATGTCCGGAATACGGCGACGGGTCTTGTGGCGGCAGCTCTCGGCACAGTGGCGGTCTTCCCCTTCTTCACGCTTTCTTCCTATGGGATGGTCGATCACCACATCGCGGAAGTGTTCTTTACTTCGCTCTTCTTCCTCGTGTACCTGTATGCCCTGACCTCCGCAAAAGAGAGTCCTTCAATCCGGACCGACAAAAAAGCCCTGCTGCGGCTGATCATCCTTGCTTCACTGGCCGGTCTCGTCTTCTTCTTTGCCCTGATCTCGTCGACGACGGTACTCCTTGCCCTTCTCGTTGTCGCAGTCTTTACCTTCATATGCGGCATCGGGGATCATCTCGAAGGGAAGCCTTCCGACCGCCTTGGAATCCTCAACCTCGCCTTTCTCGCCGTCACATCCTTTCTCCTCGTCCTCTTCGGTTTCAACCAGGAAGGGATATCCTTCTTTCGGTATTCCATGGGTCTTGTGTATGTTCTCCTTGCGGTGATGGCCGGGACTCTCCTCATCATCGCACTTCAAAAACTCTTCCGGGACAGGAGAACCTATCTCATCAGCATGGCTGTCCTGGTTGCCGGGGCGATCGGTCTCACCCGGATTGTCCCGCTCTTCAGCACCATTTCCCAAAACGCCTTCGACCTGCTTTTCGGATCCTCGGTATTCACGGTCGGTGTGCAGGAGACGCTCCCCTGGTCCCTGTCCTCCGCCTTTGATGCGATCAACGTGGGCCTGGTCCTCGTTGCCGGGGGGTTCCTGGTCCTGGGTTACCGCATCTTCCGGACCCGGGACAGAGACCTTGTCTTCCTCGGGGTATGGTCCGTACTGATGCTGATCATCACTATCCGGCACCAGCGTTTTCTCTCGTATTTTGCTGTCAATGTGATGCTCCTCGCCGCACTCTGTTTCACGGAGCCGCTCGGCTGGAATGAGGTGAGGCTTCTCGAACATCTCCCGCACCTTCTCTCCCGAAAGAATGCACCCGCGCCGGGAGATGAGCGGGAGAAAGGTCCCGCACCGGCAAAGTCCGGAAAAAAGAAACAACCCGCCCGCCAGGCCGGGCCAGAATCACCCACGGGGACCCACCTTCAGACGGCTGTCGCCATCGCTGTCCTGATCCTTACCATGGTCTTTGTCGGGGTTTCTGTCTCCCAGGACTTCCAGTTCGCCGTCAGCGCAAAAGAGCGGGAGATACCCGCCGACTGGACCGACTCCCTCCAGTGGCTGAGTTCGCACACACCCGATCCGGGGGTCGATTATTTCGGATACTATGACAGCAAAACTTTCTCCTACCCGCCGGCGTCATACGGGATCATGGCAGTCTGGGATGCCGGCCACTGGGTCACGTTTTTCTCCCACCGTCTCCCCATCACCAACCCGTTCCAGGACAACCTCGCGGGAGAGAGCGGGGCAGCAGCATACTTCCTCAGCGATAACGAGTCCCGGGCTAATGCGATCCTCGCCCATGATAACGGCCGTTTTGTTATGACTGACAGCGGGATGGCAGTCGACCGCTTCACCAACCTCGTCCCCTGGGTGAGCGGGTCGGTCGATATCTCTCCTTACATAACGTGGTTCCTGGTGCCGGACAGCGCCAACCCGATGCACCTGAACACCGTCCATAAATTTGATGATGGGTATTTCCAGACACTGATCGTAAAGCTGCAGTCGTTCGATGGATCGATGACCGAACCGACCACAGCAGAGTATCTCCGATACACGATCCGGCAGCCGACCGCCCTGGAGACGGCGACGGCGACGGGCTACTCACGGGTGGTTACCAGCGACCAGAATGTTACAGTATCAGAGATGAACACCTCCATGCCTCTCAATCCCGAGGGCCCGGAATTGCTCCCCCAGAGCTATGCAGACCTCTACTCAGGGTCTCCGGTGAACCCGGTGCGGAAGGTGCCGGCACTGGTCCATTACCGCCTGGTCCATGAATCAGCGCACAATGCCTCAGTAACTCCTTTCCCCGAATCAACACCGTTAGTCGTGCCGGGCATGAAGGTTGTCAAGGTCTTCGAGTTTGTCCGGGGGGCACATATCGCCGGCGAAGGCATGATCGAGCTCCCCCTGGTGACGAACACGGGCCGGACATTCACGTACCGTCAGGAAAGCAGCGGGGGCGAGTTCATCGTCCCGTATTCGACTACCGGCAACCCGTACGATGTCCGCGCAACGGGCCCCTACCACATCGTCGGGACAACCCGCACGTTCAGCGTCGCCGAGGTGGATGTTCTCGACGGAAAACAGGTTGGCGGATAATGTAGCCGGTTCATTTTTACCGGTTCTTCAGGAGTGTAGTAAATGTAGCCTGCAACCCTGGCGGGATCTGCATTTTTTTCCGGAACAGGTCCGGTTCATTTCCCGAACCAGGAAAATTGTATTAAAATTTCCCATAACGATAATCCCCCGCCATGGGGCCTCGGTACGGCACGGCGGGGTACATTCGGGTAATCAAAAAAAATTGAGTATAACCTCCTGGTCCGCCGCGGGGGCGTCCCTTCGGGGACGGCGGCGTTCAATGTGACGGGAGTGGCACCTGACATGCCAGCCTGCGATAGTTCCCGGGGGAAGTCCGGAGGTGACGGGATACCGGTAAAACCGTCGGCATGTTCCATCATCAGTATTTTTAGAGAGGAACTTTCGCTACGTTCACCTGCCACCATTTCCGGACCGGACCAGAGATTCATAGAATCTCTCAAGATCGGTTACAATCCTGTCCCACCCGAAGGCCTCTGCAGTCAGGATACAAGCAGTTCGCATTGCTTCATGTCTTTCCAGGGCACAGCCAATCTTCTCTGCCAGGTCTTCCGGGGAACAGGAGCTGAAGAATCCATTCTCGTTCGTGACCAGGTCGCCGATGGCATTTGCCGGATGATCGACCGTGACTACCGGCAGGCCGCAGGCAAGGGCTTCGAGAGCGGTGATCCCAAACCCTTCGCGGACCGAGGGCAGGACAAAGACCTTCGATGCCTTCAGGCATGCGATGATGTCGCGATGGTCGCTGAAAAAAGGATGAAAGGTGATGGAGCTTCCAAGCCCGCCCGTGTCGATCAGTGCCCTGATCGTTTCCTGCTCCGGCCCCTCCCCGATGATGGCAACCCGTATTCCGGGAAACCGCACGCTCAGTAGTTTTACCGCGCTTACCAGCAGCTCCGGATTCTTCTCCCGGATTAGTCTTCCGATGAAGATAAGATCCGTCTGTTCCGGGGCCGGTGGGACCGACCGGAGGGTGGGAAAATCAATCCCGACCGGGACGATTGCCTGGACCGGGCGGTTATACAGTTCCCTGAGGCGGCGGGCGGTCAGGTGTGAAATCGCGATCACCGGGTTGCGGAAACGGGCGATGCGTTTTTCCAGAGATCTTCCTACCCAACCTGACAGCCCGAGGTACTCATACCAGTAATCGCCCCAGACCTCAATCCACGTGATCACGAGCGGGGTTCTTTTCGTGACTGCGACGATCTTTGCGGAAATACAGGAAACGTAGGGGAACTGCTGGCAGTCGATGAGATCGAAGCGCTCCCGCATCAGCGGGGGAATGATGCAGAGAGAGAACCAGACCGCCTGCCTGATACTTCGCCGACCTCCCGAGTACAGGCCCATCGGGCGGCAAACCCCGTGAAGGTGTACCCCGGTCTGTTCGATAGTGTCGGGCCCGTCCCAGAATTTCATCCCGAAGAGGTGCACTTCATGCCCGCCGGCAGCCAGCCGGGTGCCGAGTTCCCACAACCGTTTCTCGGCACCGCCTTTCACGTACGGGTAGATGGCGTCGTAGATGAGGGCGATCTTCATCGTGATACCTAACCTGCACCGTTATTCTCATTCAGCAGCATCATGCTCTGGAAGACCGTGAATAACAGGACCTGGATGCCGGTGATGATGAACACCAGTGAAACGATTGCCGTCGTGATCTGGGAAAGAAACCCGAAATTTTCACTGATCCACTGGACAAAGATATTCAGCCCGCTCAAAAACCCGAGGAAGATCAGGAGCGAGGCCAGGATGAGGAACCGTTCCAGGTTCTCGTAACGCATGAAGATCTCGATAATCCCGACCTTCTGTTCGTACCCGTGGATAATCGAATACGTCTTCATCAGGAATGCCGTGAGGACAACCTGAAGACCACCCATGACCATGATGGCGCCGAGGATGAATGTGTGGAGGTGGGAGGACTCTACGTCCCCCTGGAAATAAAAAAATACCATCATCAGGAAACCGATGACGGAAAAAAGAATGCCCGGGATGGCGACAAACGGGAGGGGTTTCATGAGGAGAACGAAGCGGATGTGGCGCCAGCCATCGGCAAAACTATGCAGTTTTGAGGGTGTCTTGCGGGGATAATATTCAACCGGCACTTCGACAACCTTCAGCTGCAACCGCGACGCGTTGATGAGCATCTCGGAAGCAAACTCCATCCCCCCGGTCCGGAGGCTGATGCGGTCCAGGGCCTCCTTTGTGATCGCCCGGAACCCGCTGTGCGCATCGGAATAGTGCGACCCGAAGATCACATTGACCATCCAGGTCAGGAGAGGGTTACCAATATACCGGTGAAGGGCTGCCATAGACCCACGATGGATCGTACCCATAAAACGCGACCCGATAACGAGATCGGCACCGTTTATGAGGGGGCCGAGAAGGTCCGGTATCGCAAGGAAATCATAAGTATCGTCCGCATCGCCAAGGATAATATACCGGCCCGAGGCCACACCGAATGCCTCAAGGTAGGCATTCCCGTATCCTTTTTTCCGGGTCCGGATCACCTTCGCTCCCAGTGAACGTGCGATCTCCCCGGTGCGGTCCGACGAAGCGTCCGCAACAATAATCTCCCCGTCGATCCCCTGTTCCCGGAATACCTGCTGGATCTTGGCAATACAGTTCCCGATCGTCTGTTCTTCATCGAGGGCGGGCAGTATCACGGATACATCGGGGGGATTATGAAGGGTGCCGGCCTCGTCCATGATGATCAATGGTCACCGGGGCGATATTAATCCTACAGATTCGGCCTCGCGGCTCACTGGAAGCGTGAAAAAAAGGGTTTTGGATATTCCCGGGCCTCGCTTTCGATCTCCGGCATACCCATGGGGATTACGGGAACTTTTAACGCATTATTTATGCGATGAATTGCCACACCCTGAGTGATAAAACGATGAGAAAAACAGCCGATCTGGTGCAGGAGCTGCGCGAAGAATCCAAAAAAGCCTGGCTGGGTGCAATCGCTGTCGGGTTTGAAACCGATACGAAATTTGTCTTCAGTTCGAGCCGGCATCCGCTCGAGGACCTGAACAAACTCGTGAATAACGGCGGCTCTCCCGTAGGTCTTCTGCGCTTTGAAAAGAACGGAAGCACCGTCGAGGGCTCCTACCGCCCGTTTGAGGAATATGAAAAAGAAGAATGGGCATCGGAATACCTTGCCGGGCTCCTGGACAATATTGAAAATATCATCCCGCTGAGCGAGCACCAGCAGAATGTGCCGGATTATTAACCGCAGTTCCGGGCAACACCCCTTTTTTTACGATTGAAAAATCATTCATCGGACTCAAACGTTCTCGTAGGCACCGCTTTTTGCTCTGCCCCCTCCGCGGGTGCAACCCCACAATGCGATGGTGAACGTTCTGCCTTTTACCAACCTCGTTCTGTCACCATATGTCCAGTCCTCCTGAGGGGGAGTTTTATCTGAACAAATGTTTTCAAACAGGGCAATTATTTTCTTATAGGATTTCACCAGACCCCCTATCTCCATCGATCTACTCCCGATAACGCACTTTTAAGGCGACTAACGACGGGACAAATGTCACATCATACAAAAAAACCCCGGGAAACGGCAAAAAATGTTCCGACAGCATCCGCGAATCAGGAGACCCGGGGAGAGGGATTTCATGAAGACAACGTGATGCATCCTGGAAAGATTCCCGGAATCATCCCGAAGCCCGCATAACGACCTGATAGGTATAATTGTACTGGCAGCCGAGACCGCTGAATTCCGCGATGGAGACCCGGACCGTTTTTTTCGCATGGGGATCCATACCGGCGATATCGAACGTAGCCGTCTGGCCATGGCAATACGCAGCGGTTGGCGAAACGATGATATTCACATTAATATTCTCAACCGTCGCATTGGAAGGGTTTGCGATGATAAAACTCTCTGTATACACATCGAAATTGCCAATCGTATCATAGGGGATATCCCCGGTATCGAGACTTGTGACGGTGATGGCAGTGTTCCTGGACGGGGACATGCACCCGCAGGTAAGAATGACAAGGATCAGCAGCAGAATGACGGCAGGAACACTTCTCACGGTAACCAAGTCAAAGGTTTCATTACTCTTTTCCCTTAAGGGTTCCGTTCAGGAGTGGAGGTCACTTGAGGCCCGGTCGCGCAACCGTGCCCCGAGCCAGGGGAGGAAGTCCTTCTTGCGGGACATAACCCCTTCAAGGCGGACGGGAAGGGCTTTTCCAAAGAGGGCCGGAACCAGATCCCCGTCTGCTGCCCCGTACACTTCGCTCGCATTCTCCGCCACGTTGGTAAAAAGAACCAGGAGAAGATCTTCTCCATGTTCCTGCCTGGCTTTCTGCAGCTCTGCCCGGACTGCCTGGCTTCTCTCCTGGTTCCAGGCAAAGGAGGGGACCATGACCTGAGCGATCCGGACCTTTTTTCCGGAGAGCTCGAATGTCTTGGTATCCCGGAACAGGATGGTGTCGAGTGAGGTACCACAGAGGTCCATCCCTTTCTCAAGGAGCAGGGAACCAAGCTGGGCCGGGTCTTCACCCGCAATCGGGGCCAGGAACGTCACGGCTTTTTTATCGCGGTGGGTTGTGGTCGACATCCGCAGGGAGAGCGTGTCGGACAGGATCCCGCAGAGGAGCGCCCCGGCAATCCCCTTCGATGGCACAAGGCCGGACTCCATGAATTTCATGGCGATGATGGTGGAGGTGGCCCCGACCGGGTCATTGAGGAACCGGATCGGTTTGAGGGTGGTGATGGGACTGAGGCGGTGGTGGTCGATGATCTCGATGATCTCCGCCTCGCCGATCCCGTCGACTGCCTGGGACGCCTCGTTATGGTCGAGGAGGATCACCGGCATCCGCACATCATCGAGCAGCGTAGTCCGTGTCAGGATCCCTGCGAGCGTCCCGTGTTCATCCACGACACAGGCTGCGCGGAACTTCGACGAAGTAACCACCTGCCGGGCATGGGCGAGCGTTTCGGCAAGCCCGAGGACAGGAATGCTGGTCTCCATCACCTCGCACGCAGGCAGAGAGAGGTTGATCATCCTGCCAACCCCGAAGGCGTCGAGGCTGGTGCAGAGGACCGAGACCTTCTTCTGCCGGGCTGCGGTAATGACCCGATCGCCGGCAGGTGCGCCACCGGCAATGATCAGGCACGCGATGCCTGCAGCGATAAGGGCGAGCTGGGCCGGCTCATCATCGCCGACAACTGCAATATCCTCCGGCCTCATCTTTGCAAGAGTGACATGGAGTGCATCGATGGCGATATAGACCCGGCCTTCGAGCACAGCCCGAACGGGGACTTTCACTTCGGCATTCAGGATACGGGCAAGCGTTTCGACGGGGACAGGCGTCACTGCGAGCTCGGCGAGATGGATTTTCTGGAGGTAGGCTGCTGCAAGGGCATGCTCACCGACAATACCAACCGGTTTCCCCCGTTTGTCGGTTATCACCACATTACGAATCCCTTCGCGGACCATCAGGGTGGCAACATCCACGGCAGGAACATCCGACTGCAGGGAGACGACCGGCTTGAAGGCGATGTCAGAGAGTTTTGGCTCTACCGAGGGGATAAAGACCGGGCTCTCGAGGCCGAAGCGTTCGAGCATGAAGCGGGTCTCCGGGTTCAGGTCGCCGCAGCGGGCAGGGACGTACCTGCCCGGCTCGGATCTGTTACGGTACTCCGCATACGCGAGCACGCTCGCAATACTGTCGGTATCGGGTTTCTGGTGGCCGAAGATAGAGATCTGGTTCATGGCGGTTACCCGGATTTGGTGTTCCGCACAATGTGTACCACCGGAGCTCATAAGGTATCGCAGCTTCCGGGCCCGGGGAGTGGGGCAAAAAAAGCCCGTCCTCTTCCGAAAGGGTGCCCGTGTGGGGATGAACTCACCATCCCATAAGGGTATCCGGCCTAGTATACCACCTGACTTATTTTAACGCGGACACTAATAGTAGGCTACAGGTGCAGGATGTCAAAACGGTCAGTCGACATGATCTTCCAGGCAATGTATTCGCTCACGGACCTTCGCGTCCTTCTCAGGGAAACCGCGCCATCCCATGCGTTTGATGCAGGACAGCGGGCGCAGGCCCAGCGGTTGCTCGAGAACCTCGAGCGGCAGGTAGGCTCCCTGAAACAGGAGATGCTGAAATGAAGTGCGGGAACGGCATCGAGGCCCGGCAGGTGGATGAGATCTTCATTAACATCGACCCGATCCAGGCCGGTGGCCGCCTCACGGCAGATGCCATGAAAGCTGTTGTTGCCTACGGTGATGGTTACTCCGTCTGCGACAACTGCCGGAAGCCCAACCGTCTTGACTTCATCAGCAAGCCCCCCATCGCAGAGTTCCACAAGGATGTCGCCAGATGGCTGAACATGGATGCGGTCCGCACCGTCCCCGGTGCCCGGCGCGGGTTCCAGGCTGTTGCCCAGACCTATGTGAAGAAGGGTGACCCCGTGCTCCTGACGACCCTCTCTCATTACACGGAGTTCCTTGCTGTGGAAGAAGCAGGGGGCGTTGCCCGGGAGATCCCTGCCACTGAGCAGAAGCTCGTCACGCCGGATGCAACCGCAGAGAAGATCGAAGCTGTAACAAAAGAGTTTGGCAGGGCACCGGTCCTCGCTTTCATCGACCATGTCGATTACCAGTACGGCAATATGCACGATGTTGCCGGTATTGCGAAAGTAGCGCACCAGTACGATGTCCCCCTCGTGTACAACGGCGCCTACACCGTCGGCATCCTGCCTGTCGATGGCAAGGCATCCGGCGCGGATTTCGTGGTCGGTTCCGGCCATAAGTCCATGGCGGCGCCGGCACCCTCGGGGGTCCTTGCAGTCACTGCTGAACGTGAAAAGGAAGTATTCCGGACTACTTCCATCATCGGGGACGTGACGAAGCGTAAATTTGGGATCAAGGAGCCCGAGATGATGGGATGCACACTGATGGGGGTGACGCTTGTTGGCATGATGGCATCATTCCCCCACGTGAAAGAGCGGGTGAAGCGTTTCGACCGCGAGCTCGCGAACCACAAGATCGTGATGGACGCCCTTCTCTCCATCGAAGGGACAACATGCCTCTCCGAATACCCGAGAAAACACACCATGACCCGGATCGATACCATCAAATCTTTCGATACGGTCGCGGAATCACACAAGAAACGCGGGTACTATCTGCAGAGTGCACTGGAAGAGAAGGGCATCACCGGCGTAATCCCCGGGGCGACAAAGGTCTGGAAGTTCAACACCTATGGCATGACCACGAAACAGGCGGAGCACGTAGGACGCTCGTTTGTAGAGATCGCCCGCGAGAACGGGATTGCCGTAAAGGGATAAATATTGTGTACATCCGTGATCCGGCAGGAATGAGCTGATAAAAACTTCCCCGGACCTTCCTGATCCTGTTAACATGCCTGGCCGGGCAGAAGCAGGAACGGCGATCCTGATTGCCTTTTTTTTACTGTAGTGCCATTTGATTCCACCACCAAAATGAAACGAAGGTGAGGGGCCGGGGGATGGAATCATCGCGATAGGCAGTGATGAACGCGACAGTTCCAGGGACATCTAACCATGTCCTGACATTTTGAGGACAGGTAATCAGGTCCACGGGTTTCCCGGAGAACAGGATCTCTTCCCTTACCGTGGCTTTGCCATAACATGAACACAAGGGTAAAGAACGTGGTGCACTAACCCCTGCTCCAGACAACCATTATGAACCTCGTCATTACATTCTCTGTCGGAGCTGGTATGGTGGTATGGCATCGCAGTACGACGAGGTTTACACCCGATCAATAAGATTTCCCGAGCGGTTCTGGGGCGACGCGGCCGAAGGAATCAATTGGGAGAAGCGCTGGGACCGCGTGCTTGATTCGGACAATCCCCCATTCACCCGATGGTTTTCCGGCGGGATTCTCAATACCTGTTTTAACGTGCTGGACCGGCACGCGGACCATGGCAGGGCAGACCAGCCGGCACTGATCTATGACAGCCCGGTAACCTCAACGATCCGGACCTACACGTATGGCGGGCTCCGTGACCTTGTTGCCCGTTTTGCCGGCGGACTTGCAGAGCTTGGCGTCGCAAAAGGCGACCGGGTCGTCATCTATATGCCGATGATTCCCGAGGCAGTGATCGCGATGCTCGCATGCGCCCGGATCGGGGCGATCCACTCGGTGGTCTTCGGGGGTTTTGCACCGAAAGAGCTAGCGACCCGTATCGAGGATGCAAAGCCAAAAGTCATCGTATCGTCGTCCTGCGGGATCGAGGTGAACCGGATTATCCCGTACAAGCCCCTGCTGGATGCAGCAATCGGTATGAGTGTTCACAAGCCGCTGGCCTGCGTCATTGTCCAGCGCACGCAGCAGGAGGTAGCGCTCACGCCGGGCAGGGACTATGACTGGGACACGGTCATACAGGCAAATCCGGTCCCCTGCGTGCCGGTTGCCGCGACCGATCCGCTCTATATCCTGTATACTTCCGGTACGACCGGAAAACCAAAAGGTGTGCTCCGGGACAATGGAGGACACCTTGTGGCGGTCCACTGGTCGATGCAGAACCTGTATGGTATGAAACCCGGGGAGGTATACTGGGCAGCATCCGATATCGGCTGGGTTGTCGGGCACTCCTATATCGTGTACGGCCCGCTCGCTGCCGGTTGCACGACTGTACTGTACGAAGGAAAATCGGTCGGGACCCCGGACCCCGGCGCTTTCTGGCGCGTGATCGCACAGCACGGGGTCTCGGTGCTGTTCTGTGCCCCGACCGCATTCCGGGCGATCCGGCGCGAGGACCCTGACGCCTCGCACGTTAAAAAATATGACCTCGGGAGCCTGCGCACGCTCTTTTTAGCCGGCGAACGGTGCGATCCCGAGACGCTCGGGTGGGCCGCAAAGCACCTCAGCGTCCCGGTCATTGACCACTGGTGGCAGACCGAGAGCGGCTGGGCCATCGGGGCGAACTGCGCCGGCCTCGGCCTGCTCCCGGTTAAACCGGGGTCCTGTACAAAGGCAGTGCCGGGGTATGACGTCAGGGTGCTGGACGCGGCCGGTACTGAAGCCCCTCCGGGTGTACAGGGCAACATCGTGGTGCGGCTCCCGCTCCCGCCGGGCTGCTTTCCGACGCTCTGGAACAATGACGCAGATTTTATCAGGACCTACTTCACCACCTACCCCGGCTTCTATTTCACGGCCGATGCCGGCATGATTGACAGTGACGGGTATCTCTGGATCATGGGCCGGACCGATGACATCATCAACGTGGCCGGCCACCGCCTCTCTACCGGGGCCATGGAAGAAGTGATCGCCTCCCACGACGATGTCGCTGAATGTGCGGTGAGCGGCGTCCACGACATGATCAAGGCAGAAGTCCCGGTCGGGTTCGTCGTGCTCAAGGCAGGGCGCGAGCGTGACCCGGCAGAGCTGGAACGCGAGCTCGTGAAGATGGTCCGGGAGCGGATCGGACCGATCGCCTCGTTCAAGGAAGCCCTCATAGTCAGGCGCCTGCCCAAGACCCGGTCAGGCAAGATCCTCCGGGGGACGATCAAGAAGATCGCGGATGGTTCGCCGTACTCCGTGCCGGCGACAATCGACGACCCGGCGATCCTGGACGAGATCAAAGAGGCACTTAAGCAAAAGGGATTCCCGAAACAGTGAGCGGGGATTTTTTACCTTTATTCCGGGAGCCCCTCGTCACCATAACCTGTCCAAAAATTCCCGGGTAAAATAACGATGGTCTAATTTTTTTTAAAAGGAGAACCACGAAAGAGAAAAGGCATTAACAGGAAAAATGTTACCTTTAAGGCCGGTGCGGGCGGGAGAGGAGGTATCTCAGGAGATCGCAAAGGTGTCCTGGGGTCTGCCAGGATACTGCAGAATGTTGGATGCCGGCCCGGGGTCGGGCGGGCTGGTTATCGCCGGCGGGTCCGAATCCGATGACGTTCGACGGTCAGATGAGATGTTGATGCCGGAGGATGCCCTTAACCGGGAGTACCTCTCAACCAGGCCCGATACGGGCTCCGTTGTACCGCTTTTCCGGGAATTGGAGGGCATAATTCGGGAAAATGCGGGAATAATTCGCCAGACCACCCAAATTTCACGTCGGAAACCTGAGGTCGCAATCAGTCGTATTTGGAAGGCCGATCTCCTTCCCGGACGGGTTTACCCTGAGCAAGCGACTGATCGGCCATGGAATTGCGGGGCACCCCCTCCGGGCGCGTGTTTTGGGGTCACGTCGGAGAATTTCGCTGGATGGATAGTTAGTCTCCTTCGTAAAAAGGCTCTCCGACGTTAACCGATCATCCGGACCTCCTGGTATGCAAAAATATCCAGGAGTTTTCGATCGAACAGGGGGTCGGCGGATCCCAATCCGGGCACGTACAGGGCCCCGTTCCGGAAAAGTGGTGAAACGGGGGCTGTATTAAGCCCGGATTGGAGATGGAGTTATTCCGGAAAAAAAGGAGTTTTTGAGGGGTTTCTGATGAGTGTTTTATGGCGTGAGGATTTGGGTCCGGCCCGTACTTTTCTCGCGAGTGGACTGGGAATTTTTTCCGGAAAAATTGTAAAAAAAAATCCAAAAAAAAAAAATTACCGGCAGGTCTCGCCGTGCTGGGAGAGGTCGAGGCCCACGTACTCTTCTTCTTCGCTCACCCTCAGCCCCATCGTCTTGTCGATTGCATAAGCGATAATGTAGGTGCCGATGAACGCAAAGAGGGTCACGACCACTGCACCAACAACATTCGCCGTGAAGGTCTGGACATTCCCTTCGAGCAGCCCGGAGTAACTGCAGACCGCCGTTGTGGCGAAGATGCCGGCAAAGATCGTGCCCATGAACCCGCCGACGCCGTGTACGGCCCAGGCATCGAGGCTCTCATCCATGCCGCTGCGGATCCTCCAGAGCATGGCCTTGTAGCAGACCACGCCGGCAATTGCCCCGATCAGGAGGGCAACCATGGGGGTGACGTATCCCGCAGCCGGTGTAATGGTGCCAAGACCCGCTACTGCACCGGTAACCATCCCGAGGGAACTGGGCTTTCCCTTGAGCCAGGAAACAACCATCCACGAGAGCGCACCTGCAGCCGCTGCGGTATTGGTGACGACGATCGCGTTGACGGCCTGCCCGTTTGCAGCAAGGGCACTGCCGCCATTGAACCCGAACCACCCGAACCAGAGCAGCGACATGCCGAGGAGGGTCATCGGGATGTTATGGGGCTCCATCGAATACTGGCCATAGCCGGCCCGCTTGCCGATAACGAGCGCGATGGCGAGGGCCGCGAACCCGGCGCTGATATGGACGACCATTCCTCCGGCAAAGTCGATGGCACCCATTGACTGGAGCCAGCCGCCACCCCAGACCCAGTGGCTGATCGGATCATAGATGAGCGTTGTCCAGAGAAGGGAGAAGAGGATGAACGAGCTGAGCTTGACCCGCTCGGCAAGGCCGGAAGTCACGATCGCGACCGTAACCGCGGCAAACGTCAGCTGGAAGATCATGAAGAGGAGTGGCGGGTAGCCGCCTTCTCCGGAGACCATGCTTACGCCGTTCAGCCCGAGATACTGGAGACTTCCGATAGCGCCGCCTATGTCCTGCCCGAATGCCAGGGAATACCCGAACAGTACCCACTGGACGCTCACCAGGGCAAAGGCGATGAACGAGAGACTGATCATCGAGATAAAGTTCTTCTTCCGTACAAGCCCCCCGTAGAAAAATCCTACACCGGGGGTCATCAGCATTACAAGAGCCGTGGCTGTGAGAAGCCATGCAATGGTGGATCCACTGTCCGCAACCATACTACTCATCCCTGATCGATGTCCATTGATCTGAAAACCACGCGAGAGTCCGGTCACCACACCGGCACGTAGTCAGCAATGACTCCCAGATGGTTTGACAGCGTACTAGATAAATTGGAAGGAAATTAATTTCCATGGTATTTAAATTTAGTCTAAGGGGAACTGTTTTGCAACTCCGGCTCTCCGGCGGTTTCCCGTCGGCAGAATTATAAAGCGTCATGCCCTACGATCCGTTTAACCGGCAGGATAGCAGGCTGCCGGGTTTGGGGGCATGGCAATGCTTGGAAAGCTGGATCTGACAAAAACGACTGATATGGCGAAGTTCGAAAAGAACCTCGCCCCCCTCCGGGAACAGCTGGCTGTTCTCCAGCGTACACTCCGGGAACAGGACATTCCCACGATGATCCTCATCGAAGGATGGGATGCCGCCGGCATCACCATGTCCACCCATGCGATCATCCAGGCTCTTGACCCCCGGGGGTTCACCCTGCACCCAATCAGCCGCCCTTCAGATGAGGAAAAGGCCCGCCCGTTCCTCTGGCGCTTCTGGATCCGCACACCGCCGAAAGGGCGCATCGCTCTCTTCGCCCGCGGATGGTACAGCCGGGCGATCTCTGCCGAGATGCAAAAACCCACATGGACCAAGTCCATGGAGGGGAAAATTTATGCCATCAATAATTTTGAACGGACCCTGAACGATAACGGGGCCCTGATCATCAAGTTCTTTCTCCACATCAGCAAGGCTGAACAGAAGAGCCGCCTCGAAGAGCGTGAGAGAAATCCGCTGACTGCCTGGCTGGTCACACCCGCAACCTGGAACCTCCACCACCATTACGATACCTCCCTCCCCGTGGTTGACGAGNTGCTGGAGAAGACGGACACGGATTATGCTCCCTGGAACATCATCGAAGCAACGGACCGCAACTACACGATCCTGAAAGTCTATTCGGGGCTGGTAAAGGCCCTGGAAAAGAGGATTGAAGAGGTCAAAGACGGGAAAGGAAAGAAGAGCCGGGCAAGGGAACCCGTCCTCCCGAAAAAGACCCCACTCAAGCGGCGCTCCACTGCCGATTCCCCCTTCACCAAGGAGCAGTGCCAGGAAACCCTGAACACGCTCCAGATAGAGATGCTCGAGCTCCACTACCTCCTCTTCAAACGCCAGATCCCGCTCATTATCATGTACGAGGGCTGGGACGCGGCGGGAAAGGGGGGCAACATTACCAGGATTGCGCGGTACATGAACCCGCTCGGGTACGATGTCATCCCGATCGCAGCCCCCGATCAGAGCGAGAAAGACCACCACTATCTCTGGAGGTTCATCAAACATTACCCGAGAGCCGGGCATATCGCGATCTACGATCGCAGCTGGTACGGGCGCGTGCTTGTGGAGCGGGTTGAAAATTTCTGCACGGTGACCGAATGGCAGCGGGCGTACCAGGAGATCAACGAGATGGAAGAGGATTACATCCGTTCCAGCGGCGGAGGGATCGTTAAGTTCTGGCTGGAGATCAGCAAGGAAGAACAGCTCAAACGGTTCCAGCAACGGGCGAATGATCCGGCGAAGACCTATAAGATCACTGATGAAGACTGGCGGAACCGGGAGAAGTGGGACCTCTATGACGCCGCGATTGAAGAGATGCTGGCCCGGACCAGTACCCGCCATGCTCCATGGACCGTCATCGAGTCCGATAATAAATGGTACGCCCGGGTCAAGGCGCTCCGGACGGTCATCGAGACGTGCCGGGCGCTTCTCTGAAGTTGAGAACGGATACCTGAATCATCGGCGAAGGCAGGAGCTCATGCCCGTCTGAGCACAATCAGCATACGCCGTCCCCGTAACCCGGCCTGATGAGTGCGCGAAAGGCTGGTTTTTTTTCGGAATATCACGGGTGATGAACAGGATGCAGCCCGGGTTACTGCGGCGGGGTGACGATCCTGCCATCCAGGGCGGTGACAAAGCGCAGGTCACCGGTGGCGCTGGCGAGGATCTCTTCCATACCGATCTTCATTTCATAGTCCCTGACTTCTTCGAGCACTGCTGCCGTTGAGGGCATTTTCGGAACGGCACGGCAGCCAAGGTCTCCCGGGCGTGCCTCGAAGGTGCCGATCCGCCGGGCAAGGGTGATCGTCTCTTCCTTGTCATAGGTGATGAGGGGGCGGAGGACCGGGACGGTGACGGCATCGGCAATCACGCCGAGGTTTGCCAGTGTCTGGGATGCGACCTGCCCGAGGTTTTCCCCGGTAACAACAGCAAGTGCACCCTCCTGCGCCATCAGCCGTCCGGCAACCCGTTGCATGAACCGCTTGCAGATCACGCAACGGTACCGGGGCGGGACCCTCAGGCGGACCATGGCATCGAAGAGCGGCTCGCTGTTTGCTATGACAAGAGGGACAGGGTTCCCGGCACACCACAGGGAGAGTTTCCGGTGATTGTCGATAGCTGCCGCAGTCACGTCGGCGCCTGCCCATTTCCCGGCATCGAGATAGAGGTGGGTTATCCCGCAGCCCCGTTTCATTGAAAGCCATGAGGCAACGGGAGAGTCGATCCCTGAGGAGAGCAGCACGAGGACCCTTCCCTGCGTCCCCCACGGAAGCCCGCCGGGCCCGGGAATACGGCGGTCATATACCAGCCCGCCAAAATCCCGAACCTCAACGAAGACCTCGTAGTCCGGCTCGTCCAGGTCGACGGTCAGTCCCGGGATAGCATCATAGATGAGCGAGCCGACAGCTGTTCCCAGCTCCTGGCTGGTGAGCCCGGCCTTATGCTGCCGTTTTGCGCGGACTGCAAACCTCATACCGGCCGAGAGCCGGGTGAGTGCCAGCGAGCGTGCCGCTGCTCCCATAGCGTCGACCGTTGCAGGTGTGAGGTGGCAGATGCTGACATCCACGATGCCGAAGATCCTTGCCGTTACGTCTGCGATCCGTTCCGGTTCCGGCCCGAAGATCAGGATCCTCCCCCGGGGAGTCTCGAAGCGGCAGGTGAGGCCGGCAACACCAAGGGCCCGCCGTATATTCCGCAGGAGGATCCCGATAAAATGGTACTTCACCGGATCGCTTTTCAGGAACAGCTCACCGTAGCGCACCATCACCAGTTGTTCGGGCCCTGGTTTCCGGCCCGGACCATCTTCCCCTGCTCCCATATTCCCTGAACTATTACTGTTCAAGGGTGATAACCATTGGCGGTCGCCCGTACCGGGTCCGGATAAGGGCCCGGCCCTGTCGGAAAAGCCCGTTTTTTTTACCGATCAACGAAATCCTTTAATCAGGTGAGGGAATAGTGTACTGAAATGGCGAAGAAAGCGAGTAAGAAAGAAGAAGCAGAACCGCTCAGGCTGTTCTACATATTCTATAACCAGGAACGATGGGATAACTGGCTGAAAACTCTTCAGGAAGCGAGTTTCGAGGCGGACCCTAAGAGCGATGAACTGCCGGAAGGCTTCCGGATCCTCGACGGGTTCGCAGTGGATATCACCGTCTCGGTCCTGAAGATCGTGAAGCTCTACCAGAACAAGAGGTTCTCTTTCGAAGAGGCTGTCGACCGTCTCTCCGAAGTCGAGAAGATCATCATGGCACCTGCTCCCGCAGGTGAGCTTGGGGAACTGGTTGAGATCCTCCAGCTCCCGAAACTTGCGCTCTTTGCATCCTGCCGCCTGTACCTTGCCGGCGGGTACGAGAAGGAGATCAAGACCCTCATCAAGAAAGGGCGGGCTGAATTCGAGAAGGATACCGAGGCAGCACTGGGGACGGTATCAAATATCGGCGCAGCCGTGATCGACGGTGCCACCTGCTGCAGTAAATACATCAAGGACGACCCCGAGCAGACGACCCTCTATGACGAGTGGCTTATCGAATGCGAACGGATGAGCGAAGCGATGGTCTCCCTCAAGAACTTCGACGAGTCGACCGGAGACGAGGATTGATCGCTGACCGGGCACGCTTCCGTCATGCAAAAAAACTCGAGCGGCTCGCCGGCTATCGCCTTCCCGAGCTGGCATTTTCGGGAAATATGCTCGAGACTCTCTGCTCACGCATAGACTACGATTCCCTGGACTATGCGGTCCGGGAACAGATCCTTAATTTTTTCAACGAGTTCCTGCGGTGCAACTGCCGCGACTCGCCCCTCTGCGGCTGCCCCGAAAAGAAATTCGCAAAGAAAGTAATTGAGCTCCGCGAGAACGGCCTTGACCACCGCCAGATCGCTGCATTCATGCTGGATGAGTACGGGGTCGAGCTCTTTCCTATGGACGTCCTCTCGTTCCTCGAAGAATCGGTCCATGTGCTTGAGGCCATCTCCGACGTCTCCCGGCTGCAGGGCAGGGACGAGCTGGCAAAGAAGACCGATGAGACGATCCGCTTAATCGAACGGTAACTGCTGTTTTTATCCCGCGGTCAGCGCCAGTCCCGTGTGGTGATCGTGCTCCCTTCGTCGCGCTGCGATTCTGCCTGGCCCNGGAGTTTTCGCAGCATACAGCCAGAGATAAATTTGCCGGTCATGACGTGCAGTTTTCTCGCCGGGACTTCCGGATCGGTCTCGAATGTCATAATGAAGTCGTCTTNCCGTGCAAGGGCTTTCACCAGCAGTTCCGGCAGGAGATCGATGACCGGTTTCCGGGGTCTCTTTTTCCGGGTTTTCTTTTCCGGCATACGAAGAACATAGTGCAATGGATATGATAAGGTTTGCAGGGGCAGGGAAGATCCTGGGACCAGAAATGACCGGCCGGCAACGGGGGGCAACCCGGCATATCAAAACCTCCCCCCCGTGTCGGAACTGATGGTATACCCGACCATTGTTGTTTCCGGAATCGTTGCCCGTGTAGTACTTAAAATCCGTGAAAAAATTCTTTATTTTCCTTTTAAAGTTGTAAAAATGAGGGAAAATAAATAGGAAATATTATAATACATGAACAGACCACTGTAATATATGTGCCAGAAACCCTTCATCATGGCAGGGCAATTTTACGGATCCGGCAACGGGATCCATTCCCCCGAAATTTCGTGCGCTATCACCTCATCTCCGAGTGCAGGGGAACTATTACCTGGTGAAGGACGAAGAGAACTACCGGATCACCCCGGTTCACCGTTCTCCTGAGGAATGTAGCGAGTGGCACAGCCATAAATAAAACCCACAGATGCCTATGGCGGAACCCCGGGAAGCGGTCGGCCTCCCCGGGATCCCCCCTATTTTCCTCTTCTCACACGGGCGGAATACTTCTTTTTCAAAAGAATCGTTAATCATCTGTGCCCGGGCGGGCCAATAGGGTACTCGTTATTTTGCCCCGGAATCCACCACCTCTTTTTAAACGAAATTACCCGTCAGATGAAAGGAATGATCTTCCCGTCTCCCGGAGGATCCTTTTCAGCATGGCGTGAACCACGTGCTCACCCGGATTCCATCCCGTATCTTTTTATCATTCCCTAGTCAACCTACTGNTAAGCGAATGGATGATGATACCAACTCGAACCTGAGAATGGCCCGGGAATTATCTGATGTCATTCTTGGCGATCTCGAAATAAACCAGCTGCCGATATCGCAGATACTGATGAAAGCCAAGCGTCTTGCCCGCATGCTGCACGATTCGGATGCCCAGCGGTGGCTGGATTATGAGATCATGGGGTACCCTGCCGTATTCGACCCGGAAGACCTCGGCTCCTGCAGGAAATACTATATCAGCGATCGCCCGGTCATCCGGGATGAAAGAACCAAAAAACCCCACGCCATCGGCCTTCCTCATTTAGAATCCTATATCAATACAACGCGTCCTGAATCTGTCCAGAAGATCGGTGCACAGGAACACCAGAAGATCCAGATCCTGAACAAGCATCATGAGATGGTGAACGATTTCGAGCGCCTCAAGACCGCGGTCCACAATTACGTGACCGAAGTGAACATCTCGCTCCTTGTGGGTGAATTTGCCGGGGATATTTTTGAAGAGACCCGCCTCGCAGCGGACAAATTTATCCGGGAGCACTGCCCGCGGGCNGGGGAGCAGCTTCTTGCGATCAGCGAGAAGATGCGCTACAATGATCCGGAGTCCTATTCACAGGCGCTCGGAGCAGTCAGGAAGATCCTCGCGACGGTCGCAGACACAATCGTCCCTGTCCGGGAACCCAGTTACCGGGATAAAAAAGGGGTGGAGCGCGTTATCGGCCCTGACCAGTTCCTCAACCGGATCTTCTCCTATCTCGAACAGAACTCCCGCCATGACCCGCTGCTTACACTGGCAGAAGCGCAGATGACCTACATCTTCACCAAAGCCGATCGTCCGGCAGAAAAGCCACGGGCAAACCTCGAGAGTGTTTCGAAAGAAGATGTGGAACTGGCTATCATCCATATGTACCTTGTCATCGCCGAGATTGCAAAGATCGGAAAAGTGGATACGATTTATCTTAACACCATCACGTCGCGGACGTACTAGTACGGCCGAAAATCTCATTTTTTGGATCATTTCCTTCCGGATTTAATGGTACATCAAATTTGAGGTCGATGAGTTCCCGCCCCGGTACCTCGCTACGGCAGGGTGACACTTCGGTAACAAGGATCTTTTTACCGTTCCTGGGATCCGGCGCCGGAGCGCCCATGGGGACAGCGACGTTCGTTGAATTAATACACCAGTGTGGCTGGAAAATGTTGCAGGCANCAAAAGATCCCCTTATGTCCGTTAACCACCCAATCTATAGCCGATGATCCTCGTAGACTGGCAGATTCTCGATCGTATCGAACGGGGCCATATCACCATCGACCCCTATGACAAAACCTTCGTGCAGCCCAATTCCCTCGATATCCGCCTCGGCAACCATTTCGTCTGGTACAAACCCGGCAGCGCTGTGATCGATCCTTACGAAAAAGAGAGCGTTGTCGCAGAAGTTGAGGAGATCCACGCGGAATCATTCATCCTCAATCCGGGTCAGTTTGTCCTTGCCGAGACCCTCGAATGCATTGGCCTGCCGGACAATATCGTCGCGACTATCGAGGGAAAATCGAGTATCGCCCGGCTCGGCGTTACCCTCCACCAGACCGGGGGATGGATCGATGCCGGGTTCCGGGGCACCATCACGCTCGAGATGTGCAATGTCAATACCCGCCCGGTGAAGATCTATGCCGGGATGCCAATCGGCCAGCTCGTTTTTTATACGACGGAGCGGGCAGAGAACCCCTACTTCAAAAAGGGCGATGCAAAATACCTCGACCAGAGGCAGGCAACGCTTTCACGATACCACGCAAACCGGAAAGCACCATGAACTTACGGTCCCCGGTGTCCAGAACCCCCCCTGGGACACCAGAGTTCAGGTTAACCACTATAAATACCGGAAAAACCCATTTTATCAGGACAACCGGATTCATTCGGAGATGACCCATGCGACTTCTTCTCATTCATTCAGATTACATAGAATACGAGGCAAAAAAGAAGACAAAGATAGCAGAGGAATGCTCTGTTCTCACCGACAAGATGGAAGAGGCACTCACTGTTTTCTGCGCCGTGGAATCGATCGACGAGGAAGACCTGGAGGGCGTTGTCCTCCAGGCAATCGCTGAAGTGACCAGAACAGCCGGGCAGGTCAATGTGAAAAAGGTCCTGATCTACCCCTATGCGCACCTCTCCAGCGACCTTTCTTCTCCGGAAACAGCCGTAACGGTCCTTGACGCTCTCAGGGCAGGCCTCGAGGCAGAAGGGTTTACGGTCAGGCGTGCCCCGTTCGGATGGTACAAGTCCTTCAGGATTTCCTGCAAGGGCCACCCGCTCTCGGAGCTCTCGAAAACGATCGTACCGGGAGAAGAAGGTACGGTAAAGAAAGAGAAGAAAGAGGTTACCCACGACTGGTTCGTGCTGACACCGGACGGGAAACAGCACGACACCAGGGAGTATCTCGATGATTCACCCTTCGGCTGCCTCGTTAAGAAGGAACTTGGCGTGGCAGTCCCGACCGGGGGCGAACCAGCGCATGTCGACCTTATGCGCGGCAAGGAGCTCGTGGACTATGAGCCGGCGAGTGATGTAGGCTGCCTGCGGTGGATGCCGAAGGGCAAGATCGTCCGCGACCTGCTCGCCGACTACGTCCTCAACCTTGTCCTCGAGTATGGCGGCACACCGGTCGAGACACCGGTCATGTACGACCTCGGCGACCGGGCTATCTTCGAACACGCCGAGAAGTTCGGCGAACGCCAATACCGCTTCAAGTCCAACAACCGCAACATGATGCTGCGGTTTGCTGCCTGCTTCGGTATGTTCTCGATCATGCGGGACATGCACATCTCTCCCCACAATCTCCCGATGAAGATGTACGAGCTTTCCACGTACTCGTTCCGCCACGAACAGAAAGGAGAAGTCATCGGGCTCAAGCGCCTCCGGGCCTTCACGATGCCCGACATGCACTCGCTCTGCCTCGATATGCCGCAGGCACTGAAGTGTTTCGAGGAACAGCTCGCCATGGGCTGGCAGACCGGTACCGATTTCGAAACAAAACTCGTCGCCGCCTTCCGCTGCACAAAAGAGTTCTATGCGGAGAACGAGGCATGGGTAAAGAAGATCGTGAAGGATTCCAACTGCCCNATGCTCATCGAGATCCTCTCCGACCGCGTCCATTACTGGGTGGCCAAGATCGATCTTGCAGCCATTGACGGCCAGATGCGCCCGATCGAGAACCCGACCGTCCAGATCGATGTCGAGAGCTCGACCCGTTTCAACATCAAGTACCACAAGGAGGACGGCACCGTCGTCCACCCGCCTATCCTGCACTGTTCCCCGACCGGCAGCGTCGAACGCGTTATCTGTGCAATCCTTGAGAATATCTCCACCCAGGCCGTTCCTGCACTCCCGACCTGGCTCTCGCCCGTACAGGTCCGGGTAATACCCGTCGCCGAACGCCACGGCGCATTTGCTGCTGATGTCTGCGCCGCGATCAATGCAGCGCGTGTCCGTTGCGACCTCGATGACCGCGAAGAGAGCGTGGGCAAGAAAGTCCGCGAAGCCGGCATGGACTGGGTACCGTACGTGATTGTTATTGGTGATGAAGAGACGGCAAGCAGGAAGATGACGGTCACCATCCGGAAGAAGTCGCAGCCGAACAAGCCATTTAAGGAGCAGCTCACGACCGAAGAAGTGATCGCCGCGGTGAAGAAGGATACTGAGGGCAAGCCGTTCAGGCCTTTGTATACACCCCGGAAGCTCTCGATGAAGGCCCGGTATATCTGATTTTTNTTATCCCTTTTTTTATCGCCATAGTCACAGGGATTTTCCGGGAATTCTTTTCTGACTGCACAAAGCAGAATTTTCCTATGGTTAAAAAATTTTCCGGGGAAAAACTGATACGGAATTCCACCCTTTTTTTGCTCGAAAAAGACCTGTAATCTCTTTTTTTTGTATGAGCTTCCCAGAGGGGTATTGACAGGATTATTCAGGGTCAAAACAGCGAGACCCGATACTGCCACCACGTTTTGGTCCGTTACCAATGTTTAAGTAACGTGTATCCCATGGATAACTGCGGCTCAGGAACAGTAAAGCCGTGAGGCGATGTTTTGGACAACAAACTTCCGAATTCTGAGTCAAGCACCAAGGAGAGCGGAACAACGCATTCTTCCGGCGAGCCACCTAAGCACACCGGAGGTATGGCACAAAAAGCAAAGATTGATGTAAAACACGTTATCCTCGTGCTCAGCGGAAAAGGCGGGGTCGGCAAGACCACCGTTTCCGTAAACCTCGCATTCGCCCTTGCAAATCATGGCAAAAATGTCGGCCTGCTCGACCTTGATTTCCACGGTCCCAACGTCCCCAAGATGCTCGGTATCGAAGATAAACGGGCTGTTATCTACGGGAACGCCATTGAACCAATCCACGTGGCCAAAAATCTCGCAGTCATGTCAGTGGCATTCCTTCTGCACGACACCAGTTCACCGGTTATCTGGAGGGGGCCGCTGAAGATGCGGGCAATCCAGCAATTCCTTGCGGAAGTGCACTGGGGATCGCTGGATTATCTCGTTGTCGATCTTCCCCCAGGGACCGGTGACGAGGCATTAACCATCGCCCAGATTGCTCCCAATGTAAAAGGAGCGGTCATCGTAACCACCCCCCAGGACGTTGCAGTAATGGATGCGATCAAAGCAGCAAAATTTATCGAAGAGATCAAGATTCCGGTTCTCGGGGTCATCGAGAACATGAGCGGGATGGTATGCCCTCACTGCGGCAAGACCGTTGATATTTTTTCCCGGGGAGGCGGGAACAAGGCTGCCGAAACCCTGGGCGTCCCCTTCCTCGGGGCAATTCCCCTTGACCCCGAGATGGTGAAGGCCGGTGATGAAGGCAGGCCAATGATCCTCCAGCACACCGATTCGCTTACCGGAAAAGCGGTGGATTCGGTAATGGAAAACCTGGTGCGACTGGTTGAATCCTGAAGAGATCCCGCATGTCTGGCAGCATAAGGAAGACCACGGTGGGCGGTAACAATCCGGTAGTTCCAACATTAATCCTGCCTGGTAATTTTTTTTAAGAAAACCGCAATCGATGTATCCAGAGATTCCCCTCATATCGAAACTGCTCATTGTGTCAGACCTGCAAACGCTACGATCCGGGTTTTTTGGTTTCTCGCGGAACGATGTTCTCCGGCATTTCCCTGATGTTTGCAGTACCTTTCCGAAATTACAGCCGGATTTTCATTCGGCTTAACAGAAAGATCCGACCGGATATCTTATGAAATGGCAATTACGAAACCGGTGCATGGGATCTTTTTTTCCGCAATACCAGTCTTTATCCTGCCTTAAAGAATATCAGTCATTTTATCCCAGGGAGGGGAAGGATAGTGGAGAACTTAATCATCAATATTGATTTTGACAAGCAGGAGTTCCCAAAGAAGTTCACCTGCGACGGAGAAAATATTTCTCCGGCCATCCGTATCGAAAGGATCCATTCGAACTATCTGGCAATCACGGTCGAAGACTGGGCAGGGCCGTCTAAGAAGACCTGCCACTGGCTTATCTGGAACATCGAAGCCCGCGACAGCATACCGGAACATATTCCGGGGGAGACGGTCATCACCCGGCCATTCGAGGCAGTCCAGGGGAAAAATGACCTGGGGAAGATCGGGTACAGCGGCCCATGTCCACCCAAAGGCGAGGTGCATACCTACTATTTCAACGTGTACGGGCTTGATGCAAAGCTGGAGTTAAAGCCGGGCTCGTCACGCGAGGAACTCGAAGAGGCCATGAATGGGCATATGATACAGTACGGGGGACAGTCGATAGCAACATACCAGCGATAAAATTTCCCCCGCTTTTTTTTGAGATGCACTGTCGGTCGACGGATGAGAGCGGTCGCAGTTCAGACAACTAAAAAACTCTGGATAAGAGATGAAAGAGTACCTCTTCCCGGACATCACTGGCATCTCGCCAGCATGTCAGGGATAAGAAAAAATTCTCCGGTTAAAACGCAGGAGATTTTTTTCCTCGAATCGTCTGGCCGTTAATTCCCTTCCGCCGCAAAATAACCATGCCCAATCCTCCCGATCATAACATGTCATTGTGGCGTCATGCAGATATTGCAGACAGGGTTGCAGAACTGTTATTGGAATCATTTGAACCGTGCTTATAAAGTTGCACATCTTCCTGCACTGCCAAAGGCCCGGGGATTTCTCAGGATTTGAAAAAATCCCGGAAAAAAAGAATTACGCCAGGTAATACTCAATACCAGCCTTCAATTCGTTCAGCGAGACCGGTTTCCTGAGCACGCCGAGATAGGGATCGTCGATCTTCGCCATCTTCTCTTCGACCGTGGGGGAGGCGGAAAAGATGATGACCGGGATCTTTTTCAGGTTCTCTTCTTTGCGCAGCTTCTCGAGGACTTCCCATCCATCGATGGGCATCATCATGATATCCAGCATAATGAGCGCCGGCGGTTCGTGTTTTGCGATCTCGAGCGCTTCGAACCCGTTCGCAATAAGCACCGGCTCGTACCCGAGCTTCCTGATCAGGAGATCCATCAGATCCAGGATGGGCTGGTCGTCCTCTACAATGAGTATTTTATGCACCATGGCTTGCCTCCTCCTTCGGTTGTATTCGTGGGATGTGAAGAGTAAATGTGCTGCCCAGGTTCACGATGGAGTCTACGCTGATGTACCCCCCGTGCATCTGGACATATTTCTTTGCAATGGAAAGCGAAAGGCCGATCCGGTCATACTTACGGCTCATGTTCGCCGAATCAGGAAGCTGGAACGGCTCGAAGATCTCGTCGAGCTGGGAGTTGGTGATACCAACCCCGTTATCCTGGATGGCGATACGGTGCATCTGCTCGTTGGAGGAGAACTGGTAGGCAACCCGGATCTTCCGCGGGGGCTTTGAGTAATTTACCGCATTGGAGAGCATCGAATCGATAACAATGGATAACTTGTTTTCGTCTGCGTCCATAGAAACATCTTCCGGGACATCGACGATCAGGTCAGCTTTGGCTGCATAACCCCCTGTATCGATGATGGTCTTCACCAGTTCATGGAGCCTGAAAACCGAATATTTCAAGGGTATCTTCCCGGAATCGAGAACCGAGAGTTCAAGCATCTGGTTGATAATCTGGCTTTCACGGTCGACACTCTTGGCACACCGATCGAGAATTGCCCGTGTTTCATCAGTGACACCGTAAGTCTGGGGGTCCTGGGTGAGCAGGTTAAGGTATCCCATGATCGGCTGGAGGGGGGTGCGAAGCTCGTGCGCAACGGTGCTGATGATCCCCCGGCGCCGGTCGTTATCCTGCTGGATGCGCTCTTTCAGCTGTTCCTGTTCGGTGATGTCCACCAGGTTGATCAACCATGCCGGGGCGCCTTTCTGGGTAATCCGGGTGAAGAAGAGCGTCCCGAGGCGGGTATCTCCGGATTTTGTGATGAAACGGTATTCCCGTATCTCCGCCCGGTGCGGATTTTCCCCGTCAGCTGAGCCCTCCGGGAAGAAATCTGCCTGGTCTTCCCCGTGAATGAGGGAAAGAAGATCTTTTCCCAGGAGTTCCGCCGGAGAATATCCTGAGAACTGCGTGAAGGACGGGTTGGTGTACGTAATCTTCTCATCCCGGACAATGATGATGCCGGTGGGGGAGCTCTCAATCACCTGCTTGTACTGGGAGAAATGTTCATCTGCTGCTTCTTCAGCATTCTTGCGGGTATTGATATCGATGAGTGAGCAGCTCACCATGTTGTCGGTGATCCTCCGCCAGGAGAGGGTGACCCAGAACAGGCTCTTCTTTTTGGTTGCAAACCGCGTCTCGAAATCAGAGATGTCCTCGTTCGATCCAAAACGTTCGAAAAAGCGGTGTCGTTCATCAGGAGTTGAAAAGAGCTCGGAAAAATTCATCGTGCGCAGTTCTTCTTCGGAATATCCCAGCATCTTTTCTGCGTACACGTTGGTCATGGAGATTCTGAACGAGTTCTGATCGAAGAGGATAATTCCCAGAAGGGAGGTCTCGAAGATGCTGCGGTACCGTGACTCGCTGGTATTCACCTTTTCCGTGAAATAGGAGACCACGACTGCAATAAGAATGAAAAGGATTGCCTGGCCGGTGGTGGAGATCAGGTCTACGGCATTGGGGTACACATAGAGGTAGGAGAGGATTTCGAAAGCGAGCGCGCAGGCCCCTGCGAGGTACAGGCCTTTTTTCGGATAGAAATAGGTGGCATAAAGGATCGGGAAATAGAAGAGCTGGGTATACACTGCCCCGGCCTGCCGTTCGAGGGAAAGGGCGGTGATAAAGATGCAGGAGAGGGAAAGTGACAGGATCACAAACACTCTGACAATATCAGTGTGAGAGACTGAATATCCCAAAAAGCTAAAATACCGATCCATGGATATTCTCGATGTTAATTGTCTGAGTTAATAAAACTACTATTTTTACGTCCGTGGAACGGGTCATAAAAAAGATCCGGACCCCTTTCGCAGAATGAATGCCAGAGTTCAATCCGGTCTAAATCGTTTCCGAAAACGACCGTCACGGAATTACAAGACACGGTTTTGCAATCAGTTCCGGTCTTTACCTACAAAAAAGGCGGCTATGTCACGGTTAGGTAGTGCCAGGGCCAAAAAAAAGTTCCCCGGAATGTTCATACGATGAGGGGGGTCAGTTTTTCCATGACCCGGTCTACCTGCTTCACTGCCGTGCCGATATAGGAGTCCGGGTTGAGGAGTGTAGCGATATCGGCCTTTGAGCAGTACCGGATCACCTCCGGGTCGGTGGCGAGCACATCGGCAAGCGGCCGGCCCTCCGCTAGCGCCTGCATGCTCGCCATTCGTATTCGCTCGTGAGAGTCCTGCCGGTTCATCCCCTTGCGGGTCAGCTCGATCATGACTGACTCGGCCATGTTGATCCCATGAAGGAATGCAAGGTTCCTGCGGATCGCCGCCGGGTTGATCACGAGCCCGTCAAGGACCACAGTCATGAGCCGGAGGCAATGGTCCGTCAGGATCGATGCTTCGGGAAAGAGTACCCGTTCGCAGGAGGAGTTGGTGAGGTCACGTTCGTCCCAGAGCGTGTTGTTCTGAAGTGCCGGTTCTACGGCAGAGCGAATAATCCGGGCAAGCCCGCATACCTGTTCGCTCTTAATCGGGTTGCGCTTGTGTGGCATCGTTGAGGAGCCCACCTGTTTTGCCCCGAAGGCTTCCTCGACCTCCCCGATTTCGGTTCGCTGGAGGGAGCGGATCTCGATGCCAATCTTGTCGAGGGTCGTCGCGACACCGGCACAGAACATGAAATACTCCGCGTACCGGTCGCGGGAGATGACCTGGTTGGAGACGTCCACCGATCCCATGCCAAGGTTCGCCATCATCGTGGCCTGCACCTCCATTGCTTTTGGCCCGAGAGCCGCCTGGGTTCCTACCGCGCCGGTCATCTGCCCGACAACGACCCGGGGGCGGAGCTGTTCAAGCCGTTCGATATGCCTACCGACCTCGCTTGCCCAGATCGCGAAGCGGAGGCCGTAGGTTGTCGGCACCCCATGCTGCCCGTGCGTGCGGCCGATGCAGACGAGGGTTTTTGTCTCGGCAGAACGCTTCAGGAGCACGGCGAGCAGGGACCGCAGCTTGCGGTCGAGCAGGTCGAGAGCCTGCCCGAGCTGGAGCCCGGT
>JGI20214J51088_10000283_pt1 | contig 37092 bp, 38 predicted proteins | sample WetSurMetagenome_FD_51088 | JGI IMG/M metagenome (IMG submission 51088) | reverse complement strand
AGTCCCAATAAACTGCCGCCAGTTCCTCCGGTGCCTCCTGTTCCTCCTTTGCTGCCTGTGCCACCTGTTGCTCCGGTCCCTCCAGTTGATCCTGTCCCGCCCGTTGTTCCTGTCCCGCCAGTTCCACCGGTCCCTCCCGTGGATCCTGTCCCACCTGTTGCTCCTGTTCCACCGGTGCCACCCGTCGTTCCTGTCCCACCAGTGTCACCAGTTGTGCCTGTCCCTCCGGTCGCCCCTGTTCCTCCAGTGTTTCCCGTCCCTCCTGTCGCCCCTGTTCCTCCAGTGTTTCCTGTCCCTCCCGTGGCACCAAGTGATCCTGTGCCGCCAGTTGTTCCAGTTGCGCCACTTCCGCCCGTCGATCCAGTCCCTCCTGTGGTACCTGTGGCTCCGGTCCCTCCAGTTGTCCCTGTTCCTCCAGTACCCCCAGTCGCACCAGCTCCTGTGCCTCCTGTTCCGCCTGTTGTTCCCACCACTCCGGAAGCACCCGTGGCTCCTGTGTCTCCCGTTCCACCAGTCGATCCTGTTCCACCAGTAGAACCTGTTCCGCCAGTTGATCCCGTTCCGCCAGTCGATCCAGTTCCACCAGTAGAACCCGTTCCAACAGCTCCAGTTCCTCCAGTAGAACCTGTCCCGCCAGTGGAACCTGTTCCAACAGCTCCGGTTCCTCCCGTTCCACCAGTCGTTCCAGTTCCGACGGCTCCGCTTCCGCCAGTTGACCCCGTGCCACCTGTTCCTCCCGTCGTTCCGCTTCCAACGGATCCAGTTCCACCTGTAGATCCTGTTCCTCCAGTTGTCCCAGTTCCAGTTGCACCCACAGCTCCGGTGCCTCCCGTACCTCCAGTGATCCCACCCCCTCCCGACGGACCCACAATAAGAAGGGAGAGCGGATCCACACTCATCATTGCTAGCGATGCACTTTTTTCCAAGTGAATCGAAGTGCTTCGCTCTAGGCCTTCGAGCGCAACAATCACGCTCCTGCCTACGAGCGTGTTGCCTTGCACCACATCATCGTGTGCTAGGAGGTATGTGGCCCTGCAGGTTACAGCGTCTCCTGGCAGCAAGGCGTCCACCCTGTTGTCCACGTAAAGGGGAGGGCAGATGGTGTCGAGGGGCACTTCTGAGCGCCTCCGGACAATGGATGTCAGACCAGTTGTAATGGTAATGTTGTAGAAACACAGGCCACCGCACTCATCGACATTGCGCAGCACAATCACGATAATGTCCGAGTCACCGGGTTGTGGCAGCAACACTGGACCGACGACCAATCTGTGCTGAACCTGCACATCCAGACACTGTGGTGACGGCGGCGGCGGATCTGAAGATAAAAGAACAGCGCCCGCGTCGGTCGGGGTCTCCGTCAGATAGACAGTAACCACGACTGCGGCTGCCACACAACACACGAGACACGCGGCTAGTGTCAGGGATGGAAACTGTCGCCCAACCGATGTGGAACTATCCAGAGATGAGCGTCGCGAGGACGGTGGCGTCTTTAACATTAAATGAGCAAGGGGCAAGGGGCAAGGTTGTTTCACAGATGCTCAACCTCGGTCCAAGGGGAATAAACATTGTCTGCGGTTCTTCGGGCTCCTCGAAAAAGACCATCCAAGAAATTGACTGCTTGTCCTTATTGGTCTACACTTTGCCGTATGCTGGATAGCGTGACGTCAACGACTGTGGCCACACCTACAGAAGACATGATCGCACGACTTCTCCTGCTGCTGCTGCTGGCGTTCCTCCTTGCCAGTGTCAGAGCCACTGGCACCGTGCTGGGCGATGACACCACCTGCGTTGAACCCCTCGACGCAAGCTGCCAACCCACGTTGAGTGGTGATGTGACGGGCCCGTACTACGCCACTGTCCTCAACGTCACGATTCCTTCGTCCAATTGCACGTGCAGTGCTGAGGGCACCCCGCTCGACGTGCCTCTGACGATCGTGAGCCGCGACTCCAATGGGGCCTTTGCCGCTGGCACCATTACCTCGTACAACATGCTCAGCGCGGACGTTGCCTTCCAGGCATTGGTGGTCAATGATTCCGTGGCCCGCTTGGCTGTGGGGCAGGATGGAACCCTCTCCTTTTCGGACGGAATCAACCCTGTGGACGTTACCATTGGTCGCACTGGGGCTCAGGCCCTTGCCGTCAACACTGGTACCCTGGCCACCAACTGTGCAGTTGTGAGCGGAGCAGGATCTGTTACCACCACGACGGCCTCGCCTCCCGCCACGGACACTAATGATGTGATTGGATCACAGACCGTGCTCTTCAGTGGCAACGACAACGCCTTCACGGGTCAGTTTATTGCATCCCAGGCGGTGGTCGAGCTCAATGGATCTGGCGACGTGCCCAGTCCCTCTGCCATTTCGGCTGTGGTTCGAGTGACCAGCAATCGTCCCAGCACCCATGGTCTTCTTGAGGCCAACGTCACTGATGCTGGCTCGGGCTACACAGTGGGGGATATCCTCAATGTCACGGGTGGTGGAGGCAGCGGTGGAACAGTCAGCGTTGTCACTGTTGATGGGACCGGCGCCGTCTTGACCATCCAGGTTGAGCACCCTGGCGTGGGCTACACGGTGGGCTCTGGTCTCAACACCACGGGTGGCACTGGAACGGGAGTCACCATCAACCTGATCCTGCGTGCCTCCACTGCCTATGGAACCAGCGGGGCTGCTGTGACTGCCGTGCGTGCCCAGGCCTTCTCTGCCGCTGGGACCTATTCCACGGCTGTGGTCACGGCTGCACGAGCCATTGAGATTGTGGACAGCGACCTCGGGTCTGGACCCATTATCATGACCTCGCAGGTTGGCCTCACAGTGGACGCACAGACCCAGGCCTCTGGGACTACGGGTGCCATTGATATCAAGGCGCAGACTGGAGGCGCTGCCACCACCAACTTTGCTCTTCGCATTGCTGTGCCCTCTGGAGGAACCAACAACTACGCCGTGCTTTTCACTGGCAATCCTACCACGGCTGCAGGTGGTCTCAACTGGAACACCGACACCACCCTCTATCGCATCGGGGCTGGCAAGTTGCAGACGGACGGAGACTTCTACTCTCGTCACTACATCTGCATCAGCGGGCTGCCCACTGTGGTGGCTGGCACCGGAGCAGGCACGGGATCCAATGTGACTGTCACTGCAAACTCCAACGATCAGGGTGTTCAGGTCAAGGTGGTCACAGGCACAACGCCAACCGCCAGCGGGAACATCTTTGTGCTTTCATTCGCCGTTACATTCCCACCCTCGTCCCTGCCTGTGGTTGTGTTCTCTCCACGCACAGCTACGGCTGCTGCCTTGACTGGAACGAGCCACCCGTGGATCTCTGCAGAAGGAGGAAGCAGTTTCACTTTCAGTGCAGGTTCCACAGCACTGGCAGCCTCCACCACTTACACGTGGAATTTCCACGTCCGAGGCTAGGGCGACCTCCTCTCCACACCAGTTTCCATTAAAAGCTGCACTTTTCGTCTTTGTTCGTTCGTTCTCATGCACGCACAGAGAAGTTCCAGACGTACTTTGTGGAGTCGGCGAGGGCACTGGGCCCAGAGCGAAACGTAAAGGTGTTCGTGGTTGTGGCACCAATGAATGGGGCGGTTGCTCCTGTCAAGGCTGCAGCATTCGATGTACTCGTTGTACCGGCTACAGCCGAGAAGACAGGGAACGTGGCACTGCTTGAGTAGGTGGTGGCGTATGTGACAGTGAAGATAATGGCGGCAGCGGCTGAGCCTGTCCCCGTGGTGAGCGTCACTTGCATACCAGCGTCAGTGCCCGTGATGGAGATGGTAGGGCTCGTGCCTGCCCCCGTGCCCGCTGCAATGGCGGGGGTACCGCTGACGCATAGATAGTGAAGGGCCTGGAATTCTCCGTCTGTTCGAAGGCGGCCCGAGGCAGTCCTGTACAGGTTGGCCAAGATGGCGTCGGCACCGGAGCCAAACTGGATGCCTCCCGCTGGAGTGGTAGACTGTGTGGAGAACTGCAACGCATAGTTGTTGGTAGCTCCCGTGGGGGTGGCAATACGGACCGCGACATTGGTGGTAGCAGCCCCACTAAAGGCGGCAATATCCAGGCCCACGTTGGTAGTGCCGGTGCCAGTAAAGGCACGAATGTTGATGGCACTGTTTGTCCCCGAGGCAACGGTGAGGGCGAAAATGTCGATTCCGCGTTGCGTGGTCAGCGTGGCAGGGCCCGATCCCAGGTCACTGTCAATGATCTGAACACCAGTGGCAGCCACAATGGTCGGCGTGACAAAGGCTCCATTTGCTGTGATGCCTTGTGCGCGCACTCCAATGGCCGCACTCCCTTGACCAATACCAGTTGATCCTCTGACCAGAATGTTGATGGCCGCCCCTGTACCGGTCCCGCCACTGGTTTCACACGCAGTACTGATAGCATAGTTCTTTCCAGGATGGTCTACTGCCACGGTCAAGACATCTCCACCGCCGTCAACTGTTAAGACGGTGACCGTTCCGCCTGTGCCGCTGCACCCAGTCACCGTAAGCGTATCTCCCGCAGTGTACCCGCTCCCACTAGCGTTGACTGAAATAGTGAGGAGTCCATGGTTCGAGGCCCTGTTGGACGCCAGCTGTGTGGTGGCGAAAAGCCCAATGGGTGTCACAATATCACCTGATCCGCTCATGGCCACAGTTGCCGAGGCTCCCATGATGGTCCCCGTGACAGAATTGTCGCTGGCAATGTTGGCCCACACTTGAGTGCCCGTGAAGGTTCCCACAGCAGTGGATGGCGGTGCCCAGAAGGGCATGTGCGCAATGCCGATTGAGGTTTCACTTGTGGTGGTGCTGTCAGTACCCCTGATGATGGAAAACAACCCATTGCTGATGCTAAATGCATTATCCGTGGGCCCAATAGATAAGCGGCTCCCGGTAATATCCCCGACTCCCGTGTTAACTGGTGCCGCAGCAGTCCCAGCCTTGAGATACCCATTGACCACGAGGTTAGTGGTACTCGTCTGCAATGTGGCAGTAGAGAGACGCGAGAGGAAACTGTCCCTGGGACTTGACCCTGAACCCCAGCTAACAATGCCGTCACCGGTCACCGCGAATCGATGGTTCACGTCGTTGGCCACCTCAGCCTCAAAGGCTTTGACTCCAGTCTCCGTCGTGGTTGCATCAAAGAGTGAGGCATTGATCTGGGTGGCTGCAAAGTTGCCGAGGCTGTCTCGCTTCACGAGTGTGTTGGGCACGTCCAGTGGAGTCCCGCCATTAGCGAGCACCTCCCCACTGTGGACCAGGGCGGCAGTGCTCCCTCCCACATAATTGACCACGTTGGCAGAGGCCGGTCCAGACACGTCTCCCGCCAGTGTTGTGTTTCCTCCGCCACCCGATCCTGCTGCACCCGTTCCACCTGTTGCACCAGTGGCTCCCATGGCTCCTGTTCCACCAGTGGCGCCGGTTCCTCCCGTAGTGCCAGCCGCGCCAGTCCCGCCTGTACCTCCTGTTGGCCCAGTCGGACCGTTGAGGTTGGCGAACAGTACCCACGTCAGGTTCATGCACTTGTACACAATGCCGTAGTTGGCCGCATCGGATCCGACACCACAGAAGACCATGTTCAACTCAAAGCCACTTGTGCAGTTGTAGTCCATGACCGATGTGGGTGGAGGCCCGCCCGCACAAACTGCAGGATAGACACCAATGCCCGTGGGACCACTGCTACCCGTGCCTCCCGTTGCACCTGTTCCACCCGTGTCACCAGTTGGGCCTGTTCCGCCAGTCTCTCCGGTTCCTCCAGTTGCCCCAGTGGCGCCCGTTCCTCCAGTAGCGCCAGTTCCTCCCGTTCCATTTCCTCCACCGCCACCACCACTAGGACCACTCGGACCGCTGGGGCCTGTGAGATCGGCAAACAAAACCCACGTGGAACCCATGCACATGTACACGAGGCCTTGTTGGTCGGGGTCCGAGGCAAAGTTGCAAAAGACGAGCTCCAGGTTGGTAGCGTTTGTGCAGTTGATGGAAACATGAGGAGGGGCGCTGGTACAGGCTCCAGTGTCAATGCCCGATTCACCCCGAGGACCCGATGCACCTGTTCCTCCAGTAGCTCCAGTGCCCCCTGTGGCTCCAGTGGGCCCAATAACGCTGACTTGAGGGATGCGCAGTTGACTCAGATCCAGCTCTGAACTGTCATGGCCCATGACCACTGAGTCGCCAAGCAAGCCATACGCATTGCTCGTCGATGTGAGAATCTGACCCCCACCAGCCACATCGTCGGCGGTAACTGTGTAGTGGGCGCGACACGTCTCGCTTTCACCAGGGTTCAAGAAGGGCACCACATTGTTGATGAAGAGCGGTGGACACGACGTGACCAGCATCACAGTCACAGAAGGGTTCGCTGACGACACCATGGTCGTGTCCACCGTGATATTGGTCATCTCCTGGTCGTCATTGTTGTTCTTCACCACAATGGTGATGAGGTCGTCATCCCCTGCCTCGGCAACAAAATCTGGCCCTAGCACCAGATGTTGAGACTGATGCACAAGCAAGGGTCCAGTGCGCCGGGACGCCATGTTCACCAATAGATAGGAGCCCAGGCCCACAAAGACGGTAAAGAGCAAGAAGAAGGAGATGAGCATGTTGCGCCTCCGCCGCAGATCAGGCTTGTTCTTGTCATTGGGATCAGCATTCTGTGACGGTGGTTGCCGCTTTGGAGGGGTGGCTACCGCAGTGGTGCTAGTGGATGCACTTGGCCATTGGAGCATGCTTCTTTTCCCACGACTGTTTCTACTCAGTGGTCATGCAAGGTGGATACAAGACAAGAAACCTCTTGATGAGATCTTGGACGATCGAATCATGTATTGTACCAACATGCGCCAAAATCGAGCAAGCTCAGTGCTTCTTTCTGTCGCATTGCAATCACCTCTTCTTCTCACTTCTTGGCGACAGGAGCGGCAACTGGGAGCGACACTCGGGGTGGTGGTGCAACCTCAGAGCGTTCTGGGACCGCTGCCGGGGGGCCTGGTGGTCCTCGGAACATGGACAGCGGCTGCGTGAAGCGCTCGATAATGTCCGTGGCACCCTTGACCAGCTTTCCAACCACTGCCACAATGTGTTCAGACTCTACCGAACCCAAGATATCCGAGGCGCTTTCCACGATGCGATTGACTCGGTCTTGGCTAATGTTCTGCGATAGCTTGGCCATGCTCTGGATGGCCTCGTGCGTAGCTGCGAAGGTAGCGTGGAACTCTCCTGGGGACACTGTGCTCAGCAGCTCTGCACCCTTGGCAAAGAAGAGCGCCGCATTGTTGACCATGGTGCGGTGACGTTCCACATTCTCTCCTTGACCGAAACTGTCGAACATGGCCTTGACTGCGCCCACCACGGAGCTCACGTTGCCCACCAATGTATCCGCGTTCTTCACCAGATGTTGAATCGTTTCAGGGGGAATGCCCGTCTTCAAACTGTTCACGTAGAGCACAGTGGAGTGCACCTTGTCGATAATGTCCACCACTTGTTCCAGACTGACGGTGTCCTGATTAACAGGCATATGGGTCCGCAGTTTGGCAATGTAGGCCTCCACGTTTTGGCGCATGGCGACGGTTTCCTCCCGCATGGCCACGGTGGACCGGCTCGTCTGATCCAGGTCATCGCTCTTGGCCACGATGGCAATCTCCAGCGCCAAAAACCCAAACACTCCGACGGTCAGCACGCAGAGGATGGCCAATATCTTGCTGTCCGTCGTGCAGCACTGCTTCTTGGGGCCCTTTCCATCAGAGCGTCCCCGTGCTGTCGGTGGAGTCTCAAACTCTGTGCCGAACCGATCGCCGTCCATCTTTCTCTGTGTTTGGCAGTGTGCTTTCCAACGAGAAGGAAGGTGGGTGCTTGTCGGATAAAGGAATGCCAGTGCAGCGCCAAATGGAAAGTGCATCCCAAACCATTGAATCCTCGCACTCGTACACAAAGGATCAAAAAAACTTTTCACTTTTCTCCCACACGCTTGCACCACCGACCCATGCGGTCAATGCCATGCGACTCGGTCCGGTTCGTCCACTGCGAAGGGATGGCGTAATTAAATGGCTCGTAGCTTCCGTCAAAGTACCACGTACGCAGATTCTCCCGCTCGGTGCGACGCGGTTTCCTCGCCTTCTTCTGCACGGGCGGAGACGCGACCTCGGGATCGACGACGACAACCTCTCGCACGGGAGCGGTGACGGTGACGGTCCGCATGTCGCTTCGCTTCTTCGGAACGCTGGCCTTGTTCACGGCGGCGGCTGGCGTCTTCCTCTGCGGGAAAGGAATCTTGGGGACGGCCCAAGTTGCCTTCTTGGTGTTGGTGGCAGCAGCAGCAGGAGTAGTCTCAGGGACCGCAGAGACGAAACCGTCATCGTCCGCAGCGTCGTCATCCGTCTCGCGCACAATGTCCAGATCGTCCGCCTTCTTGGCCTTCTTCTGTGACATGACTGCGGCCTTGCGAGGAATCGGCGGGCTGTCCGCGACCAGGTCAATGTACTGCCGGGCCGGAGCAATGGGAGTCTCGTCGACGGCGATGACAGGGTGGCTTCGCTTGATAATCTTGATCAGCAGCTTCTTGGGGTTGACAGCCGTGATGGGCTGCAAGTCGTCGTCGCTGCTGTCTTCTTCCTCCTCCACCGCCTCTTCAACGACCACAGTCTGTCGGACGGGGGCCTTGAGTGTCACCGAGCCGTTGGGGTTGCGCTTGAGAAGGGACGGCCACACAGGTGCGGGCGTGTCCACTGCAAGAGCGGACGTGGCTGCCGACGGCACAAACGTGGGAAACTTGACGGGCGAGATGACTGAAGAATGCGCAGACTCGGACGAAGACGATGACTCGTAAGATTCAAACTCGGACACATCCACCTCGACATCAAATTCCACGGCAGAAGCAGCAGCAGCAGACGCGACAGGTGTTGCCGCAGTCGCCACCACCGCCGCAGGACAAAGAATCTCCGCCACCGAAGGAGTGAAGAGACGACGCTCAAACAGGCAAACAGTGTTGCGAAACCTGCGTTGAATCACCCTGTCCGACACCCTGAACACCTCCAGCCTGCGCACGACAGCGGAAGTGGCAGCGTCGGCCAAAGCAGCGAGCGAGCTGTCCGGCGGGGAGGCTGGCCCCTCAACCATGGGGGCGACGGCCCTCTGAACAGGTGCAAACATGGCTCCGTTCTTGGACATGTCTTGCAGCTCATTGTGCAACTCGTGCACCGCGGCGGCCTCATTGAGCGGAATGGGAGCACCAGGGGGGAAGTCCTGACGCGCCGAAAAGGCAAAGACGTCGTCAAGGTCGTCAAAGTTCGGCACGTCGCCCACCGCCAGGTATGATTCAGCGGATTGCTCGTTTCCGTGGTCAGCGAGGAAGTTGTCAATGGGCTCCATGTCGACGTTGAGGTCAACAATGGGTTCGGCCGGCTCGGGGCCGGGCCCAGGATAAGGAACGGGGTCGGGAAGTCCAGTGGTGAAGCCATGCGCAATCATGGCCTCGCGAAAGAGCCTGCTGCCCTGGTAACCCTTCATAGGGCCATCCTCGTAGGCCTTGAGCTTCTCCGTGATGCTCGAAATAACTTCCTCGGGCAACGTCGGCGTATCAGTGGAAACGACGGAGACTGGACGCGGAGGCGGGGCCAGCGGCGGCGGAACACGGTCGGCCTCGCGGGTCAGCTTGGGAGGACGCTGTCCGCCCTTGGAACGACGCGCAGTCTTGGATGGAGCAACCTCCTCCTCCTCCTCGTTGTCCTCCTCGTCGTCGCCATCGTCATCCTCGGTCGCCGCGACGCGAGCCTTCTTCTTCGTGCTGGCCCCACCGCGATGCGAGTCCTTGTGTGCCTCGTACTCGGCCTTGACCGCTCGAAAGTGTGCGGCAGGTCGCTTGGTGCGGTCCTCCTGCGAGCGGGCCAGCGCCTCGTAGGCCATGAGCTGTCGAGAGGCATGGGCTCCGGCGTGATCGAGTCTCAGACGCGGTACAGTGTAGACGGCGTTGGGCACACCGAGCTGCTTGAGGTTCAGCGTGTTGCGCTTCACCTGTTCGAGTCGTCGTCAGTGTCGGTGGGGATAGACGAACAAACACAAGGGGGAGAACCTGCTCCATGAGAGACTCGAGCGAGAAAAGCTTGTTGGGGTTGTAGAGGTCGCTCCTCGTGTGCGTGGCAACCAACAGACCGTCCTTATTTTCGGCTGCTTCCAGCGCTCGTTGAAACTCTTCGGGCGTTGGGTCCTTGGCCAGGGTACGGTCAAGCTCCACGTTGGAAAGCTTGCACGCGTAGCTGGCACCGTACTCCGGGGTGGGCATCTCGAAGATGGTACGGGCGATTCCATCGGGACGCGCCGACTCGGACTGCAAGGGGCTGTGGCGTCCGCGTCCGTAGGAAAATTGGAAGCCCATCGAGTAGGTGAGACTGCGCTGAACGTGTCGGTGCTCCTTCTCCAGCGCGGAAATCTCCTTGGCTTGCTCGGCCAGTTGCTTGGTCTGTGCGGCGGCCAGTCGCTCCAGTCGCTCGACCTTCTCGACCAACTGCAGAGATGGAAAAAAACAAAAAAAAATTTTTTTTTGCTGCGACCCCAAGTGAGTGACCGGAACGGTGGCATTCGATGTGATAGACGAGGAGTGCACCCACGGAGATACACCAGGACACTCCATGGGACACAGGGACACGAGAAATCCCGACCGGCGAAAAAATGAAAACAAATTCCAATCGGTCACGGTCAAAAATGAAAGTCCCAATCTGGCGGTTCTGGTCCGCTCGCTAGGCTTCCCAAGTCACTAGGAGCCTACGCTAGGGTCGCCACCGCGAGGGGACCCCTCCCGGCCGAGAAAAACGCAAAACACAAAAAAGAGCCGACGCGGAAGCGGGAAAAACCACGGGCGAGTGGTGGTACATGCTCAGGGGTGACCCTGGTACCCTTGGGAGGCCTCGCGCAGCCTTCACAAGGCCTCCGGAGGGCAGAAAACCGGACCCGACAACCAGCGAACATGAACCAACATAGTGTTTTTTCGACGCGCACACACAGCGGAGGGTACCTGAGTATGTGTGCCACCCTCGGAACGTGGCGGCGACGCTTCCGGTTACCTGGTCGTGCTCGGCGTCGGGATCGTTGCTCATTGTCACGCGAAAACGGACTGGGAACGTCGGGGAGACTTGCTAACGGTGCGGGGGACTCTTCCGGGAGACCCTCTGCAGTTGACAAGTGATAAAAAATTCGGGAGTCCCGACTCGAGTCGGCCGCCCCCGGGGGTGAATCCCCCCTCCCACCACCGCCCGGTCACGGGACCACCTTTGGAAGTCTACGACTCTCTTTGTCTTTGGTCTCGGACATGTCCGCGTTGGTTTCCGGACACTTTGCACAGAAGAAAAAAAAGTCGGCAAAAATTCCGCCCTTTGTTCGTGGACATGTTCCATGAATGCGGGGAAAGTCGAGCGCGACTTTGTGTCGACCTTCCTCGAGCAAAAAAAAAACTTGCAAAAAAAACTTTGACCTTTTTCAGACAAACTGAAAATTTTCATCTTTTTTCCCCGATGAAACTCCACGGGGCCGCACCATGGAGTCGGGGTCTCCAGGTCCCATATGGACGTTTTTCCAAAGTTGCTTATGTAACATCGTTGACGGCGTTTGCCGAAAGTGACTTTTTTGGGGTACCCCCTCTCCAGGCCCTAAAACTCGATCCGTGCAGCACGGTCTGTTGCCGAACAACCGGCTACCCGACCGGAAAAATTTTATTTGACCCCGGAAGCATTGCGAATTGATGCTCAGCTTTTGGCAACTTTATGCCCCAGGCCCAAAGTATTTTTTAGACCGGTTCCCGGGCACTTTCATTTTTCCCCTATTAAATTTGTTCGTGCTATTTTTGCCGCGAACAAATTTGATCGGGAAAATGAAAGTGCCCGGGAACCCGTCTGAAAAATTGTTTAGACCCCTGGCATAAAGTTGCCAAAAGTTGGGCAACAATTCGCCACGCTTCCGGGGCGAAATAAAAATTTTCCGGTCGGGGAGCCGGTTGTTCGACAACAGACCGTGCTGCACGGATCGAGTTTTAGGGCCTGGAGAGGGGGTGTCCCAAAAAAGTCACTTTCGGGAAACGCCATCAACGATGTTACATAAGCAACTTTGGAAAAACGTCCATATGGGACCTGGAGACACGACTCCATGTCCGGGCTGGCGACGGTCCGGAGCCGGAAAGTTTTCGACTTTTTTCTCCGGGAGCCGGAAATCTCCATGGGGTCCGACCTCCAGGCCCTCTGATCTCCAGGCCCTCCGACTTCCAGGCCCTCGGATCTCCATGGGGTCCAAACTCCATGAGGTCAAAATTCTCCAGGCCATCGACAAACTCTCCAGCCCCTCACGAACAAAAAGGTTTCAGATGTAATTTTTTTATCGCACATCACTTGCGATTAATGTCGCTGCGGTTGCGCTTGGCCTCTCGGGCCGCCGTGGCCAACTTCTCCCCTTGGATAGCGAGACGCTTGTTGTACGCGTCTGTTACCGATTGAGGTTGAAGATCGACACGAGGTCGCTTGGCTGTGTTCCCATCTGCTCCTGCCACTTCTCCTCCTGCTCCTGCAAACGTGGCGAGATCGTACTCGTCCTTGGTGGGCTCAGCTGCATTGTCCCCAGCGTTGGGGTTGAGAACAAAAGGCGTGTCGCGAACAAAGCACGACTTGTTGGTGTTGCCCAGCACAGACTCGCCCACACCCACACCAGCGTATCTGAAGCACGGTTCGTTGAGCGTGGCCGGGTTGGACGCCGTGATGCACGTGGCTCCGCCCTCAATCTTGTACAGCAGGCTTTCGATCCAGGCCGCATTGTAGACGGTCTCGCCCGTGAACTTGGGCTTGGCACAACCGGAAAAAGTGCGCCGCATAAACGTGAGCAGTTCACGCGGTGTGCATCCCGAGCTGGCCACCACAATGGTGTGGACAATGTGGGTAGGGTCATCATCGACAATGAGTCTCCGGTAGTCCAGATCCCAGACGAGCGGATGAAGGTCATCCGTCTTCTGTCTCAGCTGATCAAAGCGTTGAATCCAGTCGAGAATCATGTGCAGGCGAGCCATGGGCTCGGGTGGTACAAGCAGATGCATCGCATTGATCTGCAACAGCAGCTCCTTTGGAAACTGGGCGGGGCTCTCGTCGCACACCAGGAGGATGCGGATCTTGCTACCGTCCTTCACAGCATGTGCTCGTTCCAGAAGATGAAGGAGGGCGTTGCATGTTTCTTCCTGCCCATGCATGCGGTTGAAGATTCCAACGCCTCCAATGACAAGCGTCAGAGTGGAGGGTGGGTTCATCCCCCTCCCGAGATCTGGCCCCACTCCACGCTCAATGTCGGCCATGTCGATGAGACGAGCGGCCACCCAGTCCCGAAAGGCAGCCAGATTCCAGTATTGGATGCGAAAATCCATGATGAGGCCCATTTCTCGCGAGTGGAGGAAGCCATGCCGGTGCAAGAGGCTCTTTTTGCCCGATCCTTCTCGTCCGTAGATCATGGCCACTCGTCGGCCAGGGAGCAAAAAGTTGTCATGAGTTTCGCGCCCCAGCAGGAACTCGTCCAGGAACGTGGCGGCTTCCTTAAACCCTGCAATTTCTCCATGGCGCTCGAGGTCCAGCACGTTGCTCGTCGGGTCGTGGTTTCCGAGCAGCATGGCCATCCTTTGGGTGTGACTGCCGCCGCCGCCGCCGCCGATTGCTCCTCTTAACGGCAGAAAGGCTGTGTGATTGAGCCAGTAAATGAGTGACCGTTTGGTATTCTGCGCAGATGTCACTGTTGGGTTGTTGAAGTAGACAACGCGAGAGAAAAAGAGGGGTGGTCGAGTGTGCGTGACGTGCACAAAAGCTCACCCATTGAGAGCTAATCGTTTGTCAAAAAGAGCCCCTCTGCTGCTGTTGTTTGCCACGCAGGTTCGCCCTCTTGAGACAACGGTGGTGTGGTGGGAGCAACGAAAAAAAAATAATTTTCTCTCCTTGGCACCACAGGAGGGGAGAGAAGGAAAAATGGCGATGAACCGACGCTGCGAGTGTCCAGACGACCCCGAGTTCGCGGGCTATCGTCCAGAGTACGTGGAAGCCTACCTGATCAACAGGGAGGACTACCTGCAGTCCATCGAGGACTGGACCGATACCGAGGGCCTGGAGTGGTTTGCCACGGGAGAGATCTACAGTGCTGTGGCGCTGCCCATTGCCATCACAGGGAGCGAGGCCAACGCCTTTGACGTGGACATGACGAGACCAGAGTGGCGTTCCCATCTGGACAAGGCGGTGAAGGAAGCAGTGGTGTCGGCGGGTCTCGCAAAGGTTTCTCCTCTTGTGTTCCTTTGAGATGCATCTAACGCGGAACAGGACAACGACAAGGTGACGCTCCAGAACATGCGTCGCGAACCCCTCGGGGACAAGGTGGACCGCATCGATCTGGAGCAGCAAGGTCTCCTGTACGCCACGGTGAATGGACAGCGCACCGTGGACATGGTCAAGAGCAAGCAGGCCGGCCTAGGCTGTGCGGTGCGGACCCCGCTCACTCACTCGCCCATCAAGAGTGAGATGCTGCACAGCTACGTCCAAGATCTGGTGGTTCGTGCCAAGGAGCTGGTGATTGGATCGCTGACGCCGTCGACGGACATGCACGATCTCAACGCCCGTGTCTTTGGCCCCACGCAGACTGCTCTCAAGAGTCAAGTGGCTGATTTCATTGCCCGAGATGCAGGCATCTGTGCCGCGGACCTCGTGACCTTTTCCGCGCTGCTGGGTACGTACTCGGACCCCCTTGCCCTCGAAGCCATCAAGCGAGGCAAGCTGTCGGAGCGCGGTGTGGCGGAGAAGATGGCTGATCATATCGTGACGGAGGTTGTTGATCAGCTCAAGGCCGACAATCGAGAGGTGGAAGCCTTTTATCAGGCTCAGCACCTCCATCGCAACGGGGTCAAGCAGAACACCATTGGCAGCATCTTCTCGGCCGACTCGACTGTGGGTCAGACCGCCTCCAGGTTTTTCCCTGCTCTTTTTATCTTTGTCATCTAAGCTCTTCTCATTGCGTGTTGCAGACTGAACAAGATCCTGTCCACCTACCCCACCTCGGCCAAGCTGTACCGGACCATGGTCAGCAACGCACTGGATGCCAACGAGTCTCTGCACGCGTCGATTGTGGGAACCCTTCTCAACGCCATCCCGCCCAACCAGCGTCAGAGACTGGCCGACCACTTTGAAGCCACTCCTGCTGCTGCTGTTTCCGCCAAGGCCGTTGCTCCTGTCCAGGCCAAGCTCGAAGCGGGCAAGGCCGAGCCGATTGAGTACCACGACGAGTATGGTCGTTGGCATCCTCATCAACAGCGCGGGAAGCATGGACACCACGCGGGGGAACATCACCATGCCAGTCATTCGTACGGACACATGCACGGACCCGACGGACATCATACCGGCAAGCACCGCGGCTACGGTCGTCACGGTCATCACAGCAGCGAGTACGAGCATTCAGAGGCCGCCTACCCCCGTCACGAGGCCCACCTGACGGAGGAGGAGGCAACCCAGGCCCAGATTCGCAGCTACGTGGCGTCTGGACTGGTGCCGCCCATGTTCGAAGCCTTTGACGATGATGATGAGCTCGAGCAGAAGAAGAAGCCGGCCCCCGTCGGTGCACCTGTCTCGCAGCAAAAGGCCAAGTACGCTCCCAACGTGACGCACGAGGCTCCCTCGCTGGAACGACCTCGTCAGCAGCAGCAAGAACAGGTCGGAAGGAACGTCTGGGTCGAGCGCGACAAGTTCCCTGCTCCCGTCTCTGCATCTTTGAACCCCTTGGAACCTCCTCCGCTGGAAGCTGCCCGAGCTGCAGCACGGACCGGTCTTGCAACTCACGTGGAACCACCATCCACAGAGGTGATGGAACCCGAACAAAAGGCCGCCGTCACCACCAAGTCCAGCCCCGTTGGATTGTCCTGGGCTCCCGAGGCACCTTCTCTGGAGAGGAATCCCAAGACGCCACCCACCCGAGTTGCAGCCAAGGTCCAGTCGTCGTCGTCATCGCCCAAAACGAAGCAAGGCCCTCCGCCCATTGAGTATGTCGGGAAGCAACAAAGAACCGCCGCCGCCGCCGCCTCCGACACCACCGATGGGTTCCCTGCGCTTCCCTCGTTGGATCAGATGCTTGCCAAGGCAGGACTGAAGGACTCTGAGCGTGTACATTGAGGCGTTTCAATCCTTTCTGCCCTTCTCGGTCATGCTAGGGGAAAGGTCTGCGGGAATGGTTGAGTGCAAGATAAACATTTGAGCTGAGCTCTCACACCTTTGTTTTGTAAGAGCTTCTTGGGCCATGCTATGACAATGTTGCCTCGACCGCAGACGCTGGTCCCCAAAGAGGGCAATCCCAATGTGCTCCACGTGTACGAACCCATGGACTTTTCTAATGCCATCAGGGCCGCCGTCACGCCTAGTTATCGGCCCAGCCTTGGTGGTATGGACTCTGAGGACACACCCACAGGGTTTGCACCTCCGTCATCAACGTCAGCAGCCTCTGATGGTGAGAGCTACGGCAAGCGCGCAAAGAATGATGTGTTCCCTGCCACATCGGGTGTGTTCATCCCTGACGCGGACACTGGAACCCCGCTGGACCCCTTCAGTATGGACGCGCTGGTTCGCTACACACAACGTCACTTGGCGTTGATGCACGAGCCAGTGGTCAAGTTCGCGGCCAGCATTGCCCAGAAGATTGGCAAGAACCCTGACAGCATGCTGGTCAACGGGGGCAACCTCTTGGACCCCAAGGCCCCCAGTGTTCAGGCCATGTTCACAGGCAGCCCTCTTTCACAGGCCGCCACTGCTCAAGCTATTGCCAAGGCTGTGGTGGATCTCCTCAGTGCCGCTGCTGCTGCACAAGGACAAGGAAATGTTGCCTCGGAGCCTGTGAAACTGGAACGACTCCCCAAGACGATGAAGACGGAGAATCCCATCCAGGCAGCCCTGGGCATGGTCTACGAACGCATCGGTCCCCGTGGCATCTTCCAGCGGGGGCCCATTCGCGGAGCCAATGATCCCAGCACACCCGCCACCTCGATCCTAAGTCAGCTGGCCGTGTTCTTGGCTGGGCTCCACGAGGAGAACAGCACGGCGCGTTGGATGTGGAACAGCCTGCCCGAAAACGCAGGGATCGCAGTCATCCGTTCGGATGTAGTGGCAGCCATGGAGGACTGCCACGCCATGATTCGGGACAGCATCCCTGATGTCCAGATGTGGCATTTGATCACGGGTGAGGCCTCCTCTTCGTTGGTAGTCTCTGCCCTGAGACTTCTATCTCAACAGGACCCCATGTCCGTGGACCATTCGCCGTCATGGTAGCCGAGTACATCAACGAGGCCCCAGGGGAGCTCCAGTACCCCAACTACCAAAGCACTCGCGGTCCCAACGTTTTGACTGGGTCGAGGATATCAGCAGGGAAGTTTCGGGAAGAACGTGCTGTCCAGAGAGTCCGCAAGGCCCGGGCCTGGTTTGCCAACGTGTCGTACGGACCTTCTGAGGCCTGGGCATATGCCCAAAAAGTGGTGCCTCAGTGCCGTCAGCGCATTGTGGAGACGCGCTCCGCCGTACAGCAATGGCTCGAGGCCTGCAACACGCTGGTGACTGAACTGTGGCATCGACTTGTGAGAGAATCCCCTGACGCAGCCGCCTTGTATCGCTGGGGCCAAGACCGAGATCGCTACTCTGAGATTATCAGCATCCATCGGGAACTCCGTGCTGAGCTGGCAGACGCTGAAGCCAACAAAGTCGCAGCAGAGGACAACTGGAAACGCTCACGAACAGAAGGGCTGCCCGCAGATGAGCAAGCGAATCGTGCAGCGGCGCTCGAGATGGCGGTCGTCGAGGTGGATCGCAAGAAACGCTTGGTAGAAAGTGAGCTGCGGAATCTGGGGCCCTTTATCGAACGCGGACTACGCAGACGCATGGGCATCAAGGCAGAGTACGTGCATGCCATGTACGAGGCGTTTCTGTACAAGAAGGAGGACGAGATCATCGTGACGCTGGAAGATGCCATTCGAGTGCTAGGAGACCTGCTCAAAGACCAGGTGCAGCTGTATGTGCAGCCCGATGATCAGGAAGACACGAACAAGCTGCTTGAGCTCTTGGCGGCCTCGACTTCGCTCAAGCAGGCCATTGCTGCCATCAAAGAGGCCCAGAGTGCACTGGTCAAAGCGGAGAAGGACTTGATCACGTTCCCCGAAGCCGACAAGAAGGAACTCTTTCACCACGCCCCTGTGCCTGAAGATGCGGCTTACATTGCGTATGCCGCAAGTGGCAACTACATGTCGGGTCTCTACGCTTCGTGGTAATGGCAGTGGCAGTGGCAGTGGGTGGTGGTAGGGGCAGCAACTGTTTAAGAGCGTGCAAATGAACTAGCCACTTGCATAACGATGAGCCCCGCTGTGCGCTACTTTGAAATTGGCTCTTCTTCCTCGCGTCATCGATTCGCACTACTTCCAGCTAAGATGACCGGAGAATTCACTGCCGAGCACTTGGCCAAGTTGCTGCAACATGCCATGACCATCACTGCTGCCACGCCCGATGGTCACCTGACCACGGATGACTTCACGGGCCACCAGACTGTCAAGGTGTACTTCTCCCGCACGGCCTCGCTCTACGACTTTTCCCGCGACCCTCAGCTGTCCATCATCCGCATGGAACCGGGCGCCGAGCAAGTCTTCCGCCGCATCGAAGGCCTGCACCCCGAGACGCGCGAGCCCATCCGTGGCGGCGACCTGACCAAGGGAGTCATCCTGAAGATGCGCCGTGGACGCATCGACAGCAACATCCCTGTGGATCTGGGCTTCAACATCAACGGAGTTCACGGTTCGGTTGCGGATCTCAAGGGTGAGGCTCCTGTCTTCCTCCTGCCTGTTTCTAACGTTTAAAAAAAGGAAACACCTACGCCTTTGTGGTGCCTCGCAGCAAGAGCCTGGATGCCGACAAGAACAGCTTCTACGTGCCCAAGAACCAGATCACGCGCGAGCTGCTGGCCCGCTACAACGACATCAACCCCGAGAAGCTGCGCGAGGGCGTGTACATCGTGGGCAACAACCCGCTTGCTGCCATTGACAACAAGTGCGTCATTGCCGCCATGATTCGCCTCAACGCTGCCAGCCTGGGTGTGGACGTGAGCAAGCTGCCTCCCGAGAACACGGAGGGCTTCTTCGGCATTGACCGCCGCGTGCCCGAGGCCTGCCTGGCCCGCTACGACGAGGAGCAGAACGTCGGGTTCCACGACATGCGCAACCTGGAGATCACCATGACGCGCCTGGACTCGCCCAAGGACTGGGCCAACCCGGCAGGTGCATTTATCATCTCTTCTGCCGTCCTCTTTCCTTAGCTTACGGAAACGTTAGGGGTGTGTGACAACATTGCTCGTCGCAACAAGACGGACCTGGCCCACGCGGACAACACCCGCCTCAACAACAAGTACACCATCTCGGGCGAGATTGAGTTTGAGCTCAACCTGGTGGGCAAGGGCGAGTGATCAGTCACGCCAACGCGGCAGTAAAACCTTTTTCGTACGACCGACGCGAGGAGAACACACGCAAATGTCCGAGGCACATGCAAAGTCTGGGACCGAGAAGAAGAAAGACGAGCCTGAGATAACGCTCACTACGGACCAGAAGTTTCGTGCCCTGAGCACAATCTTAGCGGTGGTCGGGCTACTCGCGCTGGCATCTTTCATCTTTGTGGGGATCAGCCTGTCCGAGGATCCGGTGCGCAATGAGAGGCTGCGGGACCTGGAGGAGGCTGTCCGATGGTTGTACTGCAATGAGCCCATGTACGCTCGCGTGGACTGCAAAGCCTGGCACAATGTCGGGCCACATGAACATGACCCCTGCCACTTTTTGAACTCGCCAGCTGGGCCCCGAAGAGAGTCAGCGTCCCGGTTTCCCTTTGCCAAGTCCAACTGGAAAACGGAAGTCAATGTTCCCCGCGGCGACAAGGGCGACCCAGGGTGTCTGAATCCAGGCTGTGTGCCCTATCCCACGTACCCTTGCCCTGTGGACAAGGGCGGTCCTGGCATTTCTGGTTGTCCTGCTAATCCTGGAAAAGCGGAGTTGTGATCAAGCAGCGTAAAGAATTGTGAAGTCCCAATGAAACAAGGCGGGCAAATGTCAACTCACCCGGAAGATGGCAAGAAGGCATCCGTCGCATCCGGCAAGCGGTCTGAGGTGGAGGATAAGCTGGACGTGCTGGACCACCAAATGACACACCAGAGGAGGGTGGCAGTGGCTCTCATCAGCCTCATGCTGCTCGTCTCTGTCGTGGCGGCTGTCGCATTCGTTCATGCCATTGGCATTGACGAGAAGAGCCCAGAGGATGGAGAGCACGAACGACGGATTCACTCATTGGAAAAGATCACCGACATCCTGTTTAAACTCATGCGAGACGGTGAGCACGAAAGACGAATCTTAGACTTGGAGGAGGTCGCCAGGATCCTGTACTGCTATTCACCTCAGAGCGATCCGTCTCTTTGCACGGACCTGATCGTGAGGCGGCGGCAACTGCACTGGAAGCGTCATTTCTTGAGCAAGCAAGATGAACCCATCATTCGCATGCCTCCGGAACTTCCCGAAGAAAAGGAATTGGCGCCGTGGGAGAAAGAGCTTTGAGCGGGGAGAATTAAAAAAAATTCTTCTGCGGTTTTCATCTCGCATCTCCGCCACTGGGGAAACTGAGACTGGACGAAGAGGGGTCAAGGGACGACGCAAATGACGACGAGAACCGCGCATCTTGAAGCAACGGAGGAACGCCTCAAGAATCTGGAGGCGAGGCTGGGGAAAGCGGAATGTGACATCTTCTTCCATGCCAAGGCGGTGCTCCTCCTCCTGTGCTGCTGTTGCTTCTACATGCTGTACGTCAACTACACGATTAACACCCGGCGAGATCCACTCTATCCGGGATGGGATTTCCCCGAACCTCCTTGCAAGAATATCGAGATGCGCACGGACGTACCGTTTCCTCGGTACGGAATGGATCCCATGTTTTCCATTGTCGGTCAGCCACCGGACCCTGCCACGGAGGAAAGAAAGGGGAGCAAAATGTAAGGGCGTGCGATGGGAAAGCGCATTAAAAATCTCTTCTGTCCGTTGGTTTTTATCGCAACGGGGTGACAAACGGGCAACACAAATGACGACACGAACCTCGCATCTCGCAGCAACGGAAGAACGACTCAAGAAACTGGAAGAGAGACTGGACACGATCAAATGGGATAACGTGGGTCGCACCATTGTCATAATCATAATGGGCCTGGCGTACTTTGTCACCATGTACAGCTTTGCCGCGTCGCTGAATCTACACGCCGACCGGATGGAAGCATTCGAACGACGCGTGAACGAGCTGAATGACCGCGTATCCTCGACGGATATGTATGTGTTGCGTCATGCTCAAGCATTGCTGTGGCATGAAAGGAGGCTCGACGAGCCAGTCTACAGTGGGAATCCATGCGAGTTCAACGTGCCCATGTCCTTTTCCGCTGGGGATGCACCCGAGGAGAATCAAACTGAATCCACACAAGAGTAAAGCTGCGTTACTCTTCGCGCTCCATCCGTGCGAGTGTTGAGGTTCCCCGCCTTTTTGGAGATGCACTGAGAAAATGTTGCTGTTCCTCCTTGCGTCGTACCTTTTGGCCTTGTGCAAGGCTGGGGTACCTATGTGCAAGCCTCCATGTATTCCGCAGTGCAGCGTTCCTCCCGACAGCGTGGCCGACTGCGATCCAGTCTGCTTGCCTCCAGTGTGCTCGACTTTTGGATGCTCACTGAACGCCCCTGCACGATGTTTTTTTCCATCGTGCAGGACCAGCTGCCCCGCTGATCAGTGCCAAGTGTCATGCCCTGTGTGTGAGACACTCTGCGATGCGCTGCCTTCGATTTGCGTCAACGAGGGCTGCCAGATTGTGTGCGAGGAACCACAGTGTTCGTGGACGTGCGCAAAGCCCAGCTTGCCTCCCATTTCCATCTGCGAGTGGGAATGCCCCATGGTGCCTTGTGCCACCCCATCTTCAGCGACTGACTGGCTTGAAGTTGTATGGACACTCGTGGTCGTGCTAGCGGCGGTGTTGCTGGCTTTCTGAGTAAAATCCCAAGTGTGCAACACAGACAAATGGCCACGGCAGTTCACAACTTCTCGCTCGCAATGGCGACGCTTCGGCTCAATTTGGAGATACTCAGGATCCACCCATTGCACTTGCCCAACGTAGATGCGGATGTGAGCGTCCCGATCCCCACCCACAGCGTGTCTGCATGTTTGGATGCCTACAACAAACTGGCCAGAGAGCTTGGTGGAAGAGAACACAACATGGCGACCTTCACCGCAAAATACGAGCGTGTCGTGACCAAGTAGCCGAGGGGACAGACGCTACCCTCCGTCGTGGCTTAGAGACAAATGGCCACGAACAAGAGCAACTTGTGGGACAATCAGGCCTGCGTCAAAGACCTCTTGGAGACTCAAGCTCACACCGCGGTCATCTCGGCACATGACGCCGATGTCGTTCTCGAGAAGGTTCACAACTTCTCTCTTGCCATGGAAATGATCCGGGCAAATGCAAAGACCTTGGAGATCAAAGATCTCTCGTTGCTACCTGACGAGCGCGAAGATGTGTATCACCTTGTGGACGCGCGAATAGTATCCGTGTGTTTGGACACATACAACGAACAATCGGGCGATTCTTATCAGTGGGACCGGAGGAGTTTTTGTATTGCACAGCGAGCGAATCTCGCGAATTGGGACCTCCCCTCATCCTCCGCAAATAAATGAAAATGCGTGTAGCTGAGGAGTCAAACAATACCCTCCGTCGTGACTTGGAGACAAATGGACATGAGCGAGAGCAACCTGGCGCACAACCGGGCCCTCGTCAGAGAACTCTCGAAGACTCAATCTCACATGGCGGCTATCGTGAGACCCGACCCCAAACTTGAGAAGGTTCACAATCTTTCTCTTGCCATGGAACAGATTCGGGCAAATGCAGACAGCCTGGGGATCAAGGCTTCGTTGCTGCCGCCTGACAAGAGCCAAAACGTGTATCACCTCATAGACACACGGATAGTGTCCGAGTGCCTGGATGCATACAACAAACGATCGGGTGATTCTTATCAGCGGGACAGGGAGAGTTTCTGTATTGCACAGAGAGCAATGAAATGAAAACGCGGGCTTTTATTCTGAGGAGAATAACGAATCTCCAGCGGGCAAAGGTATGGATGCCTGAAGACAAACCGGTCATGCGGCGTGGAGGCAATCCAAACGACAACCCTGAAGTCCATGTAACCATCTACGCAACACATCCGGTTCCAAAATGGCTGGATGTACACAACAATTCGTTTGCGATGGAGCTCATTCGCAGAGAGAATGCCGGGACACCCTTTATCACCAAGTTACCCGCCAAGGGGAGCAATGAGGTGCTCTGGGTGGACAAACGCATATTGGACGAGTACCTCAGTCTGTACAACAAACGGTACGGCGAAAGCCGCGGCTCTTGGATCATGGCGGATTTTATTGCTGCTCGCGGCTCTGAATGAACGTCCTTGCAATGGGTTGTACTCTGGCACGAATGACGAATCTCCAGCCCGACGACGATGCTGCAGAGGGTGTGTGGATCGTCCAAGAACACGGAGAAGCCATTGTCTGGAACCTGTCCAGCACGGGACGATCCATTCACCGCAAGGCAGCGGAGCTTGGCATTGATCCAGCCAAGCTGCCTCCAGGGGACAGGAGGTGCTTTCTCAGAGTGAGCAGGAAAACCGTGGAGAAATGCATACCCAAGGACGCACCCTTTCAAGGCCTGGCCGAGTTACAAGGAAACGAATGAAGACCGTCTCTCAATGCTTCTACGTTCATTTCTCTCTGTGTTCACAACTCCGGCGTGCCACATCAAAGCCAGCCGCCCCACTTCCACGGCGAGAGAAACAAGTGGGACGACATAAGCTTCAATGCAACAACGATGGAGGAAACTCAGAGAGGCCTGGCCTTGGGCGAGGCAATCTTGAGAGTGACCATGTGCCAGTCCTCCACGGGACGCTTGCCCATCTTGACCCAACCTTGCTGCTCAAAGTTCTTGGCCACAAAGGCGTCGTCAAAGGCGCGGAACGCTCCTGGGTGGAGCCGGTCATTGATGGCAACGTTGGGACCCTTGCCCTCCCAAGTACACTGGGAGGAGATGCGAGCAGCCTCATCGGGATCCCAGGGCTGCTTCTCCACCTCGGTGCGGGCCTTGATCCTTCCCGTAGTTGTCGGGAGCGCTCCAGAGACGGGCTGGAAACCCTTCTCCACCTTGACCACAGCAAAGCCCTCGGAGGGGCCAGCCGAGACAAAGTGGTAGGGCTGCACGGCGCCATCGACGGGGGCACACTGGATGTACTGGCTGACAGTGTTGCGCGCTTCGTTTCCGGTTCCAGAACGGGAGGTGTCGATGCTGGAGATCCACTGCACGTAGTCTGGGCGAGCAGTCACACGGGGCGCCTGGTCAGCAGTCTGCATGTAGGTGCCGTCCTCGTTGATGGTGGCAATCCCAACACCCATGCTGATGGCAGTTGCAAGGGCCATTCTGCAGGCCTGGCGGAAAGTGTTCTGCTTCCAACCTGCAAAATCGCGACTCGACACCATCTCCTTCCAGGTCGGGGCCTTGCCAGCCTCGCTGCGTCGTGTCATCTCAGCGACAAACTCACGCCCCTGCACTGGGACCGTGCAGTTGGCCTTTTCACTCAAAGGTTAACGAAGAGGTCATCAAAGCAAAAGACGAAGAGGGTTGCCTGAATGTAGTAATCGCTGCTGGCTCCGACGCGACGGACCTGCACACCGTACGAGCCCGTGTCTCCCATCTCAGCGTCCCAGAGCGCTTCGTCCGTGTTGTCCAGCTCGTTGCGAATCTCGTTGCTGATGGGAACCGTGCTGTACTGTGGGACCGCTTCTTCCAGGGAAGCAAGCTTGGACTTGAAAAAGTCCTCGTTGAGTGTCTGCCCATTGGCCGCAATGATCTTGCACATGACCAACACGTGCATGGACTCGGGCGTCAGCGTCAGCGGGTCGACCTTGGCATCACACTTGTAGTTGATGACCTGGCCCGTTGGGTAGGCCGTCTTGCTCAGGGCTGATGCGTTGCCCAGCACGTAGGCACTGTGGATGCCCTCGCCCATGGTGTAGACACGCACAGTCTCCGCGTAGGCATTGCGTTGATGCGGGGCCATGCGGTTGGGGTCCATGGCAAAGCGCGTGTCGAAGAGCTGCGATGCAATCTTGTACGGGTCGGCCTCCACCAAAGGGAGAGAGTCAGGGTCGGGACCTTGCTGCGGTGGCTGTTGTGGTTGAGTCCGCATGTTCGTCTCTTGCTTTAGACACAATGCGTCTAATCAATTGAGTGCAAGAGTGGGTCGTGGCATATGGTAATTTGGAGAAAAAGTTTCCAACCCTTTGTCAACTGCCTCGCGCACACATGAGGGGATCTCCCGTGCTGCTGTCCATCGCTGTGTCCATTCTCATTCTGCGGTTTCTGGGCCCGTGGTTCGATGAGCAAGCCTACAGCCCCGAGGCTCAACGACGATGGAAGGAGCATCAACAGAATCGCTCCTCGCGAATCACTCGGGAGAATGGTTGCAGCAAGAAACCTGACCTGGGGCTCTGGAACGTCTTTCCGCGTGACATGTGCAGGGCCGAGCAGGAAAGACAAGAGTTTATCCGCTGCTCAGAGCTCAATCGACAAGATAAAAGGCGGGATCCCTGATCAGGAGTTCAGCCTCCATGAGTGCAGTGTGCGGCCCCTTGAGACCGCTACCCCACACCCACAGCGTGTCGTCGAGGTAGGCAAGACTGGGGCTCTCGCGGTCGCGGTTGTGGCCCCCAGCATTCATGTGAGCCACGGGCAGGTTCAGATAGCGAACAAAGTAGTCTGTGCAGTCCTGGATATTCAGAGGGCCATCCACTACGCTGTACTCGGTTGGTGGTTCAAAATCGTCAGTCCACGACTGACGCGGCACCGCGGCTCGCTGTCTGTGATAGTCCAGGGCCCGCAGTACGATAAAGAGACTGTCAAGGGGCCAGAGATCCCTTGAGTTGAGCGAATATTGCGTGAGACGGCTCTGAATCGGATCGCTGCTGGGCCTGGCCAGTGCCTGGTGATAGTATTCAAGAGCCTGGGCGTCTGCATACAAGAGCGAGGTCACGGACGAGGAGGCTGGCTGTCGAGTTTCCATCAACCGCATGCCCTTGCAAATGTTCAAACGTTGCAAGTCGGTGAGGAGCCCCCGTCCATCAATGAGAGCCAGGCGATAGAGATAATAAGCTGGCGGCATCTCGAGGGGTCCCTCCCCTCGCTTGGCGGCAGACTTGCGTTTGCGATGGGGGTCCAAATCCAACAGCACCCAGACGGGCTTTTGACGCTTGCTGTAGGTGACGTTAATGACCCGCCAGGCCTCTGGACACCGTTCTTTGAGCTGGAATCCCACGTTGCTGTCGTGGAACAGTTTGTGCAGATCCGCGATGAACTGGTACGAGACAAAGTGTGGACGCTTTTGAAACAAGAAGGCTGCAATCATGCCGCACAGATTGCTGGGACCAGGGCTCTCCGCGTCGGCTGCCTCGTAGACGCTCTCCATGTGGAGTGCCTCGAACAAATGGGCCCTCAGCAGCTGCTCGCTGCCGTGGAACATGGCCAAGAACTCGGGTAGGTAATCGTAAATCTCGAAGCCCGGCTCGGTTATGGCGTAGCCGTGCCTCTCAAAGGTGGTGGCCTGCGCCGACCGTCCAATGACCCGTTCAATAAACAGCAGGGTGGTCATGATGCCGTATTGGCGCTGTGACACCTCAGCAGCACAGGTGGGTTTCATGCCCCAAAACTGGATGAGCACAGGGGCCAGGGGCATGGCCGATTCCACGGCAAGGAAGTTCACCGAAAGCATGCGATAGCTCCGGAGGGCGTGTACGTTAATGGCCAGCAGCGCAGAGTGCGACGGGTCCAGCGGGCATGTGAAGACAGCATGTCGGGTGTGCCCCGAACTGGAAAAGTCGGACCGAGTCAGGCATGCATAACGCTCCTGCATCCGCATGAGGCTCCGCTCGACCTTTTTTCCACTTGTCCGTTAGTCTAAGCGCAATGAGAACAAAAACGCCGGTACCTCTAGCGAGGAAACCCCGTGGACCCGGAGATAGACTAGCGGGGAAAGATCGTCTCCTTCTCCATTGAACATGGACCACCATTCAAAGTAGGGCCGTTCGCATTCACGCAGCGCTTGCTTGAACACATCGGCCGACCCAATGGTCGTCACACGTTTGAAGACGGATCGTCGACACTCGGTGACACAGCCCCGCTTCTTGAGGTCGTACTCGGGATTCTCGTAGGCCAGCGCAGTCAGTCCTGTCATATCCTTGGGAAAGAGACGCCGAATTTGCTCGCAGTCCAAATGAGCCACGCTGTCACGCAGGGCTCTTGCGCTGTCGTCCTCTGGTTGTTCAACAGGTCCGTCTTCATCATATTCGTCATCCCCTTCGTCGTCGTCGTCGTCGTATTGTACCTCCTCTAGGAAAACGTTCTGCAGCTTGGACCGCTTTCCGCGGAAATGGCTGGATTCCTCCTCCTCCTCCTCCACGGCAGGTTCCTCGTGTGGTCGTTTCCCATTGGCAGCGGCGACGACGACAGTGTCGTGTCCCGTGTGAGTAAGGTCGGTTTTGCGCGCATTCACTCGGTAGACGCCAGCATCATGTCGGCCAGTCTGCAGGCAAATCTTGGCACGGCAGCCGGTCGATTTCTGCTTGCCACAGTAGAGGACGCTGGATCCACACAGGACTCCATTGGATCGCGATCCAATGCGCCACGTCACCCCCGTGGCCTCGGTCATGGCGTCGCGAGCCGCCTCGACGGTCAGCCATCCCACACCGTTCATGGCCGGCTCCTTACGCCATGGCCATGGAGAGGGGGAGGATGGAGAAAGAAGGTAGCGAGGCTACTCTTTCGTCCCTCTGGTTCGTCCGTTATGGGATTGTGGCAGAGGGAGGAGAAGGGGGCTAAGGTGGAGACCCTTCCCTTTCTCTCCGACGAAGCAGACCAACACAAAAAAATTTTTTTCCTCTGCGAGAGACCAACCAGAGGAGAAAAAAATTTTTGAGCGAAGAGGGTCAGAGAAATGTCGGGGGTTCCAGCGTCCGAGATATGCTGGGCCTGCAAGAATGCAGAGGATGGCATCCAGAGCGCTCTTGAATGCATGGCGGCAGGCGGTGGAGACAGACCAACACTCGAACACGCCATGCGGGTTTGCGAAGAAACGCGAGACCGCCATCGGAAACTCGATGGCTGTACGTGGGTCGCACCGCCGCAAACCCAAAGGACCGTTCCCATGTCGGTCGGCGACGATGACGATGGTTCGTGTCCAGAATGCAGAGGGACGGCTGGAGGCATTCGGCTGGCTCTGGACATGATGGCAGCGGGGAGAGGAGCCCGGGAATCTCTGGAGCGCGCCGTGCGGAATATGGAGAAGCAACGAGATGAGCATCGGAGAAATGACGGCTGCACTTGGCCGTTGCCTCCACCTGACGAACGTCTGGCTGGAGTCTTTTCATCGCTCTCGCTTCAACCAGAACAACGGCAGATTGATCCCCACTACGGTGACTTTTCTCGCTTCGGCACGACTGTCATCCATCGGCCTCACATGGTGTACCTCGCTCCGCCAGACATCACCACAGCCGCTGGACGTGCCATCTCCTTGATGATTCCAGATGCACACGCCCGCGTTCTGAACGAATATGGAACGGAGCTGGTCCGTGAACTCGAGGAAGAAGGCCGAAAGCCTGGCGACGATGCTGCTGGACCCGCATAAAAGTCGATGATGTTTCATTTTGGTGTCCAGCAAGGTAGCCGGGCTGCTTTGCTTCGGTCGGGAGTCTGGTACGTGTAGCTCGGGACGCAATCGCCAATCTCAATGTACATACCCATGTGGGCCACGTCATCCACCACGCTCCTGCGCTCGAGAGCCCGTTTCAAATAGTAGAGGAAGGGGTTATCCTTGTGCCGGACCCAACACTGACCCACAGCCTCGATGACCACCAACAAGAGTGTGGGCCGCTCTTTGTCTTTGAGAGTGGCGCGTTCCACACAGTCGGACACAAAGAGGTGCACAATAAACTTGCGACACACTAGCTTGTCAATGAGGGTGTCGAGGCGAAACTCCTTGCAAGTGTAACGGGCCGTGACCCGGGACTCTGTCACGCTGCGAAAGAGGTCCTTCCGGGCCACTACCATGTCTGTCACAATGATGCGCTCATCCTCGTTGAGCCAGGCTAGAGGGATGGCAAGCGCGCTTTCCTGAAACAAGAACAGCGCCGTTTGCGTAACCTGCAGCCTCAAGGGGCTGTACAAAACGGCATCCATAAAGAGGCTCAGCAGCTCATGGGGTTTGCGATTCTGAAACATCGGGTAGGCGTGCCACTGACGCACAATGTCCCGGGTTCTCTCCCGGTTCCTCAGAAGCGAGGCCACCAACATGCAGATGCGATCACGCCAGCGAGGCTCCAGGACCTGCGAAGTGTTGGTATGCTGAGAAGAGAATTAAACCCCAATCCGGTTCTACTCGCCCCTGAAACATGGTTGGCCTCGGCGCGTTGATAGTCGGCTCGCACCCTAGCAAGTGTGGGCAGCGCTCGTTGACCTACGCCCAACCGCTTGTTGGCCCAAGGCATTTCCCGATAGGTGACCTCTGCATCGGCTGTTCCATTAGGCTGGTCGCCCTTTGGCTTATCTGCTAGGCTCATCCCGTAGAGACGCTCAATATCGGGCAATGCCAGCGCGTTGCAAAACATGTTCACGTCCTTGATGGAGAGTGGGATATGCAGTTTGAGCACGTCCTCGCGATCCAAGGTGAGACGAGACCGTTCAAACTGAATCCAACCATGGGGATGGAACGTGAGGGCAATGCACATCTCCAGTGAATGTACATCATCGTTGGCCTCGTGGATGCACGTGAAGTTGCCCGTGACCTTGTTCCCATTCTTCAGGCCGGCGGTGAACTTGAGCGTTGTCACGCCGTCCCATGCAATTTCAGTGCGGGGAGAGTCCCGGGCCAGCTTCATGGGTAGCGTGCCGGCCTCTTCGTTTGTCATCAATGCCACAGCCAGTAGCACTCGTCGCTCGGGGATCTGTTCCGTTCCTCGCAGCGCCAGCCCGCATACTTCTCCATAAGGGGACGTGCCTTCCATTGTGACCTTCTGTCATCCCCACCACCACCACCACATCAGAGGGTAAAGTCACATTGTACAAACGGGCGTGTTTCGTAGAGTTGGTCAAAAGTGCATACAGATTTAAAGTTTCCTCATGCAAAGTGCACAAACACGCTGACAATGTCAAAGAAGCGTCAGGCCGAAGACCTTGACGATGGCGGCGGCGGTGGTGGTGGTGAAGAAGACCCGTTCACGTCTTTTGCTGCCTGGTCCTTTAGTCAGCCGCCACCTCCTCCGCGGCCTGCTGCTGTCGTTGCTGCTGCTACTTCACCCCGGTCCAGACCGCCTGCTACCTACCACACAGTGCTACCTCCGACTCCAGTGCTCTCAGCCGGGGGTGACGGGGACCAGTCAATGTGGGACAGTTTGACGCAGGGGGACGGATCGACTACGCTATTGCAGCCAATGACGATAACGTCGACGCTCCGAAAGTCCTCGGGGACGGCGAGTACCGTGTCTCATCGTCCCAATCGCAAGGTTGTCCAGCAGCCCGTCATGCTCTCTCAGATGGATCCGAGCGTCATCAACGCCATCAGTACCTTTGACAAACCAGAGCGGAGCACGGCTTCACCCGACACGCGCCGCAACAACCTCTTCAATCGCATCTACCGGGCCAATGACAAGGTCCAGGAGGCCAATGGAAAACCCGCCGACAAGGTCGACGACAGCCTCATGCGAGATGGTGTGGGGATGTACCTGCAGGAGTACCGACATCACGCAGAGTACAAGGCAAGCGAGCGCATCATCCCGCCGACTGCAACGCGGATTCCAGCGCTGCTTCAGACAAACACGCAACAACCAGACATTGTAGCCAAGGCAGCTGCAGCACTCAAAGCCAACAAGGAGAAGCAGGCGCTCAGTTCGTTCCGCATTGCCACGGCCGACATTGGAGACGAGGGCGACGAGGACGACGACGATGCCGCCGACATGGATGACGAAGAGGATGCGGAACCCATTGTGTTGGATCCCCACACCCAGTTGGCACTGGACATGGAAGAGGAAGACCGCGATGATGTGGCCTCCCGCATGTTTGTGGCCCCGGCGCGTCGCATTCCCAATCCAGCAGACACCCAGACAATCAAGACATTCTCCGAGTACACAGGACCAAGTCCCGCCAACAGCCAGTTCAACGATAATATTCGGCATGTCAAGGGACGCGAGCGTGGTGTGTACATGGAGATCCGTGACAATGCGGAGATCTACAACGTGGTCTCAGAGACCATGGACAGGTCTTTTCGCTTTGCGTCACCCCTCTCAATCGGTCGTCCTAAATGTCTCTCGTCTAGGCCATTGGCCAACATGGAGCTGCAACGCATTGCCGTGACACGAGGGATAGTCATTCCAGACCCACCCAAAGTCAGCAAGGCCGAGGTTCAGGATGGTCTCTGTGCTCCCAACCCATCCCTCGGGGAGCGCCCCTGTGTACGTGGTGTACGGTGTGCCAGCTGGAAGATGTGTCTGCAGCTTATGAAGGACGCCCCTGAGCACTACAAGGGGGCCAAACCCTTTGTCTGCAAGGAGTTCTACTTTGGAGATCGCGGTGCAGAGGTCCAAGCTGCCATTGCCCATGGAAGACCGCTGGCCGAAGTGCAGTCTCCGGAACTCATCATGTGCGTCATGTGCCACTTGCGCATCGTCACCAAGTGGTACAAGAAGTTCCAGGCAGGGCTAGTCTTGGAACCACCGCACGTGCTCAACAGCTTTCAAATGGACGCCAACGTGCCTGGCGGCTACCCCGATGATGCTTGCTTGCTGGGCGATGAGCATTTCTACGGGATTGTGGGTGTGTTTGTTCGTCACGTCCCCGGAAACTACAAATGGGACTCCTCCTCTGGCAACATTGAGCGTGACCAGCTCACTGGACGCATGGTGGCTCGTGAGGGTCCCGTTGTTCAGCGCTGGCTGGAACGCAGCGAGTGCCTGGATTTTCAATAGGTTCTCCCCCTCGTTCCCCCCTTTTTTTTTAGGTCTTCAGCTAACAAATGCGGGGAAAAAAGGGAGCAGCACGGAGGCGGTGAGACTTGGGCGGTTGCACCCCCAACGCCCCTACACAACCCAAGTCGACACCTTCCACGTACCATCAGTGGAATCCGCGCTGCTCCATCACTTTTCCAAGGGGAACAAAAACGCCGTCACAGCTGCCACGCTCATTTTCCAGGACACACTTCGGGCCACGCATGCCAAGTTCCTCGAGATGGGTGCAATCAAGCCCGAAGACAAGCTCGAAGACATTCTCACCATTGTGGCTTCGTTCAAGCTGGTGCTGGGCCGTGACACTATCATCTGGACGCCGACCTTCACGCTCAAGCCTCCGGTCCAAGAGGCGGCTGTCCCGCCACCCACTGCACGGGCGGCAACACCATCACCATCATCACTACCAGCATCTACCCATCATGCATCTCAATATTCCCTCCTGGCAGCCCTCTACTGGAGAATCAACGGGGCCTCTGCCTTCTTTGCCCATCGAGGAGGTGGCAAGCAGAGCGACCCCAACCTGCGGGAGAAGATACGACGTTTCATTGATGCCCATGTGGAGGTGGCCATGCGCATCGACCGCATGGAAGACCCCAGCGATGCCGTCCTGCTGGGAGATGCGTCCATTGATGTGCCATCGCTGGGTCCCACACACTGGATGGATGACCGCGACCTCATCGTCAAAACGTCCCGCATCATGGCATTCGAGCCCACACCCTACGAGGTGCTAGGTCTCGAGGGAAGCACGCGAGCCATGCTGGGGAGACTGGCCTTCCAGATCCGATCTACACAGTCAGACTCGCTGCTGGAAACCATGTTTGTGGGTGAAAACCAGCTGGCCCTGGAACACTACTACCCGCTGCCCATGACGTCGGCTGCAGAGTGTCGGAACCACTCATGGTGGTTGGCCTGCCTGTTGCTCGTCAACAAGTCTTGGGGCATTGTCGTGGCCCTGCAAAAGGGCTATCAACTGACCGAAGAAGACGAGTCGGCCGACATTGCCAAGCTTCACAACCCCGACAACAAGGCCTGGCCCGCCCTCAAGGAAAGCTACGCCCACTATCGCATCATGGGTTCTTTCATCCGGCTTCTGTATGCAACCATTGGCTACAACTTGCCTCACACCGACGAGGCTTGGCGCCCCCGACCCGACGCATCGCCCAGCGTACTGGATCTGCATTTCCCGGAACACACCAGCTGTTTCCACGCTGGAGATTTGCCTGCCTTGGAGTGCATTTTTGACCAGGTGGGTCTGTACGGCGTTCAGGTGGTCAAGGGCAAGGTACCGCTAGCCAAGCTCTTGATCAAGGCTCTTCCCATTTGCTGCCAGTCACGGGACTTGCTGGAAACCCTCGTGGATGAGTGTCGGAATGTGAACAGCGAGGGTTACTGGCGTGTGGTGCGCTCCATCTTCTGGGTAGGGCTAACAGGGTTGTATCCCCATGCTCGGCAACGGGTTCCCTTTCGCGACATGCTTCGCATCCATCACCTGCTCTTCCACGACAAGGAAGCGTTCCTTGCAGCCCTCGAGTATGAGAAGAAGCAACGCAAGGCCAACCCGCCCCCAGGGAAAAAGGAGGCAGCCACCAAGACGTGTCAACTCATCGAGGTGATCATGCGGGAGTTCTTCATCTACTCGGCAGACAGCAACCCCGAGTGGGTTTCAGTGGTCAACCGACGCATCAAATGGGACCAGTTCCGCTTCAAGACCTTCTACATGGCTGACGAGATGCGGCGCTACGCTCGTTTCACCGAGGCCAGCAATGGGAACGAATTTGAGCACGCCATTGACGCACTCACGCGCTGCAAGAGTACCTGCAACAACGACGTCTATCGTTACCAAAAGCAGGCCTACGTGCCAGCCATTGTGACCACCATTAACCTGACACAGGATGCCCTGCATGAGAAACGCTGCGAGCTGGGCCGGGAGATTGCTGTCATGCAAGACTTGCTCGACCGCCTGTCCATGGGCGAGATCCTGGACGCTGACGATGTGGCCCCTCTCCTGCACAGCCGGGACGCTGGCGTTCTCTTTGCCAACGATCCACTGGGCATGTATGCACGGTCGGTGCGGGACTTTGAGGCTGCCCTGGGTGCCGCCCTGGAGGATTCCCAGCGCATCTACGATCATGACCTGGGCTACGCAGTGCCTGACCACATCAAGAGCAACATTATCAACTTTTTGATGCGGACCCACCCCGATGATCGCTTTCGTTTTGACGTACTCTTGGATCCTCGCCTCGGAGGAGTCAGCCGAGCCACGGTTCAGACCATGGCCAAGACACGCCACGTCCATGCCACGCGTTCCTCGCCCAAGACCATTCGCACACACATTCAGAATCTGGCCATTAACGATTTGCGCATCATGGGCTGGTACTTTAACATTGTCTCGCGGGTGGAGCGCTTCAACCTCATACCGGTGCATGCCACCATGACTGAGCAACAGGCCCAGGCCATGCGAAGGTACCACGGTTATGTTAATTCTGCTAATTTAGCATCATATTTTCATCACGAACTAACGGAATTTTCATACCCATGGAAGGTATCGTTTCCACTTGCTGGAGGACGAGCCGTTGCCACCTGGGGCCTGGACCGTGTACATTTGTATGTGTTGCAAGCGCATCGCCACCTTTGCAGATTCGCCCATGTACGGCAACTTTGGGCTCTCCTACGATCCTCATTTGCGAGCCTTTGTATGCAGCAAAAAGGCCAGCCGGGCTGCCCGAGTTCGTCATCGACCAGCTGAGACGGCGGCAGCAGCGGCCCTGCTAGAGACGGATGTGGAACGAGCCAAGAGCGAGAACAGTTCACGCCAGAAGCGGGCCCGGGCTGAACGCAAGGAGGACAACTCGCTCCCCTGCGAGAACCAGCCCGTCATCCCAGTGGATATGTACGGGGTGGCCCTGGAGTTTGATGGGGATCGTTACCTCTTTTGCCCTGGGTGTGGTCAGTTCCACACATACCGGGACACGGGATGGGGTCGGGATGGCTACCGCTGCAAAGGATGCAGAGATGCCGAGACTTCACTAGAGAAGATGGCTCGGTGTGCTTACTGCAAGGGCAAGAACGAGCTGCGTAACGTGGACGTGCTGGCCACCTACAAGGATCCAACCAACAAGAACCATTCGCTGGCTGGGAACCCCACGGCTTGCTACCAGACGCTGGTCTTTTGCCAAAAGTGTGCCAACTCCATTGGATTGTTTGCAAAACATCCCAACGACCGCTACCATGAGTTTATGCCCAAACACAAGCTTTGGGAGCTTATCTCACCTGCCACCGTGGCCCGCACCATTAAGCACTACGAGAGGCACAAATGACAATCGAATGCTCGCGAATTTAGTAAAAGACACAAGGACATCTCGAGGGGACCGTCTGTCCGTCTGTGTGTCCATTTGTGCGCCGAGGAGGCCTCTCAGCTTGGCTGTCGTTTAGAGGTTGATGAAACTGATCATGATGCAGTTGATCGTGGCGGGCTGGCTGTCCGGTGTTCTCCAATTTCCACAGCCCGCGCTCTGGTTGCCAACCCCAGCCGTGAAGTAGATGATCTCTGGAGCTGTGGTAACTTCGACCACCGTTGTTGTCAGGAGGGGAGCACTCCATTGTGGATCACCGGGGTCGGTGTTGTTGGGATTCGCCGGCAAATTAATGATGCGATCGCCGTTGGACATCCAAGTGGGTGTCGAGGATACACTGCTCAGCCCGTAGGTGAGACTGCAGGATTGCACATTTGTTTCCTGCCACAAGATAGTTTCTGCCAGGCAGTAGTACCACCCAAGGCGCGGGAGCGAAAGGTGACACATATCGGTCCATACGTTGGGGGTGTTGTCAACGTTAAAGCCGATGCAATGCTCGTCCGTGAACGGCACTTTACCATTCAGATTCGCCACTTCGACCCATCCGCAGCTGGGACTGCACACACAAGCATAGATGATGCCAGACGTGTCGTTGGTCGAGCCCAGATTGCAAAAGATCATGTTCAGGGCAAAAGCAGGATCACAGGTGTAGGTGGGTTCGGCCACTGTGGTGGGAGGAGGCCCCCCGGAACACGTGGCAGCATAGATGCCGATGCCTTGTGGTCCGGTTGGTCCAGTAGGTCCGCCACCGTTGGGGAAAACATCGAGGCTACCAAAGAATTCCCACGTGCTGTTGATGCAGAGATAAGTGTTGCCAATCAGCGTCATGTTGGACGTGAGACTGCAGACGAGCAGGTCGAGCTCACTGGCTGCGTCACAGGGGAAACTGGTCAGAGGCGGCGTGGTGCTGCACGGTCCCACCTTGACATTGACAAGACCAACGGGACCAGTGGGACCCGTGATGCTTAGGATGGCTCCGTGCGGGATGGGCAAATCAGTCAGCTCCAGCTTGGACATTCCCGGTTTGGCCACGGTAGACATCTCGGTGTCATCGATGATGCCCGTTGCCATGCTCTGTGTGTGGATGACATTTCCGTTCACAACGTCTTCTGACGTGAGGATGTACAAGGCACGGCACGTAGTCGACGTGAGCGGGGCCAGAGACGCAACCACATTGCTCGTGTAGAGCGGAGGACAGACGACCGATGGGATTGACGTGGTTCGACGGCGCGCCTCTGACGTCACCTGCACGGTCACTGTAATGTTCACCACCGTGTGGTCATCCACGTTCTCCACCACGATGAGGATAATGTCCTTGTTCCCAACTTGTGGATCAGTGGACAAACTCTCCAGTGCAATGCGTTGCGAGTCGCGCAGGACCAGGTTGGCTCCGTCGTTGTCGTCGTCGTCATCGTGGTCGTGATGATCATTGTCCGTCAGATTGACGAGCAGTACCGTGGTCAGCGCTATCAGGAGTACGCCCACGCCCATGAGTGCCCATATGATTGTCAGCCGGAAATGCTTTGGGTTATCCACGGGGTTCCCAATGACGAGAACCGGACGCGCGGACCGCTCCCGAAGCTTCGGGGCCAACATTGCTTTTTCTGGGGGG
>JGI20214J51088_10000282_pt1 | contig 37110 bp, 28 predicted proteins | sample WetSurMetagenome_FD_51088 | JGI IMG/M metagenome (IMG submission 51088) | reverse complement strand
TCCCCTTTTCGTTGCCGGTACCGGGTGTGGAATAAAAATCAGTCACCGAAAGAATTTTTTCAATATTCTCCTGTGAGATTCCGGGTCCGGGGTTAGTGACGCTGATCTCGACATATTCCTTTCCGTTCTTTAATCCTATTGTAATTGTCTGCTGTGGCGAAGTAAACTTTACTGCATTGGAAAGCAGGTTCCTGATAACAAGCCTGACCATATCTTCGTCGGCAAAGGCAGTATAGTGTTCCGGGCTGTTGAAATATATGCCAATATCCTTTTGCCCGGCCCTGAAGTTCATATTAACAATATTATCCTCAATAATTGAATTTACGTCAATGGTGCGTGGATTATACTGAATATGGTTACGATTATAGATAGCCCAGTTAAATAGGTTTTCAAGCAGCTGATATGTATTTTGTGAAAGCTCCTTCTGAGAGTTTATAAACATCTTAAAGGTTGTTTCATCAAAATGTTCCATATCAGAGAGCATCTCTGAAAGGTGCATCATTGTACCAATAGGGCCCCGGAGATCGTGGGCGATGATTGAAAAAAGTTTATCTTTTGTTGCATTAAGAACAGATAGATCCTCCTCAGTCTTTTTCTGTTTATCAAGATCGATGAATGTACCAATAGCTCTCAGCGGGGCTCCGTTTTCATCACGTTCAGTCACTTTGCCTTTATCCAACACCCACTTCCATTCTCCTGATTTGGTTTTTATTCTGTGGATACTCTCATACTTTTCTGTTTTGCCTTCGAGATGATCATTCAGTCGTTTCATTACAGCACTGAATTCATCGGGATGAATACGCTCCTTCCAGGAATCAATATGTTGTATCAGATCTATGCTTTCAAACCCCAGTATTTTAAGCCACACCTCATTTACGTTAACAATATCTGTAACGATGTTATAATCCCACAATCCCGCCTCGGTGTTTTCAATTGCCGCTTTTAACTGCATCTCTCTGTCAGAGAGTTGTTTCTGATAATTAAGCCGTTCAAAAGCGTTTGAGATAATACCCGATAATGTTCTGAGAAGATCCATCTCCTGCATTTCCCACTGGCGGCATTGAGCACACTCATCAAATCCGATGAATCCAAAGGGACTACCACCTGAAAAAAGAGGAACAACAAGTACTGATTTTACATCGCCCAATCCCAGGAATGATATTGTCTCAGCGGGCATCTGATCTGTGTTTATTGAATAAACATCATCTTTGGATGTATTGATGTGCTTGAAGGGTTTAATATAATCATATGGCACTTCCTTCAGCTTTTCCCTGAAGGTCTCAATTCCTTCATTACACCACTCACATGTACATTTTACTATGGTTCTGTCTTCGTTGTACTCACAAATATAGGCACGTGCAACTCCCATATGCTTCCCAATCCTGGCTATTGCTTCCTGAAACCTGTTATCGCCATGTCGTATGTCAATCATGCTTTGTGAAATATCTGCCAGCAAAGTCTGCTGCTCAATATTCCTTTGAAGCTTTCTCTCAGTCTCTTTTAATTCAGAGACATCAATAGCGGATGTCAGGACGTAGGAATAGGTTTGAATTTTAATTTTTGAGAGTGAAAAAAGAGTTGGCAATGGTGTCCCGTCTTTTTTTCTCATTATTACAAATTCACCTTCAACTGAGCCTTCCTCCTTAAATTTCCTTGAAAAATACTCCTTCCTGGAGTAATCCCAGAAAACATTGACCTGCATCAGGCTTCTTCCAACAATCTCTTCTCTTTTGTACCCTAAGGTTCTAAGGAATTTCTTGTTAACATTGATAATTTTCCCGGTATCGATCGCTGAGATGCTCATTAATGAGTCATTATTATCAAACACACGATAGAACTTCTCTTCAGACAGGCTAAGGTCAGACAGGTCTCTGCTGACGCCGAAAAGAACATCTTGTCCGTTCCATTGGCTCCTGCTGATCTTTGTCTCAACAGGGATATGATCGCCGTTTTTTGCCAGGAGAGGCAGCGGACAGGTTTCTTTTATACCTGCAAGCATATCAGAGACAATCTTTGCAGCCTGTTCCCTGTATTCAGGCGGGTGTACCATCAGAACATTGGCATTCAGTAATTCGCTTTTCTGATAGCCAAGCCGGTCAACTACCGCTGCATTTACATCCAGAATATTTCCCTGTAAATCTAGAATAAAGAGGAACTCACCTATTGCATTGAACAGGCTGTCAAAATTTGTCCTCACGGCCTCAGTGTTTTCAGATTTCATACTACCCAAAAATTAAAAATCTCAGGTTCTAAAAATCAAAACAGCATATCTGGTCCCTGTCCGTATGACAATCATCTTCTCACATAAATGTAAGATATTATCAAAGAATTGAATCTGCTGCCATCAAACTGCAAAATCCGACATATAAAGTTAAGCTATTTAAAGATCAAAGTAAAGGATAAAAGGATCAGCTTTTAGCCTGCCAGGCGGAGGTTATAGGTGGCTTTATGAACCCTCAACTATTTTTTTAACTTTACATTCTCAACCTGTATCATGATTTCAAGAGAAGATTTTTACACAACAAGGGCAAATGATTTCTTCAAGAAGGCCGGAATGCTGCAACGAAAGGAGAACAGACTCGCCCTGGGACGACTTATTTCCTTCTTCGGAGCGTTTTTCCTTTTTGCGCTTCTCTTTTCATTCAGTACCATTGCTGCGATAGCAGGGCTTATTGCAGGATTTTGTTTGTTTGTCGCCGTTGTTCTAAGGCATATTAAGACGCAAAAGCTGAAAGATTACAATAACCATCTTGGCTTAATTAACTCTCTTGAAGCTGAATGCATCAATGGTAAGTTCAGCAGTTATGCCAACGGTTCAGAATATATTTCAAGAGAGCATCCGTATTCATATGATCTTGATATTTTTGGTTCTGCCTCATTATTCCAGTATTTAAACCGTACTGCCAGCAAGCCTGCCTCAGACATGCTTGCGGCGTGGCTCAGCACGGCAGCAACAACTGATGAGATCAGGATGCGGCAGCGGGCAGTTGAAGAGCTCAATCCGATGATTGAATGGCGACAGGAAATGATGACACTGTGCTATGAAAATAAAACCGCCGGGGCTGACCCTGAATCACTGCTTAGCTGGCTTGACAGTGAAAGCATCTTTGAAAACGGGAACAGACAGCGTGCCATCTCAGTTATCCTTTCCATATTAGGCGTGACAGCAACAATACTTGTGCTGTCAGGGATGCCTGCCGGCTTACTGGGGTCAGCTCTCACTGTAAACTTCATCTATTATTTCACACAGCATAAACAGATATCAAAGCTTCACCTCAAGGTGACAAGATCAACCGAGATGCTGGAGGCATATGCCGGCATTATTAAGCTCATCGAGGGCGGATCATTCAGCAGTGAAAGGCTGTCAGGTCTTCGCAACAGGCTGATATCTTCCATGCCTGCATCAGAGTCAATTAAGAAACTTTCAAAACTTGTCAATCGTCTCGACACAAGGCTTAATGTTATAGTTTCAGTTCCGCTTAATGTCTTTTTCTTCTGGGATATACACACATGTCTTGCACTTGAAAAATGGAACAGGAAAAACGCATCTGAGGTTCCGCGCTGGCTTGATGCCATGGCTGAGTTTGAAGTAATATCCTCATTCAGTAACATGGCTTTTAACAACCCCGGTTGGGTAATGCCATCTGTCTCTGAGAACTATTTTGTCATGAGGGCCGTGGAGATGGGTCATCCGTTGATACCTGCGCAGCAAAGGGTGAGTAATGACATCACTCTTGAAGGTAAAGGGCACACGGCTCTGATAACAGGCTCCAACATGTCAGGGAAAAGCACTTTCCTGCGCACATGCGGTATAAACACTGTTCTGGCACTGTCGGGAAGCGTGGTATGCGCCTCGTCATTTAATATCTCCCGCGTCCAGGTGTTCTCCAGTATGCGCATATCTGATTCGCTTGAGGAAAACACATCGTCCTTTTATGCGGAGTTAAAAAGACTGGCTGCAATTATTAAAGAGGCAGAGACAAACCCCGGAGTATTCCTTCTCCTGGATGAGATACTCCGTGGCACAAACTCAAATGACAGGTACACGGGCTCTGTGGCACTTATAAAACAGCTTACCGGCTATGGTGCGGTGTCAATGGTGGCCACTCACGACCTGAAGCTGGCGGATCTGTCAGACGAGCTTCCTGACAAAATAGACAACTATCATTTTGATGTCAGGATAAACGGGGAGGAGCTGTTCTTTGATTATAAACTAACTATGGGGATATGTACAAGCCTTAATGCATCGATACTGATGAAGAAGATGGGGATTAAAGTTTAAAGTTTAAAGGCAAAAGTTGAAAGTTTAAAGGCAAAAGTTGAAAGGCGAAAGGCAAAAGGTAACCAAACATTTAATGAAAATAAGATCATGAAGAAACCTGAAAAAATACGTAATCACAGGCAGGGTATAATTGAACCTGATGAATCAATAGTAATTGAGGAGTATTACAGATACTTAGCTGCAAATCCGGCGCGGTGGGAGAAGGCTTTTAAGTTTCTGAAAGAGACTGATCTTCAGAAGATTGAAAAAGGCAAATATGAACTTGAAGGAGAGAATCTGTACGCCACTGTAAGTGAATACAACACAAAGAATGAGGAAGATGCAAAACTGGAAGCTCACCGGAAATATGCCGATATCCAGTATATCATTTCAGGAAAAGAGAAGATGGGTTTTGTGCCTTTGACAAAGACCACGGTTGTGACACCGTATGATGAGACCAAAGATGTGTGTTTTCTTAAAGCCGATCAGATTACATGGCATATTGCCACTCCGAAGGTGTACTTTATCTTCTTCCCTGAAGATGCACACAGGCCAAGTGTAAAAGTTGACGAAAATGCACCGGTTAGGAAGGTGGTGCTGAAGGTTAAACTTTAGGAAGATAAAAGATAAAAGGAAAAAGATAAAAGTGGATAATGCTAAAAAGTCATTGAAAAAGTGAATTAGTTTAGATTTCCCCTCTCCCGATCTATCGGGAAGTAGTCCGGCGACGCAGGAGCCGGGGATGTGGTAAGTTTATACTTTCAGAAATTCATTTTTACCAATGACAAGATAGTCATACCACCCCGCCCTCGCTGCTCTCGGGCACCCCTCCTTTCAAAGGAGGGGAAACTTATTCTATAGAATTTGGTATGCAGCTTTTTCAGCTGAACCTGTCAAATTAATTTTGCATTTTACTTTGGACTTTTGCCTTTTGCCTTTTTCTGCCCATAAGTAGGGATATGCCATGGCATATCCCTGCACCTTTACCGGCTTTTTCTGCCCATAAGTTTCATGACTGTTTCTACCTTTTCATCCTCGGGAAGGGAACCATCAATCCAGCATATCTCAACACCCCGGCGTTCCATGCCACGAAACCAGGTCATCTGCCGCTTGGCAAAACGATGTATCTCGGTCTCAAGCTTTGAAAACATCTCGCCATAGGTCATCATACCCAGAATAAATAACGTGACATATTTATATTCGAGTCCGTAATAGATGAGGTCATCGGGGTGTATTCCCGAATCGAGAAGACGCCTGACTTCTTCAATCATACCGCCTTCAAGCCGTTCCCTGAGGCGGCGGCTTATACGTTCGCGTCTCGTATCCCTGTCGAACATTATACCAATTATCAGGGGATTGATTTCAGGGAGTGATGTGTCAGGCACATTCTCAGTTGTGTAATACTCCTCTATTTCAATGGCCCTCACCGCACGTTTAACAGTGTCAACATCGGTTTTATTGTGAAGCTGCTTATAGCCTGACAGGATNCCTGTAAGCTCCTGAAGGTCTTTTCCCTCCAACTCTTGCCGCAGTGGTTCATTGACAGGCACCTGTATCAGGCGGTATCCGCTGACAATGCTATCGACGTACATGCCGGAGCCACCGCAGACAACAGGAAGAAGACCCCGTGAACACATCGACTCATACACTTTAAGGAAATCACGCTGATATTCAAAGACATTATACCTGTAACCGGCATCGACTATATCGACAAGATGACATGGCACCTCTCTCCCATTTACCAGGTAATCTGACAAGTCCTTGCCTGTGCCGATATCCATTCCGCGATATACCTGGCGTGAATCGGCGCTGATCACTTCACTGCCCAGACGGGCGGCAACAAGTGCAGCGAGCCGGGTTTTCCCGGTAGCAGTGGGGCCGGTAACAACAATAATATCAAAGCTTTTTGCGCTCATTTAATTATTAAGCAAGTTAATCCAAGATAATACAATTTTGCTTATTTTTGCCGGTCAATTAAATAACAGGTGGAATGGACTTCAGGTTTTTGTACCACAGGATACGTTACATCATCTTAAACCCGACAATTGCCTGGGAAGCAATCAATAAGGAGAACAGGCCTATTAAGTATGTAAGAGGAAGCTTCTTCTTACCGCTCATTATCTTTGTAGCCGTCTGCACATTCATCGGGTCGATGTTTTTAATCAATACCACCCTTGAGCCAATGTACTCAGTTCTGGTATGTATACAGACCTTTCTGGTGCTTTATCTTGGGGTTTACGGAACCTCTTTTATCCTCACCGAGATAACCAAGGCCCTGGATCTTGGCAAAGACTTCCTTGTATCATTCAAACTGGTTGTTTACTCAATGGCACCTGTATTTATATGCCTTTCTATAAGCAAACTGTTTGAGTCACTGCTCTTTGTAAACCTGCTTGGTCTTTATGGCCTTTACATCTTCTGGATTGGGATGGAGAAACTGATTAACCCTCCTGAACACAAGAAGCTGCCTATGCTTATTGCAACAGTAGTTACAACAGCAATAGTTTTTGGTCTGCTCCAGCTCTTCTTCTCAAGGGGTATGGAAAAGATCTATTTTTCTTTCTTTTCCTGATCTCCTCCTGAATGAGGAAAGATACAAGTAACATAGTAATAAAGAATAAGAAGGCTTCTCATGACTATGAGTTCATTGAGAAGTATGTAGCCGGCATCAGGCTCACCGGGACAGAGATTAAGTCAATTCGTTCGGGTAAGGCCAACCTGACTGACTCCTTTTGTGCTTTCAGGGGCGGCGAGCTTTTTATTACCGGCATGCACATATCAGAATATTTCTGGGGCAATATGTTCAATCATGATCCGCTGGCTGAGCGCAAACTGTTGCTTACAAAGAAAGAGTTAAGGAAGCTGGAGCGCAAGGTTAAGGAGACAGGCCTCACTATTATTATTATAAAGGTGTTTATAAACGACCGAGGTCTTGCAAAGGCAGAGATAGCACTTGCGAAAGGCAAAAAGGAATATGACAAGCGCGAGACCCTGAAGCTGAAAGACCACGGACGTGAGATGGACCGTGCTCTTAAAAGTTAGGACTGAGCAGGTATCTTGAATAGAACTGATCAATATACGCCACAGCCTCTTCAGCAGTATCAACAAGCCTGAATATATTCAGATCTTCAGTCTTGACATTGTGTTCCTGGTTAAGCATCACCTCATGAATCCAGTCGAGCAGACCTGACCAATAATCTTCACCTACAAGTACAATCGGGAACCTGCCGATCTTTTTTGTCTGTATAAGGGTGATAGCCTCAAACAATTCATCAAACGTTCCGAAGCCACCGGGGAGAACAATAAATCCCTGGGCGTATTTCATGAACATCACTTTACGTACAAAGAAATGATCGAAAGTAATGAGTTTATCCCTGTCGATGAACATGTTTGGTTTCTGTTCAAAGGGAAGGTCGATATTTATGCCGGCAGATTTTCCGTTGCCTCTTTTTGCTCCTTTATTGGCAGCCTCCATGATACCCGGGCCACCTCCGGTGATGACGCCATAGCCCTTCTGAACAAGGTCATAGGCTATTTCTTCAGCCAGCTTATAATATTTATTGTTGAAATGGGTTCTTGCAGAGCCAAAAATTGCCACGCTTGGGCCAATCCTCGATAGTTTCTCATATCCCTCAACCAGTTCAGAGATAATCTTGAAAACCCTCCATGAATCGGAAGTATGTATCTCATTCCATGTTTTGGGCTCAAACGCATCTTTTATAAGATCTGATGATTCGTCCATTGCAGTTGTTTTTGTTTTTCAAATATAGGTTAATAATTATTTCAGTGCTTCAGCCAGGAACATACCTGTAAAATTATCCTTTTTACGTGCAAGCTTTTCAGGTGTGCCTGCAAACATCACCACACCTCCTCCTCTTCCGCCTTCTTTTCCAAGGTCAATAATATAGTCTGCCATGCATATGACATCCATATTATGTTCAATAACAATCACGGTATTTCCCTTATTAACAAGTTTCTGCAGCACATCCATCAACACGCGGACGTCTTCAAAATGGAGTCCGGTTGTCGGCTCATCAAGTATATAGAGTGTGCGTCCGGTGTCTCTGCGTGCCAGTTCAGCAGCCAGTTTGACGCGTTGTGATTCACCGCCCGAAAGGGTTGTTGAAGGCTGTCCAAGCCTGATGTACCCAAGGCCCACGTCCTGTAATGTCTTAATCTTATGATAAATAGACGGGATGCCTTTAAAGAACTCAACAGCATCGTCAATGGTAAGCTCAAGCACATCGTTAACTGAACGTCCCTTGAATTTCACCTCCAGGGTTTCCCTGTTGTATCTTTTGCCGCCGCAGTCAGGGCATGTCACATATACATCAGGAAGGAAGTTCATCTCAATGGTCTTTACTCCTGCCCCCTCGCAGGTCTCGCATCTCCCTCCGTGAGTATTGAATGAGAACCTGCCGGCAGCAAAGCCCCGTATTTTTGCATCTGGTGTCTGGGCAAAGAGGTTCCGTATATCGGTAAATACTCCTGTGAATGTCGCCGGGTTTGATCTGGGTGTCCGCCCTATGGGGGCCTGATCCACCTCAATCACCTTATCAATATTTTCAATGCCGGTGACGGAGTCATGCGGCAGAGGGACGTGCATAGAATTATGAAGCTTGCGTGCCAGCGCCGGATGAAGGGTATGATTTATCAATGACGACTTACCGCTGCCTGACACCCCTGTTATACAAATGAATATGCCAAGGGGAAATTTTACAGTGACATTTTTCAGGTTATTTCCTCTTGCCCCTATGATTGTTATCTCCTTGCCGTTCCCTTTTCTTCTTTCTGATGGTATTGGCATTTTTATCTGGCCATTGAGATACCTTGCCGTGAGGGTGTCTGAAGAGAGAATCTGTTCAGGTGTTCCCTGGGCCACTATCTTTCCACCATGAATACCGGCTCCTGGGCCAATGTCAATCACATAGTCGGCACTGGTTATCATCTCCCTGTCGTGCTCAACCACTATTACTGAGTTGCCGGCATCACGAAGTTCACGTAACGCCTCAATAAGCCTCCTGTTGTCGCGCTGATGCAGTCCTATGCTTGGTTCATCAAGAATATAAAGGACATTTACCAGACGTGAACCTATCTGTGTTGCCAGTCTTATCCGCTGACTCTCTCCGCCGGAGAGTGTTCTTGCACCGCGGTTAAGTGAGAGATAATCAAGTCCCACTTCAAGAAGAAAAACCAGCCTGGATCTTATCTCTTTAATTATCTCTGCAGCAATCTTTTCCTGTCGTGATGACATCTTCCCGACGGCCAGCTCCAGAAATGCTGCCAGCTCGCCAAGATCCATTGCTGCCAGCTCGCCGATATTCCTGTCAGCGATCCTGAAGCACAGTGACTCTTTTTTAAGTCGGGTGCCATTACAAACCGGACAGGTGGTGTACTGAATATAATTCTCTTTGCTTCGTGTGCCTGACCTGCCTGAGTTAATTGCTTCCTGATTGCCTATATAGTTAATCACTCCCTCAAAGGTCATGAAATAGTTTGAGGTCATTCCCAGAGGTGTATTTGACAGTTTCAGCACTTCATCCGATCCGGAGAATATTTTATTCAGTGCCTCCTCAGGTATTTCACCAACAGGAGTATCCATCGTGAAATTGTACTTCTCAGCTATAGCCCCAAGCATCCAGAAAATCCAGACATTCCTGTATTTGCCAATAGGCTCAATGCCACCCTTTCTTATGCTTAGGGAAGGGTCGGGCATCATTCGTTTTATGTCAACCTCTGCCACTTCCCCAAGACCATTGCAATGAGGGCATGCTCCCTGAGGCGAGTTAAATGAGAATGTATGAGGAGCAGGTTCATTATATGATATTCCTGAAACAGGGTCCATCAGGTGACGGCTGTAATACCTGTGGCTGTTGTCTGAACCATCCATAACCATCATTATGCCTTCGCCCTGATCAAGTGCAAGCATTACAGCATCGCGCAGGCGTTTTTCCGTAACAGATCCTGTTTCGAACTTATCTATCACCAGCTCAATAAAATGTGACTTATACCTGTCGAGTTTAAGACCCTGTGTTATCTCCTTTATCTCACCGTTGATCCTTGCATAGAGGAATCCTTTGCGTCTCTGTTGCTCAAACAGCTCCCTGTAGTGACCTTTCCTCCCCTTTACAAGAGGTGCAAGTATATAAATCTTTTTGCCCTTATAGTTTTCAGAGACGAGATCAAGTATCTGTTCATCCGTATACTTTACCATCTTCTCACCGCTTTCAAATGAGTAAGCATCAGCTGCGCGGGCATATAAAAGTCTGAGAAAATCGTAAAGCTCCGTTATTGTCCCTACTGTTGACCTGGGGTTTTTGTTTGTTGTCTTCTGTTCTATGGAGATCACCGGGCTAAGGCCTGTGATGCGGTCCACGTCAGGTCGTTCCATTCCGCCAAGAAACTGTCTGGCATATGCCGACAGGGTTTCCATATAACGTCTCTGCCCCTCAGCATAAATTGTATCAAAAGCAAGTGATGATTTGCCACTGCCGCTGAGGCCCGTGATAACCACCAGCTCATTCCTCGGAATAGTAATACTTACATTCTTAAGATTATGAACGCGTGCACCATAGACATTTATCTCTTCCCTTTTTTCAGACATCAGTATCGGGAGGGTTAATCAATTTTGGTTCTGGCATCCTTTTCAGGAATACGGATAGTGTATTTAATACCGGTAGGGTTATTGAGCGAAGGCTTCCGAAGCCACGGGTTAAGCAGCTTCAGCATCTTATAGTTAGTGTTAAAGGAATGCGCATACTGTTCAAAGCTGACGACAGTTGAATCAAGCGTTACTTCATAATAAGGCACCGGCATGTAAAGATCTTTCTGTTTTATTCTGAAGCCGTAAGCCTCAGGATCTGACATAATTATCTTAAGAGCAGTAATGCGGAAAACATAGCGTGAAGTCTCTTCATTAAGAAGCAGGTCATAATAGTTGTTTTCCTTTTGAATTCCCAGCTGGTCATCCAGACCATTTGTGCCGTTATTATAAGCAGCGGCAGCCATCGTCCAGCTGCCGTACTTGTCATAGGCTCTTTTAAAGAAGCTGCAGGCAAAGCGTGTTGATTTCTCGAGGTTATAACGGTCATCAATCTCTTTGTTAATTGTGAGACCGTACTCTTTACCTGTTCCCTCCATTATCTGCCAGAATCCTGTTGCGCCCATAGGTGAGATCACGTTTGCCAGGTCGCTCTCGGCGCAAGCGAGGTATTTAAAATCGTCCGGAATATTATTCTCCTTAAGTATCTTCTCAATCTCAGGGAAATACCTTGAAGCACGTTTAATAGTAAGCAATGTTGACGCATGTCTGTAAGCCGTTGCGTTCAGTTCCCTGTCGAGGCTCTCGCGGGTATCAAAATTCTGGAGGGGCATTACCTCTCCGGCAAAGGAGACCTCTGCAGGCAACGACCATGATTCAACTGAAGTGACATTGACAGAGTCTTTTGCAGCAGAAAGATCTGACTTACGGGCACCTGCAAAAATAAACACCACTGAACCTGCGCACAGTATCAAAAGTACTGCCAGGCTAAAACCACCAACTTTAATCTTCATAATTAACCTCTGAAAATAAGAATATGCAAAGGTAGTGTTTTATACTTTTTCTGAGCAGAAACAGGAGAATAAAGAATAGAAAAGAGTGTTATCAGAATCTGTAGAAGAGGCCGGAGAAAATGCCAAAGGAATATTGCCTGTCTATTGCATTGGATGCGCTGCTGAAAGGAGTTATGTAGTAGCGCACAACAGGTTCAAAGTTAAATGTGACGTTTTTGGTTAAATTATATTCCATGCCAAAGCCCATCTGGCTGCTTACTGAATTCTTGTTGATACCTTCAGTGTATCCCACTTTTACATCCTTGCTGTTGACAGTTGCAAAAGCTACATTTTCAATAAGATAACCATATGAGAACCCTCCGCACAGGTTCAGGTCTACACGGCGGTCGATAACTTTATAGCGGGCAATAAAGGGCACCTCCAGATAGCGGAAACGTTGCCTGAGGTCATCATTGACGTAACTAAGCGGCAGTTTTGACGGGTCAATTGCCTGGGATATCACAGATCCAACCCTGTTGGCTGACTCATCGGCAATTCTGACATCTGTATTGGTGCCAATAACCTGGCCTGATGCAGTCTGAACAACATAATTAAACTTACCCTTTGAGCTGTAATAATGCGATAGTCCGGAATAGATATCGATCCCTTTCACAATCTGGCCAACAGAGGTCACACCCAGGCCTGTCTGAATGCTGAAACGGGAGCTGATTTTATATCTTACCGACAAGGCTGCCGACAGCTCAGGCATTGAGTTCTCACTTGTGAGAAGTTTCTTTGTATCACTATGTCCACCGTCAGAAATAATGCTCATGCCAGGGGCCACTGAGCCTCCGATCATGAAACGGTTTGATTTTGTCTTTGTTTCATTAGTCGCAACAGGAATGATACTTGTGCCGGCGTTTCCAAAATCATGGCTTGTAAATAATCCGGCAAGATTAACCCTCTCTTCTGAATTGCGTTCAGTAGCAAAAGCATTATTATTTTGGTCATTCAGAGCCGGTGTGTCATTGACCTGATCATTTGAGGCACTGGCGGGTGCAGTTGCAGTGACCGTGCTGTTTTCAGTTGTTGTCCTGAATTCGTGTTTTAAAACTGTTGCGGTTGATTTTTCAGCTTTTAATGTCGGGCCTGCTGTTTTTACCTGGCGGGCTCTGCTGAATGATGTCTGGGGGAGGTTAGCTGCAATATTGTCATTGTTTCTGAATAATGCTGTCAGCGCTGCACTTACTGAGAAAAGGAGAGCGAGTCCGGCCACTGCAGCATAAAATATCCGTTGTCTGCCATGCGTGACTTTAATCGGAGGCATCTCATCCCAGATGTCAGACGGAGGTAACACCTCGAAATCTTTGAGGCCGTTACGAAATAAGACATCAATATCCGGTTCCCTGTTAAACATTTATCACCCTCCTTGAGATACCTGTAAATATCTTCACCTTTCTCTGTAAGATGTCTCTTGCCCTCGAAAGGTTTGATTTTGATGTCCCCTCGGATATTCTAAGCATCTCAGCTATCTCTTTATGTGTATAACCTTCAATAGCGTAAAGGTTAAAAACCATTCTGTACTTAGGAGGCAGTTCCATGATCATTTTAAGGAGGTCACAGGCTTCGAGCCCGGCAAAATCAGTAGTGCCCGGATCGGCTTCAGGTTCTTCGCCTGACTCAATGTCATCAACTCTGGTCAGGTAATACCTGTTGCGGTAGCGTTCCAGCGCAGTGTTAACAACAATGCGTCTCATCCAGCCTTCAAATGAACCGTCATGGTTGAACTTCTCCAGGTTTTCAAATATCTTAATAAAACTCTCCTGTAAAATATCCCTGGCTTCTTCGGCGTTTCCTGCATATTGCAGGGAGACGGCATAAAAGCGGGGAGAGTATCTCCGATACAGCAACTCCTGGAAGTGTCTCCTACCTGACAAGCAACCCTTGATTATTTCATCTACCTCTGCCAAACGGAATAAATTTACATCGTTGACTATAAAGGTAAGAAATAAAACAGTTACCTGTCAATACCTAATTGATGACTGAAACGTTAAAAAGGTTGCGTGGATAGTGTAAATATTACACAGTGTCTTTTTATCCATGTATTGCCTCGCCCAGTGCCGCAGCTGCGGCTTCCATAACTGCCTCTGACATAGTTGGATGCGGATGAATACTTCGCATTATATCATGTGCGGTTGCTCCCAGTTTCATAGACACAACCACTGAAGCGATCATCTCTGTCACGTTCATGCCTGTCATTTGCGCGCCAAGCAGTTTATTGTCAGAAGCTCTGAAGACAAGCTTTACGAATCCCTCTCTGGCTCCTGCGGCCGAGGCTTTGCCAGAGGCCATGAACATGAACTTTCCTGTCTTCACCTCAATGCCTTTGGCTGTTGCAGCTTCCTCTGTCAGTCCACAGCTCGCAACTTCAGGTGTTGTATATGTACAGGCAGGAATGATGTTATAATTTACAGGTTCGGGGTTCAATCCCGCTATTTTTTCAATACATACAATAGCTTCAGCAGAAGCAACATGCGCAAGGGCCGGGCCGGGGATGATATCACCAATGGCATAAACACCTTTTGCCGAGGTGTTGTAATACTCATCGACAATGATCTTACCCTTTTCAGTCTTTACGCCAGCCTCTTCAAGTCCTATGCCTTCAATATTTGGATTTACACCCACAGCAGAAAGGACTACATCAGCCTCAGTAACTATATCTCCTTTTGATGATTTAATTGTGACCCTGCACTTTTCTCCGGAAGTATCTACAGAGTCAACCGAAGAGTTCACAAGGACCTTCATTTTCATTTTTTTGAAAGAGCGTTCGACAGTGCGAGACACTTCTTCATCCTCAAGGGGTAGGATGCGTGGCAGGAACTCAACCAGAGTGACCTCTGTGCCCATTGTCTGATAGAAATATGCAAATTCGCTCCCTATTGCGCCCGAGCCCACAACAACCATTGATGCCGGCAGTGATGGCAATGTCATTGCTTCGCGGTAGCCTATTATCCTTTTGCCATCCTGTCTGAGATTTGGCAGCTCTTTTGACCTTGCTCCGGTGGCCAGAACAATATTAGGTGCTGTCAGCTTTGACACAGACCCATCCTCGGCTGTCACCTCTACCGTATTCTCACCGGCCAGGCGGCCAAAGCCTTTAACAATTCCTATATTATATTTTTTGAAAAGAAACTGTACCCCTTTGCTCATTGCGTCGGCCACGCCACGGCTGCGGGCAACCACGGCACCGAAGTCAGCCACCGGATCCCCGACGTTGATGCCATAGTCTGAAGCGTGCCGGCAGTATTCAAACACCTGTGCACTCTTAAGCAATGCTTTGGTAGGGATACATCCCCAGTTAAGGCATATGCCACCCGGCTCTGCTTTCTCAACAACAACAACATTCATTCCCAGCTGTGAAGCTCTTATAGCCGCAACATATCCGCCGGGTCCGCTCCCAATAACAATGATGTCATATGTATTCATAGATGTCTGAGTTTTATTTTGAGATTTGTTTTATTATCATGCCAGAAGAGAGAGCTGACATCTCTTTTCTTCTCATCAGTGATTTCACCGAACGGGCTATAAGCCAGAAGATCACAAGAACAAACACTATTACCGGTCCGGTAGGAAGGCTTGTGATCCATGAAAGGGCAAAACCGCCACTTATGCCTATGAAACTTAATACAAAAGACCAGATTATAATTTTCAGATATTGCCTTGTGAACAGCATTACAATGTTTGCCGGAATGGTAAGAAGTGAGATTATAAGTATCACCCCTGCCATTCTTATATTAAAGACGATGGCAAGGCCTGTAAGGCCCACAGAAATATATTTGAACAGGTTTACCTTACGTGTAAAAGTGCGCGCATAGTTCTCATCAAAGGAGACGTACAAAAGCACCCTGTAAAAGAGCAAAGTATAAATAATGAGAATGACCGACATTATCCCCAGTGTATAAATGTCAGTCCATGTTACCGTGAGTATGCTTCCAAAGAGGTAGCTCATCAGGTTAGGGGCATATCCCGGTGTGAGATAGATGAATATTATACCCACAGCCATTCCAAAGGCCCACAAGATTCCTATGGCACTGTCTTCTCTCATTTTTCCCCGTTCTGAAAGGTATTCAATGCCCAATGCAGAGGAAAGGCCAAAGAAGGCAGCACCTAAAACGGGGTCGACACCGAGGTAGTAGCCAAGGCCGATCCCTCCGAAAGAGGCATGTGTTATCCCGCCGCTGAGAAACACCAGACGGCGTGACACAATATATGTCCCTATTATTCCTGCTGTAATGCTTGCAAAAAGGGCACCGAGAAGCGACTTGAGTACAAAACTATATTCAAATATGCCCATTAATCAATGTTTTTGTAGTACAACATGAGGAATATCGCCATGAGTAACTAGCTGTATGGGACAGCCGTATGCCCTCAGATCTTCTTCCGTTATTTTATCGTGAGGATGGTAATGAACGGAACCGTTAACGCAGACGAAAGATTTAACGTATGCTGAGATAGTTCCGATATCATGTGAAACCATCATAATAGCCATCTTGTTGTTAAGTATGCGGAGCTTCTCATAAAAATCAGCCTCGAAGGATGGGTCTACATAGGTAGCCGGCTCATCAAGCAAGAGCAGCCGTGGTGATCCTATTATTGCCCTGGCAAGGTAAACGCGCTGTAGCTGGCCTCCAGAGAGCTCGTTCAGTGCCGATCCGGCAAACGGCACAAGCCCCAGGTCTTCCATCACTCCGGCGGCGCGCTTCCTGTCGTCGCGTGTCATGCGGCCGGTAAGGCGTTTGTTTATCATCAATCCTGAAAGAACCACATCCTCCACTGTCACCGGGAAAAGGGTATCGCCCTGGGCTACCTGCGGAAGATATCCGATCTCATTCTTATCCAGATTAGAAAAATCCAACCGTCCGGAATAAGGCCTGAGCAGTCCGAGAATGACCCGCAGCAATGTTGTTTTGCCTCCGCCGTTGGGGCCAATGATTCCGATGAAATCATCAGGTTCAACCTCGAAGGAAATATCGTTCAGTACGACCTTCCCGTCGTATCCTGCACTTAATGACTCTATTGAGAAAAGATGTTTCAAACGTATAATTATTTACCTGTCAATGCCTCACTGATACTGATAACAGTTTTCTCCCAGTCAGGGTTCAACGGATTGATAACAATTAGTTTTGTGCCTGTCTCATCGGCCAGCTCCTTAGCGCTTTTAATATCATATTCGGCCTGGACCAGGATCACCTGCATTCCTTTTGATTTTGTCATGTCGATAAGCTCCTTCATTCTGGCCGGTGACGGCATCTTACCCTCGTTCTCAAATGATATCTGTTCAAGGTTATAATCGCGGGCCAGATAAGATAGCGCAGGGTGAAATATCATAAATGAGCGTGAAGGCAGGTTTTTGAGATTACGGGTGACAATAGTATCAGTTGCTGCTATTCTGCTAATAAGCTTCTGATAATTGGAGTCGTAATAGCTGCTTCTTGGGGGGTTAAGTTTTTTAAGCACATCCCTTACATTTGCTGCAATTATATATGCCTCTTTTGGCGACATCCAGTAATGTGGGTCAACGCCTTCATCTTCATTTAAATGTTTATCGTGATGATCTCCTTCTGCCGGTTCAAGAAGATCAATGCCTTGTGCAAGGTTTGTAATCTTCATGGTGGGGTTCACCTCTTTGAAGCGGTCCATCCATGAGTATTCAAAGCCAAGGTAACCATCAGTAATGAAGGCCTCTGAACCTGCCAGGGCGGTTATCTGTCCGGGTAACGGCTCCCATGAATGGTGGTCAGCGCCCGGAGGAAGCATCACATTGACAACAAAATCGCTGTCGGCAATCGCCTCAACGAAATATTTGAACGGCGGAATGCTTACTGTTATTACTCTCCCTTTTGTGCTGTTCCGGGGTCCGGCGCACGAAACGAGAACAATGATAAGTACTGTAAATAAGCCGATTAGTTTTTTCATATAAGCATGGCGAATGAGCAAAGTTAATAAAAAAAGCGGCTGTTCTGGAGTTATCCCGACAGCCGCCTGAAAAAGTGACGAATCATCTATTCAAAAAGAATCCAGAGAAATATTATAAGTTCCTGTTGCACTTTTAGTAGTAACCTTAAAGGTCCAGTTTCCTTTTGTCCATTTCGTCTCTTCTGTATTGTAACTCTTGCGCCAGTTCATATTGCCGTTTTCGTCAATAACAATATCTGAGAGCTTTTTACCATCAGGAGAAGTGACCGATATTGTAATGGATCCTTTTGTACAAACGCCGGATACATAAAGGTCAACTTTCTTTGCTGTCTCATCTGTTGCTGCTGAATATTCAGTTGTAAATGTTGCCTCATTCAGGCGTCTCTCGTAGCTCCATGAAGAGCCTGACTTACTGTCTGAGAACATGAAGCCGTGAAGCGGCGCCATGTTATGAAAATTCCCGTGCCGGTCCATCTCCATATAATCACGAACCGTCGGCATGTCAGCCATATCAGGGAAATGAGGCATATCTTTCATCTCAGGGACATTGAAGCCTGATAATTCAAGTGAATCGAGGTTACCAGGGAAATAATATCCTTTTAATTTACACGTATCCCTGTGTTCCATCCTCATCTGGCCTCTCCTCCCGGTCTGTTCCATATGATGGTACATCCTTCGCTCCATATCTCTTGATAATGACTCGGCCCGTCTTGCAGCCTCTTCACTTAAGATATACGCTCTGTGAGCTACTTCCTCAACCCATTCAAGGTCATTAGAGTCATTTGCCGCTTTTGCAGTTTTTGCATCCTTCTTTTCGCCTGATTTATCCTGAGCCGAAGCCGGAACGGAAAACATGAATCCGCCAAACAGGCTGATCAATAAAATAAATGTTATTTTCTTCATGGCTTTTTCTTTTTTGTCAGGTCAAAATTAAAACAGCTATTCCAGCCAGCAGGTTAATGTACGGTTAATGTTAGGTTAAACACCCCCCAATAAGTTCACNTTGATTAAATTTGACCCATACAATACTGACGATGAAGAGAAGCCTCCTTATCTCCCTCTCACTTTCTGCAATACTGATTTTCATATTGGTACAGGTATATCTCGTACATAATATATGGGAACAAAAGGAGGAGCAACTCAATTTCAGATATACAGCCCTTTCAAGAGAAGCCCTCGCATCAATGATGAAACGGTCAGGAGAGAATGGATTTGAAAAGTCAATGACTATTCTTGACATCTTCTCTGATCTGATAAAACAAAAGGAGCTCCCGAATTGCAAAAACAGCCAGGACACATTAGTATTGGCCAGGCAGGTTATGTCTGAAGCCGGCTCAATAATATCGAAAAACGAAACCTTTACAGATTATCTCAAACGCTATATCGGACGCCAGGGTTATGACACCACCTTTAAAACCACCATTATAGTCCGTAAGTATGAAATATTCAACTCAGGTATTCAGCAGGATGCGGGTGAGCCTGAAGTAAAACCAGGGTCAACAGTATTTGTAAACAGTTTCAGGGAAGAAAGAGACAATTTTGTTGTTGAGTATGATTACCTGATAAGCCTTGAGCGACGAAACACGATAGTTTTCAGGGAGGTCTTCCTCTCCCTGTCGCTGATCCTTGCAAGTATCATTATTGTACTTCTTGTGTACTGGTTCACCTGGAGGAATTTAATTGAAGAGCGAAGGCTCTCGGAGCTGAAAAGCGATTTTATAAACAACATGACTCATGAGCTGAAAACACCACTCTCAACCATAACAGTTGCCGGCAGAACGCTGGAGATGGAGCAGGTGAGCAGGAACGAGGAAAAAGTGAGGGAGATGGCCCGGATGATAGGAAAACAAAGCATCCACCTGAATCAGCTGATTAACACTATCCTTGAGGTAAGCCTGCTTGAGAGAGAGCAATTCAGTCCTGACAGGAAGCCTGTAATGATTGATGAACTGCTCCACGATATTTCAGAAGCATTTACCACCTCATGCAATAATGAGGCTGTAATTAAAGAGGATTTGCAATGCGGCGGCAATGAGGTTGAAGCAGACATTCTTTACTTTACAACAATGATTAATAACCTTTTGTCAAATGCCGTGAAGTATTGTGATAAAGAGCCTGTTATAGAGCTGTCATCATCAATTGATGCCAGGAGTGTCAGTATTAAAATTACAGATAACGGCATAGGCATAGCAAGAGAACATATCAGTCATGTATTTGACAAGTTTTACAGGGTGCCCCAGGGTAACATACACAAAGTAAAGGGTCTGGGGCTGGGATTGTATTACGTAAAACGGATTGCTGAGGCTCATGACGGGAACGTGTCTGTCTCAAGCAGGCCGGGTAAAGGGACTACTTTTATAATTAATATGCCGATAAAATAATATAGTCATGAAAATACTTATTGCTGAAGACGACAGGGATTTTGGTAATATACTGGCACAATACATTACCCTGAGCGGCTATGAAGTTATTCTGACCCGCGATGGCAATGAAGCCCTTGAAAAATTCAAAAGTGAAAAGCCGGATATATGCGTTCTAGACATAATGATGCCTGAAATAGACGGTTTCACCCTAGCGTCAAAGCTTAAGTCAGCTCATCCAGGTATACCCTTCATCTTTTTAACCGCAAAAAGCATGAAGGAAGATATTGTAAAAGGACTTAAACTGGGGGCCGATGACTATATTACAAAACCATTTGATCCGGAGGTGCTCATACTTCGCATTAATATGATCCTCCGCAGGTGCTACCCGTCATTAAATGATGAATATTCAATTGCCTCCACAATCCTTCGTTTCAATACGCTTGAACTCATCACTCCGGCCGGGAAAGAGAAGCTTACAGTCAGGGAAGCACAATTGCTGCGTCATCTCCTTTTAAACAAGAACAGGGCTCTTACGCGCGATAATATCCTTAGGGAGATATGGGGTGAAGACGATTATTTCCTTGGAAGAAGCATGGATGTATTCATCAGCCGCCTGAGGAAATATCTTTCGGCCGATAAGGGCATTGAGCTTCAGACTGTGAGAGGATCAGGATTTATTTTAAAAGAGCTTTAGCCTTCTTATTGCTTTATCACCTTGACACTCTGCATCTCCCGTGAGGATCTCAGTTCAACTATATATATCCCGGGCTTATAACCGTTTCCAAAATTTTTATTGTACTCTCCGTCTGAAAGTTTAAGCTTAATCAGCCTTTCAACTATTCTCCCCGAAAGGTCATACACGGTAAGCCTGTAAAAATCTTCTTTCTTTATTTCAAGGTGTATGGTCGCCTCAGAAGTAACAGGGTTGGGGTAAACAGATAAAAGCATGCTGCTGTCTTCTTTTACATCATCTGTTCCGGTTGATTTAAGGGCCTTCTTTATTGCCCTGTAGTTGTCAAAATAGAGGGTGCCTTTTGGCGATTTCTTATCATCATCTATGGTAAACTGGAAACTATCAGTACGGTATTCAGGCCCCGCCAGCATGTTGTTCGCACTTATCCAACTTCCAACCGAGGAGGCATCGCTCAGATCCCACTCAACCAGCTTCCACCCTCTCCAGTTTATTACAATCCATTTTGAAACTTCATGGTCAGTCCAGGTAGTGCCATCATTTTCATCAAGACAGAACCTGAACTTAGTATTGCTGCTATCGCCAAAAATGTAAACCTGAAGAGTGTATGTGGTATCAAACTCTACTCCGGCCTGAGCTGATGAAGAGGCAAGATATTCACGGATAAGATTGGAGGAGGCCGATCTATCCCATGAGTAAACAAGCGCTGCCGATGTCTTTGATGGCGATGCCGGGAGACCGTATGATGTGTTGGATGTAAAGGAAAGATCGGCTGTAACTGTTCCAATGGTTGAACCGCTGTATGATGGTGCCTGCCAGCCAGTGAATGTATTAAAATCATCAATCTGCAGTGTTTTGGTATACTGGTAACCCGATGTGGTAAACGAATAACCGGCATCGTGGCCCGAGACGTTGCCGAGAGTATCACTGACAGTACCAGCTATCTTAAGCTGATATTGCGTATAAACATCAAGAAGGCTTTCTGGTTGAATTGTGATTACACTTTTTGCATCGTCTGTTTGGTGAACACAGTATTTAAACGGTATGCTGACATCGTTACTGTTCCTTAAAGAGATTGTTGATGAAGTGAGTGATGTTTTGTAAATTATCTCATCATATGTAAAGCTGAAAACAGATGCAATATCCACGCCCTGTTCTCCGTCAGTAACGGTACTTTGTGTTATCACAGGCCCTATCGAATCTTTTGGCCATGTGGCAACGTTCAGAATAAAAGCATCGCCCGGGGTTCCGTCTCCGTTGCCATCAAGCTGTTTTCCATTTGCATCTGTCAGTGATGAGGCAAGAGTGATCCTGTACTTGGTCTTATATGCCAATGGCCCTGTAAATGAAACATCCACGCTTTTATTGTCAGCCGACCATGTGAATTTACCTGTAGCAACGGGCTCAATTGAAAATGCCGGCTGCAGGGTCTGTGTATCCATTACTTTGCTGAAATTAAATGTCACCTTACCTGTCACTGCCAGTTTTCCACCTTCAACCGGAGAGGTTGATACTACATGAGGAGAGTTTGACGGTATCAGGTCAGTAAGCACTCCTGCCGATGGCAGCGACTCATTCCAGTAACGGTTAAATGAGGTTGCAAAATATGTGTACTTCCCGTTGAAACTCTGCAAACCGTCAAAAGAGTCTGCAACAGTAAACCCGCTGTTGCTAAAAGTGGTGCATATAATCTCATCTGTATTGGCATCAAACACTCCGTCGTCAGATCTGTATACTGCATACCATAGCTTATCAGACTCCGCCGGAGTAACCGTAAGGGTATAATGTAACGAATCGGTTTTACTTATTGATATCTGAGGTGCAGCAGGTGCAGACACCAGGTTCATCTGTCTGACATGTGTCATTCTTTTAAAGAACGTTGATCCGGCTTCTTCCCAGTAATTTCTGTCGCTCCATGATGCATAGCTGAAAAACTGAAATCCGTCTATCCATCTCCTGTTTCTGCAACTATCCACTATCGGACCATGGTTATCCCATGCATTATATTCTTCCAGTATATAAGAGCCAGGGCCTGCAGTATAAAGTCGGTTTGCTGCAATGCCTTCAGTGATATTCGGGTACCAGTCTGAATCAATGGCGTTGACAAAGCTTGTGGCAGTATACCAGTGATAATGCATCGGGGTCAGCTGATCTATATAGCCCATGTTGAACCATTTGGCCGCATCCTGGAATACGACATAATAGCCATTCCAGCCCGACTCACCTCCTGCCTTGTACTTACCTAGAGCAGCCACAGACAGCCTCACATAAGGTTTAACTTTCTGAATTGAGTCATGTACCGATTTTACAAATTCAGTGACACAATCCCTTCGCCAGTCGCCCCAGGAGGAATAACCAGACGGAACGCCGGCGCTATATGGATGATACCTGTCATAAATAAATCGGTCGACAGGCTCAGTCGATTTCAGTCTGGCAAGTTTTTCATTGCTTATCATTCCATCCAAAGGAAACTCATCGGCATTCTTGGTTAGCATATCGGCATTATCATACTCATTCCACCTGATATAGTCGAGATGTAATCCGTCGATATCATAATTATTTACAATCTCCATCGCCACATCAAGGGTATACTTTCTGACCAGATCAATTCCGGGTGATACAGCAAAGTATTTTGACATTGCCGTTCCTTCACCATTTGTGCATATCCAGTCAGGATGCGTAGCTGTGATCCTCCCTGCAGCGTTTGAAGATATCATAAAGGTATTAAACCAGGCATGCACCTCCAGACCTCTTTTATGAGCCTCTTCAATAACAAAGGCCAGTGGATCAAAACCAGGATAGGCTCCTCCGGCATAATAACCCCACGGTTCATATGATGACTGATAGTACGATGAGCCCGATTGACGTACCTGCCATATGACAGCGGTCATATTCGCTTTCTTGTGCTCATCAAGTATCTTAATGATCCTTGCTTTGTTTTCTTCAATAGTTGATGAGGGAGAAATATATTGAGACGTAACTACCCATGTCGCCCTGAACTCGCTATTTTGCGCATTTGCTAACATGCACACTGACAATAATATCAACAGTAAATAATTCCTCATAATCACTATTACCTTAACAATAGAACAGACACTTGTTTTGAAAAAATAAAGTTATGTTTTTTGTTATACATATTATGTCATACAAATTATTTTTTTTGAATTGAGATATGTTTAATAACAAAATGAGATGATGAATCTTAAGAGGCTGCTCTAGGTTTTAAAATTAGATTGTCTAATTTTGAGAACCGTTTATAGGAGATAAGAACCTAAAAAAGGAAATAAAATGAAGACGCTTAAATTTTTTGTTTTGATAATGTCATTAGTCATGTTCACATTGGATAATGCCTACTCACAGGATTGGCCAAACCTTGAGCATTTCAGAGATGAGAATGCAAAGCTTGGTCTGCCGGCTCCGGGAGAAAAACGTGTTGTTTTTATGGGTAACTCCATTACACAGTGCTGGAGTGACTTTAATGCGGACTTTTTCAAAGGCCGCCCTTACTTTAACAGGGGTATAAGCGGGCAGACAACGCCACAGATGCTTGTGAGATTCAGACAGGATGTGATTGCACTCAAGCCAGCTGTGGTAGTAATACTTGCCGGCACCAATGATATCGCAGGCAATACCGGGCCATCAACGCTTGAAATGATTGTTGACAATATCTCATCTATGGCAGAGCTCGCCAGGGCGAACGGGATAAAAGTAATTATTTGCTCCGTTTTACCTGCATTTGATTATCCATGGAAGCCTGGCATGAGACCAGATGAAAAGATACCTGCACTTAATAAAATGTTAAAGAAGTATGCTGATGAAAACGGTTTTGCCTGGCTTGATTTCTTNTCAGCTATGGTTGATGAACGTAACGGCCTGAAAAAGGAACTTACATATGACGGCGTTCACCCCAATCTTGCAGGTTATAAAGTGATGGAACCAATGGTGGAAAATGAAATTGCCATGGTACTCAAATCACATCCAAAGAAACACAGGTAACAGATTTTATTAATCAGCATTCACCTATTCTCATTTATGGAATCCGGAAAGATCCTGAACGACAAATGGATTAAGGCATCTATTATTGGTACGATATGGGCAGCCTCGGAGATTGTGCTCGGCAGTTTTCTTCACAACCTCAAGGTGCCATTTGCCGGCAATCTCCTCACAGCGATAGGAATTATCATTTTAGTCTCCATAAGCTATATTTGGAAAGAAAAAGGGCTGTTCTGGAGAGCGGGAGTCATCTGTGCCCTGATGAAGACCATCTCTCCAAGTGCTGTTATTTTCGGACCGATGATAGCGATATTCAGTGAATCTGTTCTTCTGGAGCTGTCTTCAAGGTTATTCGGAAGAACCATAGTGGGCTACCTGCTCGGTTCAATGCTTGCCATGTCGTGGAATCTCTTCCAGAGAATTTTCAACTACATAATCTTTTACGGCTTCGACATTGTTGGTCTTTACACCAGTCTTTTAAAGTATGCCGAGAAACAATTCAGCATACCCATCGATATGGTATGGGCACCAATAATTTTGCTTCTTATCATTTACTGTTTAATGGGGATACTGGCTGCAATAATCGGCATCCGGGTAGGGCGCAGACTGCCGGAGCGCTCTGTTACTGAGGCTCAGCCTTTTAAAAAAGCATCATTGCAGGCAGGAAAGAAAAGAGACAATAATTTCAATTATTCATTAGTATGGCTTGTTATAGATATCCTTCTGATCCCGGCCTCTCTTATTCTTATTAACAGCACCCGCTTTGTGATATGGATAGTGCCGATAGTAATGGTAGCGGTTGTTTGGTCATTAAGATATAAACGTGCTTTTAAGCAACTGTTAAAACCAAAATTCTGGATATTTTTTGTCGTTATTACCATGCTCACGGCTTATATTTTCACCAGGGTCAGTCCGGGCTCAAACAGTCTCATTGACGGGCTTATGCTGGGGATGCAGATGAACTTCAGGGCTGTGATAGTGATAATGGGTTTTGCTGTTCTGGGCACCGAGTTATACAACCCTGTTATAAGAAACTTCTTTCTTAAGACCTCGTTCAGACAGCTGCCTGTTGCGCTCGAACTATCTTTTGAAAGTCTTCCTTCAATGATTGCATCTATACCCGATTTAAAGACAGTTGTCCGCAACCCGGGTACTGTCTTTTACAGTATACTTTCACAAACAGAAGCAAGACTGGAGGAGATAAAAAATGAGCTTAAAAGACAAAATCATGTGTTTATTGTCACCGGGGCAACAGAATCAGGCAAGACAACAACCATTAAGGGCATTGAAAAGATTCTGGCTGCAAACAATATAAATGTCTCGGGTATCATTTCGGAGAGAATACTGGAAGATGGAATAACGAAAGGCTACGTCGTGATTAACATAAAGACAGGTGAACGAATACCATTTCTGAATGTTGACGGAGCCAATACAGGTGACCATATCGGCAGATTTATAATTAATGCTGACGGATTGGCTGAAGGCCGGAGGATACTGTCCGAAGCTGCATCTTCTGATTGCAGGGTGATAATAATTGATGAGATTGGCCGGCTGGAGCTTAAAGACGGTGGGTGGGCTGATGAACTCATAACGATAGTCTCTTCAACTGATAAACACCTCGTTATTACAACCCGCGATACAATAGCTGAAGAGGTTGTTTCCCGGTTTAACCTCAGGAGACACACCATAATTGCATTAAAGGAAAATGATATTGAATCTGCCGGAAGAAAAATAACCGACTTCCTAATAAATGAAAAGAATAATACCTGGAGTTCTTAATTTTGAAAAAGAAAATATGAACCATGAAAGTGAAATTATATACCGCAATATTAATATTACTGACCGTGGCAACCTCCTGCTGCCACAGGATGAAGAAAAGCAGCACTGACATGCTGAATAAGTCGTCAAAACAGGTTGCACTGACCGCGTCTTTTTCTCCATCTCTTTTAAAAACACACTGGTCACTTGCAGGTATAAAGGGCGTAAATGTTCAGAATCCCGCCTCAGGTCTTAGTGAAACCTATATAGTGTTTTTGCCTGACAGCTCTTCGCTTACCGGATCAGGTGGCTGCAACAGCCTCTTCGGCACTTACCATCTCAGAGGTGACAATGGCATCCTTTTGGAGCAGATCGGTTCCACGAAAATGTTCTGTGACAATATGGATAACGAGATGAAAATGTTAAGCACTCTCCGTGACGTAAATTCCTGGGAGATCAGGGCAGACACGCTTATCCTTAAAAAGGGAGGAAAAACCGAAGTGCTGTCTTTCGTCGCCAAAGGCGACTCAGCCGTGGAGAAATAGATTCTTTTACAGCACATTTTTGATTTATTTGGCTTACTGATTTGGATTTACTCCACAGATTAGCTTTTTTCGCACCTGTTTTGGTTCAGGGACTGTTCCCGTTTGTAAGATGACCTGATCTGATCAGAAAAGAAACATATTGAAATGTACAGGATAATTGAGAAGAAAAACATCGGGCCCGAAATATGGCAGATGAAAGTGCATGCACCCAGAGTTGCAAAATATGCAATGCCGGGGCAGTTTGTAATTGTCATAACTGACAAAAAGGGAGAAAGGATTCCGCTGACAATATGTGACTATAACAGAAAAGAAGGATGGGTTGTCATTGTGCTTCAGACAGTTGGCTTTTCAACAAAGCGAATGGCCGCCCTAAACCAGGGTGAGGCTTTTGCCGACTTTGTTGGTCCGCTGGGTCAGGCCTCTCTTTTCATAAATGAAGAGAAGGAAAAATTAAAAAATAAAAGATTCATTTTCATAGCCGGTGGCGTGGGTGCTGCTCCGGTATATCCACAGCTTAAATGGCTTGCTGAAAATGCTGTTAAGCCTGATATTATCCTCGGAGCACGTTCAAAGGAACAATTGATTCTCCTCGACGAGTTAAAGGAAGTCTCTGAAAACGTATTCATTGCAACCAATGATGGCAGTGCAGGTGAAAAAGGGTTTGTGACTGATGTGCTTAAAAAACTCATTGATGAGAAACCCGGATATTATCACGAATGTGTTGCAATAGGTCCGATGATAATGATGAAGTCGGTAGCTGATATGACCCGCGGCCTGGGGTTGAAGACCATAGTAAGTCTCAATACTCTCATGATAGATGGCACAGGTATGTGTGGTGCATGCAGGGTTACGGTCGGAGGAAAAGTCAAGTTCACCTGTGTTGACGGACCCGAATTTGACGGGCATGAGGTTAACTTTGAGGAAGCGATGAGACGCCAGGGGATGTACAGGAAAGAGGAGACTGAATCTCATAAATGCAATATTGACAAGGCAGTAGAAGAATCACACAATAAAAAGGCATAATGAAACTTACAAAAAGGGTACCGGTAAGAGAACAGGATCCGGAGATAAGAAGGAATAATTTTGATGAGGTCTCTTTTGGTTACAATGAAGAAGAAGCCGTTGCTGAAGCTTCAAGATGCCTTAACTGCAAAAAACCAATGTGTGTAACAGACTGCCCTGTTTCAATAGATATCCCGGGCTTTATCACACAGGTAAAAAGCAGGAACTTTAAAGAGGCGGCATCAATAATTTTCAGATCATCGGTTCTGCCGGCAGTATGCGGAAGGGTATGCCCACAGGAGACACAGTGTGAAGGGAAGTGCATTTTGGGTGTGAAAGGTGAGGCCGTTGCTATAGGCAAGCTTGAGAGGTTTATTGGAGACTGGGCGCGGGAGAATAATTTCTCAATACCGGTGGTGGCAGAGCCAAACGGGTTCAGGGTTGCGGTTGTGGGGAGCGGTCCGGCAGGTCTGACCTGTGCCGGTGAGCTAGCATCAATGGGATACGAAGTAACTGTTTTTGAAGCATTGCACAAGGCCGGTGGTGTGCTTGAATACGGGATACCTGAATTCAGACTGCCCAAGGAAAAAGTTGTTAAGTATGAGGTTGAGAATATCAGACGTATGGGGGTTAACATCATTACCAATGCAGTTATTGGTAAAGCCGGCAACATTGACGGTCTGCTCACTGACGAAGGCTTTGATGCGGTATTTGTGGGTACGGGCGCCGGACTCCCTCAGTTCATGAACATACCCGGCGAAAATCTTAACGGTGTGCTCTCGGCAAACGAGTTTCTTACCCGCATAAACCTCATGAAAGCCTATGATGATGATTTTGACACTCCGGTCAGGACAGGCCAGAGAGTTGCAGTTGTGGGAGGAGGGAATGTTGCCATGGATGCAGCCAGAGCTGCATTGCGCCTGGGTGCAGATGTGACTGTTGTCTACAGACGATCTGCTGAAGAGCTTCCGGCAAGAGCCGAGGAGGTGCACCATGCCCGCGAAGAAGGTATCAGTTTCATGCTGCTGACAAACCCGTTAGAGGTTCTTGGCAATGACCAGGGATGGGTCACCGGATTAAAATGCATCAGGATGGAGCTGGCCGAGCCTGACGACAGCGGCCGCCGTCGCCCGGTGCCTGTAAAAGACTCGGAATTCATTTTCAAAACCGACACTGTAATAATGTCGCTGGGCACCTCTCCAAACCCTCTTATTGCAGGAACAACTCCAAACCTGGAGACTGACAGGAGAGGCTGCGTGAAAGCAATAGATGAAAACGGCACCACCACCCGCGAAGGTGTCTTTGCAGCCGGTGATGCCGTCACCGGATCAGCAACAGTGATACTGGCAATGGGGGCAGCAAGAAAAGCTGCAAAAGCAATAGATCAATTTATAAAGTCAAAAATATAAGCAACCCCTCTCCCAGCCTCTCCCCGATGCGGGGAGAGGTGTCCAACGCAAACTCACTTTCAACTTTTAACTTTTAACTTTTAACTTCTATCTTAGTATCCATGAAAAAGATGCTACTCCCCTTACTGTTGATATTATTATCGCAGCAGGTTTTCAGCCAGACACTATTCCGGAAAACCCTTCCGCAGGATGTTAAGAGTTCATTCAGGGCAGTGTCTGTCATCGATGACCGCCGGGCATGGGTCAGCGGTTCAAATGGGTATACAGGCCGTACCACCGATGGCGGAGAAAACTGGTCCTTCACCAGGGTAAAGGGTTATGAGAAATGTGACTTCCGCTCTCTTTATGCCTTTGACAGTAAAACAGCTATAATTGCCACAGCCGGATCACCGGCATGTATACTGCGTACCACCAATGGCGGAAAAAGCTGGAAGAAGGTCTTTTCTGTTGCTGATACGATGGCCTTCTTTGATGGCGTGGACTTCTGGAACGACAAGGAGGGTGTCATCTACGGTGATCCCCTTGACAAGCATCTTTTCCTGGCCACAACCACCGACGGCGGGAAAACATGGAAAGAGGCAGCATACGAAAACCGTCCATCCACTCTCGACGGTGAAGCCTCATTTGCTGCAAGCGGAACAGCCATACGATGCTTTCATGATCATAAGGTTATGATTGTTACAGGCGGACTTGCAACAAGACTTCTTATATCTTTAAACGCCGGTGAAAGCTGGAGAAAAGTATCCCTCCCTCTCAGACACGAAACAGCGTCTGAAGGTGCTTACTCTGTTGCTTTCTCAAATGATACAACAGGGATTATTGTTGGTGGCGATTATAAAAAAGACAACATGATAAGCGACTTCTGCCTCTATACCTATGATGGCGGGTTTGGATGGGTCCACTCATATACTCTTACCGGCGGCTTACGCGAGTGCGTTGAATTCATTGACCAGAAGACTGCAATTGCCGTGGGCCCGTCAGGTATGGACATAACAGTTAACGGCGGGGTGGAATGGAGCCCTTTCAGTGAAGAAAAAGGGTTTCATGTGCTGAGAAAAGCACGTAACGGTAGCCTGGTAATTGCAGCAGGGAACAACAAAATTGCTGTTGTAAAACCCTGAGATGATTTTATACTTTGCCTCTTATTTTATGCAGTTTTTACTCTCCTTTTTAGCAATTTTCATAGCCTGGATATGGGTTGATTACTTTCGTATGATTGATATCTACGAACGTGAAAAGCCAATATACTTTTTTATAACCTTCCTTCTTGGGATGGCGGCAGTGTCTATCGCCTTTATAGGCGAAGGAGCTGTTGAAAGCAGCTCGTTCAGGCCAACGGGCGGGTTTATGGGCGACTTGCTCTATTGCGTACTAGGCATCGGAGTAATTGAAGAGTTTGCCAAACTGGTACCTTTTATTATTATTCTCATGCTCTTCAAAAAGGAGGTCAATGAGCCAATCGATTATTTTATTTATATAGCCATTTCAGCTCTGGGTTTCTCAGCTGCAGAAAATATCCTATACTTCTTAAACCACGGACCATCGATAGTTCTTGGCCGGTCTATCCTTTCAACATTCACCCACATCTTTTCCACCTCTTTGACAGCCTGCGGATTTATCATATATAAGTACAGGAGACACCGTCATCCTTTGGCATTGTTCATACTCTTCTTCGGACTTGCGGCACTGTCACACGGTTTTTTTGACTTCTGGCTGTTACATGAATCAACAAGGCCCCTGGGCCTGCTTGTCGATATCCTTTATTTCTTCATTACTATATCTGTATTTGCAACTATTTTGAATAATGCCCTGAACTATTCAACTTTCTTCTCATTTAAAAAAGTGGTGAATTCTCAACTTGTTGTAAGGAGAATGCTTATCTACTACATTATAGTAATGGTAATTCAGATTGTAATGTCAGTTGCCGGAGGAGGATCATCGGGCATTGAGCTGATACTTCTGCCCTCTTCGGTTGCAATCGGGTTTATTATCGTTGTGGCAGTGCTCCGTCTGAGTCGGTTTAAGCTTATACCCGGCCGGTGGAACAATGTTAAAATTGAGATGCCCTTCAGAGTAATACTTCATGATCATGAAGGAAGCCTGACATTTAAGATTGCAGTCAGGGGTGACTCATTTAATGAATCTTATGTGAATGCCTTTTATGAAGAGAATTTTTTGCTTGTAAATATTTCTTCAAAAAAGAATACGACGGCTGAGTATAACAGGGCGTATATAGAAAAAAAGCTGTTTCTGTATAAAGACGAGACATACTACCTTGCCAGGATTTATGATCAGGGCGGAAACAGTTTCAAATACAGGCTCCTCAAGCCTAAAACCACAGACATTACCCTGAAAAAAAACAGGTTCCCGATTGTTGCTGTTCTTAACTTTGATGATGTGCCTGACTATGATAAGCCTTCAACCAGGCCGGGTGATTTCGTGTTTGAAAACTGGGCTTATTTAAAACCTGTGTAAATTAAATATTTCCTCAGGGGCAAATACATGCATATAAAAAAGCCATCACATATTTCAGTGATGGCTTCATTTTTATGCAAATGGTTTTATTATTTCTTGCTGAGCAGCTCTTCAACCTTTTTATATAGTTCTTCGCCTCTCAGGTTATGGGCAATAATAACCCCGTTTTCGTCGAGCAGGAAGTTTGCCGGTATAGAGTTTACTGCATACTGTTTAGCGGCAGCGCTTCCCCAGTACTGGAGGTCAGACACATGTGTCCAGGTAAGCTTGTCATCTGCTATTGCCTTTTTCCATGAATCGGCACTCTTGTCAAGAGAGACTCCGAAGACATCAAATCCCTTTTTATTAAATGCAGTCCAGACCTTAACAACGTTTGGGTTTTCACCGCGGCAAGGTCCGCACCATGAAGCCCAGAAATCAACAAGGAGTACTTTTGTCTTACCTCCTATTCTTGAAGACAAAGAGACAGGGTTCCCGTTTACATCGTTCAGGGTGAAGTCCGGTGCTTTCTGACCTATTGCAACTGATTTCATCACATTAAGTCTCTCCTTCAGTGTGATAACTCTTTCGACCTTATTCAGTGTCGTGTCGAGTGAACTGAGCATAGACTCCATCTCAGGCACATCAAGATAATATGACACCTCGTTGACAACTTCAGGAGTCACATATGATGCCGGGTTCTTTGCAATGAAATCCTTTTTTATCCTGATCATTTCGTTGTCCATGTTATCAAGGCTCTTTTCAAGGGTATCGGCAAGTGCCTGATTACCGGCCTGGCGGGCAGCCTGATATTTGCCGTACATAGCATCCATTTTCTTATTCATGTCGTCAAACAATGCAACGTAGGCTTCGTATTCAGCCTGGGTTGAAGAGCCTGATACAGATGCAACATAGAGTGAATCTTTGTTACCGGATATATTGATTTCAGAGTTTTCAATAAAGAACATTTTTCCGCCATGTGCTCCGCGCATCGTCAGCATAACTATCTGTGGATATTTGACTGCACCTTTCATTGAGAAAGTGCCTTTATTTATCCTTGATGAATCAAGAGTGACAATAGTGCTGCCGGCGCGTTTCTGCAGAAATACCAGACCGGTGTCAGTTCCGGAAATATTTCCGGTAATAACAAATCCCGGTTTGGAAGAGCAGGATGTCAGAACCGCAGCAATGATTAACAGATAAAATAAATTTTTCATGTTTTTGTGTTTTGAATTAATAAGGTTTTTTCACTAGCTTATTTTCAGATATCTTACTATAATACTTATCGAGCAATATTGCAGCGGCTTTATACGAGGTTATCTCTCCCTCTCTCAGCTGTTGTTCAATCTGTTGCATGGCAGCCATTACATCGGCATCACTGTAAAATGAATACTTCAGGCTGTCAGCAATTGTCTCGTGCATTCGTGTCACAGCCTGTTGGCGGCGGCGTTCCCAGAAGTATCCGTTGCTTTTTGTAAAGCGCACAAAGTCACCAATTGTTGACCATATATCAATTATTCCTTTTTCTTCGATTGAAGAGCATGTCAGCACCTTTGGCGTCCATCCGGAGGGTGGCAGCGGGAACAGGTGAAGAGCGTTCCTGTAGTCTGTCTGTGCCAGTTCTGCTTTTTGAACATTGGTGCCATCGGCTTTTGTAATGGCGATGGTATCTGCCATTTCCATTATGCCTCGTTTTATGCCCTGCAGTTCGTCTCCTGCGCCGGCAATCATCAGGACAAGGAAGAAGTCAACCATTGAGTGTGCTGCTGTTTCGGACTGGCCCACTCCTACAGTTTCAATAAGTATTGTATCAAATCCGGCAGCCTCGCACAGTATAGCCGTCTCGCGTGTCTTGCGTGCCACGCCTCCCAGGGTACCTGCCGAAGGTGAAGGGCGGATAAATGCGTCAGGGTCAGTGCTGAGCCGCTCCATACGGGTCTTGTCTCCCATGATGCTCCCGTGGCTCTGCTGGCTGCTGGGATCAATAGCCAGTACTGCCAGGCGACGTCCGTAATAATGAGTGAGCATAGTGCCGAAAGTGTCAATGAAAGTGCTCTTTCCTGCACCGGGAACACCTGTAATACCTATGCGTATTGACCGCGAGCTGGCAGGAAGGCATCGCTCTACCACCTCCTGCGCCAGATCATAATGAACGGGAAGAGAACTCTCAACCAGGGTGATAGCCTGGCTGAGTATAGTACGATCTCCGCTGAAGATGCCTTCCACATATTCATCGGCAGAATAGGCTTTTCTCTTACGGCGCCCCAGGTTTCGCAAAACCTCCGGGTTGACACTCGGAGGCTGCACTATACCTTTCTGCACCAAAAGTGCCCCGGATGATCGTTTCCCGTGGTCCATTTTGTAGTTTAAAGGTGTCTGAAGAACTATTTGGCAGTGCTCTGATCATCAACCATTACTTCCCCTTTTATCATAAGCATCACGTTTGAATTCTGGGGGTCGTTGGTATAGACAAATACATTTTTGAATACATTCCCTTTATAACCGGCTGATCTGAACTGGGCCTTAATGGTACCTGATTCACCGGGTTTAATAACACTCTGTGATGGTGTGGCAACAGTGCAGCCACAACCGGCCTTAACATGCCTGATAATAAGGTCTCTTTTACCGTCGTTTGTAAAGGTGAACTCTACATCTGCAACATCACCCTGCTTAACCTTGCCAAAGTTAACCTCGTTAGAAGCCAGTTTAAATATAGGTGCATTGGCAAGTTCCTCTTTTGAGAGCTGTGAGAAGTCTTCAGTTATCTCAGCAGAAACATAAAGGTAAATGTTTGTCTGCGTTTCACCGTTGACCTTTATTCTTGCAAGGTCACTTACATTGCCCCATGCATCCGGATTCAGTGAAGCATCATATGTCCCTTCAATAATGCCCTTTTCACCCGGTTTAAGAGTTGAAGGAGTAACCTTCAGAGATATATAAGGCGGTGTAGGTTCAAAACCCAGGGTAACCGCATCTTTGGATGTATTAATAATTGGCATCACCCTGATCTTCTTTTCGTTCTTGGTTATGCGTGTGAATGCAAGATGATTGCTTTCAAAACGAAGCGGCCCTACCACGAAGGTGTAGAGTTCTTCCATAGTCTTTTCCCTTGGTTTAACCTCACCCTCAAAAACAAGAACCAAAACGCTTGGCCTCGAGTTGGAAAACACTGAAACTGACTTTGTAATATGTCCGCTCTGACTATGAGGATCAAAAACAGCTTTTACAAAGCCTGACCCCTTAGGTGGAACCGGGCTTTTTGTCCAGTCACTTGCTGTACAACCACATGAAGGCTGTACCCTTGTGATAACAAGAACTGAATCGCCTGTGTTTTTAAATTCAAACACTATCTCCTTCTTTCCATCAGCCTCATTAATGGTTCCAAAATCCTGACGTACCTTGTCAAAGGAAAGATTTGGCTGTGCATAGGCGCCAATGCTAAAGAGCAAAACTGTTAAAACAAAAATGTACCTTTTCATATACAGTAATTTTAGTTATATCGTCATAATTTAAAATACGGTCTGCCCGCCGGTTTATTGCTCAAATATCAAACCATAAAAAAAACTTACACTCCAGGCATCAAAAATAATAAAATTTGAAAAGCGGGTATTTTTTAATTCTTATTACATTAGTTTTGTCTTACACTTTGTAGTCAAATGTGTAAAACAGTTACGTTTTATTGCCCATAATGAGAAGGAGATTTTACTACAGACTGATTATCACATTATTAGCTCTTCTTCCTTCCCTTCTATCGTCAGGTCAGTTTTATAATGGCCTGCAGATGAGTTTCGGGAAGAACAGGGTTCAGTATGGAAATTTTTCCTGGACATACTTCAGGTTTGACAATTTTGACTGCTATTATAACGAGTATGGACGTGAAGTTGCACAGTTTGCATGCAAAGTGGCCCAGGAAAAACTCAATGAGATTGAAGACTATTTTGACTATACCCTTGACAAAAGACTAATTCTTGTTGTCTACAACAAGAAAAACGACTTTAAACAGAGCAATATAGGACTGGTCTCAGCCGAGGACGACTATAATGTAGGAGGATACAGCCGGATAATAAAGAATAAAGTTAGTCTTTACTTTAATGGGGATCATGAAGAGTTTGAGAAACAGATTGCTTCGGCAATTGCCGAGGTAGTTGTTTATGAGATGGTCTATAACGGAGACACTCACGATAAGGTCTCATCAACGTCAGAAATAAGTTTCCCTGACTGGTACATTAAAGGTCTGGTAAACTACGTTGCATTCGGGTGGGATTCAGAAACAGATAACAGGGTGCGTGATGCCTTTGCCAACAAACGCTATAAGAACCTTGACAACCTTGAATATGACGATGCCATTTATGCCGGCCAGTCTTTCTGGAAATTCATAGGAGAAAAATATGGTAATTCAATTATCCCTAATATCATTTACCTCTCAAAGGTATACAGGAACGTAGAGGATGGGTTTCTTTATGGCCTTGGAGCAAGCATCAGGGATACATATAAAGATTGGAGGGAATATTATGCAAAATATTACTCTCTTGATCCCGGGAGCGGGGATCAGCAACTGAAGCAGGTCAGGAAAGCAAAGGAGCAGCAACACTTCACAACTGCAAGGGTGAGTCCCGATGGCAAATATGTTGCATGGGTATCAAATTACTGGGGTAAAAGAAAAATATGGTTATATAATACAGAGACGGGTAAGAACAAACTTGTATACTCAGCAGAGCCTAAGTTTGAGCAATCGGTTGACTTTACCTATCCTGTTCTGGCATGGCACCCCGGAGGCAGGGTCCTTTCATTTATGAATGAGTCAAAGGGAGGTGTTAAACTTTGGTTTTACCGTATTGATGATCATAGCCTTGACAGCCGTGACATGCCATTTTTCGAAAAGGTGATGAGCATGGAGTATTCTCCTGACGGGTCGCAGCTTCTCCTTACGGCAGTGAACAGTGGCATGACGGATATATACCTTCATACAATCATTTCAGGAGTCAATGAGAGAATAACCTTTGACATAGCCGATGACAGGGATGCCTCTTTCATAAAAGGTAAAGACAACACGATAATATTTTCTTCAAACAGGATATCTGATGTGATTACAAACAAGGGTGATCCTTTGGAGGAGACCGCCGGC
>JGI20214J51088_10000281_pt1 | contig 37138 bp, 40 predicted proteins | sample WetSurMetagenome_FD_51088 | JGI IMG/M metagenome (IMG submission 51088) | reverse complement strand
CCGCCGCAGCATGGGCTGCGCTCTTCCTCGTCTCGTGCGGCCCGCTGGCGGTCGCCTCGATCGCCACCGACCCGGAGACGCTGCCCTACATACCGGCCTTCGCATTCGTGCGCGCGGCCGCCCTCGTGTCAGGGGCCCTCGAGGGGCTTGCCAGACCGGAGGATGATGTTCGCGCCGGCAGGAAGAGCTGACCGGACGCCGAGCGCTCAGCCTGCGGTCCCGGGACCGGTCTCCGGGGCGGCCAGTCTGGACGAGCCGCCGCAGCTTTTCAATGTATTGGCCGGCAGCACGAGCCCCGCAGGACAGGGTCCGGAAGGGCTCTTCATCGTCGCGGGCCCGCCGGGCCTGCAGGGACGCGGACCGGACCACGGACCCGGCGTAGCAGGGCTCCGGCAGATGACGGAGCGAAAGGATTTCCCGCTGCATGAGAATCTCGAGTTCGACTTCCGACGCATCCGCATCCATTTCCTGATGCTCGACTGCGCAATGCCACTCCGCGCCGCTGCCGCCGCACCGACCTGCGAAGAGGCCTGCTGATGGAGAAGGAGACCTTCAAGATCTTCTTCGACAAGGCTCCGGAGGCCATGATCGCCGTCAGGGAGAGCCATCTGNTGGCCGCGAACGAGGAGGCCAGGAGGATGCTCGGCGTCCGTCCCGGGCAGGACCTCGAAGGCCGCAGGCTGGAGGAGGTCATCCCCATGGACCTCGGCAGCCGCACGGGTCTGCACTCCTCGCTCGGAAGACTCGCTCCCGGGGACATCCGCAGCTTCGACTGGGAGGTCATCCTGCCTGGCCCCCTGTACGTCCCCGTGCGCATCAGGGCCGCAGGGCTGCCGGGAGGCGTCGTGGTGCTCTCGATCCGCGACTCCACCGAGTCCAGGGACAGGGACAAGGCGCTGAGCGAGTCCGAGGAGCAGCGGAGGGCCCTCGTGGAAGCCGCACCCTGCCCCCTTATCTGCATCGACAGGGACTACAGGATCCTCTGGGCGAACTCGACGGCGGCAAGGCTGCTCGGAGAGCGCCCTCACTCCCTGGTCGGGCGCCTCTGCTACAGGCTCCTTGCGATGCGCGACAGCTTCTGCCAGGGCTGTCCGGCGGCGCTCTCCATGCGGACCAGGGTTCCGGCCACCTCGGGCATCGTCGAAGGGGACATGGCCTGGAAGGCCTCCGCGGCTGCCCTCAGATCGGCGGACGGAACCGCGGTGGGTGCGGTCGTCTTCATCACCGATCATCCCGGACTCGAAAGCCGCGGAGAAGCTCCCTCCTCCCGCCCGTCCGGCAGGTCCGGAGCGAAACCGGATGGCGGACAGGACGGCGGCTCGATCGACACCGCTCCCTCCGGGAAGGCGNTCGAGGCGGGGAATGGGGGGCCTCCGGCGCCGCTCGATGTNGTGGAGTGCCTCAGGAAGGCTTCGGGCGATCTCAAGACGACTCTCGGCAGGGGTCTCGAGATCCTGCACGGGGACGGGGTATTTTCCGTCAGCGCAACGCCGGACCAGATCGTCGCGGCCATCCGCAGGCTCGCGGAGGCTGATTTCGGGAGCTGTCTCGATCCCGAGGGCGGTATCACGCTCCGGGTCGATCCGGCGGAGGTGAGCTCCCTGCCCGGCGGACTCCCTCCGGGGCGCTATACTGCGATATCGTTGGGCAACAGCAGGGTCCTGGAGGCGGTGGAGCCGGGGGACCTCANGGAGGGCGTTTTCAACTTCATCTCCTCCTTCCCCATGGGTGGAGGGACCAGGCAGGCCGCTCCCTCCGGGGGAGTCTATGTTTCACAGGACTCCAGCAGGCGGAAGTTCTATCAGATCCTGCTCGCGGCCCTGAGCCGCGGAGGGGTGTGAGGCGATGATCATCAGAGTTGCCGGCACCGATGCAGCCGACTCGGCGGCGCTCTGCCGAGTGTTCGACGGGGTGGGCGGCTTCAGGGCCGTGTCCCCGGACGGCGCCGGCGGCGGGACAGAAGCCCTGCTCGTGGTCAGGCGCATCCCGGGTTCCGGCTACCCTTCCGGTATCGTGCCCGATCCGTTCGTCCCGCTTCTCGCAATCGCCGACGATCCCTCCGAGGCGATCCTCGCCATACAGGCAGGCGCCGGGGATGTGGTGCTGGCCTCCTCCTCTCCGGTGGAGATGCGGCTGAGGGCCGAGCTGCTGGCGGGACCCTCCTCGGGCAAGGCCTGCACCTCCTCGGTCTTCAGCAGGATCCTCAGGGCCGAGCTCGGCCGGGCGGGGAGGGAAGGGAACGAGATGAGCCTCATCTCCATCCAGGGCAGCTGGAAGGAGAGCGCCTGGGCCCTGTCGGAGGAGGTTGCAGATCTCATCAGGTCGACCGACACCTCCGGAGTGGTCTCGGACGGGGCAGTCGTCGTGCTCCTGCCCCTGACTCCCCCGGAGCGGGCGGATGTCGTCGCCAGGAGGCTCCGCAGCCACATGTTGAAGTCGGGCCGCTCCTGCGTGGTGAGGCTCACGGGAGGAAGCGTCGGCCAGATGACGGCGGCAGAGGTGCTCAAGCTGCTCGCAGACTCCCCGGAGACCCTGTGACCCGGGCCCTGTCATGCTGAGCGCGGCGATCCTCGCGGCCTCGGTCATCGGATTCGACGCCGCCGGGCTCTGCCTGCACGCCAGCCCCGTCTCCTGGGGTGGGTCATGCACGACTCTGGCGGAATCGCCTGCGGGCCTGGCCCGCATCGAGGGACCCCAGGCGGCCGTCTCGGCCTACTCCACAGGAACAGGCTCCACCTTCGGTCTGTACGGAGCCATCCCCGCAGGGAGGTTCTCGATAGGGGCCGGCGCCGGGCGCGACACGGCGGATCCGGGCTTCACGAGCGCGTCGGCCGGCGCATCGTTCGTGGTCACGGGAAACCCTCACGGCTTCATGGAGGGCTTCTTCGGACCTTCGATCTCCGCCGGCGCCTCGATGGAGATGACGGCTCACCCCGGCGACTCCACGCGCGTCCTGGCCACCGCTTCGATGCAGTTCTCCGTTTTCCCCACCTTCGCGATCGGGGCTGCGGCCAGGGGCATCCCGGTCCTCCTCCCGGACGGTGACGAGTCGGATGTCTGTGGGGATTACGGCATGACCTACATCTTCAACAGGGATTTCAGATTGTCCGCAAGCGCCTCCGACGGCAGGGGCAGGCTGGGGGCCGAGCTCCAGGTCATGAAGCAGATCTGCGTCAGGACCGGAGCCGACGACAGGACCTGGGCCGCGGGGGCGGGCCTGAACCTCGGGACGGTCGAGGCGGACATCACCGTCGTGTTCGGGGACAGCACGGCGCACCTGGCGGCCAGCGTGCTCTACGAATTCGGAGAAGGGTCGCCATGGGACTGACGCTTCTCCTCGGGCTGCTGGCCCAGGCGCCCGACTCGTCCGGAGTCGCGGCCGACGCCGGAGCGCTCTTCACGGCCTGCGCCATGGTCACGCCCTATGACGGCTCCTATGACATCGACAGCACGCTCGCGGAATTCTGCGGACGCCTCCGCATCTCCTCGGGGATCGCCTCCGGCGAGGCCTCCCTGGCGGCATCGGCCGGGGACACCACCTCCACGGGTCTTAGGAGCGGGCGGGTGGCGCTCACCTGGCCGGGCACGCCATGGATAGGAGCCTCGGCCGCCTGGTCCATGCCCGGACTTTTCGCGGCGGGCCTCGGCGACCCCGTCGTCGAGCACGACTGGATCGGGCCCGATTCCGTCGTTTCGGCGGGCGTCTCGCTCGGCGGGCTCCTCGGCATGCGCATGGGCATGGCGGCCATGGCCGCGGGGAGTGACACCCTGACGGTCTTCTCGGTGGGCAGCCCCTGGCTCGGATTCGGGGCGTTCGACTACTGGAGATGCGCCGATATCGATTCCGCCGGGAGGCCCGGCACTGTCACGGTGATCTCCGGAATGCTCGACTTCAGGTATGTCCAGCCCCGGTTCGTGCTGGCGGGGACGGGCGAAGGCTCCGATCACTCGGCCATCCTCGCGGAGATCCTGGGCATCGAGCTGGCGCGCACCATGGGCGGCAGCCTCTCCCTCGTCCCCTCGGCCTGCATCTCAGGCGATTCCGCAGAGGCTCCCGGCGGTGCGTACAGGCCGGGGAGGACTCTCGCAGGCCTGTCTCTCCGCCTCACGCCGGAAACCGAAGCCCTGTCCTGGGACCTGGGAGGCTCGTGCGACTTCGAGGATCCCGGCAGGTCCTGGGGCGGGGCATCGCTCGAGATGATAAGCATGGCCGGGTTCCGCTACGCCCTGGGCCTCAGGAGCCTCGGGCGGCCTTCCGCCTCGCTTGCCGCCGGCGTCGCCTATTTCCGCTCGGGCGCATCCCTCGGGATCGATGCCGAGGCTTTCGGGGACAGCGTCAGGATAGGTGGCGAGGCCTGCTACAGCCCGCTCCGCGGTGTCTCCTCCCGCCTGCGTGTGAGCGCCGACGCCGATTCCACGCCTGAGCCGGCCGTCTCCCTCTCGAGCACGGTGAGCGCCGGGACGGCAACCGGCACGCTGGAGATCTCCCGCAGCGGCGGGCGGACCCTGGCGAGCCTCGTAGCAAGGATAGCCCTGCGATGAAACGACTGATAGCGCTTGCGGCGGCCACGGCCGCCCTCTCGGGATGCGCGGCGCTCACCCCGGCCCACCTGCCGGAGGGGAATGCCTTCCGGCTGTGGATGCCCGATGCCTCCACGGTCCAGGTCATCGGAGACATGAACGGCTGGGGAGGGCTGTCAGAGGCAGGCGGCAGGCTGGATCCGGGCATCGGCGCCATGACTCTCGGCGAGGACGGCTTCTGGACCCTCGAGATGCCGCTCCCGAGAGGCGGCTGCAGGTACGTCTTCATGGTTGACGGGTACATGTGGGTGCCGGACCGGCTGAACCCGGTCCGGGCCGGCTATCTCGGCCACGAGGTCTCCGTGATCGTCACAGGGGAGTAGCGATGGCCCGGGTTGCGTTCTCCGGCGTCGGCAAGGTATTCGGGGGGAACGTCCGAGCCCTGTCCGGGCTCGATCTGGATGTTCCCGACGGGGAGTTCCTGGTGCTGGTGGGGCCGAGCGGATGCGGCAAGTCGACTGCGCTGAGGATCCTGGCGGGCCTGGAGCAGCCCACAGAGGGCAGGGTCTTCATCGGGGACAGGGACGTGACGGATGTCGACCCGAGCGACCGCGACGTGGCCATGGTCTTCCAGAACTACGCCCTCTACCCTCATATGAGCGTGTTCGACAACATGGGCTTCGCTCTGAAGATGAGGCGCACTCCCCGCGACGGGATCAGGAAGCGGGTGGGCGAGGCGGCGGACATACTCGGCATCGGGGATCTCCTCTCCCGCAGGCCGCGGGAGCTCTCGGGAGGCCAGAGGCAGAGGGTGGCGCTCGGAAGAGCCATCGTCAGGCACCCCTCTGCCTTCCTGTTCGACGAGCCGCTCTCGAACCTCGACGCCAGGCTGAGGGTGCAGATGCGGAGCGAGCTGAGCCTTCTCCACAAGCGTCTGGGCGCGACCATGCTCTATGTGACGCACGACCAGGTCGAGGCCATGACGCTCGGTCACAGGATCGTCGTCCTGCGCGCGGGAGCGGTGCAGCAGATCGCCTCTCCGATGAGCCTCTACTCGAAGCCCGCCAACGAATTCGTCGCCGGGTTCATAGGCAGCCCCTCCATGAACGTCTACGACTCCGCCGTGGCCGGCGGGACAGCCCGGCTCGCAGACGGCGGGATCCTGGCCGAAGGCCTGCGGGTGCCCGACGGCCGCTATCGCATAGGAGCGAGACCCGAGCACGTGAAGATCCCGGGCCGCCTGCAGGGCGTCATCCAGGTCGTGGAGACCCTGGGGAACGAGAAGATACTGTACATAGACTTCCATGGCTCCACCACGGTCGTCAGGGTGGATCCCACAGTGGAGGCGGAACCCGGCGAGAGCGTCGGATTCGGCCTCGATCCCGCCGGCATCCACGTCTTCGGCGAGGACGGCGCAAGGATGGACACCGATGCTTGATTCGATCCAGCACATGCTGTTTTCCTTCGCCGGAGCGCTGGTCCTGGCCCTGCTGCTTACTCCGCTCGCGCGCCGGGCAGCCCTCCACACCGATTTCGTCGACAGGCCAGGCAACCGGAAGAAGCACCTGATGGCCACTCCGCTCCTCGGGGGGGCGTCGATCTATCTGTCGTTCGCGGCGATGATCGTGATCGGGCTCGTCCTGTTCCCGGGGCTGGGGGAGGGAGCTGCCGCCGACACCCCGCTCAACTGGAAGACACTCGGCATAATGGTGGTGGCCGGGGGCTTCCTGATGGCTCTGACAGGCCTGCTCGACGACATGCTGGAGCTCCGCCCGAAGACGAAGCTGCTCCTCCAGTCGCTCGCGGTCGCTGCCGTCGGAGCGTACTTCGTCCTGAACGGCCTGAGGCTGAGCATCTTCCTCGAGGGAAGCAGGCTGGCCTGGCTCGCCGCGCCCATCACGGTCCTCTGGCTGCTCGGGATAACCAATTCGGTCAACCTCCTCGATCATGCGGACGGACTCGCGGGCGGCATCGCCGCCCTGGCCGCGGTGTTCTTCGCAGTCATCAACCTCCTGGCGAGGAACGATGCCGTGGCGTTCATCTGCGCAGGGCTTGCAGGAGCCTGCGTGGGCTTCCTGGTCTACAATTTCAACCCTGCCACGATCTTCATGGGAGACTGCGGCTCGAATTTCCTCGGCTTCACCCTGGGGGTGGTGGCGGTGCTGGGCGTGTACACGCCGGACGGCTCCATCAGGGAGATATCCGTCTTCTCGCCTCTGCTCATCCTCGCCGTCCCGCTCCTCGACACGATGCTGGTGGTCNTCTACAGGATCAGGACCCGCGCCCCGATCACCTCGGGGGACAGGAACCACCTCGCTCACAGGCTGATGAGGATCGGATTCAGCCACCGGCAGGCCGTGGTCATGCTCTGGAGCGTGGGCGCCCTGCTCGGCGTGCTTGCGCTGCTCCTGCCGACGCTGAAGCCCTATCAGGCGGTCCTCGTCTTCGTTCACGCACTGGGATTCGCAGCCGTCGTGGCGTTCTTCATCCAGCGCGGCGAGAAGGCCGCCGGGCAGTCGAGGGGAGGCTCCCTTGGAGCGTAGGATAGCAGCCTGGTTGTTGATCGTGACGATCTTCGCGGTCGTCTTCGCGATATATCCCAACAACAGGTCCAGCATCCTTTCCAAGGAAGTCGCATACGTCATCTCCGCAGCCGCGCTGTCTCTCGTTCTCGGCGTCGCGATAGCGCGCGGAGTGAAGCTGAACGAGAGGATGGGGCTGCCGCTCGTGGCCNGCTTCGCAGCACTCCTCGCATGGATGGTGATCAGGCACTTCACAGGACTGCGGAGCGTCTACGGCCCCCATACGATCTATTCCCTCGCCGCCCTGGGGATGGTGGGAGGAACCGCCGGCCTCCTGCTCGACCGGAAGGCCAGGACCACCGTGCTGTGGGGCCTGGTGGCCGCCACGGGGCTCCTGTGCATCTATACGGCGCTCCAGTGGATGAACGTCATAATGTTTCCGTGGGACATCTACCTGAGCATCGCCGGCAGGCTCTCGGGCTCCCTGGGCAATCCGAACCTCCTCGGGAGCTTCATGGCCTCGTTCATCCCCGTAGGCGTGGCATTCATGCTCACCCGGTCGTTCCGGCCCATCCTGAGGATAGCCCTGGCGCTGCTCATCACGGCCGCCTGCGTGCTCTGCATCGTCAGCAGCGGAACGCGCGGGAGCATGATCGGGCTCGTGGCGGGGATGGGTCTCATGGGCCTCGTGCTCACGCTCCGCCAGAAATCCGCGGGATGGAAGCGCTTCATACCCCTGGGCGCGGCCGTGGCGGCGCTCCTCGTGGTCTTCTCCTCCATGAGGACGAGGTTCATCGAGCTGGCCGACCCGGCCCACGGGACTGCGCAGGTGCGCCTCGTGATATGGACCGGCAGCCTGGCGATGTTCGAGGAGAAGCCCATCCAGGGATGGGGTCCGGGAACCTTCCAGGTGGTCTTCCCCCGGTTCAGGAACCCCGACTACAACCTGCTCGGAGTGAGCCACAACACCGAGCACGCCCACAGCGAGTACCTCGAGATTCTGACCGACAACGGNCTGGTGGGGCTCCTNCTCTTCGGGCTGCTGGCATGGCAGATCGTCANGGCCGCCCGGAGGAAGGACACGGACCTCCTGACCCTCGGCCTGATCACGGGTTGCGTCTCGCTCCTGGCGGAGGCGGTGGTCTCGGTGAGCCTGAGATGGCCCCCGTCCGCATTCCTCCTCACGCTCTACACCGGGCTGCTGCTCTCAGGAGCCGGGCAGGCGGGCAGGAAGGTCTCCCGGCTGTGGATCGTGCCGCTGGCCGGGGTGATCCTTTACACCGTTCCCGTGGCGCTGCCCGACTACTTCAGCGCCATGCGCTCCGGGCACCTGCTGTTCGTCGGGAAGGACATGTATCTGGAGCGCATCGAGTCCGACCTGACCCTGGCCGGCAACGCGGCCATCGCGTGGGAGCAGACGGGTGACGAGACGCGGCGCACCGAAGCCCTGACGAGATACGCGGATGCCTCCGTCCTGTGCGACAGCTCGGTGGCATGGCTCAGGAACTGTGTGAGGACGAACCCGTCCGAGCTGGGGGGATGGTACGGCCTCGGCAGCGCCTATCTGACCCGGGCTCTGATAATCCAGCCTACCAGCCAGCCTCTCACCAGACTTCTCGAGCAGCAGGGCTACACTCCTGACCAGCAGGCCCTTCTCGACGTATCCATGCGCGCCCTCGCGGCGTATGAATCCCTGGCCGTGCGCGCCCCCGACTATGCAGAGCTGCACAACAACTTCGCGCTGGCATACACGCGGCTGGGCCTTCCCGCCCAGGCCATGCACTCGATGCGCAGGGCCTACGANCTCCACGCGCATCGCAGAGCCGACTACGTGGCCCAGGCGGGGACGATCGGCCCTCTCGGCGGCTGGCGCGACGCTTCCCACATCCTCTGGCTATACGGCCTGGAGAAGGACGAAACCGACCCGACCGACGACGCCCGCAAGGCGATGCGCAGGGACAACCGCCTTTACTGGTTCTCGGGCCTGATGATGGCGACGCATCCCGCGGCAGCCGACAGCCTGGCGTCGGAACTCCTCGCGATGGCAGGGGAATCCGGCAGCCCCAGGCTCCCGGAGATGGCGGTCGCGCTTCCGGCCCAGGCCGCTGCCACCGCCGAGGGTTGGAACCTCTACGAGAGATGGACATCCGGGGACACGACGGGGATCAGGGCCGAGGTGGATTCCGCGCTCGCCTCCACGACAGTCCCCCTGCCCATGCAGTACATCGTCGGATCGCTGGCGGGACTGCAGGACGGCGATCCGGGGGCGATCGACTCCCTCGTCTTCTTCTGCTCGCAGCTGATCTATGACGGTTCCCTCTGGGCGCCGGACTGGCCCGGTGGAGTGAGCCTCCTCGACACTGCGATGCGCGAGGTCATGGATCCCGATTCCGAGCCGGCCTCGTGGAGACCCAGGCTGCTCAGGATCATGGACGTCGCGCTCCAGTACGACTCCTTCCTGTCGAAGTGCGTCCTGATAGCGGAGAGCGAATTCCAGAGGGGTGTCGACCCTGGTGTCGCTCTGCGGTTCCGGCAGATGATGGAGCGGGTGGGCGGGCCTCAGGCCGCCGGCGAGGGGGCTGCTTCCGAGCCATGGATCCCCGGGAGCATCATCGGGAATGCCTTCGAGAAGCTGGACAGCCTTGTCGCCGCCGATCCGGGGAACGCTCAGCTTGTCGGGACGAGGCTGAGCATCGAGTACGAGGCACTGTCGTCTTTCTGGTGGGGCATACCTCGCTTCACGGACCGGTTCCGCGACCAGCTCCTCTCGAGGGTGGCGGCTGACAGGCAGGCGCTCGAGGAGATCCTCGGCCCCGAGGAGTCCAGATATCTGAGCGAGTCCCTCATGAGGCAGGTCAACGATCAGACCGAAACACAGATCGCCAGGGAGTTCTCCCCCTTCCTGGAGAGGCTCCGGCTGGACATCGTCTCGGGGCAGGTACTGACTCCGGTCGCCCCTTGAGAAGCTCCCCGACACTTGCCAGGATGCGCTTCCAGAGCTAAATTCCGAAGCAACTCGCGCCACGCGTGACCGCCGGGACGAGCCTGGCGATCACGCAGGTTGTGCTGTTGTACCATTCGGAAGGACTCGGCTCGGTGGATGCAGCTATCCTGAAGCAGGGCATCGAACAGCTTGCTACGAAGGCAGGCCTCCTCCTCGTGGACACGAGCTGGATCCGCATTGGTCGGAGGATGCTGCTCCGCGTGCTGGTCGATCGGCCGGGCAGGGTCACGATAGGAGAATGCGCCGCCCTTTCGCGTTCCATCGAGGATCTCATGGACAGGGATCTCGAGATGCAGGATCCCTACCTCCTGGAAGTGAGCTCCCCGGGGATCGGGCGACGCCTCGAGAGCGAGATAGACTGGGTGCGTTCGGTTGGGAGGACCGTGAGGGTCGAACTCGAGAGCGAGACCGTCGAGGGCGAGCTCCTCGGATACGACGGCGGCTGCCTGCAGTTGCCGGACAACCGCATCATTCCAGTGTCGATGGTGGTCAGGGCGGTCGAGGTGCTGGAGGCACAGGGCCGCGCGAAAGACAGGAAATGACCCCCGGGCAGCGCCGGCCCGTACTCTAGGGAGAGGTCAATTGTCCAATTACGAGCGTATTGATGCCCTGGCCAGGCTGGTCCGCGAGAAGGGCGTGAACAGGGAGGTTCTGGTGAAGAGCCTCTTCTCCGCCCTGATCAAGGCTACGACCCGCGAGTACGGGACTCCGCAGGATGTCCGGATCTCCTGGGACCACCAGTCCGGAGACGTGAAGCTCGAAGCCATGATGGATGTCGTGGACAAGGTGGAGGAAGGCCAGGACCACCTCCAGATCCAGAAGAAGAAGGCCAGGAAGATCAAGCCCGACGCCGAGGAAGGGGAGAAGGTCCCCGTCCCGGTCGACATCTCCGAGTTCGACAGGGCTTCCGTCAACGTCTTCCGCCAGGAGTTCCTGAGCCTCGTGAGGAATGCAGAGCGCGAGCAGGTCTTCAAGGAGTACTCGGACAAGATCGGCCAGCTGATTCCCCGCTGCCGCGTGCAGCAGGTCTACAGGAACAGGGTCCTCGTGCAGGTCGCGGGGCGCATCGAAGCCGTCGTGCCTGCCGAGGAAAGGGCCAGAGGCGAGCGCTACAACCAGAACGACCCCATCGTCCCCGTTCTCATCCGCGTCGAGAAGCCCGAGTCCACCGAACCCCAGCTGGTGCTCTCCCGCGCCACGCCGGTCCTGGTGCAGAGGCTCTTCGAGCGCGAGGCGCCCGAGATCGAGGAGGGCGTCGTCGAGGTGCGGGCGATGGCCCGCGAGGCAGGAGTCCGCACGAAGCTCGCCGTCGCGAGCAACGACCACAGGGTCGATGCCGTCGGAGCTTTCGTCGGTGTGAAGGGTTCGCGCGTACAGTCCGTGATGCGCGAGTTGAACGGCGAGCGGATCGACATCATCCCGTGGACGATGGACAAGCGCGTCCTCGTCACCCATGCGCTCCTGCCGGCGACCGTCCTGCATGTAGAGCAGCACCGCGATGTCGACCCCGCATCGGGTGACGACAGGCTGCGGATGGTCGCCGTCGTGCCGGATGATCATCTGTCTCTCGCCATAGGGAAGAACGGCCATAACGTCCGCCTTGCCGGAGAGCTCATCGGCGGTCGCATCGATATCGAGACTCAGTCCCTCTGGGAGGAGAACAGGCGCTGGGAGGACATGCTCCACGTCGAAGCCTCCGAGATCCAGGGGATGAACGAAAAACTTCTGGAGAGGCTGCGGCTTGCAGGCTACGATTCCGCGAATTCGATCGCGGAGGCTTCGCGAGAGGATCTGCTCGATGTGCACGGGGTGGGCCCCGTAAGGGTCGAACAAATGCATAGCGAGGCGCTGCGCCTTGTCGAGGAGAAGCGCCTGGAGGTCGAAAAGCTCCGGGCCGAGGCGGCCTCGGCGTCGCCGAGTGAGGAAGTGGGTGCAGGCGATGCCTGATACCGAGAAGAAGCAGCGCGTATACGAGCTGGCTCGCGAGCTCAACATCTCCAGCGAAGCCCTGGTCAAGGTCCTCACCGAGATGGGCATCCCGGTGAAGAGCCACATGAGCACCATCACCGAGGAGCAGGTGCGCAGTGTGAAGGGCCGCTTCGAGAAGGAGAAGCAGGAGGCCCGCGACCGCGCGGCTCGGTCCAAGAAGAAGCGTAAGCGCCGCAAGAAGGTGCAGGTGTCGGTGGAGGCCGTGAAGGCAGTGCGCGACACCGTGGCCCAGATGGGCGCGAGCCAGGTCCGCACGCAGAAGAAGCGCCGCCGCAGGTACCGCGAGGAGAAGCAGGAGCGGCACGACAGGCAGCTCGCCGAGTCCGACTCCGAGGGCAGCGTCCTCAAGGTCACGGAGTTCACGAGCCTGTCGGAACTCGCCGACCTCATGGGCGTGACTCTGAACGAGGTCATCGCCAAGTGCCTGGAGCTAGGCTTCATGGCCACGGCCAACCAGCGCCTCGACGCCGACACCCTCTCGCTCGTTGCCGCCGAATTCGGCCACAACATCGAGACCGTCGCCGAGTACGGGGCCGAGGCCCTGGAGCGCCGCAGGGTGGAGAAGAGCTGCCGCGAGGTCCCCAGGCCTCCGGTGGTGACCATCATGGGGCATGTCGACCACGGGAAGACCGCGCTCCTCGACAGGATCCGCTCCACCAACGTCATCTCGACCGAGGCCGGGGGAATCACCCAGCACATCGGCGCATATGTGGCGCGCCTCCCGGGAGGGCGCCGCGTGGCGTTCATCGACACCCCCGGACACGCCGCGTTCACCGCCATGAGAACGCGAGGGGCCCAGGTCACCGACATCGTGGTCCTCGTCGTGGCGGCCGACAGCAAGGTCATGCCTCAGACGGAGGAGGCCATCGATCACGCCAGGGCGGCGGGAGTGCCGATAATCGTCGCCATCTCCAAGATGGACCTTTCCACGGCCAATCCCGACTACATCAAGCAGGACCTGGCCGCCCGCAGGGTCCTGGTGGAGGACTGGGGCGGAGACACGCTCTGTGCCCAGGTCAGCTCCATCACGGGTGACGGGGTCAGGGACCTCCTCGACAAGATCCTCCTCCAGGCCGAGGTGCTCGACCTCAAGGCCTGCCCTGACAGGCCCGCCCGCGGAGCNGTGCTGGAGGGCCGGATCGATCCTCACAGGGGCACTGTTGTCAATGTGCTCATCCAGGACGGCACCCTGCACAACGGCGACTGCATGGTCGCTGGCGAGTGCAGCGGCCGTGTCCGCGCGCTGTATGACGAGAACAACGTTCCTCTCGACGAGGCGGGCCCCAGCACTCCGGTGCAGGTCCTGGGCTGCGCGGGCGTCCCCGAGGCCGGCGATTCCTTCACCGTGGTCGACAACGACCAGGAGGCCAGGGACATCTGCCTCAGGAGACACCTGGTCGAGAGGGAGCGCGAACTCCAGTCCAGACGGCTGATCACGCTCGAGGACTTCTACAAGGCCGCCTCCAGCACCGGCGGCATCCTCAGGCTGGTCATAAAGGCTGATGTGCAGGGCTCCGCCGAGGCCATAGTCGATACGCTCACCCGCATGGGGACCGAGGAGGTCTCCGTGGACATCATCAGGAGCGGCGTGGGCGGCATCAGCGAGAGCGATGTGATGCTCGCGGCAGCCTCCGACGCAGTGGTGATCGGCTTCAGGGTCCGGCCTGACAACAGGGCGCGCGAGAAGGCCTCCGCCACGGGGGTCGACATCGAGACCTTCAGCATCATCTACGACATCGAGGACACCGTGAAGAAGGCCCTGACGGGTCTCCTCAAGCCGGAGAAGAAGGAGGCGTTCCTCGGATCAGCCGAGGTGCGTGATCTCTTCAAGGTCCCGAAGATAGGCACCATCGCAGGCTGCTATGTCGTGGGCGGGCTCATCAGGCGCGGCAGCCGCTTCCGGCTCGTGCGCAACGGAGTCGTCATCTGGGACGGCGAGCTTTCCTCCCTCAAGCACTTCAAGGACGACAAGCGGGAGGTCTCCGCCGGCTTCGAGTGCGGCATCGGGCTCTCCGGATACGGCGATCTGAAGGTGGGCGACATCATAGAGTGCTACGAGATCGTGGAGGTCTCCCGGGCTCTCTGAGCATCCCGGGCTCGAGCATATGCGGCAGCGCCGATCCGAGAGGCTCACCGAGACGATCCGAGAGGAGATCGATCGGATCATCCATGGAGAGCTTGCCGATCCGAGGCTCGGGTTCATCACCGTAACCAGGACCAAGGTGTCCCCGGACGGCACGCATGCCTTCATCTTCTACTCCATCCTCGGGAACGAGGATCAGCGGAAGCAGAGCATGGAAGCCGTCGAGTCCTCCCAGAGCTACATCCGCAGGCTTCTTGCCGGCAGGCTGAGGGTCCGAGCGGTGCCCGAGCTCCATTTCATCCCTGATGAATCGGTGGCCAAGGGCGAGGAAGTCCTGCGCCTCATCAGGGATCTGGAAGACCGTTGAGCCTGCCCGCCGAGTTCCACGGAGGCGCGGTCTATCTCCTGGACAAGCCTGCCGGGATCCCGTCCCGCTCAGCTTCGGGGCAGGTGGCGAGGGCGTGGCAGGTCAGGAGGCACGGTCACGCCGGGACCCTGGACCCGGACGCCTCGGGCGTCCTGCCGATCCTCCTGGGCAGGGCGACGAGACTGTCCCAGTACCTGACCGGCCGCCCGAAGAGGTATTCGTTCATCCTCATCCTGGGCGCGTCCACGGACACCTGCGACGCCTCCGGGAAGGTGCTCTCCTCGGCCGACGCCTCAGCCGTCACCCGCGAAGCCGTTCTGAAGGCCCTCGAGGGCTTCACGGGCGAATTCTCCCAGGTCGTGCCGGAGTTCTCGGCGCTCCACCTCGAGGGGCGCAGGGCCTACGAGAGCGCGAGGTCCGGAGTTTCGCCGGAGATGCCGACACGGTCGGTGAAGGCCTGGGACTGGGATGCGGGAATGCTCGAGAAAGGCCGGATCGGGCTTTCGGTGAGCGTCTCGGCAGGCACCTATGTGCGCGGCCTGGCCAGGGACATTGGCGCAGTGCTGGGCCCTGGCGCCCATGCTGACAGGATCGTCCGCCTGGCGGTCGGAGGGCTGACCCTCGCCAGGTGCTCCAGGTCTCCGGACTCGACATCGGCCCTGGTCCCGATGCTCGACGCACTCGACTTCCTNCCGAGGGTCGACCTGGACGAAGCTGCCACCGGGAAGGTCAGGCACGGTCTGCCTTTCGAGTCCGTTGTGGAGGGGCTCGTGACCCTTGCCTCCGGAGGCAGGCTCATGGCCGTCGGGCAGGGAGACGGGTCGATCATGCGCCCTTCGACCGTCCTGGAGGGCGAATGAGAATGGATGTGGTGGCGATCGGCAGCTTCGACGGCATCCATCTCGGCCATGCAGCCGTGGTGAGGGCTGCGCTCTCCCTGGACAGGGAGGCCGGAGTGGTCTGCTTCGAGCCGCTGCCTCGACAGGTCCTGGCCGATCCGGGCATCCCGCTCAGGCTGACGACCCCCTGGGAGAGGCTCGAAGCCCTTCGCGGGCTGGGAGCCCACAGGGTGCTGGCCATCCCGTTCGATGCGAGGACGAGGAACTCGGGCCCCGGCGAGTTCCTGGAGCACCTGGAAGGGCTTTGCGGATTCAGGCAGCTCGTTGTAGGTTATGACTTTCATTTCGGGCGGGGCCGCTCGGGGAATCCCGCCGTCCTGACCGGATGGTGCAGAGGTGCAGGGGTCGGACTGACCGTCGTTCCCGAGGCTGCCGTCTCGGGGGGCGCGGTCAAGAGCGAGCGCATCAGGGAACTCGTGCGCTCGGCGTCCCTCTCCGAGGTCTCGGCGCTTCTCGGCAGGAGCTATTCAGCTTCGGGCCCGGTCTCCCGGGGAAGGGGAGCGGGCAGGAGCCTTGGTTTCCCCACGTTGAACGTGAGGGTTCCCAGGGCCAAGATACTCCCCCCCTCAGGCAGCTACCGGGCCACGGTCCTGATGGAGGGAAGATCGATGAAGGCCGCCGCCTTCGTCCTGCGGGACGGGCGGGGGGTAGAGGCCCATATACCGGGATGGCAGGGCGATGCCTACGGGTCGGTCGTGGAGGTCGTTTTCGGCGAACTCCTGAGAAGGGCCGAGGACGGGCTTGACCGGGAGTCTCTGATTGGCAGGATAAGAGGAGATGTGGAACGCGTAATGGAGGTTACGGAGGAATGACCCTCAGCGTTGAGAGAAAGCTCGAACTCGTGAAGGCACATGGGAGCTCGGAGACCGACACCGGACGGCCGGAAGTCCAGATTGCGATCCTCTCCGAGAGGATCCGCGAGCTCACCGAGCACAGCAAGAGGCACCCCAAGGACAACAACAGCAAGAGGGGTCTCCTCAAGCTGGTGGGGCAGAGACGCAGGCTCCTGGACTACCTCCAGAAGAACGACGTCGAGCGCTACCGCAAGATAGTCAGCGATCTCGGTCTGCGCAGGTAGCGCGGCCGGGGTGTACACACTTCAAGATGCCGGACCGGTATCGAGAGGATGATTTGATGTCTGCAGCTAAAGTTGAGCTTCTACTGGCCGGGCGCAGGCTCGTCCTCGAAACCGGGCACATGGCGAAGCAGGCCCACGGGTCGGTTCTNGTCCGTTACGGGGATACAGAGATACTCGTGGCGGTCGTCTCCGACATGAGGCCGTCNCCCTGGCAGGGGTTCCTCCCCCTGACCGTCGAGTACCGCGAGCGCAGCTACGCAGCGGGCAAGATCCCCGGCGGTTTCTTCAAGCGCGAGGGCAGGCCCAGCGAGAGCGAGGTCCTGGCCGCACGTCTGATCGACCGCCCGCTGCGCCCGCTGTTCCCTGACGGCTACGCCAGCGAGACCCAGGTCCATTGCATGATCGTCAGCTCCGATTCCGAGAACAACCCGGACCTGCTGGGGCTCATCGGGGCATCGACCGCGCTCATGCTCTCCGACATCCCCTGGAACGGCCCGGTTTCGGCCGTGCGCATNGGCAGGGTCGACGGCGCCCTGGTCGTCAATCCGCCCATGAACACGATAGACGAGAGCGAGCTCGACCTGGTCGTGGCCGTCCGCGGCGGCGACGTGGTCATGCTCGAGGGCTGCAGCAGGGAACTCCCCGANAACGTGGTCATCGAGGCGATCGAGCTTGCCAGGACCGAAGCCGCCCGCATCGGCGAGCTCCAGATGGAGCTGGTCCGCCTGGCCGGCAAGACCAAGCGCCTGGTTCCCGGGCCCGANATCCCCGGNGGGCTGGCCGAGGCCATCGCCGAGGTCGCCGGTCCCGTGTTCGACGCGGCCTACGGGCACAGCTCAAAAGGCATGTGGCACGACACGGTCGAGGGCGTCCGCGAGAAGACCCTCGTCGACCTCGCGGCCCGCTTCGGGTTCGAGCCCGGTAACGATCGCTGGAACCTCATGAACGACATTGTTCTCGACCGGGTCGAGAAAGCTTATGTCCGCAGGCGACTGGCCCGCGAGCACGTCCGCTGCGACGGCAGGGCGATCGATCAGATCCGCCCTATNGAGTGCGAGGTCTCGGTCCTCCCCAGGGCTCACGGATCCGCTCTCTTCACCCGCGGTGANACCCAGGCCCTGGTCGCCGCCACGCTCGGTGGCGACAGCGACGAGCAGAAGATCGACGCCCTCATCGGCGAGTATACAAAGAGCTTCATGCTGCACTACAACTTCCCGTCCTACAGCGTGGGCGAGGTGAAGCCGATCCGCGGACCGGGAAGGCGCGAGATCGGTCACGGTCACCTGGCAGAGATGGCTCTGCAGGCGGTCATCCCATCCTCGGAGAAGTTCCCGTACACCATCCGCGTCGTGTCGGACATCCTCGAGAGCAACGGCTCCTCCTCGATGGCCACCGTATGCGGTGGAGCCCTTTGTCTCATGGACGCGGGCGTGCCCATCAAGGCCCCGGTCGCGGGCGTCGCGCTGGGTCTGGTGAAGGACGGGGACGACTACGTTGTGCTGACCGACATCGCCGGCGTGGAGGACCACCTCGGCGACATGGACCTCAAGATCGCCGGCACCGCCCAGGGAGTGACCGCAGTCCAGATGGACCTGAAGGTCCAGGGCATCTCGACGGCCATCCTCACCGAGGCCTTCGACAGATCCCGCCTTGGCAGGCTGCACGTTCTCTCCGAGATGACTTCGGCTCTGTCCGAGCCGAGAGCGGAGCTCAGCCCGTACGCGCCCAGGGTCATCACGACCAAGATCAACACGGACAAGATAGGCAAGCTGATCGGCCCGGGCGGAAAGACCATCAGGGGCATCACGGAGGAGACCGGCGTCAAGATAGACATCGCCGACGACGGCACCGTCAGCATCCTCTCCAGCGATTCCGCCGCCGCCGAGAGGGCGCTGAAGATAGTGGAGTCCATCGTTGGAGTGCCCCAGGTGGGCAGGATCTACGAAGGCACGGTCTCCACCGTCGCCAAGTTCGGCGCATTCGTGGAGATAATGCCGGGCACCGACGGCCTCGTGCACATCAGCGAGATAAGCGACAAGCGGATCCGCGAGGTCAGCGACGTCCTCAAGAAGGGCGACAGGGTGAAGGTCAGGGTCCTGGAGATCCGCGACGACGGCAAGATCAACCTGACGATGCGCGACCTCGAGGACAACCCTCAGCCCCCGGCGGAGCCGGAGGCTTAGGCTTGGCAGCCCCTGCCGGCCCCGGCACGCCGCTCGAGATAGGCGTGGCCGTGCTGCCGTCCGGACAGGGGCTCCCGTTGCCGTCACGCGCGACTCCAGGCTCCAGCGGAGTCGACCTCCTGGCGGCCGTGGACGGCGATGTGCANATCGATCCCGGTGGGCGCGCCCTGGTGCCCACCGGGATNTGCGTATCCATCCCCGCCGGCTTCGAGTGGCAGATACGGCCCCGGAGCGGGCTCGCCGTGAAGCAGGGGCTGACGGTCCTCAACTCCCCGGGCACGGTCGATTCGGACTACAGGGGAGAGGTGGGCGTCGTGCTGGTCAACCTGGGGGANAGGCCNGTGACGGTGTCCAGAGGGGACAGGATCGCCCAGGCGGTCCTCTGCAGGGTGGAAACTCCGCGGCTGGTGCCCCTTGCGGAGCTCCCGCCGACCGGGAGGAGCGATGGCGGGTTCGGCTCGACGGGCATCTAGCCTCCTTCCTCTGCTGCTAGCGCTCGGATGCGCGTACAGCTTCCGCGGCAATCTGCCCGAGCACATCAAGACGGTACGCGTCGCGCCGGTCCGCAGCTCGGCATCCGAGTACGGGCTCGAGCAGGAACTCACCTCCCTGATGACCGAGAGCATCGTGTCGGACGGCAGGATGAGCGTCGTCAACGAATCCCCGGACGCACTCATCGAATGCTCGATCAGCCAGTTCATGCGCACGCCCTACTCCTACTCCGCCGCCGAGGTGGTGGAGGAGTACAAGCTCGACATGCGCGTGCAGCTGAGGTTCACCGACCTGGTGCGCGACGAGCAGATGATCGCTGACGAAGCCGTTTCGAGGTGGATTGTATATGATCCTCTCAACGAGGACTTCACCGCCGCCAAGTCCCGGCTCATAGGGGACATGGCAGACGAAATCGTGCGCCGCTGCCTTTCTGGATGGTAGGGGAGATGGATCGAAGAGGAACGTCGCGCCCCGGATGCCTTGTGTGGCTCTCTCTCGTTCTCCTGCTGCTGGCCTTCATCTGGAAGACTCTCGACTTCTTCGTGCTCAACCCCGCAGGGGTCAGGGCTGCCGTGAACGACGCCTACGATGTCGTGAGGGTCCACAGGGGAACTATAGATGCCAAGAAGGTGAGGTTCCTCGAGGCGTGGAGCGACATCCGCGAGAACACGACCGATGACTATGTGAGGCGGTGTTCGAGGCCCGCGTTCGAGGACGACTCGGTTTTCGTCGACTACTCGGACACTCTTCACCTCCCTGCGTTTCCGGATATCGTCCACGATTTCAGGATCTACAGGATCTTCATCTGAAATGCGCGTCCTCGAGGACTGGAGGGAGCGCCACCCGCTCCATCGCGGGAGCGGTCCGAGGCTGATCGCCCTCATCCTGATGCTCGTCATGGTNATCATCTTCATACTCAACTCCGACAGGATCGCCGCGGGCTTCACGATGTTGTTCCCGGTCGTCCAGGGAACGGCGGGCACCTCGGAATGACTCCCAGAGGCGGCATCTTCGACGCTCACACCGACACTCTGCTCGTGGTGCCATCCCATGCGGCGCTGCGTGCGAACAAAGAGACGCGGCTCGACATCGAGAGGGCTTCCTCGGGCGGGGTGTCCGGCGTAGTCCTGGCCATCTGCGCCGAGGCGGCCAAGGATCCTAGAAGCTCACTGGATCGAGGCCTGCGGATCTTCCGCGAGCTCGGAGACGTCGAGAGCCCGGAGCTGCTCCTGGGGCTGGAGGGCTGCGAGCCTCTCGCGGCCGGCTGGCTTTCCGCCGGGGACATCGAGCTCATCGCAGTGGCTTCTCTGACATGGAACGGCGTGAACTCCCTCGGAGGAGGGACAGGCACCGATATCGGCCTCTCGCCCACGGGGCGGAGGCTGGCCGAGAGGCTCTACGCAGCGGGCGTGGCAATCGATGTCTCCCATCTCTGCGACAGGGCGAGGGCGGACTTGTTCTCCACCGGCCTGCCGGTCGTCGCCACGCACTGCAACTGCCGCTCCCTGTGCGATACGCCGCGCAACCTCCCCGACGACGACATCAGAGAGATAGCGGCGACCGGCGGCGTCATCGGGATCACCCTCGTCCCGGCCTTCCTGGGCCCCGAGGCCTCCCTCAGGACGGTGGCCGACCATCTGGAGCATGCCGCCGAGGTCGCAGGGCTCTGCCATGTGGGACTGGGCAGCGATTTCGACGGGGTCGATAACCTGCCCGCCGGAGTGGAGGACTGCAGATCCTGGCCGGCGCTCTTCGACGAGATGGAGCGCAGGGGCTGGAGGAGCGGGGAGCTCGAGCTGGTGGCCGGGGCCAACTGGAGGAAGGTTCTTTCCCCACGGAGGACTCAATGAAATCGGCATTCCTCACGGTGCTGCTGCCGTTCGCAGTCGCTCTCGCCCAGACACCCTACGAATTCGCGGTGGTCGAGGACCTCATCGGCGGGACGCCGCATGTGAGCGTGCTGAGCATCGAGCTGGAGGACGGGGTGCCCGCCGCAGGCGACAGGACTCTCCGCATGGCCGCCCGCGTCGGCCTGAACGTGCTTCCCCGGGCTCACACCCTGTTCGCGGACTCCCTCGGAGGCTTCACCGGACAGACGCTGTTCGGCCTCGACGTCGACGAGGTTCCGGTGTCGCGCGTGCTGCAGGTGGTGAGTCAGGAGAGCAGACGCTTCTCGTCCATGCACATAACCCATCTCGCCCTGGACATGGTGTCGTATGACGACGCCAGCTGGATCTCGGTGAACTGTCCGATGGGCCTCGTGGACAGCGTCGCTTCGGGCCTTGCCGTCTTCGACGATATCTGGAGCAGGGGAGAGGTCAACTCGCTCGAGATCGGAACGACCTGGTTCGCCCTGGATTTCGCCCCTCCCGTGAGCGTGACCCGCCCCGATGCCGAAGTGGTCGAGTCCATCGCCATCTGCGCGCCGTCAGGCGGTGCCTGGAAGTCGCTGATCCTGCCGGGATGGGGACAGCTGGACGCAGGGCGGGGAGTGTGGTGGATGAACCTCCTGGTCGAGGCCGCAGGAGTAGGCCTCCTGGCCTCCGACCACCAGGAGGAGGGAATCGCCGTTCTGGGAGCCAATCACGTCATCAGTTTCCTGGACCTGCTGTGATCGATCCGGAGGAGGTCGGATGAGAAGTGCTGCGAACATCCTGCTGGGTCTGGCGGTGATCATCTGGACCGCTGCCTTCTTCTTCGGCCCGGGTCACTCATCCCTCTGGACCGCTGGCAACTACGCGCCAGTCGCGGCCGGGGTGGGACTCTTCATCCACATCTTCACCTTCGTGCTGCCCTCCTCGCGCGCGCCGAAGATCTCGTCGCGCAAGGTGGAGGTTCGCAAGTGCAAGACCTGCGGCCGCCCGGCCGTTAGCGATTCCGAATACTGCCGTTATCACACCGACGAGCAGCAGTACATGAACGGGGGCAGCTGACGGGTTTCCTCCGCGACAGGGCCGGTGCGCTCGTGCCGGCCTTCCTGGGCCTCACGCTGGCAGCAGCCGTAGGCTGGCGGATCTTCCATTCCCCGGATACCGTCAAGGCGCAGCGAACTGTTCCGGCGATGGGCACGCTCGCCAATTTCACCATCGTCTGCCACGAGGATGAAGCGGATGCCATCCTGTCATCGATGGACTCACTCGTGAGGAGCGTCGAGTGGGAGCTCGATCCTGACGGCACCGGTCCCGTGGCCATGCTCGCAAATGCCGGCTCTGCCGGGGTGACGCCGCATCTGGCGCATCTGCTCGCCCTGGCCGACTCCCTCGAAGGCCCCTGCCGCGGCGCATTCGATCCGGGCATCGCGCCGCTGATCGACCTGTGGGGCTTCTCGACCGGATCCCCATCGCTTCCCGCGCCGGCCGCAATCGACTCCGCCCTGCAGTTGTGCGGCATGGACAGGTTCGAGGTGAGCGGCGATTCCATCCGGGCGCTCACTCCGGGGGCTTCGCTCGACTTCGGGGCGGTGGCGCCGGGCTACGCTTCAGACCTGGCCTGCGAGCTGGCCATGCGGAGAGGGGCGCAGGCGGCCCTCGTCGAGATCGGGGGGGAGATCCGCTGTGAGGGCGCCGAATGGAGGATAGCCATCAGGAACCCGCGCGGCGACGGCTTCCGAGAGGTCCTGGAGATCGAGGACGGGGGAGTCTCCACCTCGGGCGACTACGAGAGCTTCTTCATCCAGGAAGGGGTGCGTTACTGCCATATCCTCGTCCCGTCGACCGGGATGCCGGAAAATGGAGTGGCCTCCGTGACCGTGCTGGCCGACAGGGCCGACATCGCCGACGCGGTTTCGACTGCGCTTGCCGTGGGTGGCCCCGAGCTGTACCGGGCGCTGCCCGAATCCCTCGTCAGAGGTGCGGTGTTCGTCCTGGAAAGCGACTCGGGCCTGGTCGAGGTTCGCTGTGGGGATATCTAGGGAACCCTCCTGGATCGAGGCCACGGCCGGCGGGGCGATCTGCAGGCTCTGTCCCCACGCGTGCGCATGGACCCCCGTGAGGCCGCTCGGGCTCTGCCGCGTGCGGGGGCTCCAGGGTGGAAGGCCGGGCCTTCCGGGCTGGGGCAGATGCGTTTCGACCGCGCTCGATCCCATCGAGAAGAAGCCCCTCTTCCACTTCCTCCCGGGCGCCTCGATCCTCTCCACCGGCCCGGCCGGCTGCAACCTGTCCTGCAGCTTCTGCCAGAACTGGAGCATCAGCCAGCAGGAGTCCCCGACTAGGCTCGTGATGCCTCGCGATCTGGCCGCGATGGCGTTGTCGGACGGCAGCTCGGGTCTGGCCTTCACGTACACGGAACCCACGATCTGGTTCGAGTACATCGCGGAGACGGCGCCGCTTGTGAGGAGCATGGGTGGGGTCGTGGTCATGGTGAGCAACGGGTACGTGAATCCTGCGCCCATGAAGGCCTATCTCGAGATCACGGACGCCTGGAACATCGACCTCAAGGGATGGTCCCGCGACTTCTACAGGGAGGTCTGCGGCGGCGAGAGGGATGTGGTCCTGTCCTCGATAGTCGCCGTGGCAGCGTCGCAGGCGCATCTGGAGATCACATACCTCATGATCCCGGGTCGGAACGACGATCCGGCCGACTGGGTTTCGATGGCCTCCTGGGTGGCCGACAACGCGGGCTCCGAAGTGCCCTTCCACATCTCCCGGTACTTCCCCAGGTATCGCATGGAAGCGCCACCGACGCCTCCCGAAACGATCCTGCGCGCGGTGGAGGTCTTTTCGTCGAAGCTGCGGTTCGTTTATCCGGGAAACCTGCCGGGCGACGCGCCCACGATCTGCCCCGGCTGCGGAGCCGAGGCGGTCAGGCGCTCCGGATGGAGGGTCGATGCCTCGGGACTCGGGCGCGGAGGGGTCTGCAGGTCCTGCGGAGCCGGGCTTGGAATCGTCACGGAACCCCCCGCCTCGAGGTGAGACTCCGCCCGCTCCGGGCGGGCCTGCGAAGCGTTATCCCTTCTTCAGGGCGGGCGACATACTCCTGGCTGCTGCCATCGTGATTGCGGCGATCCTCTTCGCCGTCGGCGGAGGGGAGCCGGGCAGGGCTTCGAGGGTGACGGTCGGAAGCCCCTCCGGACGCATGGAATCCGGTCTGGGCATCGATTCGTCCTTCATCGTCGATGGCCTGCTGGGGCCTGTCAGGATCGAGATCAGGGGAGACAGTGCGAGGATCGTCGAGTCGCCCTGCCCGGGGCAGCAGTGCGTCCGCGCCGGATGGATGTCCATGGCCGGGGAGATGTCCGTCTGCGCGCCGTCGGGCGTCTGGCTCCGCATGGACGGAGACTCCCCGGCGCAGCCCGACGCCATCAGTTATTAGGGTGGGTTGGGGTCAAAGTTCGAAAAGTAAGAAAATACTGACAAAGCATTATCGTACAACTAATTACGTGCAGCACATGCCGGGGCACCGAGAAACAAGCTGTAATTGTTGCGGGCGTTAGGCCTGCAGGGATTTCCTAACAAAGCGAACTTTGACCCCTGCAGCTACATGAAGCGCTCGAAGCGGTCCTTCGTCACCTTGCAGATGGGGCAGGTGCCTGGAGGCTCGGGGCGCGCACAGAGGTAGCCGCAGACCTTGCAGCGCCATACCGGGAAGGCCAGCGTGGGAGCAGGCGCCGCAGCCTCCTGCAACTGCGCATCGGAGCGTTTCGGTCCGCCGGGAGGGCGCCTCTCGGGGACGGACCTTGCCTGCGAGCGGCCTTCCGCGATGTCCCTGTTCACATAGAGGGCGCAGAAGCAAGCTCCGTACTCCTCGATATCGGCGTCGCGGTAGTCGCAGGGGCAGACGATGTCGAGGTCCGCGCTCCTGTCTCCCGAAGCGAGCCTGCAGGGACAGGCCGCATATCCGTAGCGCGCCCTGTTGGTCTCCAGCCCCTCGGCGAGCGCCAGGGCGAACTCGCCATCGGGGTTGATGGAGTACCCGGAAGCGGTCGCCTCCGCCCGGAGCCTGGCCAGCAGCTCCGCAGCCGGGTCGGCGGTCATCTCAGTATCTCCTTGATCCTGGCCTCCTCGAACCCGGAGACCACCTGCACACCGTCGACGACTATCGTGGGAAAGGATCTGCGCGGGTTGTAGGACGCCATCTCCGCCATGACCGCGTCCTGCTCGGCGATGGGCAGCAGGTCCACATACAGGTAGGAGTAGGAGATCTTCAGGGCGTCCAGGAGCTGGCGCGTCTTCCTGCACCAGATGCAGGTGCTCAGCGCATAGAGCTTGACATCGCCTCGTTCGGCGCCTTCGACCTTCGTGAATGCCGCCATTTTCAGCCCTTTCTTCCCGGGTATTTCGCCAGTCCCTCACGCAGCACCGAGAGAGCCGTCATCATGCGCTCCTCCTTGAGGACATACGCAATCCTTATCTCGTCCCGCCCCAGTCCCTCCGTGGCATAGAAGCCCGCCGCCGGGGCAACCATCGTCGTCCTGCCGCCGGTGCTGAAATCCCGGAGCATCCAGGACGCGAAGCTGTCACCGTCATCTACGGGGATCCGCATGGTTGCGTAGAACGCACCCTCCGGCTTCAGGAAGAAGACGCCGGGGGTCCCCTCGAGCTGCTCAACAAGCACGTTGCGGCGGCTCTCGTAGGTATCCGACACAAGCTTGAAATATTCAGCGGACAGGTGCTCGTACATGTACGCGGCACCGTACTGGGCCAGGGTCGGAGGGCAGAGGCGGGCCTGGCCGAACCTGTTGAGCCCCTCCATGACTTCCTCGTTGCGGGCGATGACGTTGCCGAGCCTCGCACCGCAGCTGCTGAACCTCTTGGAGATCGAGTCCATAACTATCGCCCTGTCGGCGATCGAGGGGAGCTCGAGCACCGAGAAATGCGTGCGCCCGTCGAATGTGAAGTCGCGATATACCTCGTCGGCCAGCAGGAACAGCCCGCGAGACTCGCAGATGCCTGCCAGCCTGCGGACCTCGTCCTCGCGCAGGACCGTCCCGGTCGGGTTGTTCGGGTTGCAGATGAGGATGGCCTTCGTCCTCGGGGTGAGGGCAGAGAGGATCAGCTCGTCGGGGGGCAGGTGGAATCCGTCCTCGACACGCGAGATGATGGGGACGAGGTTGACCCCGGCCATCGTGGCGAACCCGTTGTAGTTCGTATAGAAGGGCTCGAAGCACAGGATATCGTCGCCGTCGTCGCAGGTGACCATCATGGCGAAGATTACCGCCTCGGAGCCCCCGGTGGTGATCATCACCTGAGAGGGGAGGATGTCCAGGCCTAACCGCGTGTAATATCCGGAGATGGCCGCTCTCAGCTCGGGTATGCCCTGACTCGGGCCGTAGGCCAGCACTTCGGGGATGCGGCTCTTCATGGCCTCCCAGTAATCGGGCGGCGTGGGGATGTCGGGCTGGCCGATGTTGAGGTGGAACACCTCGATGCCCCTCTTCTTCGCGGCGTCCGCCAGGGGGTTCAGCTTGCGGATGGGGGATGCCTGGATGATCTTCGCTCTCTTGCTCGGAGTGGGGGAGGACACTTGCGGGCTCCTTTCGAGGGGCGACCGGCCATACCCCGTTGGACTATATTGCCATAAAGCGGCTGGCTGCAGGACGGCCCCGGGCCTCCCGCAGGTTCGACTAACATAACCATCCCGCAACGGGAGCAAGGCAGTACCGAGAGTGGAGCTTCGCGTTCGCCTGGTGGAGATGCCCGTGCCGGAGAAGCCGGCCGGAGCGCTCGCGTCGTTCCTCGGCGCCGCCTCCGCCGGTCCCCATGCCGACGTGGTGGTCCTGCCCGAGCTGTTCGCCATGGGCTACGTGCTCGACAGGCTCCGTTCCATGGCCCTGCCGTTCTCCGACTGCATCCTTCCGGAGGCTTCCGCATTCGCGCTCGAGCACGGATTCTGGCTGTTTGCAGGAACGCATCCGGTCAGCACCCCCGAAGGCCTGTTCAACATGCTCTGCGTCTACGGACCCGATGGCCGTCAGGTCTGGACCACGACCAAGGTCCACCTATTCAGGCACATGGGCGAGGATACCGTGTTCACGCCGGGAATGCCTTCCAGGCCATTCGACATGGGCGGCGTCAGGGCGGGCTCGGTCATCTGCTACGACATCCGTTTCCCCGAGCTGTCGCGCCTGTTCACTCTGGCGGGCGCCGAGATCGTTTTCGTGCCCTCGCAATGGCCCGAGCCACGTCAGGGCGTTCTGAGGAGCCTGCTGAGAGCCCGTGCCGCAGAGGCGCAGGTATTTTTCGTTGGATGCAACATTGGTGGCGAGCACCAGGGAGTCCGCTTCGGGGGCGGAGGGGGAGTCGCCAATCCCGGCGGCTACCTGCTTGATCCGGTGCGATCCGACGGCACGGTGAGCGACTACCTGATCGAGACGGACGAAATCGCCGCCATGAGGCGGAAGATAGATTGCCTCCACGACCGGAGGCCGGAAGCCTATACACCGGAAGGTATGCGATGAAGCACTTCTTCGCACTGCTGCCCCTGCTGGCCCTGTCCGCCGCTCCTGCGACCGACATCGTCCTCCACTACGATTTCGATTCGGGGCTGATCAGCGTGCTGGACGGACCTTACGGAGAGAGCGTGATGATCCCGGGAGCGGCTCCGACCGGTCACCCCGGGGATCCGGCCATTCCCGCCATGCCTCTGTGTGCCGTCCTGCCCGTCGGGACCGCCGCCGGCTCCATGACGGTGGATGCCGTCGTCGAGTCGGACCTCCGCGGCACAGTCGACCTGCGGCCCATGCAGCACGCGGTACCGGTCTCCAGGCCGGACGAGTTCGTCCCNACGCCCAGGAACTCCTCGAGCTACAGGGGTGAGGCGGAACTCCCGGTCCTCGAGCTCGTCGGCCAGGGCTCCCTCATGGGCTATTCCGTCGCCGACCTCCTGTTCAGGCCGGTCTCCTGGGACCCGGTCTCCGGGAGGATGACCGTGCGCGAATCCGTAGATTTCACGATCCACTGCGTGCCTGCTGACTGCGCCGCCCCGGGCGCCCGCACGGCAGAGGCGGAGGAGCTGGCCCGCACCGTCGTGCAGGCAAGGGTGATAAACCCGGCCGACGTGGGGGCGTCCGGAGCCATGCTGGTCCCGGCCATCGACCTGCCCTTCGGGGAGTACGTGATCATCACCCCCCAGAGCCTTTCGGACTCCTTCGTGCCGCTGGCCGAGTTCAAGACCACGATCGGCGTGAGGACCGTCATCGTCACCACTGAGTACATCGACGGGAACTACTCCGGGATCGATCAGGCCCAGAGGATCAGGTTCTTCCTGCGCGACGCCTACGAGACGGGGGCGCCAACCTGGGTTCTCCTGGGAGGGGATGCGGCGCAGGTGGGCGCCCGCAACTGCTGGGCGACCGCCGAAGGTTACGTGGACAACCCCGCAGCCGACATCTACTACATGGACATGAACGACACGGCTCCGGGAGCCGACAGCTGGGATCACGATTCTGACGGCATCTGGGGCGAGATCGGCCAGGACATCATGGACTACCACCCCGACTACTTCGCGGGGCGGGCTCCGTGCGAGAGCCCCTCGGAGGTGGGCATCTTTGTGTCGAAGGTGATGGATTACTCGATACCCTCGGTGGATGCCCGCGATACCGATCCCTGGTACACCTCGATGGGATTCACGACGGGTATATTGTGGTCCTCGCCGTTCTGCCCGGGCTCCGCAGGCAAGGAGAAGGTCGACACTCTCTACACTCCGCCTGCCTGGCAGCCGATCATCAAGCACTACGAGGAGGCCGGCACCCAGAGCTACGAGCAGACCATGGAGATGCTCAACGCCGGGATGCACCTCGTGAACCATGCAGGGCACGGCTCCGAGACCCTCGTTTCAATCGGCACGGGCTACCTGCAGAACAGCGACTTCATGGGCCTCACCAACATCTCCGCCCACGGCCGCGTCAGCATCTGGGACACGATCGCCTGCCTGTCGGGCGCCTTCGATACATCCGAATGCCTCGCGGAGGCGTGGGTGACCTCACCCGGCGGCGGCGGGTTCTGCATGATGAACACGCGCTACGGCTGGGGCGAGCCGTCGGACCCCGGCGATCAATGGAGCGACCTCGTCGATCAGGAGTTCTTCAAGGGCTTCTTCGTCAACGACTACTTCCACCTGGGAACCGCTGCGGCCATGGCCTGGGACCAGTACATCGGCCTCATTCCCTCCGACACTCACTACGACTGGATCGCCAAATCCATAACCCTGTTCGGTGATCCCGAACTCCCGATGTGGTCGGACGTGCCGGATGGTGTGCTCCAGGTGGACTGCCCCGACTACCTGAGTGCCGGGTCCTCCACGATCACAGTGACCCTCTCCGACGACGACGGACCCGTGGCCGGAGGCAGGGTCTGCGTGCTCCAGGGCTTCTGGAACGATCCGCCCTGCTACGTGGTCGGGACTACCGACGCGAGCGGGCAGGCCGTGCTGGACATCGACCTCGTCTCCTCCCCCTCCTCCGTGAAGGTCAGTGGCTGGGCCAGGAATCATGCCCCGGTCACCTTGACGCTCCCCGTGTATCCGCAGGGAACGGGGGAGGATCCTGCAGCAGGGGTGACAATGCTGGGATGCCCGTTCCCGAGTCCCGCCAGCTCGTCCATGTCGATTCCGTGGAGCATCGGGCAGGGACAGGGCGAGATGATGGTGTTCGACTTCGCGGGCAGGCTCGTCAGACAGCTCGGGACGCAGATGGAGGGCACCGGTACGATGACCTGGGACCTCAGGGATGCATCAGGCACCGGGGTGCCCGCAGGCATCTACATGATCAGGNTCACCTGCAGCACCGATGAGATCGTCAGGAGGGCAGCAGTTGTCAGATAGACACGCCGGAGCCGTTCTTGTGCACATCCTGCTCGCATCGGCGCTGCTGGCCGTTTCCTGCGACGGGTCCCTGGGCGATGAGGCCAGGGCGAGGCAGTGCAGGGCCAACATGAACACACTTTCCACCGACCAGGCCATCTTCTCCTCTCTGAACGACAGATGGGCCTCCTCGATCGCCGAGCTCGACTCTGCCGCCGGGAGGAGACAGACGCTCCTCTGTCCCGAGACCCTCCGACCTTACAGCATGACCCTGACAGACAGCGGCTACGTCATCGAGTGCACGTCAGGTGGTCACGGTTCGATCTCGAACGGCACTCCGGACTGGGCGCAGGAAGCGAGGACAGGCTCTTGAGGGTCCTGACGGGCGGGAGTTTCCCGCTGCTGCGATTCGACAAGGGGGATGAGTTCCCCTCGGGGCTCGAGCAGTGGTGCGCAATGGAGGGCATCAGGGGGGCCGGGATCCTGTGCGGAGTGGGGATGCTGTCCGGAACAGATCTCGGTGTGTTCGACGGAACGAATTACGCGCATTGCATCTTCGAGGAGGCCTGCGAAGTCCTGTCGCTCCAGGGAAACGTCGCGATCCGCGACGGCAAGCCGTTCGCCCATGTCCATGCATCCATCTCGGGACACGATTTCCAGGCGCATGGAGGGCACCTCTTCACAGGCGTAGTCGCCGTGACCCTCGAAGTGGTTCTCTGCGTGTTCGAGAAGGGCCTCGTAAGGCTGCCGTCGGAGGGCTCCTTCAGACCGCTCGACAGCGTCTGAGTTGGCCTGTTGCATGCACTTGACAGACTACGAACTGGCGGTATCTTGTGTTGCTTTTGCCGGTGGGGCTGTAGCTCAGTTGGTATGAGCACTTGACTGGCAGTCAAGGGGTCACGGGTTCGACTCCCGTCAGCTCCACCAGTTTGCTTGTGAGGGAACCCGGCGTCGCGTCCAGTCGCATGCCGGTGCCATGTGAGGGTGCCCTTCCGCCAGGGCCTTGAGCTGGAAGGGCAGGTTACCGGAAGGGTGAAGGCGCGAGCCGGAGCCAATTTCTGAAAGGCAGGGAGGTAGAGATGACCAAGGCCGACATCGTCTCCAGCATTGCCGAGACCACTGGCCTCACGAAGAAGGAAGTCGCCACCGTGGTCAACCAGTTCTTCGCGGAAGTGAAGAAGGCGTTGTCCGACGGCGAGCATATCGAAGTCCGCGGCTTCGGAACCTTCAAGGTCGTGAAGCGCAACCAGCGCAAGGCCCGCAATCCGCATACGGGCCAGGCCGTGATCGTTCCCAAGCGTCTCGTTCCGGTGTTCAAGCCTTCCCGTGCAGTGAAGGATGAGGTGGCTAAGTAATTGCCAAACGGTAGGAAGCGCAAGCGCCTGAAGATCGCGACGCACAAGCGCAAGAAGCGCCGTCGCGCCAATCGGCACAAGAAGAAGCTCCGCTAGAGACCGGTGAGGATCGCCCTAGTTTCCGATTCTCACGTCCCTACCAGGGCATCAGCGATCCCCGGCAGGATCTACGAGATTTGCGCCAACTGCGATCTCCTGATCCATGCCGGGGATCTCGTCGATCTGGACACTCTGCACGACCTCGAACGCCTCGTCCCGGTGAAAGCCGTTCTGGGAAACATGGACGACATCTCGCTGACGGATATCCTCCCCAGGAGGCTGGACATCGAACTGGAAGGCTTTCGAGTCTGCGTGGCCCACGGCTCGGGAGCGCCACTCGGCCTGGACGAGAGAGTGCTGGCGCACTTCCGGGGAGAGCCCGACGTGCTGGTCTATGGCCACTCCCATACCTGGGACGAGCACAAGCGNGGCCCGACCCTCGTCATAAACCCCGGTGCCGCCTGCAATCCGAAGGGCTCGCGCTCTGCGGGCATCCTGACCCTCGTGCGAGGAACACAGCCCTCAGTGGAGAAGATCGTCTTCTAGCAGCTCAATTCGCACCTGAGCATCTGCCGACCGGGCGCATTGCTCGGTGTATTGCGTCGCCAGGGCGGACGACCGCCGACTCTGTCCTGCCGATCCGCCTGTCGGGTGCACCTTCATTCCCGCTGCGCTATAATCCCTGACTCTGAGCTGTCGAATCTGCCCCCGTAGCTCAGTTGGATAGAGCACCGGCCTCCGGAGCCGGGAGCATGGGTTCGAGTCCCGTCGGGGGTACCATGTAAAAGGCTGTAGAGCAACGCTTTACAGCCTTTTGCGTATGGATTGGCACAAGACCGGGAACGGTGACCCGTCGGAACCGCGCAATCAAGACTGCCGGGAGCCGCAGCGTTGACATGGCGCCCCACCCTGTGCATCCTGAATCATCGAATGGCTTTGGATTCTCCCACAGGGAGGCGTTCATGAAGCTGTTCATGGCTGCGCTGCCCGTCATAGCATTTTCCGCTCCCGCCGGCATGGATTCCGGATCGGATCTCCTTCTCGGTCCGGGTTCCATCAGTCTCTCGGCCACATCCGTCACACATCCCATCGGAAGCTTCATCAACGCCGACGAGGTCTGCTCAGCTGACATCGACAAGGATGGGGACCCGGATGTCGCTGCAGCGAACGAGGACGGGCTGGTCTGGCTCTGGGAGAACATGGACGGAGCCGGGACAGTCTGGAGCGGACGGAATGTGGGCATCGGCTCCGACTACATCGGGACGGTCATCCCAGTCGATCTCGATGGCGACGGCAGTATCGACCTGGTTTCCGGAGGCATGTGGTTCGAGAACTCGGATGATCAAGGGGATTCGTGGATTGCCCACGCCATTGCCGGATCGGGCGATCCTTCGAGCGCCTCCGCGGCAGACATCGATGGCGACTCCGATAGCGATGTCGTACTGGCCTATCTCTATACGAACTGCATCTACTGGTATGAAAACGAGAACGGCCTGGGTACCCAGTGGTCTTCACACCAGATCACCGTCCCTCCTTTCCAGAGCAGAGCCGAGGTCGCCACAGGCGACCTGGACGGTGACGGAGACTCGGACATCGTGCTCTACGAATGGGGCGACCCTCTCTACGTGGTCTTCTGCTGGATCGAGAACACGGACGGCGAAGGCGTCAGCTGGACGGCCCATTATCTGGATGACTACGAAGACTCCTGCGGGGATCTGCATACGGTCGACCTGGACATGGATGGTGATCCGGATCTTCTCTCGGCCTGCAGCAACAGTGTCAGGCTCTATCTGAACTCTGACGGCCTGGGCGGCTCCTGGTCCGTCGTCGCGATAGACGCGCCCGCATACGGTGATGCCAGTGAAGTCGAGACGGCCGACCTCGATCTGGATGGCGACCTCGACGTCGCTTGCGCCTACTGGTATGGCTCCAGCAGCCTGGTCTGGTGGCAGAACCTCGACGGCTCAGGCCTGCAATGGATCGATCATGCCTTCGGCACCGGGCCCGAAAAGCCGGACGGCATGTGCATAGACGACATCGACGGCGATGGCAGGTGCGATATCGTGGTCGCCTCGTCCATTGCGCTGTCCTGGATCGAGCTGGACTCGGAGGGGATGGGTGAGGGAGGCGGGCCCGCCTTCTTCGATCTCCTGGCCGTGATCCCCAACCCGTGTTCCGGATGTCCCACTTTCGAGTTCGTCCTGCCTGCGGCGGGAAATGCCGAGATTTCAGTCTTCGACATCTCCGGCCGACTGGCATGGCAGGCCGCGCCCGCCAGGTATCCTGAGGGGCTTAATGTCGTTTCACCCCGAGACCTTCGGTCTGGCATCCACTTCGTCCTCGTACGGGCGGGGGAGTTCGAGGCAGCNGAGCGATTCGTGGTGGTCGAATAGACTGGAAAAGGNTGTCCGGAAAACGGATGTCCTCCGTCCACCCCGAGATCGAGATGCTCATGCGAACCGGAAGGGGACAGTCCTCCCTGCAGCTACCTGATCACGACGATCTTCGCTGAAGAGCTCTGCATGCCTTCAGAGATGCGGATCACATACATACCGCCCGGCACCGGTTCGCCCGTGCTGCTGCAGCAGTTCCAGACAGCGGTGTTCTCGCCGGCCTGGAGCGCGCCCAGCTCCCTCCTGTACGCGAGATGACCGGAGAGATCGAACACCTCGAAACCCACGTTCGAGGCACCGGACAGCTCGAACAGGACAGAAAGAACCGAGGTTGCGGGATTCGGGGCGGCAGAGATAATCGAAAATGCCTCCACGCCCGCCGTGACCGCAGCCTCGATCGAAGTTTCGTAGGCCAGCAGACCCAGGCTGTGTCTGCTCCCCCCCGTGACGGCGGCGAAGGGTGCCGAATCGGGCAAATCGCACTGGCCAAAGGAGTTCCATCCCCAGCATACCAAGGAGCCGTCGACCTTGAGACCGAGGTTGTGCCAGCCTCCGGCTGCGACCTGCATGAAATCCTCGTTGGGCGTTGGCTCATAGCACTGGCCGTAGGTGTTGTCGCCCCAGCAGTCCACGGAGCCGTCAACGCGGAGGCCGATGCTGTGGATGCTGCCGGCGGCGATAGCCGTGAAGCCCGCGTTGGGTGGTGGCACCGTACACTGACCGAGGTGGTTCCTGCCCCAGCAGACGACCGTGCTGTCGGCTTTAAGCCCCAGGCTGTGGTCGTAGCCTGCAGCTATTGCGACAAAACCCGTGTTCGGAGAGGGGACGGTGCACTGGCCGTAATTGTTCTCACCCCAGCAGACGATTGATCCGTCCTCCTTCAGTCCGATGCTGTGATGATATCCGGCGGCGATCGCGACGAATCCGGAGTTGGGAGGAGGGACCGTGCACTGGCCCTGGGCATTGTTCCCCCAGCAGGCCACCGATCCGTCGGTCTTCAGACCGAGGCTGTGCGTGTCGCCCGCAGAGACTGCGATGAAATNTTCGTTGGGGGAGGGCACCGTGCACTGACCCTGATAGTTGTACCCCCAGCAGACCACGGATCCATCCGCCTTCAGTCCCATGCTGTGAGCGTATCCTGCAGCAATGGCGACGAAGTCGGAGTTGGGTGAGGGCGTGTCGCACTGACCGCTGTTGTTCCATCCCCAGCCCACTATCGAGCCTGCGTCCTGTCCCGCTGCATCTGTCGGCAGGATGAAGGCAACGGCAAGCGCGATGAGACACCTGTTCGCAGTTCTGATGATGCACCTCCAACTGTCCCGGATGATAACCGGAACCCGAGCGGGCGGGGAAGCNACGATTGCGCATTGCGGTCTCCGCCTTCGAAGGTACGACCGAGGCCGGAGACGATGGGAGAGCGGGCTTGTTCCAATGGAGGCTCATTTATTGCCGTATCAAGGCTATTCGCTGGTGAGGCAAAGACCGGCATTATCGGCTTTGACAGCGTGATGGAGTATCGGTATTGTTCAGCCGGAATGTGGGGTTCAGGAGCGAACGTGACTTGTCCCTGCATGAGTTGACAGGTGTATCCTTGGTTCATCAACGCAGATGGAGGTGACAGAGTGAAGGTTCTTCTCATTCTGGCTGCTGTGATCATGGTTGCCGGCACTGCCTATGCCGGCGAGGAAGTTCTGCCCGCTACACTCTACGCGATCGACCAGACTCACTCGAGCCAGTCCGCGGCAGTGACCATCGATCCGTTCCTTCCGGGCTCGACGATCCTCTCTCCGTACTCCATCGAGATCGACCAGAATCAGCCCGACGGCCCTGCCTACATGGCCAGCTTCTCCCAGGGCGGTCTCGCACAGTCGTTCCAGCAGACGCACCAGAACGTCGCAGGCGCCGGTATCCTCCTTCAGTCCGGTGTCGGCACCACCGACGCGGTAACAATCCAGCTCTGGACGAATCTTCCCACCGCAGGCGGCACCATGCTCACCTCCGCCACCGCCACCGGCACCTCCGGCCAGTGGGTCGATGTCTATTGGACGGCTGTCTTGGTTGCCCCGGCGACCACCTTCTATCTCGTCTTCACCGGCAACTCCACACTGGGCATCACCGGGAGCCTCAGCAATCCGTATCCGTACGGCTGCGTCTACGCCAACTCCGGTTATCAGCAGTTCGCGAGCTATGATTACGGGTTCAGAACCTACTACGACACCACGGTCTCCCTCGAGCGCACCACCTGGGGCAGCGTGAAGACCCTGTTCAACTAGACCGCTGATTCGCATCTAGCCTGCCCGGGCCGGGTCAAGCACCCGGCCCGAGCCTTATTCCTGCCGATCGCCGGATCAATCGTCTTCGGCCAACCCGCCGGAGCATGGTTCCTGCCTCCCTGGGTTCCCCTTCCGCGAAAGACCATTCCCTTATCTCCCTGAAGACTTCCAGAGGGCATAAACATGTCCATGCGCCATGCATGGGATCGGCCCAGCCTTGCCGGAACAGAATCCCCACCGGGTTTCTTTGCCGTCGCCGATACACTTCCTGACGGTCGAAACCGAAGGACGTTGACAACGACCCTTCGGTGACCGATAAGTGAACAAGGGTACCCTATTGGAAGGAAGTGGGAAATGAAATTCGCACAGGCACTTATTCTCGTGCTGGCTGCGACCTCCCTTGCCGCCAGAACCGGCAGCGGGGGCCACAACGAACCCGCCTCGACACGCGGCACCTACACGGTCGTGGCCTCCTATCCCGTGGGTTTGTCCAGCAGCTACGGCCTCGCCATCCAGGACGACGTCGAGAACAGCATCTGGATATCCAACTACAGNTCTCTGACCGACATCGANTATGACATGACCACAGGGTCGGCCACCGGCGCCACATGGAGCATNTCGAGCGGTGTCGACCCGGANGACATGGGCTACTGCAGCTACACGAGCACACCGAGCCAGTTCTTCTTCGGCCACTGGGCATCCTCGATGATCGCGGTGTATGACGCTTCGGACACTCTGCCCACCGCGTACTACAAGTGCAACATCACAGGACCCTCCGGATGGGGAGTCGTCTGCGGCGTGGATGCCGGCCACGGGCACCTCTACGCATCGGACTTCTTCACCGACCAGATCGCCTGGGGCGCCTACACCGGCACCGAGACCACGGTCACCTGGACCACCGCCAGCTTCCAGACCGTCTCCGGCATGGCCGTCTTCGGAGATTACCTGTTTGTCTGCACACAGGATACCGGCACCGACAACATCTTCATCTTCGAGCTGAACGCCGACGGGAGCCCGGACATGACCCCGGTGTGGTCCTGCAACTTCACCGAGTACGCCTCCGGCCCCAATGGCGGGATCGACTTCGACGGCGAGTACCTCTGGGTGTACCCGCAGAACGACAACCTCTACAAGCTGACCATCGACTTCGATCTGGGCCTGGAAAGCGACACCTGGGCCGGGATCAAGGCGTCCTTCTAGAGG
>JGI20214J51088_10000280_pt1 | contig 37195 bp, 31 predicted proteins | sample WetSurMetagenome_FD_51088 | JGI IMG/M metagenome (IMG submission 51088) | reverse complement strand
GTAATTTACTGGTATATATTTAATTATAAGAGTTCTTTGATTTTTTGATTTGAATTGATGTGTTAACCCCGAAGGGGTTTAATTTGAATAACCGTGGGTGTGACCCACGGTAAAGACAAGAAAACTCTCTGGCAACCCCGGAGGGGTTGAATAATGAACCCACTATACCAGTCTAATATTCAGCCCCTTCAGGGCTGTGACATTCAGCTTATAGGTGACCGTGGGTTTACACCCACGGTTATTCAGATTGTGCCACTTCGCGGCACGAATTATACTAAATCAAACGCATCAGTAGTAATTTATTAATATTGAATAAATATATCTCTGAGAATATTATTTGTTAACGAAGTAGTATTCAGTTCAAATATTCTTTTCATTTTATTAAAATATATTGTAATTTGAGAAATAATTTTAAAGGTCGATATGATTATNCCAAAACCGATCCGGATAGTAAAATATGTATTTGCAATATTTCTGGTTGTGTTTTTTGCCTGTTCCGGTTGTGCTTCAGCAAAGAAGAATTTTATTCACTCAAGGAGCGAAGAATCACTTTGTGATCTTTCACGCCTTGGAAAAAATAAATATTTTTACTCAGCTGCCTATCAGAGAAAACTAACGAAGAGTACAAAAAAAATTGCCCGGCATTAGTTAATTAGATAATATCAAAAAGGATCACTCCGGATAAATTCCGCTTTAAAGTGTCGTTATCAGATTCAAAAGTTGTTAAACTAAAATTCACAATAAATTATTACCGCCCACCCGGGTGATCGACTCAGATGTATGGAATCAGCGTTACATAGAAAAACAATTCAGAATTTTGCTTCTTCTATTTTGTCACACCGGATCCTGATTGCTGTTCTGAAAGGTGTTGCAATATATTTTGTCGTAACATTAGTGTTCGGGTTGCTATATTATTTTTTTGACTCGCTTGACTTCAGGTCAGCATCGGGATCTAATCCTTTTCACTTCCTGGATTATATATATTTTAGTGCTGTTACATTCACAACAATCGGATACGGTGATATTGTTCCTAAAGCAGGAGCCGGACACTTAATTGTTTTTATTGAGGCATGTCTTGAGTTGACCTTTTTCCCGGTTTTTGGTGGCTATATTGCTTACAAATTTCTGCAGAGGCCCAATGATATCCTGCTGACGGATAATTTTTTTATTCGTTACAGGAATGAACGAATTTATCTTTCTTTCAGGGTTGGCAACAAAGGGAAAACCCTGGTCGACTGCACTGCAACAGTTGAACTTATTCAAATTGCAAATAATGTGAAACGGACCTTAACCCGACGAGAAATTAATGCCCCTCTGGTAGAGATGACATGGTATCTGGAAATCCGTTTGGATGGAGATGAAAATTCATCANCNCTTCAACAATTGAAATCACTGATTGCAAATCCTGACACCTCACTGATAAGGACGACAGTTTCAGGATATGATTCAAATTCAGGAAATCTGGTTCATGTTTTCAAGTATTATACAATGGATAAACTGATTTATGGCGGAAAATTTTCGGACGTTTACAAATGGGAAGGAGTTAAACGAACCGACCCTGACTGGGCTCACTTTAATAAGGTTGTCCCTTTAACTGCTACTGAACAACAAATTATTGATAACCTGTTACATTAATAAAAATCCCTGAAAGTGTATCTGCCAATAACAATAGCTGACCGGAATAAACTGACAGACATTGGTATTGATAATATCAGTTTTTATATTGTTTCAACATTATCAATATTTTTAAATAATAATCAAAATATATAGAAGAAATGGAATTTTATGATCTTATCCGCACACGCGAAAGTGTTCGAAATTACGATCCCGACCGACCCGTACCAAAAGAGATGCTGGAAAGAATCCTCGATGCCGGCAGACTTGCACCCTCAGCATGTAATATTCAACCATATAAATTCCTTGTAATCTCTTCATATGAAAAACTAGAGAAAGTCAGAGCCTGCTATAACCCTAAATGGTTTAAAGATGCACCCCATATACTGGTTGTAATTGGCCTGCGAAATGAGGCATGGAATCGTAGCTATGACGGTTATAATTCAATTGAAACTGACGTTGCTATTGCTTTGACTCACATAATTCTGGCTGCAGAAAATGAAGGTGTCGGAACATGCTGGATTGCAGCTTACAATCCGGTGATCCTCAGGGAAGCGCTTAATATAAACGAAAACCAGATGATTTTTGGAATCACACCACTGGGGTACCCGAAACCCGGATTTAATAAAACCTTAAATAAGAAAAGGAAATCGATTGGAGATATAGTCGAGTTTCTATAGACATCTAAAAACAATTTTTTAACGCTATATATTGCAAGGTCTTAGATGTGGTTTTTATGTTATCCATTTGGAATTACTTTAAAGGGTAAAGGAATTTTTAGCCGTTCCTTCCTTAATATCAAAATAAATCTAAAGCATTTTCATTTTCTTTCTGGCGGGTCCATTATACAGCGGACAGCAACTGCCTGGTTTGCCTGTAGCATAGGAAATAATACCTTTTCAGAATTGTACTCAAACTGGGTTGAATAATTGGATCCAAAATTTTGACCATTTGTAGCTGTCCAGATATATTCATGGGAAGTAATAAGACCAAATACAGATCCATCCCACATTCCTCCGGGGAGAGCTGTAAAACCACTTTCATTTGTAGCTACATTACCAGCTTTCCAATGAATTATTCCGGCTTCCTTTAATTTAGCGCCAGCTACCGGCTCATCAAGATAATTAGTCAGTGTATTCCATTCTTCTAAGGTAGGTATATGCCAGCCGACCGGACAAATTCCCTGAGTAGTTCCAATGGTTCCGTTATCAGATTGAGCTCCCTGCATCATCTCCGACCATTGATACAAACCGCCAAATATTTTACAATTTCTGTCATCATCATTATAACAATATTTTTTAATAGTCTGAGATCCTGTTTGTTCTCTCCCACCACCTATCATAGTACCAACATTAAGATTTTCAGCCATCCATGTTTGTGTACCTATTTTTACTACTTTATAATAATTAAAGTCACGATCCATCATTCCGTTTACAAAAACATTAATTGTATCCATCTGAATTTCATCACCAATTCCCGAGATGATTTGTATATCCCCTATCTGTATATTATCAGATAATCCCGTTTTGTTTATGGTCACCACTAAGGTGTCTGTTTCATTTAATACCTCACCTGAAAAGGGAAAAACAGTGATCCAATCCTGATTTGAGGTGATAGAATAGCTTAATGCAGCTTTTCCAATATTTGAGACAGTAAAACGTTTTACTGTTGAATCTAATCCAAAGTCGAGATTTTTAACAGAGAATTTTGGTATAGGAGCACCATTTAAGGCAAAGTAGAATATAGTAGTTTTTCCCGCAATTACTTCATCACTTTTCGATTCCTTACTGTAAGCGGGTTTTGAAACCACGATTTCATAATGCCCCGGTTTTAGATTTTTAAACAGGAATTTCCCATCACTTGCCGTGATCACTGTATCCTTATCATTTAAAGGATTCAGTATAACTGTCGCTCCCTGCAATGCCTGGTAGGTTTCAACATCAACCACATCACCGCTTATCTCTCCAGGCAGTATCTCATCAGGTTTACAATGACTAATAAAGAAACCTATCATACCAATAACAAGAAGCAAAATACATTTAGTTGTTCTCATAATCACGTTTTTATGTCAATATTGCGGCTACATACTCTGAATTAAAATGCGAATAAAATTATTAAAAATATTTCCTAATACTATTTACGGTTGATCAAATTTCGCAGACATAAAACCAGATTCCACACAGCTTTTCCTTAGCGCTTATGTCAGCCTTCCAGTAATTTGGCCCAATTCTTCTTCCGGATGATCAGTGTTAATATTTTAACTTCAAATATCATACCAATCCATTGGCCTATGTCGATGGCTGAGATTCTCCATTAAGTAATTTCTTAACGGTCGTTCCGGTCCTAGAATAAATTGGACAACAAAAAGCNGCTCTTCGACTGCGCTCAGAGCGCCTTTTTGATCCGGAAGGGAGAGACGTTTATTCTGATAGAGTAGCTTTCAGGCAAACCCACGTATGCTGATTAAAATTGGATGCCACAGGTGAGCGCTTATCAATAGTGAGGATTGCTATTTATATGGACCTTCTTAATTAATTATTTATTGTATAGCATCTTTCTGGTTATAAAAACGCCATCCCCCTTAAGCTGATAATAATAAATACCGCTCTTTAAGAAATCCGGAGGTACCCAATCCAACAAATGCAAACCTGACTCAAAATTTTTATTTAGCAGTGAACTTATTTTTACCCCGACAGGATTAAATATTGCTAATTCAACTTTTCCTGGTTTGCTTAAATAGAACTTAATTTTAGTCGAAGTGCTAAAAGGATTGGGATAATTTTGCTCCAGCCAGGTTGAAGATTTAGTCCTTATATCCTCAATCCCTGTAATATTTATGCTGAATACATCAGTTGACCATGTTAAGTTATTATCCGGATTAGGATCAAGATCTTCAGTAGTTTTAAATACGCCTATATAATAGTCACCAGCAGTCAAATTTGAATATTCTATAGTTTTTACTATCGTCCATCTTGTAGAACTTTCAAAATACTGATAAAAGCCAGCGCTGTAAGTTCCGACAAGACTTTCTGAACTAGCTGTTTTATCAGTAGATAAATATATATAGGTATTTAAGTACGACCAAACAGTATTTGGCCCATTATTGGTAATTCCAAAGGATACTTCTAACCATTTCCCTAAATCATTTTCCCAGCTGGTCCAACTATTTATATCTGTACTGAAATCTGCCGATTGCGATAAACTATTAAAATTTAAACCCATTAAAAGTGTTGCTGATAATATAAATGATCTGACAATACCATGAATCTTATTTAACTTCACAATTGTTCTCATTTTCGGTGATGAATATTTAATGAAATTCATTAATATACTTTTATATAAAGAGTATTTCCCGAGTATTAAATCGAAAAATAACTCTTTCCTGTGTTCATAAAATTATAAAAAAAAGCTTACTGCTTAAGATACGAAATGGTTAATTTGATAAGATCCATTTCAAATTGTATGAAAAGTTAATTTGTCTGTATAAATTTAGCTTATCAAATAACTTAAATCTAAATAATCGGCAATGTATGCAGCTCTATCAAGAGGAATACCTTTGTCCTCGGTAAGATGACATGAAAATCCTATCAATAAAAACCCGAAAGTGCAATTATTACCTATTTCTTCAGGCAACGAACTGATTCCCCCCGTTGCTTTGGATTGCTGCTTCTGCCTAAACTGGTACTCTGTGCAAGATAAAAGTCAATGGCGCTTACAGACTTACTCTCTGTAGAACTCCACCATGTACCAATACTTCCGGAGTTTTTAAATAGCCCATTCTCAATACGATACCCTCCGGGTAAGCCTGCAAAGCCCGATCCGTTGGTACCATTGTTACCATCAATCCATCCGTCAGTACTTTTCAATTTACCNCCGGCAGCNTCAGGTCCTCCTAAAAAATATGCCAGCTTTGACCAATCATCACTGCTGGCTATAGTCCACCCTTCAGGAGCTAATCCTCTCGGGTCGTTAACTGCAAACCAGTTATATAGTTTGCCGAATTTTTGACCTGTTGCAGGGTCGTTATTATAGTAGCACCAGGCAGGTTTTCCTGATTCACCGGCTTTCACCCATTCCTGGTTGGTTCTTGCCTCAGGGATTGTATCACCGTTCCGGAAGGTGCTTACATTCAGGTTTGCAACTGCCCAGCCTTGTGTATCGATCATTACAGTTCCGGGATCAATGATCTTTTTAACCGGTTCAGGGGTTGAACTTTTCTGAACGACTTTTGGTTTTGGCTGTGTGACTTTTGACCCCGTCTTTGTTGATTTCGGTTTAGCCTGAGCAGGTTTTGAAGTCGTTTGTGCGGATTTTGTTTTTGCCTGAACAGGTTTTGTTACCGTTTGTGTTGATTTAGGTTTAGTCTGAGCAGATTTTGAACTGGTCTGTGATGAAGTTGAGCCACCTGATTGGCCGTAAATAGCTGGTATATTTCCGAAAGTATTTAAAAGTATAAATACACCAGCTGTTGCGATAATTGTTTTTGCTTTTGCCATATCTCTCCAAATTAAATTGACCGAATATGATATCTTATCCTGAAAAACTGTTGTTGATTATTCTATCATCGCAATCACACTTTCCCTGATTTTCTGGAAATGGTTATCGGTTTACAACCATTCTACATATTTGAATTACCTTATTTTATAAATCAGACATAAAACGATCTGAGAAAGCCTTTATTATGCAAGTCCGTGCCAATAGTGCCTCAGGAGGCCTGATAATAAGTGTTTAACGTATATTCCTTCGCCATTGTTTCACTGACCAGGACTAAAATTCTTTTTTAGTACTTCTTATATTCCTGATATTGCCATCTTAATTGTTCCCATCTGGTTCTGTTTTCAGGAACAACTTCAAAGACTATAGTTCGAATTATCTGTTTTGGTATAATTCAGGTTAAAAGGGGTAAAGTTATTACTCTCAAAAAAACATCTCCCATAAACTGTTCCGGGAGATCTTTGATACTAGGGCCTTAAATTCACTTTTCCAACATGACTGAATACAGAAACATTCGCTCTGTTTACCCCGGCAACAACCAGCGATGTATCTCCTTTGATATAAAGCAATGACTCTACCATTCCCTGAAGGAACAAACCGCTTTGAGAGGGTGTCAGAATATCAAAAGCGGGTTTCCCTTTTTCCTGCTTCTCACCCTTATTCAACAAGATAATCCCTTTGTTTGCATCCACGTATCCGGTTGATACGTCATATGTGTAATCGTTGCCTGCCAATAGCACATCAGGATAGCTGTCCCCGTTAAGATCCTGTACTATCATTTTCCTTATGGGTGAAACCTGTACCTCAGCCGGAAGTTTTTCCCATCTGAAAGTCTGTTTGTCGTTCCATATAATATAACTAGATGTTGTATTAACAAAAGGCTTGAATATTGTTCTTTTCAATATTGTTTCATCAAGTATCTCTTTAATATCAGCATAGCTAAATGTAGAATAATCTTTGAATTTGGTCTGAAAGAAGGGAGATTGTTCGCGGAGCTCATCGAGATAATTTACCGGATATTCTTTCATCCTTCCATTCTGATCTTTCCAGAATCCTGTAATTAACGGATCGATAATATCATCAAGGTCGAGATCAATAACGTACATATTCAACGGATACTGATCACTTACATTGAACCGGTGATTATCACCAAAATTTCCAACAATATAATCGTCATCACCATCCTTGTCAAAATCTCCGGCAACAATCGAGTACCAGATACCGCGTTTAGCTTCCAGCTCCGGGATATTCTGAGGGACAAGTTCTTTCCCATTCATATTCTTAAGTATTGAAAGAGAATTCCATTCACTTGTAACCACCAGATCTTCCCAACCATCTTTATCATAGTCGGTCCAGACAGCGTCTGTCACCATTCCAAGGTTCATTTTAGAACCTGAATTAACCGTAAGTTTTCCTTTAACATTATTAATAAGCCATGAGAAGTCGGCATAGGGATATTTCCCTCTTCTTACCCTTGAACCGATAAAAAGATCCGGATAGCCATCATGATTAAAGTCGCATGGCCTGATCACAGAAGCAAGAAATCCGGAAACAGGCAACTCAGTTCTTGTAAATGAACCATTTCTGTTTTCATAAAGCCAGTGTTTAAATTCACTCTCATCCTGAATATCATATCCTCCCTGGACAGCCTTGTACATATCCTCCCGGTTTTCACTTTCGGCCCGGGTTTCATATCCCCCCGTCACTGCAACTACATCGTTGTCCCCATCACTGTCGATATCGAGTATTGCGAGATCAGATTCTGAAAACTCTTTTGGCGTAGTTAATCCTTCAANANATNCTTTTTTAAANCCTTTGCCTGTTCTCCGGAATACAGTAGTTGGCGATTTATTGGTTGAACCTATTANAATATCCTCACGGCCATCATTATCAAGATCACCCTTAGCCATAACAGGACCTATCTGTGAAAACTTATGCGGAAGTATTTTCTGGTTGAGAAAAAAGTCAACAAAATCTGTTTGTTCATGAGTATAACCCAGCAGAGAGTCACATCGTTTAAATAACATGTCATTTATTCGGGAAGATTGTGAAATCGGGTTTGATGGAACTTGGTTAGCTTCATCTATTTCAAGCAATTGATTGGCATTGACTTTTTTCAGAACAGAAATATTTCCGTTTTTGGGCCAGGTCACCTTTACTGAATCAACTGCAGAATTTTCTGCCAATCCGAAATGAATTACCGGATCAACTGATGAGGCATAACCTCTTGTTGAAAAATTCTCAGTGTACTGATAACCGTCTTTAGCCCATAACTCAATCTTTGCACCAATCGCCATTCTGTTTCCGGCCAGCCCTTTCAGCCTGATCTTCAGATAATTTGATTTCCCATCAGATTTTTCTACAGTATTATTCCTGAGAATAAACGCCTCATCGTTTATATTATTGATCACATAGTCGAGATCACCATCGTTATCCAGATCAACAAATGAAGCTCCAGAAGAATAGGAAGGAATTGCAGGCATCCAGTCTTTTCTCTTGCTGAAATGAAGATCCCCCACATTTTCAAATGCAACATTAGGGGTTTTAAATGATGGCATCAGGTTCAGTATTTGCCGGCTACCAACTTCGATTCCTTTCATCTTTTGCCTGTATTGGTAAAAATCTTTGTCAGTCAGATCTTTGGGATAGCCATTAGTTATAATCAGGTCTTTATCTCCGTCGTTATCATAATCGGCAAAAAGAGGCGACCAGCTCCAGTCCGTCTGAAAAATTCCTGAAATCTGACCAACTTCACTGTAAGGGAGCATCACACCATTAATAAATCCGTTATGCATATGAAGCATATTCCTCAGGTACTGATGTTCGAAGCCAAATTTCTCATCCAGTAAGTAATAGATATAGCTGAATCCGTCAATTGTTTGCTTTTTTTTAGAATAGTTTTCAGGCATCATATCAAGGGTCAGTATGTCAGGATTGCCATCATTATTCACATCGGCCATATCGTTGCCCATTGATGATGTGGATTGATACGACAAATACTTTTTAATTTCATTCCTGAACGTACCGTCACCCTGATTTATATAGAGCAGATCGTTTGAGATATAATCATTTGAAATATAGATATCGGGATAACCATCTTTGTTTACATCACCAACTGCAAGACCAAGTCCGAATCCTTCATAAACTATTCCTGCCTTCCTGGTCACATCAGAAAAAGTGCCATCTCCATTATTATGATACAGCTTGTCATTATCTGCAGAACTCCCGTCGACTATCTTAGTCCTGTATGAGGTATTCATTCTTGAGTTCACTGTATTATTTAAAATGTAAAGGTCGGGGTATCCATCNCAGTCATAATCAAAAAAAGCTGCAGCAACAGATTGGCTGGTATCCGCAATACCGAACTTCTCAGCCATCTCAGTGAATGTAGGGCCACTATCAGCACTGATCCCATTATTGATCCATAACCTGTTTTTACGTTTCAGAGGATCAGTACCGGCTGTTGAAGTCAGATAAACGTCGAGCCATCCATCTCCGTTAATATCAGTAAGTGCCACTCCACAATACCATTGCTTATTTGAGAGTCCATCAAAGTCTGACGTGATATCCCTGAATTTAAAACTGCCCAGATTCAGATACACACGTGGAGTTACCTGATTACCGGCAAAAATAATATCCTGTAAACCATCATTGTTAAGGTCGCCAATGCCCACACCGGCTCCATTGAAGATATTTTCATATGTAACAATATTCAGGCTGTCTGTCTCCACTATCCTGTTATTGAAATCGATGCCCGTCTGTTTTGAACTTAATAACTGGAACCTGGGCGATTTCGAACAGGAGACTAAAAACAGAGTGAATACCAGATATATAAGTTTTTTCATTCAGTCTTTATTAATGATTTCTTTAAGTATGTTCTGCCTTCTAAATGTGCCTTCCAAATCCCCTGAGACCTCTCCCTTTAAAACTTTTCCCAAAAGAGAACAGCTTTTGCAGTATATTTTGTTTGTTTAGGGCCATCAGGGAAAATAAAATCAATCCTATAAATATATTAAAAAAAAGTGGATTACCTTTAAAAGTAACCTACTGCAGAAGTAGATACACACCCGCAATTTAGAGTTCAATTCTATAGTTTATATTTATCTCTCTGAGTACTGAATATTCGATGGTTTTTTGAATATTAAATGACAAAATGAATAATTATTACTTAAAATATTTGGAGAGTATGCAACTTATGTTTTACTTTGCATCTCAAAGTACTTTTAGAAAATGAAAACTAATTCAAAATCTGCCGAGGATATTAAGACAATCCGGAAAATAATGGAAGAGTCTTCAAGATTTCTTTCGCTTAGCGGCCTTTCCGGGGTTTTTGCAGGGATTTTCGCAATAACCGGAGCCATAGTGGCATATTTCTTCATTCTTAAAAACGGGAGTATTCACTATGATGAATATTTCAGAAGTCTTTCGTTGAAAGAAACAATTGCTATCCGGTGGCAATTGATCCTGGATGCGGCTTTTGTTCTGGGTTTTTCTGTTTTGTCTGCCTTGTATCTTTCAATTAAAAAAGCAAAACGAGAAGGAAAATATTTCTGGTCACCTGTTTCAAAAAGGCTCGTAATAAACTTTCTTGTTCCTCTGATCACTGGAGGTGCTTTTGCAATTATTCTCCTGATTCAGAACCACATCCAGCTGATTGTTCCCGGATTGCTTATTTTTTACGGTCTTGCACTTGTTAATGCAGGGAAGTTCACTTATGGGGAAGTCTTTTATCTTGGAATACTTGAAATAATTACCGGTCTTGTGTCAGCCTTTTTTCCATCTCTGGGGCTTTTTTTCTGGATTTTTGGTTTTGGTGTCCTACATGTAATTTANGGATTGGTAATGTACAGAAAATATGAGGCATGAAAGATCTGATCTCCAACATAAACAAGGTTTTTGAAAGCAGGGTCAGATTGGGAATTATGTCGGTCCTGATGGTTAATGACACCTATGACTTTAATAGCCTGAAATCAACACTAAGTGTCACTGACGGGAATCTGGCAAGTCATTTAAAAGCTCTTGAGGAGAAAGGAATGATAAGGGTTAATAAACAATTTATCAGGAGAAAACCCAATACAAGCTACTCTATAACAGAAACCGGGATCGCTGATTTTCATCGGCATCTAAAAGCACTTGAAACTCTTCTGAAAAAACAATAATATTTTTTTGCTTATTCACTTTGTATCTCAAAGTACTTTTACGAACTTTAAAATTACAACTATGAAAATCGAAATCACAGATCAGGGTAAATGGTTTCAGTCACTTACAGTTAAGCTTGCATTGCTGGCATTTCTAGGGTTACTCTTCCTCATCCCGCTCCAGATGATTAAGCAGGTTATACTGGAAAGGCAGCTTAATGGCGAAAAGGTTAAAAAAGAAATATCAGATCAGTGGGCCACAAAACAATGCTTTGCCGGTCCAGTCCTCAACATCCCCGTCCGGACAATTCCGTCTGGAAAGGATGAAAAAGCAATGACAAGAATTTGGCACATACTACCTGAAAATCTTAATATTAATGGGATTATAAAACCGGAAATAAGATACAGGGGTATTTATCAGTCAGTAGTCTATGAATCTGAACTTAAGATTAAAGGATATATAAATATCCCGATGGTCGATGCTCTTAAAAGCTATGAAGTTTTATGGAACGAGGCATATTATACTATCGGCATTTCAGATAACAGAGGACTTAAAGGCAGGATTGTTCTGAAAACTGATTCAACAGAACTTGAAGCAGAGCCCGGCGTGAGAGATAATGAGATTTTTAAGTCCGGCATATCTTTTATAAATCCTGTATTAAAACCGGGGAACAAGGTCAATTTCCTTGTGAACATCAGCCTGTCGGGTTCTGAAGGATTACTTCTGACACCGGTAGGAAAGTCAACTTTTGCCCGTCTTCAATCTGAATGGACTTCGCCAAGTTTTAATGGTAGTTTTCTCCCTGTGAAAAGGGAAATTGGTGAAAAAGGATTCGCAGCTGAATGGGAGGTAACTCATTTGAACAGAAATTTCCCGCAAAGCTGGATAGGAGATTCATTTCGTCCGCTTGAAAGTTCCTTTGGTGTTGATTTATTCCAACCTGTAGATCATTATCAGAAGTCATGGAGAAGTTCAAGATATGGACTACTATTCATCGCCCTCACGTTTCTTGTCCTGATTTTTCTTGAAATTACACGTAAAGAGTCGATACATGTTTTTCACTATTTCCTGGTTTCGCTGAGCCTTACGCTCTTTTTTTCACTTTTGAATTCGCTTAGTGAACAGATCGGATTTAATGCTGCCTATCTGATTTCATCAGCTTCAACAATTCTATTGCTTTCCTTTTTTACAGGTGCTCTTTTTAAAGAAAAAAAGACAGCATATATAGTATTCGGTATGCTGGTAATACTATATACATTTATTTTTGTCCTGCTTACTCTGAATGATTATGCTTACCTGNCTGGTAATATTGGTTTGTTTTTACTACTTGCTATTATTATGCGGCTTGCTGTAAAGCTTAACCTGTTTCACCTTAAAGAAATATAAATGCAAAAACAACCATTTAGATTATTTTTGAGAGGATGTCTCAGAAGGTGAAATCCATTTAACCACACCCTTCGGCAAGCTCAGGGTGTGGGCACAAAGATTTACACTGAGGTCACAAAGTTCCGATAACATCGGAATGAAATACATGCCTTTTACTTTGCGTACTTTGTGATCCCGAAAGTTTATCGGGACTTAGCGTACTTTGTGGTTAAAAAAGATTTTTGACAGTCTCTTCTCTTATGGTCAAATTAATTGTTGTTTAGTTATCTGTCCTGTGAATTACCTGATTTGACAATCAGAAGACTAAGATTTATTCTTTCGTAAGTGCAAATTTATTAAAGGCAACATTTTTAATCCTTTGCGGTTATTGCCTGCAAAGTTTAATAATCCGATTTGAAAGCCATGTAGTTCATCCGTCCTGTTATATAGTGCAACAGACAATCCATGAAACTGATCGGTATTGGCATAACCGGCTATTGCTAATCCTTTGTATATTCCGGTCCTCAGATATCCTGGTGTAATCCCGATACCATGGTAATTCTGAGCGCCTAAGTATGCCAGGCTTGCAGCGATGCCATTTATTTCTCCCTCAGACTCGATACCGAATCCTCCAACTGCCAATCCATTGACAGCCTCATAAGCGCCCACAATAAATCCCGAGAAAGCCAGACCAGAGATAACCGATGATTCTGTCCAGAGTCCATTAATACATATTCCATTAATATTATGCCCTGCAATAGCCAGCCCGCTTATGCTTAAGCCATTAATACTACCAAATGAGTGAATATTTAGCCCTCCAACGTTTAGTCCGTTCAATTTTTTTGCACCAATACCAATGAGTCCTATACTTATGGGTTGCATAGAACCGCCTACAGGTATTACACCAAGAGTAATACCGTTCACTACAGCGTCATAGTTGTTAGGATATTTTTCAATAGAGAGTTTGCTTACCCAGAAAGTTACATTCAATCCATTTATTCGTTTTACATTTTTATCGGCGAAATTCATCCGGATACCTGTAAACTTATAGGAATTCCCTAGGCTGATCCCATACTTTCTGAAAGGAAAATTAAATGCTTTTCCATTGGACAATGAATCCTGAGCAGATAAACATGATCCTCCCAACAGCAGGATGGCAATAGTCAGCACAACTGATTTCTTCATGAGAATATCTTCTTAAAATGGTTATTTATCAGATATCCAACAAGATCAAATTTACTACATGATTAAAAGAAATACAATTATTTTTAAATCACTGCATACTGAATATAATAATAGCCGCCCTTCGACTGCGCTCAGGGCGGCTATTATTATTCATGAAGTTGGTGTTATCTAAGTCTTTAGCAAATAGAATCAGAATTTAAAACCAATCTTGGCAAAATAAAAAGCTCCGCTAAAACCCATTTGCACTGCATCCCAGATACCTCCTGATTCAGTTAATCCGGGGTCATGTTTGGTCGGATAAGTATTTAAAATATTAACTCCGCCTAATGTGAGAGTAAAATTTCTCAGATTATAACCGACCGACAGATCAGCAGTTGTTTTTGGTTTATATACATCCAGTTCGCCGGGATCGACAATATTATCTCCGTTGTCATTCCAGTTTATGAGCTCCACTTTCCCGAACTGTGTAAGCTTAAGGTTTGCCTGAAAACTTCCTATCAGATAATCAATCCCGAAATTAATTTTACTCTTTGGAGCAGAAGCCAGAAGGAAATACTGCTCACGAAGTCCGAAATAAGTATTTTCTTTCCCTTGTAATTTAGCGTTGGTATAGATTTTGTCAATTGTCATATTATTGAAATTTGCCGCAACTGAGAATCTTAGGTTCTGCTGCCCGGAAAGGCTCAGTGAATAGGCAAGAATAGCATCCACACCTTTGGACGTTGTATTTACTGCATTTGTAAAGAACTGGGCAGCTCCGATATTCAGCTTTGTAAGCTCATCTCCTATTATATCATCATCACTGTAGAATGCTCCGGTCAATACTATACGTCCATTAATCTTAACATAATATCCATCTACTGTTAATGTCAGCGCATTCACTTTGGCTGTGAAACCCAGACCAGCATTTGTTGACTCTTCCTGTTTTAAAGCCGGAATTCCTAATGCACGTGTTATCGGACTGTTGTTTTTCGCAATGATTTTATCGATAGCCTGACCTGCAACAATATCAGTAAAAGTAGTATTGAAATACAACTGTGCCAGAGAAGGCGCTCTGAAACCAGAACTTAACGAACCACGCAATGAAAGATCATCTGAAATTTTATACCGCGCTGCGAATTTCCCGTTCAATGTATTACCAAAATCGCTGTATTGTTCAAAACGACCCGCTGCACTTAAAACTAGCTTTTTGGTAACATCTAATTCAAGATCAACATAAGAACCAAAGTTACTTCGTGATTCTTTCAACTCATTACCCGGCTGAAAACCAGGGAATCCCTGCGAGCCTCCCGGTCTGAAAACAGTATCGATACCAGTCATTACTCCTTCATTGTCCCATACTGTATCCGTCCTGAACACCGGATGTCCGTAAGTCTTATATGATCCCTCTTCGCCTGCAACAATCTGGTAGTACTCGATGCGGTGCTCAGCTCCGAATGCAACATTTAATCCTTCAGCCACAGAAGGAAAAAGCCTGGAAATATCAAGTACGGTTGTATTCTGAGCAAGTGAAAAACCTCCTGCATCAAAACGGGTGGGTGATTTGGTTATAAGTGATGAATTAAGAGTATTGTCGACCAGATAATGAAAATTATTGGCTCCGAATGTATTGTTGATATCCACTTTCCAACCATCAACTATCGTTTTCATACCTAATGAAAGTGACTTGTCAATTATAACTGATTGAATCTTCGGGTCAAACCCTAAAGGATATATTTCCAGAACATTCCGCTCTTCGTTTGCATCACGGCTAAAAGCATATGCATCGGTAAACCTGTAGTTATATCCGCCGAACATATATAATTCTGTATTTTCACCGGCACTGACAGAGGAGTTGAAATAAGTCGCAAAATTTTCCGAAGCAGCATCCCCGAATTTGTTACGGTAAACTCCATTCTCAAATTTTGTGGGATCTGCACGCCTGTAGGTGTGATTCAGTTTTGCATAATCAAGGGTAACATTTACAAATCCTTTATCACCGATTTTTGTCCCGTAGTTTCCGCTTAATTGTGAAAGCATTCCATCGTATTTCTTATCCTCTTTAAGGACATTGTATTCACTTGGGGGAGTGGCATTTCTGACACCGGTTGTATAGTTACCCGTAAACTCGTTAGTATTGGATTTCAGTACAATATTTATAACCCCGGCAATAGCGTCCGAGCCGTACTGTGCTGCTGCCCCATCGCGTAGAATCTCTATATGATCAATAGCTGAAATTGGAATTGCATTTAAATCAGTACCTGTATTGCCCCTGCCACGTGAACCAAAAATATTAATCAGTGAAGACTGGTGTCTTCGTTTCCCGTTTATCAGAACCAGGGTCTGATCAGGCCCAAGTCCACGTAATGTAGCAGGATCAATATGATCAGCTCCATCAGCACCGGATTGTTTGTTCGAATTAAAGGATGGCGCAGCATACTGAAGCATCTGGTTGACATCGGGCTGACCAAGTGAGGATAATAACCTTGTGACTTCAATAATATCAACAGGCACAACACTTTCAACAGCTGTCCGGTTTGGACGCCTTGAACCAACGACTTCGACCATCCCTAAAACATTATTGCTAACCATAGACAGGTTAAGCTCCGTCTGACTGCCAACAGTGATTTCCTGGCTCACCAGTCCAACAAAACTGAATACCAGAATCGAGTTTTCATTCTTATACTTAATGGTATAATTACCTTCATTGTCAGTAAACACACCATTATTGGTACCCTTTTCAAAAACACTTACTCCATTAAGAGCCTGTTTTTGATCATCTGTTACTTTGCCTTTAAGCACATTCTGCGCCGAGACAATGTTTACACAAAGAACAAGTGTAAGAAGAAATAAGGCTTTTTTCATAATTTCAAAGTATATGTTGCAATATTCTTAAGGATTACAACAAATATATACATGTTTTTAAATAATTTAAACATTGAAGATTAATTTATCTTAAAAATTTTGTCAATCGCTTATATTTCACCAACAATACCCCCCAGATAAGTCTTTTCCCAACTATTAAATTCATTGAATTTTCAATCTCCCTTTAATCCAATATCACCGTCCTGCTTTGTTTTACGGTTCTATACTATAGTTCCATGAGCATGACATTTACCCGGCACTCCTCAACCTTGTCGGATATGACTTATATGAAACCTGCAAAATATTTATCTTTATAGAGTATATTTATAATAACCCGGAAAATAATAAAAACAAAATCTCATGGGAAGAAAAAATAACCCTGGAATATTAAGCAGAAGAAAACTACTAAAGGGATTAGCCGCATTCCCTATAGTTTATGGTATGTCGTCTGTTATATCAAAAGCCGGTGGACTACCTGAAGTAAACAGATACCTTTCAGATGAGGCTATAGTATCGCTGCAGGAAATAACGAGTTCTGTTCCGAAGGGAAAGCTTGGTAAACATGAGATCACAAGGCTCGTAATGGGATGTAATCCGATGGGTGGCTGGTCTCATTCGCGTGATCTTTCATATGTAGGAACATTAAGCAAACACTGGCACACACCTGTAAAAATGAAAGAAACATGGGCCATGGGTGAAAAAGCTGGTATTAATATTACTAACCTTACAGCCGAAATGTATCCAGTTTTTAATGAATATAAAAAAGAAACAGGAAGCAGAATGTTGAATGTACTGCAGGCTATGTGTAGTAAACAGCTGACCCGGCAAGGCTCTCCGCCTACAAAAAGCGATGACCCGTATATTCAGATAAAACAGATGATTAATGAGGGTGCCGATATTATCTATATCCAGGGAGAGAACACAGATAGTCTGGTGCAAAATAAGGAATTTGATATCATTCAGGGAGCCATGGAATTAATTCGTGCTGCAGGACTTCCGGCAGGGATAGGAGCACATTCCCTGCAAAGTATTCTTGCTACAATAAAAGCAGGAATCACTCCCGACTTTTACTATAAAACTTTTCATCACGATAAGTACTGGTCAGCTACTCCCCGTGAAAACAGGAAAGAGTATAATTCATGGTCGGTGAAACCGGTAACCGATCATAACCAGTGGAACGACAATATGTGGGACCAGTTTAACGATCAGACCATCGAGGCTTTTAATTCAATTAAAGTCCCCCTCTTTGGATTCAAAGTCTTAGCTGCCGGAGCGATAAGACCTTCTGATGGAATTCGCTGGGCATTCGAAAATGGTGCCGATTTTGTCTGCCTTGGCATGTACGACTTCCAGGTCATCCAGGATGTAAACACAACTATTGCGATTTTGGGAAGTCTGGGACCCCGTAAGAGAGAATGGTATGCCTGATCATCTTATTATGAAAAGATTGGCCATAGGATTCCTGGCATTNCAGGTTATTCTGGCATTATCAGGTTGTAATCACATTCCTGAAAAAATAATCGGTATAAAGATATATGAGTACAATAAGAACATTAATGTGCTGGTTGACAAGTGGAAAGACATGGGTATCAATACGGCATTCATCAGTAAAGAGCTGGCAGCCGATAAATNTTTCAGGAAGATCCTGAAAAATGGTGATATAAAAGTATACATCATCTTCCCGGTGTTTTATAACCCTGATCTCCTGAAGAAAGACAGCACACTGTATGCAATAACCGATAAAGGGAAAATAGCTAAAGACGATTGGGTGGAGTTTGTGTGCCCTTCACGGTCTGATTATCGCAAAATGAAAATTGATGAAGCGGCTGAGATGGTTAGCAGGCTGGAGCCGGATGGACTGAGTATTGATTTTATCCGTCAGTTTGTATTCTGGGAAATGATATATCCGGAAAGAAGACCGGAAAACATTGACATGGCATGTTTTTGCGATAGCTGTGTCGGAGGGTTCTGCAAAAAGCAAAGAATTATCCTGCCTGATACCTGTGTATCGGTATCGCAAAAGGCATCTTATATACTAAATAACTTCAAGGATACCTGGAATAGTTACAGTTGTGACCTTATTGCATCAATGGTAAAGGAAATNGCCGGGAAGGTGCGTACTGTTAAACCAGGAATAAAGATCAACTTCCATGCTGTTCCATGGAGAGATATTGATTTTGCAGGAGCAAACATAAGAGTAGCCTCACAGGACCTGAAAAAGATAGCACCTTATGTCGATTACATTTCACCTATGTGTTATTCCCAGATGCTTAAGCGCGATGCTTCATGGATAGCATCAGTGGTAACAGAGATGGATAAGAAAGCCCCCGGTAAGATATTGCCAAGTATTCAGGTATATCCTTATTACATTGACGATCCGTTCAGTGCTGAGGATTTCAGGGAATGCACCGAAGCAGCTCTGCAGAAACCCTCAAATGGCGTTGTGTTTTTTTCATGGCCTCTGTTTGAGAAAGATACAGTCAGGATGGCTATCAGGAGGTATAATTAATATTTCTTTTACCACAAAAAGCAGATTTCCCCGGAACAGGTGCTATCAATATGGGAATTTCATTTTAATGTCTGATCAATGCTGCATACAGTCAGTCAGTTCTCTTTTTAAAAGAAATGTATTAGCTATTAACCGGATGCAGCACAAACCAAAATAAATAGTCTTTATAATAAATAAGTAATGCTAATGCAAAACGCAGATAATCTGGAGAAGTTCATACGTGAAAACAGAGATAAGTTTGGCGTTTATCGTCCGCCTGACGGTCATATGGAGAATTTCTTATTTAAATTAAATTACAGAATCAGGCACATGATCAATATCGTCCCCTATCTTCTCAGGGTTGCCATCGGTACAATTATAATATTTGTTGCATCAATATTAGTCTGGAATAATTATATAAGAAAAGACAGAAACGAAATAACTCTTGGAATTAAAATATCTATGGTCATAAAACAAATAAAAGCTCGTTAGAATGTTTATAATCAAATATATGTTCGTCTCACACTTACTCAAATTACCGGGTAAGTGTTTTTTTCAAATGGAAGTAAAACCTAATTTGTAAAAAACAACAACATCAGAATGGTTATTGAGGTTATGAAAACCGCCATCGGCAACAACAAAATGAATTCACGCTTTGGTTTCATCTGAATATGCTGCCAGCTTCGACGCAGATTCCTCAGACTTAAGTACAAACCAGCTAAAACAATAACAGCCTGAAAGATTGGTATATATCTTGGCAACAACTGGTGCCATGGAGTATTGGCTGTTCCTAAAAAGTCCCATCCCCATCCAAAGGGATCAGAAAGTGATTGAAGAATGAAGCTCACATTCACAAAAAGCATTGGGATGACAAAAGCAATCCACAACATAAGTCCTATTGGAAGCATCGCGCCGGATGATAAAAGGAATGCTGATTTCAGACTTGTTTCTGACTTTGAAAGTTTTGAGCCGGAGTAAGAAAATAAGAAAATAATTCCGGGCATTATACCGAGAGCCAGTGACCAGACAATAATTGCATAAATGCCAAATAGTCCCCAGTTTCCTTTGTCAAGAATATTTACATAATCACGTACAGCGGGCCAGTGTCCTTCGTACAAAATGCTGTACACTATAGCCAGAGTGAAAATTGATATACTCAACCATGCCTGACCCATATTACGTGTTCCGGTCTCTGAAGCAAAAGGACGTTTAAATAGTGAAACATTGTTATAAGAACAGCTCCTGGTGCATTCCATACATAAACCACAATCGGAATTCTCTTTCAGCTCACCAATATTGATTCCATAAGGACATGCCCAGCCCTCCTGGCTACCTTTCTGACAGTAATGAGGCTTACAACGGTCACATACCGCCTGTGATTTATTTCGTATCGAGAGCATGCTCATTCTTGAATACGGTCCGACAAAAACACTTACAGGACAGACATACCTGCAGAATGCACGCAATTCCCAGATAATAGCCATCAGAGTTGGGACAATCAGTAACATAAGAACAGTAAGTCCGGAAACAATTGGAGTGGCAACCAGAGTAGTGGAAAAAGTAGCGAGAAGCATAAAGAAGAAAAGTCTTGGCCAGTCGTTGCTCAGAATCTTCGGCCATTTCAAAGACAGCCCGAAGAATTTATTGTTGTATTCTTTTGTTTTACCTGCAACCGGAGAAAAAAACGATCTCCGCTGAATCCAGTCTCCGAATAAAGGTAATGGACAAATCGTGCACCAGATTCTTCCAAAAAATGGTGTCATAACTGCCACCAGGAAAAATAACCATATTGCCCACATAAGAAGAACACCAAGGTTTCTGCCGGATACTTTCGTTCCCAGAACGGAAGTCAGGATCACGACATAGATCATAATCATTGTGAAAATCATCAAAAACAGCTGAAGCCATCGTGAAACAACAAGCTTCTTTAATAATCCTGAACCTGCCAACAGATCTTTTCCCCTGTCATGGCTATTTACCAAAAGTGGATCCGCTGAAACCTTTCTGAACAATCCTCTTATCCATAGAAACAGAATCCCGGCAATGCATCCGAGACTAAAGACCAGTAATGTATTCGGGAATATAACCAGTTTACCCTGCTCAAAAGCATGCATGGGGCCACACCAGACATGGCAGCGGTAATTACTTCTTGCAACAATATAATTCAGAATTCCCGGATGGCGTGCAATCAGGGTAAGCTCATGAGTGAACACCGGTTTAGCAGTAGGATCACTTGTTTTAAAAACGCTGATCTCATCTGATGATGGACTAACCTTTGCATCTACATCAAATTCCTCAAGATAAAAAGAGTGCCCGGTATCGTTGCTTGAAAAAGTAAGGAGAAGAGTATCGCCTCGGTTACAGCGGATCACTGAAGGATCTTTCCCGTACCGAAAGCTTGTGATATGGATATTTCTTTTTGTGGGTTCTTTTGTAAAAAGCTGGCAAATTAAGGATGGTACGAATCCGAAACCGAATATAATAATCAGCAGAATACCAGGTTTTTTAAGTTTTCTCATGAGAGTATACTGTGCTCATTTACATGATACTGGAAAATATTTCCAGAATATATTTCAATGTTCAAAAGATAATTAATATTTCCACAGAAATAAGCCACAGTCTTATTTTTATTAGATTTGTAATATCCTGTTTTTCCTTCTAATCCTGTTACTCATTCAAACAATCATGGTAAAAGATATTCACAGCACAAAAAACCATAAAAAAGGACTTAAAAATTTGATCCCTGCTTTTTTAATTCTGTTTGTTTTTGCAGGGATTCCTATGTTATTCCTGAACTACCAGGCAAAACGAAGCGGGATGACATGGGGTGGTGTAATTCACCGTATAATGAACAGGGCCGGAGAAAAGGACAAGGTTTCCGGAATTCTTACTGACAACACCAGTAATGAGAAAATCAATTTTCTCGATCCGATTCCGATTGGAAATAGTTTTACTGAACCTCCCCTTATTTCAAATATAGCTGTTACCGACCTTGACAATGACGGCCTCAAGGATGTGATCGCATGTGATTGCAGGAATAACACAGTTTCATGGATAAGGCAGTATCCGGCCGGTACCTATTCTGAAACTGTACTTGCTGACAATCTGATTGCTCCGGCCCATGTTCAGATTGCTGATTTTGACAAGGATGGAGACAATGATATAATGGTTGCGGTCCTCGGTTTGCTGTTCCCAAGCAATGACAAGATTGGCTCTGTTATTATTCTTGAAAATGATGGAAGAGGCATTTTCAGGAAACATATTATAGCTGAAAAGATTGCACGGGTATCTGATGTAAGGGCAGGTGACCTGGACGGGGATGGAGATATGGACCTTGCTGTGGCACAATTTGGCTATGACGATGGTGAAACAAGGTGGATTGAAAACCTTGGCAGCTGGAAGTTTCAAAGCCACATCCTGCAACACCTTTCGGGTCCAATAAATGTTGAAATGGTTGATATTGACAAAGATGGCGACCTTGATATTATCTCACTTGTGAGTCAGGAATGGGAAGAGATCTATTTATATTTAAATGACGGGAAAGGGAATTTTCAATCTAAATTAATATTTGGATCAAGTAATGAAGACTTCGGTTCAAGTGGAATTTATTTGTCCGATGCTGATCAGGATGGTGACCAGGACATACTCTATACCAATGGAGACGCTTTTGATTATATTCCGCCACAGGGCAGACCCTGGCATGGAGTACAGTGGCTTGAAAATAAAGGTGAACTGAATTTCGAATTTCACCGGATCTGCAACTTTGTCGGTGCATATAATGCCAGAGCTGTGGATATTGATGGAGACGGGGATCTTGACCTCTTCTCTGTCAGTGCATTTAACTTATGGGAGAAACCTGATGCCCAGAGTTTTATATGGATGGAGAATCAAGGGAAAATGCAATTTATAAAGCATGATATTACAAGGAATCCTACTCATCTTATAACCATGGAACTGGGAGATTTCAATAAGGACGGATTAGTTGATATGGTTACCGGTGGTATGCATGCATATCCACCATATGACAGAATGAGCAGGGTCACTCTGTGGATTAATAACGGGAAGTTATCAGTTAAAAAGTGAATATTATTCCTGATCTGTAAATTTATTGAAGTTCCTCGCAGCCAGCTGCGAGGAATCTTCGATCCCCAACTGGAATTTTATTTTTTATGCTCGCTAACCCCGCGGCAAGCCACGGGGAATGCGCTCGCGGGGATTCAAGACTGCACGAGGCCGGATCTTATTTCAGTAGTACCCAGAAGATTTTGAGAATTGTTGGCGTATAAGCATCAATTAACAAAAATGCAAGTCATTAATACAGGAATGAAAACAAAAATTAATTGAATAAAAGCTTAAATGCCATGGAAAATTCGAAAATGAAAAAACATGTTACTTTGGTCGGATCCATTCAGATAGGATTCTCTGTTCTTGGTCTGATGGCAGCTGTTGCAGTTTTTGTTGCTCTTTCATTTGCAAATGAGTTTACAGGAGGTGATGAGACCGGGCACATGGTTGTCGGGTTTTTAGCAATCAGCCTCCCGATCCTTATCGGATTTATATCTACAGTAGGACTGGTTGGTGCAATAGGACTTCTTGTTTATAAACCATGGGCAAGATACCTTGTCATTGTAGTTTCTGCACTGGGTTGTGTGAATATTCCGATCGGAACAATTAAAGGGGTCTATGCAATATGGGTATTGATTCAGGACGAAACTATAGAATTATTCAGAAAACAATAATCGGTCGTTTTATCATATTAATCGTCTGTTTTTTAACTACTTAAATCCAGGGTTCCGGTTTGATNTCAAAAAAACGATACCCGGAACCTTATTTTTCCCCGGGGTTCTTCTTTTCAACAACAATAGTACAATTTGTCGCTAAAGCAGCTAAGGTTCCGACAGCAGCAAATATCGGGGCCATTAATACTCCGACAGCTCCAATTGTCATTGGGAATTCCATTATGGTTTCATCTTTATCGTTTTTAATAATGATTCTCCTGGCATTCCCTTCTTTTATAATCTCTTTTACCTTGGCTACAAGCTCATCGGCGGAGACTTTAAAAAATTCCTGATTTGATTGATTTTTGTCTGTCATTATTTCCTGATTTTCTGATTATTATTCCTGGACAATCTCTTTTGAACCTGAGATCCTGTTTCCTGACGATGTTATTTTAGAAGATTTCTTTCCAATAACAATAGCTGTCGACTGGTTCCCTTTCCCTGTTGAACGGATAGTATTACCGGTTATTGAAATATCATGTGTTTCTCCTCCAATGTAGAAACCATATGATTCATTTTTTACACCGTTATTTTCAATAATATTATCAGTAAACGTATTCCGGTGACCACTGTTCTGTTCATTTTCATTACGGAAGAGGACTCCGTGATTGCTGTTTTCATAAACATGATTATTCTCAAATATATTATCGGTATCCTTATGACCTATTGAAATTCCATTATCCCCGTTTGCATATACTGTATTGTTTCTGAAGATCCCGTTCTGGACCCTCCAGCATAAGAAGATCCCATCACCCTTATTGTTATGGCTTATGCAATTTTCTACAACAGAATGATCAGAACCTGTACCAGGGTGGAATCCAAGCCCGTCACCATTTGCCGCCTCACATCCTTTCACAGAAATATTCTCTGTTATCTGCCAGCTGAAGGTATCTCCGTTAAACTCATTTATCTTAACGTTTTCCACTAAACAGTTTTTTGATTTGTGTATATAAATTCCACCTCCCCGGCACCCGTTAATATAGTCATTCGACTTTTTGTTCCCCTCAATAACAAGATCTGCAATCTTAACATTTTCAGCATCTACGGCTTCGATAACCGAACAACCGTTCGAAACGGTACCATTCAATGAAGAGATGTAATCATTTACTGTCCTGTTGTCAAAGAAAATTATACTACCCTGAATATCCGTTATTACAGCAGTCGTAACATCCCAACCCTGGTTATGCTCATCATCATATAACTGAATACCCATCCCTATCTTAAAACCACTTGCATCCTTAACCACTGCCTTTAACATTCCCCAGTCGGCATCAATCACAAAGCTGGTTTTGAAACCATCACATTTCTTCAGTATTGTTGCTGTTCCTGAACCGATCAATGAAGTATTGTCTGATAACCGGACAGGACCAACAATATCAAACACGCCCGGATTAAGTTTTACTATTCCTCCTCCTCTTATTCTTATCGCATCAAGTGCAATCTGGATAGCACCTGATGTAAAACCCGGGATATCAGCGTTGTTGCCTCCAACAGTAATAATCTGTTCTGCATTTCTTACATTGACCAGTCCGATTGACTGACCACAAATGGGTTGACTCAAGCCTATCCAGATAAGAGATAAATTGAATACCCTGAATAAAATAAGTTTCATTTTTGATACCTCCATTTTTTTCTTAAATATACAAAATGTGTTATATTTCACCTGATCAGGTAATTAAAATGATTTTTTAATATAATTATTAAAGATAACGCTCAGATACGAAAACCAGTTAATCCTAAAGCATTATTGTACCTGTTGATCAGTTCCCAGATTACTTACCAGACTGATGTCCGGTGTTGTCTTATATAGCCTGCTGAAAAAGCAAGGATCCCTGCTACAAAATCACAACCGATACAAATAAACAACGACACTGCTACTTTATGCATACCGGGATCGGGATGACCCAGGAAGGAGAACGCAGCATCGGTATATACAAGGGCAAATACAATCAGCATTACTCCCGTAATAACAAGAATTCCCTTCTTAAGTACACCTCCCTGCCTGCTTATTACCAGGGTCCGGATTTGTGTATATGCGATAACCAGATGCAATAAAAGCACTATCCAGAGTGCCGGACCAGCGTTCTCTGGTGTTGCCCGGGTTGAGGAATCAATCCTTACATCAGGAATTACAATAAATATCTGTATGAAGGCCAGGACGAAAATGAGTCCTGTTCCTGCATAAAGAAAACGATGCCAAAAGTGCTCTTTGTTCATAAGTAAATTCTCCTTCTCCGTATATTAAGAAATTAACAGAATAAATATACAAAAAAGTTCCGGTTAATTAAATANCTGACTGTTAATTATTTAACAGCTGTCTTTTCTAATAGTTAAAGAACAAGGCTATCAGNACTTTAATAAAAAAGATTTTATACAAACNTTTTTCCTATAGCCGTCAACCTAGGGAGATGAATATAGTTAAAATAGGAGAAAGTTAAGTACCAAATAGAATGTAAAGTATTGAAATTAAGCCTGGTATATTTGGAGCTGTTGAAAAAGTTCTTTTTAAACGCAGANTTCGCAAAGACCACCTTCGCTAAAGCTTCGGTGGTTGAAAAAGGCGCAGAGTACACAAAGTTAAAGCAATGTATTTCATTCCGATAGCTATCGGAACTTTGCGATCTTAGTGTAAATCTTTGTGCCCACACCCTGAGCTTGCCGAAGGGTGTGGGCAATGGGTTTCGACTTTTTCAACAGCCCCAACTTTTTTTATGCAGGGTCTCATTCATCCCTGTAGCTTAAGTTGACGGCTATGCCCTTTTACCCTGAATATTCTTTCATAGAAAATCAGGCCATTTTCTCAAGAATAACCGGTATCGACTCACTAATTCTGTTTTTGGCATCTACAACTTTAATGATATAGGAATGCTCATTCCTGTCTTCCAACTGATCCGAATATGTAAACGGTTTTAATGTAAGCTGGGGAGTAAATGGGAACTCTTTGATTCTGGTTCCATCCCTCCAAATCTCATATGATTTAATCGGGGCATCTCCGGCATATGCGGTATTCCAGTTTATAATTGTTGTACGTACATTATTATTTTTGTTTTGCACCGCTGTTACTTCTTTTGGAGCGGTCAGGAAGACTGCTGCGTTCTGGAAATAATTAGTCATTCCCTCCTTTACTTTTTTAGCCTTTGTTTCAATTTCAGTTCTTTCAGATTCTGTTAATCCGCCCGGTAGAACCTGTGCTGCAGCCAGATTGTTAAAAAGCTGACAATCTACGTTTTTGCCGCTTATTTGTCCTATCCCGATAATAGCCAGATGTATTCCGGGAGTAGTCAGCGAATACCTGATAAGCGATTGGCTTGGCAGTTCCTTGCTTCCAACCGTTCGAACCACATGTTTTGGTGTTTCTGACCATTCAGCAGGTTTTGAATACATTGCTCCGTCGGCGAATACCTTCATTGCAATAACACCCATGTTTTTTGCAGTTGCAAGAGGAATGACATTATATTGCATATTGAACATAAGTTTGTCATTTGCATTTATAGCCACCAGCATAGCATCGAGAAGGTCAGAAGAGTCACGTTGTATCATATACATATTTACTGAAGGATCAAAGTGGCCTGAAAAACCTATATGCCGGATTAATTTTTCATTACGGGGATTCAACCCTGTCTGATTTGTTCCATCGCGGTAATCGCGCAACGCTGCGAGTGCTCCTATCCTTTCTGCCTTGGGATCAGTAATATCCAGTCCTTCGTATAAAGCATCAACTTCTTCCCTTGTATTGAGATTATGAATAAGCATCATATCAAGGTAGGCGCCATCAGGGTAACTTCCTTTCCCATCCCCGAAAATCAGTGATAGTGAACGNTGAAGATCATCCACCGTATGTGTTCCCTGTTCACCATTGGTCCAGTTATTAACACCTTTTACCTCACCATCGCCCTTTGCATAACGGAGATGGGTCTTTGAAGTAAGAAATATTGAACTTCTCAGTTTCTCATCATAACCGGGGGAGCCAGGTATCAGGTTCTTAATCCTGAAAGCCTTACCAAAATTTGACTGGCTGGGACCATACAAATTGGAAGTGTCAAAATAATTGATCCCCAGGTCAAAAGCCTTGAGAATTATTTTTACAGGATCCACATCTTCGGGAGTCCATTGAAGGGATGCCTGCCCTCCAAGTCCCATGGTTGTTACTTCAAATCCAAGTTTTCCGAATTTCCTTTTCATAGGGGCCGGAGCTTTGGTACATTGAGTAAGAATGCCCGGGAATATTGCTGTTGCTGCTGCTGCAATTACAGTTGTCCTGGCAAATTTCCTGCGGTTCATACGACTTTGAGTTGCCATATTTTTAGAAGTTTAAGATTACTAAGTCTGTCTTATGTTATTATATAAATTCTCGAATACTGTTACCGGGATCTTGTTTTTGATATTCGGCACCGTAATAAACCCAAATTTACAACTTTAGAAAGATAATCTGAATTTCTGAATGATTATAAATCAAAGAATTAATAAACAGGTATAATGATCTCAATCCGGATTTTAGAAGAATTAATCCGAGTTCCGAAATTTAAATTAACCCAATAATAAAGAAACATAAATCTGATATCTATTGCCTGAGTTTTATAACAGAAATCAGGTTTTCTCCAACCAGCTTGAAGTTACCGGGTTCTTCGGGTGGAGTCACATAAATTGTGGTACCCGGTTCGAGACCCTGTTCAACTAAAACATTTTTTTCATTTGATTCACCCAATACCACTATCTGTTTAGTTTTGTTTTTTGCATATACAAACGGGATACTGTCAGTTCCAGCCTGAACACATTCAGACGGGATATAAACAGCATCGTTATAAGTTTTGATAATTATCTTGTTCCCGGTTGTCATTGAAGGTCTTAACACCGGATCATATCCATCAACTTTTACCTGTACTTCAAACATCTTTGCATCGGAATTTGGAAGCACTTCCCCGATATTTGCTATAGTCATCACAGTTCCCTTGTATGCTTTTTCAGGAAAGGCATCAACATTTATGTTTACGTTCTGACCGGGTTTGACTTTACTTACTTCAATTTCGTTAACATATACTTTCGATAGCATTGTTGAGAGATCAGGAAGAGTAGCTATTACACGATCAAACGGATTTACCGTTGATCCTGCTTTTCTTTTTGCACCATTCCTGTCTTTCTTGTATATAACCATGCCGGAGGATGGCGCTGTAATTGTAAATTTTGCTAAAAATTCCTGAAGATCATTAACCAGTCTTTCGCCTCTTGAAAGATGTAGTCTTTCGTGGTTAATTTCTGCAAGGGTCTGTGCTACTTTCAGGGTATAGCCCTTCTTTTTCTGTTCAAGTGAACGTTTTGCTTTATCCAGAGCTATTTCGGCCTGACGTATTGTAGCAGGTGGTTCATATTTTGACTGTTCAAGAGTAATCTGAGCTTCCTCAACTATATATTTCTGATTTTTAATGTCATCCCTGAGGTTGTTAAGTGCTACCGCTGTATCAAGAATTTTCATTTCCACATTGGTCTGATATGTTTTAAGACTTTCAAGTGCATCTTTAAGGGTATTTGAATAAGATGTTCTGTCAAGCTGCGCAATATAGTCACCCTCCTTAACAATAGTTCCTTCGGGAACAATGTCCTGTATCTTAAGATCCATAGCATGCATATCCATACCTCTTCCCCTGTCATTCCCCTGAACAATCTCAGGACCTTTAATATCGATCGATTTTTCTGCAATCAACTCACCAGAGTTTGTTACAGTAATTTCAAAAAGACCTTTTTTTACATCTGTAAAAGAATTATAAATTTTATTTTTTGAGGTTACCCTGTTGAAGATAATAAGTGCGGCTGTTGCAGCAACAATTCCAAAAATAATAAGCGCTCTTTTCATCTTATAATCACTAATTTAATGTCAAATTTCTTAAAAATATTCAGCCAAAAGTATTAAAAAAAACAGATACCTGTCCGTTAAATAACCTTAAATGAACAGATACCATATTTCTCAGACAAGTATAATACACTATTTATTCCCTGCATGTATATTTAACAGCGGGATAGTTTTCTGAAAGTGAACAGGAAGGTGTGCGGTTAAAATAGCTTCATAGAAATTGAAGATTACTTTCCTGCGTCCTTTAATGCATCCTTTGCCGAGGCTTTAAATATATTATATGACCATGTTGCACCAGACATGGCGTCAACTTTATCAACATCCTGAGCTTGTTTGAGTATTAATGGGTAAGTCTGCACCCCCTTCCAGTCATTTCTGCATTGCTCAACATACTCCGGGATATCCTTAAAGTGTATTTCATATTTCTCATTAAATGTTTCATGAAGAGCGGAATCCCTTATCAGGAAATCGATGCCTGCAAACAATCCGTTTTCAACTTTTATTCTGACAATACCCCAAAAAGGTTCAGACGTATATTCAGACTGCGATTTACCTTCATAGATACCATCTTTAAAACGCCTGGTAGTATCCTGTGATCGTTTAGCACCAGTTACAAGATCCTGGCCAATACAAAATGAAGGGGAAAGAATACATATTGCCAGAATAATCAATTTGTTTGAAACTTTCATATTATTTATTTTTAATAAGACCTTTACTTCACAAATATCCCTGTCTCTGGTATATTATTTCAAAAAAAAACCGGCACTTAAACCGGCTTTAGTTAATAATTTTCAGATTACAGGAGTTAGTACCCCCACTTTTTCATAATTTCAAGATCGGCTTTAACGCAATCCATAGGTGTTTTGTCTCCATATGATTCCTGCTCGATGATATAACAGTTTGTACCTCCTATTTTTGTAGCTAACTCGATCGTTTTCTGTGCATTAACAATACCCTCTCCCAGGATTGTGCTGATATACTTTTCTTCTCCTCCCTCTTTATTTTCGACCTCATCCTTCGCATGAATGATCTCGAATCTTCCGGGATATTTATTCAATACATCGAGTGCAACAGCGCCTCCGTTATAAAGGTTACCGATATCCAATTGCATTGCTACAAGATTCGGATCCATACTCTTCATCATAATATCAAATATTTTTTCACCATTGAGACTTTCGAGGAATTCAAACCAATGGTTATGATAGCCGAATTTCATGCCCGATTTTTCACATAGCGTTCCACACTTGTTAAAGATGTCCATGTAATGTTTGAAATCGTCATATGTTTTCCTCATACTGTCATCCATTGAAGGACTGACCACCCATTTCTGACCGAGAACTGCTGCGTCCTCAACGGTATATTTCCAGCTGTCGCTGAAATCATTTTTGGCCTCATCCCAATGTTCTTTACCCATAACTGTATGACCACTGACCATTTTTAATCCCAGATCATTCAGAACTTTTCTGAACTCCTTAGGTGCATAGCCATAAAACTTCCTGTCTTGGTAATTGGCATGTTCCACATATACATACCCCATCTTAGCGACTTTGGTAAGAGATCCGAGAGGATCTTTATCCATATCATCGCGTACAGAATATAACTGCAGACCAACCATTCGCTTTGGTTTAACTGAGGCAAAAGCTTCTTTCGGAAAAATCGCTGCGCCTATCGCCGCAAGAGTACCGGCTTTTACAAAGGTTCTCCTTGATGTCTTCATTAATCTTTAAGGTTAAGTTTATTCTATTGTAAGCTATATTTGTTTTATCCATGATAAAGTTATCAAAACAGTTACATAAAACAAATTAAAACTGATAATGTGCTNTCAATGTATCAATCGTATGAAATATTTCTTACAACGCTTACATTTTTCGATGAAACCTTTGTGGTGAACAATGAAATTAATTCCTGAATTGTAAGATGTTGGGAGGGATTAAATTTATCCGATACCATATATCTAAGGATACTGCTGTATAGCTGTCTCCCTTCCGGTTTATCCTGAATCGTTCTCAGATTCGACATGCAAATAAGAAGCTTCCCCTTCCCCACTGCAAATTCGAAAACAAGCCCCAGCTTATGGTTNCGTTCAATATTATCAACCACCTGGATAAGCGGACGATAATCTTTGGGAGTATTATCAAGAATGAACGGTCGACTGTTCTTAANAATGAGCCACCATTGCCAGTTGGTATAAAATTCAGTTGGAAAATCGCCCAGCAGGGGTTGAAGCGGATCAGTAAGGATCGACATTGTTCCGGGGGATACGGGTTTCCTTACTGACTCGGAAATCCCTTTGAACATCCTGTAGTTCCAATAGTCGGGAGTAAACAGACCACCGACTGAAAGACTTGCAACATCATTAAAATCAGGGAATAATAAAACTGACGAACCTCTTTCAAGCTGCGTAAGAGTTAATTTATCCAGCTTCTGTGAAACAGTGATTTTTTCAGGCAATTCAGTATCCACATCCGCCGGATAAACCCAGACAGGATAAGCGTTTTGATAGGGCGTCCCTTCAAGAAATATAGATAAATTAAGTTTTTGGGCTTTCAAAATCTTTGAAATATTGACTTTCAGCGATCCAACCTCAGTCAACTCTCCCTGTTTAAGATCAGCTTTCAGCAGACCTTTATCGATAAGTTCACCACTTAAGTTTTTAATCTCCCATCTGACAGATTGTTTTCTTAATTCTGTCTCAGAATAGTTGGCTATCTCGATTTTAGCCTCAAAGATTTCATTGTTTGTCCAGCAATATTTATCCATTAATGCCAGGGGAACTACTTTATTGCAGAAATGACTGAATTCTTTTGGCGTTATCAGTCCCTTGCTATCCATAAAAGCATCGAGAAGTCCTACCAGGGCGGTTCCCTGCCCGGGGAAATCCTGAAGATCCAGGAGATGAAATCCTCCAAATCCCGGAGTCCGGAGAGCCATTTCAATATCAGCTTTATAACATATCGCACTCAAAGCCCCGGAAGCCCTGAAGAAGGACATTGCCTGATCGGTGAGATTATTTTCTTTAAGCCTTTCCCTGAAAACTTCAATATTCCAGGGTTTCATAACACCTGTGTATTTAAATACTTCACTAAAATTAGGATAGATCTGATACTGACCTACTTCCGTGCCAACTGAAGGCACAGTACATTTTGAAATTGCACCGGAATAATTTGTGTTTGTTGAAGGATACCGGCCATTGATATAACCTCCGTCGTTTGCATCGGCAAATGAAAAGGAACCACGGATATGAGTTCTGTAGGTAGTATCCGTATCAGCTCCCACCCTGCATGCCGCGTAGTAGTCCTCCCCTTCAGCCTGNCCTCTGGATCCCAGATAATTATTTGAACCATAAGCCATCAGATGGCGATTGTCGAGCGATTTAAAATGAGTTACAAATTCCTTCATCACATCCTGGTCCCCTGAAAGTTCATTTCCAAGGGCAAACATTACAAAAGAGGCATGATTTCCATATGCTTCAAGTATATGATCTCCTTCCTTAATAAGGAATGCATTAAGATTGGTGTTCCTGTCTTTACTTAATCCTCCCCAGAAAGGCAATTCAGGCTGCAGGTATATTCCTTCAATATCGGCAGCTTCAAAGGCGGCAAGAGGAGGTGTCCAGGAGTGGAACCTGTAAAAATTAATATTATACTCCCTGGCAATCCTGAAGACTTTTCTCCAGCCCTCAACATCCATTGGAGGGTGACCTGTCAAAGGAAATACGCATGCATCGTGTTTCCCCCGAAGAAATGTTATAATCCCATTAATTGTAAACTGGGTACCCAGAGTTGAGAATCTCCTCATTCCAAAATCAGCAGTAGTGTTATCCAGAATTTTTTTATCTCCCTTCAGTGTTACACTTAATTTGTATAAAGCAGGGTTAAACTCGCTCCATAGCTGTGGCCTCGAACCCATTTTATAAATGAGTTCGATAGTATTTTCTCCACTCCTTAGGTTGACCGGGTATGAACGGGGAGAGATTTCATGCTTCTCTCTGGTATTCCACGAAGATGCCTGAAGCACAAGAGTTGCTTTCTCCATACTTGATTCAGGATTTGTCATTCTTACCCTGACCTTTATATTCTTCTTCAGCACATCGGGATAGATCTGTACATCTCTGATATGAGTTGGATTGGAAGCTTCAAGACAGAATTTACCAATGATACCGTTCCAGTTGCTCTGAGTATGTTCAGTCCAGGCGTGAGAGCCGGTCACACCATCAGGGACAGAGCCATTGCCATTATTTACCAGAATTGTCAGAGTATGTTTTCCGGGAGTAAGAACTGCTGATAAATCATAATACTGAGGAGTTAATATATCGTTATTGCTTCCAAAAAGAATATTATCAACCCAAACGTATGTAGGCTTGGTCCGTTCCATCATTAATCTGATTGCCAGGCCCTTCCAGCTTTCCGGTATAACAATATCCTTCCTGTACCAGGCCATTCCGGCATACATCATCTCACGCGACAACCGCATTGTTTCCTTCCAGTTGTGATTAGGTATTCCTTTATTGTTTTCATCGAGGGTACCTGGTAATTTCACTGAGTCGGTCAGAAAACCGGNATACCATTTTTCTGTGATCCCTAAGGCTGCCGAGTCAAGAGCAAACTGCCACGAACCGNTNAGTGGTATTATCTGCCTCTGTGAAATAAATGGTTTTTCCTTGCAGGAGACAAGAAACAAAAGGATCACAAACATTTTAATGTACTTCCGGATCATGGTCTTCAGGGATTAAAATAATTTATGAGCATCGGCAATCAATAATAAGATATAAAATAAATCAATTTCCTGTATTTTTTGAACCCTCCCCCTGTCCCCCTCCCTTAAGTCTAAGGGCGGGGTGTAATCCGTTGTATATGTGTAATTTATTCCCTTCCCTTATTTTTTAAGGGAAAGCTTGCCCCAATTTATCGGGGGGCAGGGGGAAGGGTTTAGAAAAAAACAAGAGCATTTATAATGATAGTTTAGCCTATTATTAGAAAAAATATTTGAATTCATATTGAAAGCCGACAGTCATAAAATAATTTATGACAGGTCAAAAATGGAAATTTAACAATATCACATTTAAATAATATGAAATTTATAAGAATCCTGAAATCATTATTCATACATATTGTTAATATCGGCTCTCGATAATTCAACCATCAAATTACTGATCTTTTTTACGACCTCATTAAAACATCTTTCACCTTTTTCCGGAGTTGCTTTTGAGGGATCGCCAATTCCCGTATCGATGGTTACCTGCGACCATTTTCGTTCAGCCCATGCCCATTTTTCATTTAATGCTTTGATCCGGAATTTTTTTCCTTCCCCCTTGCCTGCCTCGTTGAGAGGAAGAACAAGATCCGGAGAAAGATATTGAATCATACTTGTTTCCATCTCGTCGGCATGGCCACCACCCTTTTCAAAAAACTCCTCATTCACGAACGACTGATACCAGTTGCAGCTGCAAATAAACATTTCCGGATATTTAAGGCCCAGTTCCCTGATTATCTGCTTAAAATCATTACCCCCATGTCCGTTTAATATCAGAAATTTATGAATTTTATGCCTGCAAAGAACATCAACCACATCGTTCAGAATTGCCAGCTGGGTACCTGGATTCATGTTAATATTCAATCTGATATCCATCTGACCGGTATTAACACCAAAAGGGATTACAGGCAATACAATAATTTTTGCACCTTTATCCCATGCCGATTCAGCTGCTTCTTCTGCAATTTTTTCAACCATAATATTGTCGGTGGCAAATGGCAGATGAAGATTATGTGCTTCAGTTGCACCCCATGGCAAAACAGCTAATTCTATTGTCTGATCTTTTATTGTTTTCCAGTTTGTTTCCGCTAATATGAATGGTTTCATTTTTCTGTCTTATTAATGTAAACCCAATAAAAATCAACAGGGTTAATACCCGGAATAATTTTTTAATGCGGGAATACGAAAATAGTAATTTCTCTCACATCAGTTAAATGAATTTTGACAATGTGAAAGAAAGGAAGCGAAATTGTTAAAATGCCAGGTTATTTTTTAGGTTTGTTCAGGGTTTGTATTTCTTTGTCCTTCGCAACAATCTCCTCCTCGAGCTTGCTGATCTTCTCATTCAGCTTATCAACTTTTGCATTTATTTTGATAATATCGTCTTTCAGCCCTGCGACCTGCTTGTTTAATTCTTCTTTTTCAGCTTCCAGACCTTTAATCACCGGNGTATAAACCGATTTNGCATACAACCATGCAGTAAAGTATCCGATTATTGCTGCAACAAGCAGTAAAGCAACTATAGTGATTACGGCTCCTGTTACAGACTGTGCAAGTAGTATAAATAATAGCTTCATTTTATTGCATTTTTATTGATATTTCTGTTCTTCTGTTTTTTGCTCTTCCCTCCGGAGTGAGATAATCACCGATGGGCTCGTTTTCACCTTTTGAATCTGTTAAAATTCTGCTGGTAATGATTCCCTTTGTCTCAACATATTTACTTACTACAACCGCTCTTTTAAGGCCCAGAGCCTGATTGTAGGCCGGAGTTCCGACCAGATCGGAATGACCGGAAATGGTGACCATCGATCCCGGATATTTATCCAGCCATGCTTTAAACTCAGCAATACTGTTATCAGTTTGCGGATCCGGTTTGAATTTTGAACCATTAAACTCAAAGAAGATCAGTAGGTCCTTAGGCATCGATGCTTTAAGTTTCATTAAAGAATCTGCCTCATTGTTCTGGGGTTGAGGGATTGTCTGTACCACGACCGGTTTATGCAACACAGGCAATAGTTTATCGTTATAAAGCCATGCCGAAACAAAACACCACATCACGAATACGACAAATCCGGTAATCAGGATTCTCATTTTCTAACTTGTTAAATTTATTATCAGGTTATTATACCGGTAAGTTAGGAAATTTTAATCTGATTGAGGACATTAAAATATAAAAAACAATATCAGATAGACGCTTTTTAAAATAATTCTTCTTGTAGATCTTAAAAGGGAAAAGAATGAACCGCAAAGAATGCAAAGGGTTTTATATGATTAACTCTTTGAGGACTTTACTTATTTATAACCCTTCCCCAACCCTTCCCTTAAGTCTAAGGGAAGGGGGAAATTACCTCACATACAATGAATTGTATCCCCCTCCATTAGAATAAAGGGAGAGCCTGTCCCGATTTATCGGGGGGGAAAAGGGGGTGGGTTTGAAATTAAACCGAATTAATTTATGACATCCTGCCTGATCACCCTTACATAGTTTTCCATGCCATCAAGCTCAACCAGTACCCAGGTGAGGTAAATACCCTGAAACACTCTGAATTGCCATACCCTTTCATCGTTGGGATCATTTGTCTGACCGAACAGATCCTGAGCCTGCTTAGCTATATTCTGCCCGTCAGGTAACTTTGCAAGTTCTGCTATGAAGTTGTTGAGTGCAGAACCCAGTTTTTCAGCCGGGGAAGG
>JGI20214J51088_10000279_pt1 | contig 37196 bp, 31 predicted proteins | sample WetSurMetagenome_FD_51088 | JGI IMG/M metagenome (IMG submission 51088) | reverse complement strand
GCGCTTAAGATTATCCAGGTTACAAATGCAGCAAATAAGCCAAAGGCAAAACCTGTCGCTAACCGCTGTGGAAAAGTATCTCCGAAATGTTTTATAAAACTTAATGCCCCTGCAGTTATGACCATAACTGCAACTGCGGTAAGGAGTGGTATAAGTTTAAATCCAACTTTTTCAGCAACATCTGTAGCTTTCTTTTCTTTATTGGGAAGATGTTTGTTAAATATTAAATACACAAGAAGTGAAATAACCATTGTTGCAGCAGCAATTCCGAAAGCATAGTTATAGCCCTTTGAGAAGACTTCCAGATAATTGTTTGAAAAAGCTGTCAGATCTGTTACGGGACCATTGAGACTAACACTATTGGCAAGCTGTTGAAATGTGGCAGTATCCGTGAGAGTATGGTTCAAGAATTGGTGACAAAGCGAGGGAACACTGCCATCATGGGCAAAACCATTTGTTTTAAGCCACCAGTTGCGCATCCCTGTTGCAGCAAATGGTGCAAACAAAGCACCGATATTTATTCCCATGTAAAAAATCATATATGCTGAATCTCTCAGCTTCGAATACTTAGGGTCATCATACATCTGCCCGACAACTGCCTGAAGGTTTCCTTTGAAGAGCCCGTTGCCAAGTGCTATGGTAAAGAGTCCGATAATAGTAATAGTCAGAGTCATGCCTGGTATGAACATTATAATATATCCGATGAACATTATAATAATACCGGCAAGAATTACCAATTTATATTTTCGTGTGGCATCGGCCAGGATTCCTCCAACAAGTGCCAGGGCATAAATGCTGAAATAGAACCAGCTGTAAATACCTCCTGCCTTTTCGGCCGACAATCCAAACTTGGCCTGCAGAAACAGAACAAGAATTGCCATCATTGTATAAAATCCGAACCTCTCACCCATATTGGAGAAGAAGGCTACGAGTAGTCCCTTGGGATGATTTTTAAGCATAATAGACTGGTTGGTTAGTAATTAGTTAATGATCAGTTAATTATTGTCAAAGCTAACACCGGAATATCCTTTCAGTGAATAAAAAAAATTCAGTGTTCCCCTTAAACAAATATATTATTTTTTTCGAAAGGAAAAACCGGATTGAAGGCTCTTTAATTTTCATATTTACCTGCTTCCTTTCATTTAACAGTTGAAGAATGTAAATTTGTAATTAAAATAATTCTTAAGATGAAGATATTCAGTTCTCAACAGATTAAGGAGATTGATGAGTATACTGTTATTCATGAACCTGTTAGTTCAATTGATCTGATGGAAAGAGCTGCCAGACAGCTTTTTAAATGGATAACAGACAAATTTGGCAGATCACAAAGGTTCGTGATTTTTGCAGGACCTGGCAATAACGGAGGCGATGGACTGGCTCTTGCCAGGATGCTGTTTGTTGACAGATATGATGTTAGTATTCATTATATCAGCATTTCTGACAAGACTTCAGGTGATTGGAAATTAAACAGGCAGCGGCTCGATGATGAAACTAAACTACGGTTAAATATTCTGACTAAAACCGATCAGTTTCCTGTTATCACATCCGGAGATATTATTATCGATGCAATTTTTGGATCCGGACTGACACATCAGGTTGATGGTCTGGCAAAAGAAGTTATTATACAGATAAACAGTACAGATGCAGTGAGGATTTCAATTGATATACCTTCAGGGCTGTTTGGAGAAGATAATAGTAACAATTCTTGTGAGAATGTAGTTAAAGCAGATTATACACTGAGCTTCCAGTTTCCTAAACTATCATTCATGTTTGCAGAGAATTCACAATGTACGGGTGAGTGGATAATACTACCCATAGGATTGAATAACAATGTGATACAGAATACTGTCACTCAGTTTTTCTATACTGTTCAAAGTGATATTGCACCCATTATTAAAACCAGGAACAGGTTTGATCATAAAGGAAATTATGGTCATGGATTGCTTGTTTCCGGATCCACTGGGAAAATGGGTGCTGCTGTCCTTGGAGCCAGAGCTGCCCTCAGAACCGGTATCGGACTTTTAACCTGTCACATACCATCAGGTGGTAACATAATTCTTCAGAGCTCTGTTCCGGAAGCAATGGCCAGCCTTGATAAGTCACCGAAATATGTATCTGGGATTGGAAATGTTGACGCATATAATGCTGTCGGTATCGGACCCGGATTAGGTACTCATCCTGAAACGCAGAAAGCAATATTTAAGTTTTTGTCAGAATGCAGGAAACCACTTGTAATCGACGCTGATGCACTTAATATTCTGGCGTTAAATAAGGAATGGTTATTAAAACTGGTTCCTGGGACTATCCTTACTCCTCATCCAAAAGAATTTGAGAGACTTGCGGGGAAGGCAGATAGCAGCTATGACAGGTTGAAGAAACAGATTGTATTTTCAGCGACCTATAATTGTATTGTTGTTCTGAAAGGAGCTAACAGCTCAGTCTCAATACCCGACGGACGAGTATTTTTTAACAGCACAGGGAATCCTGGTATGGCAACAGGTGGCAGCGGCGACGTACTTACAGGAATAATATTATCTTTGCTTGCTCAGGGCTATACTCCTGAGAATGCTGCGATTCTGGGTGTATACCTTCATGGACTGGCCGGAGATCTGGCGGCTGGTATGTCATGCTACGAATCTATTTTAGCTACAGATATAATTAATAACATAGGTAACGCGTTTAACAGTACCAGAAAACCCGACACAGAATCTTAATCCTTATAAATATAAATATATGAAAAATGTTATAAGATTATCACTTATTATTTCAGTCTTATTTATAACAAGTTCATGCTTTCCGGGAAAGAAGCTTCCTGAATCAGAGGTAGTTATACTTCCGCTTTCTGATACTGTTACTCTCAGGGAAGGAAGTATTGTGTATGCTCTTCCACGAACAGTATTTACAGTTGTGGTTGAAATGGAAAGAACAATTGAAAAACCAGGTCCGTATTCACGGTTCGCCGGAGATCTGTTAGGAATGAATAATGTCATCCTTAGTGAAAACGAATCATGGGAAATCATTAGTATCAAAGTTATCAGCTCTCAGGAAGTTGACCCGTCAGAGTTTTATGTAATATCCAGTAATACATTGTTTCAGTCAAATGTTCTGGCTTTGAAAAAAGAAGGACTTATTCTTGATCTTGACCCATCATCATTTAAAACTGATCTGGCTCAAACCGCATCCAGAGGATCCGGTTCTGAAAGTTTAATATCATTTGATCTCGGATCTGATGAGTATTTCCAGGTCCAGCGCGATACTGCCTATAAGAGGGTAAGTGTCGATTCTTCATTTATCCGTATACCCTATATTGTTGAAAAGAAAAAGAAACTAACTGAAGATCAGCTGGCAGAAAAAGCTGCAAAACGACTTATGGATCTGAGAGATGGGAAACTACTTATTCTGTCGGGAGAGGCAACTGTGTTTCCACAAAACGAAGCTGCAATAAATGAAATAAACAAGGTCGAAAAGGAATACACAGAATTGTTCACGGGGAAAACTCTTAAGGAGACCAGGACTTATATGTATCAGGTAATCCCTTCAAAAGAGATGGTTGGAAAACCTGTAACACTCTTCAGACTATCTGAAACAACAGGACCAGTTTCTGCTAATATGACGGTGGGGAAGCCCGTTACTATTGAATTTGTACCTGAGCAGAAAACAAAAGACCTTACCTTTATAGATAAACCTCAGAGCGAATCTGTTTCGCCAGGCTTTGATAAATTGTTCTACAGAATGCCTGATGTTGTGAGTATTAAAATATTATTTGGAACTGAACAACTTCTAAGCTCACGCAGACTGATCTATCAGTTCGGACAGATCATTCCATTACCTGCAAATTATATCATCGGGAAATAAAAACGGGTCTATTAAATGATGTTTCTGTGCTCTGAGTTCTGATCCCTGTGCCCTGAGCCCTGAGCCCTGTGCCCTGAGCCCTGTGCCCTGAGCCCTGTGCCCTGTGCCCTGTGCCCTGTGCCCTGTGCCCTGTGCCCTCCTCCTTCGCTAAGGCTTCGGAGGACGCAGTGTGCCTTGCTTTGCCAACCGTAGCTCTAGTAAAGGTTGGTGCCCTGTGCTTACTTCACCCTACCTGTAAAATTTTTCTGATAAGCTTCCCATGTTTGTGTCTCATACGCTTTATCTGCAAAGTAGCTTAACAGGACTTCCATATCTTTTGGGTCTCTGTAACCCGCAACAGGAGAGACTTCAAGTTTTCCATCCTTCATTGGTGAAAGAATCACTACTGTTGGATATGACAATTGTCCTTTCAGCAAAGCTACTGCAAGCTGGTGAGCTTTTCCTGCTTTACCGTCGTTGATGAATGTCTGGCCCATAAATGTTACACTTTCGCTTCCTTCTGCATCAAATTTAACCGGGTAAAATTTGTTATTGAGGATATCAGATATGACAGAATTTGTAAAAGTGTCCTTGTCCATCTTCTTACACCACCCGCACCAGTCGGTATAGGTATCAATGAATATCGGACGCGGAGCCTGCATAAGTAGTTTTTCAGCTTCCTGTATTGTGAACCATTTAATAGCCGGATTTGAAGCAGGGGCAGAGGTCTGCGAATTGACTGTAAACGAACTAAATATTAAAAATGCGAGTATTAAATTCTTCTTCATAATATTATTGTGTCTTTATATTAAAATTCAATGCAAATTAAAAGAAAATCTTATTAAAATCTGTATAACGAAATGTCTCTTTTTATACTTTACAACAATTGAACCAAAGTTTAGTTTATTATAACAATTGTATTTGGGGATTTTCATTCAATTTATTTTCTACATTTACCAATCCTTAATTATTATTTAATTTTATTATATGGAAACAATAACAAATACTTTGCGTGACTCGAAGGTTGCACGCTGGACAGCTCTGGCGGTGGTGGCCTTTACGATGTTATGCGGTTATTATCTGACCGATGTAATGGCTCCTCTCAAAGGTTTGCTTGAGGGTCAGTTAGGCTGGAACAGTTCAGAATTCGGATTTTTTACCAGTGCATATGGCTGGTTCAATGTATTCCTGTTAATGCTTATTATTGGCGGTATTATCCTTGACAAGATGGGTGTCCGGTTCACTGGACTTATGGCTGCTTCAATAATGGTGGCAGGAACCTTCCTCAAATATTTTGCTGTATCAACCCATACACTCGATGGTCAGATGTGGCATATACTCTGGTTTGATGTGAAAGCCCAGGTTTTTCTTGCTGCCTTAGGCTTCGCAATTTTCGGTGTTGGTGTTGAGGTTGCCGGAATTACAGTTTCAAAAATTATTGTTAAATGGTTCAAAGGGAAAGAGATGGCATTGGCCATGGGTCTCGAGATGGCAACTGCACGTCTGGGTACAGCCCTAGCTCTCTCAACATCGGTTCCCATAGCAAAGGGATTTAATAATGTATCAGCTCCGATACTTGTCTGTCTTATAATGTTATGCATTGGCCTGATATCATTCTTTATCTATACTTTCATGGATAAGAAACTCGATGCATCACAGGCTGTTTACGATAAAGCAACTAATGCTGTTGATACTGAAGAAGCTTTCCGTATAAAAGATATCCTTAAGATAGTGACAAATAAAGGATGGTGGTATTTAGCCATTCTATGCGTTCTGTTTTATTCGGCTGTATTTCCGTTTCTGAAATATGCCACCGACCTGATGGTACAGAAATTTCATATAAATGAGGACTGGGCCGGGATAATTCCTGCAATGCTTCCTTTCGGAACAATATTGCTAACACCTTTATTTGGAAATATGTACGACAGAAAAGGTAAGGGTGCATCAATAATGGTACTGGGTGCAATACTCCTTATAATTGTACATATAGTTTTTACAATTCCATTCCTGAACCACTGGATAATTGCAATTCTGCTGATCCTGGTACTTGGGATTGGATTTTCGCTGGTGCCATCAGCAATGTGGCCTTCTGTTCCGAAAATCATTCCTGAAAAACAGCTGGGTACTGCTTATTCACTTGTCTTCTGGGTCCAGAACTGGGGTCTGATGGGTGTACCTGCTTTAATTGGCTGGGTTCTTAATAAATACTGTTTTATAGGTTATTTTGCTGTTGCCGGAACAGGATTTGTCACTACACAGGGAGTTCAGATAGCACAGGTTGTAACTGATAACCAGAAAACATATACAATAGATAAAGTAGGATTGATCAGCAGAAAAAATATCGATCAGAAAGTAGCTCAGTTCATCAAGGCTGATGATGGAAAAATCAGTGCAGTTATTACCTCAGCAAACGACACTATCAGTTCCGGATTTATTACAAATAAATCGCTCAAAAAAGCGGTTAAAAAAGAGGAAATGAAAGTTGTAAATTACTATTATAATGAAAGTGAAAAAATTGCAAAATTTGTTGATACCAGTGGCAAACCTATTTCCAAATTCAATAATGTGTTTTCATTTTATAATTATACCCGGCCTATGATGATCTTTACCGGCCTCGGATTACTTGCCCTTCTGTTTGCATTCCTTCTTAAAGCGGAAGATAAAAAGAAAGGGTATGGTCTGGAAATGCCAAACATAAAAAACCTTGAATAATCTTTATAAGGGTGTCTCAAAAGGGCACCCTTCTTTTTTATTTTATGTTCGTTTCTTTTGCTTCTCCAAAAGAACCGAGGAAGGCTTTGGCCTGACGAGCTCAACGAAGTTAAACGAACCAACGAAAAGGAGCCCGGAAAAGACAACCACACCCTGTTTGTCCGCCCGCTACACAAGCCATAAAAGCGCCACCAAACATGGTGTAGTTCGCACCTTTTCCGGTTTGCCCTCGCACATTCTAAAGAATTAATTTGTTGGTAACAGTTATGTTCAGATCTGGTTCTTTATTTCAAGAATATATCCTACAGTCGGAATAGTAATGATTGATATCGATGTGTCATCTTTCAGGTAACTTCTTATTTTTGAGATGAATACATCGAGACTTCTGCCGGTATAATAGTCTGATTCACCCCAGATATCAAGCATGATTTCTTCTCTTTTAATAAGATTGTTTTTTGAGTTACTTAACATTGACATTATTCTGCTTTCCTTCAGAGTAAGCCTTCTCGGAGTATTATCAAAGATCAGGATCTGATTCAGGCTGTCAAACTCAAACTTCCCGATTTTAATCAAATTGCCATTTTTTTCTGTACCTGGATTCTGTTTTATCCTGTTCATTATAGCCTTTATACGATATAGCAACTCCTCCTCGTCAAATGGCTTTGTTATGTAATCATCCACACCGATCCGGAATCCCTTTATTTTATCCTCCTTAAGTGACCTTGCAGACAGAATTATTACCGGAATTTCGCTATTCATCTCCTTGATCTTTTCTGCAAGAGTAAATCCATCCATCCTCGGAAGCATCAGATCAAGGATACAAAAATCAAAACTATTCGACTGGAATCCGTTTAAACCTGAGAGACCATCCCTGTACAATTTTACTTCAAATCCATTCGATTCGAGAAAGTCAACAAGCAGAAATCCGAGGTTAACATCGTCCTCAACAAGAATAATATTTGCTTTTAACTCTTTCTTTATCATTTTTTTACGAAGTTGGAAGCTCAATTGAAAAAGTTGTACCCTTGCCTTTTATACTTGTAACTTTTATTTTGCCTCCCATTTTTGTTATAATATTTTTTACATGAAAAAGCCCCAGGCCAAAACCATTTATCTCATGAATATTCCCGGTTGGTATTCTGTAATACTTATCGAATATCAGGGATAGCTGGTCTTTCGCCATTCCTATTCCATTATCTGAGATTTCAATACTAATATCATTATCTGATGCAAGCAGAATGCTGATTTCAGGTGCTGATGTACAATACTTGATGGAGTTGTCAATAATATTTCCGATTGTGATTTGAAACATATCCAGGTTACCGGTTACTGTAAAATTCTCTCCCTGTTTCCTGAACGAAAAGGTTCCGTTTTTTTGCCTGATCTGAACGGAATAAGTCTCAATAATATTCTCAATGATCACCGATACATCAATTGTTTCGTTATAAGCCGGACTTCCGGTCTCTGAGAAAGATGTTTTAAGCAACTCTTCAACCCTCTGTTTCAGCTTATCATGTTCTGTTTTAATAACCTGGGAATAGAAGGTAAGCTTTTCATCTTTTTCAACAGGATCTGCTTTCGAAATCATACTGTTTGCCAGTGAAATATTAGTGAGGGGTGTTTTGAACTCATGAGTCATGTTGTTAACGAAATCAACGATATTCTCAGAAAGTCTCTTTTCTTTCCTGTAGTACCCGAAAACCATTATAAATGATAATGTTACCAGAACAAGAAGTGCAATTGAGAAAACAAAAATATACCCTATCTGAGCAATAATAAAATCACGCTTTTCAGGAAATTTAATGCTGAGTTCATAACCTGATTGCTGTAAGGCTTTTTCAAGGTCATTGCTTACATAAACTCCATTGTGTTGTTGTTTATTTAACCCCGGTTTTATTTGGGATATGTCAAACTCAAAATCAAGATCTATTCCATAATACCTTAGATCCCTCTTTATCATTGATCCCATATTGGTCCATTCTTCCCTGTTTTTCATCATGATATAGCAGGAACTGTTTTTGCCTTCTCTGAGGCAATTGCTTACTTCACCGCATATAGCCCTTTCTCTTGCCAGATTTTCCACTATCCTGTTCATAGCCATATTAACACTGTAGTTGAACTGGCTTTCCTGCATGCGTGCTGCTTTTACAATCCAGCCTATCTGGATTCCGATAAGTGCAATCAGACATGCAAGCGTAAGGACGAGGAGTGACAACCGGAATTTTGATCTCTTCATAATTCCAAAAGTAACCAGATTTTATATTAATCTGATATATTTAACATCGGCATAACACGATTTAACCGGAGTATAACTTCGACCGGAATATTTTATTCTATTTTTGCTTTGAACAAAAAAAATTAAACAATAAAAGAGATGAAGAAAATTATTTTAAGTTTATCTGGTATAGTGCTGATCGCTTTTGTTATTACAATGATTGCAAACTCTCAGAATGCTCCCCAGGAGGTAAAGAAGGCAGCAACTGAAGTATCAAAGGACTGCTCAAAATGTCCATCCGCTGCAACATGCGAAAAGATGAAAGAAGGAAAAGCATGTGATATGGCAAAATGCAAGGAAGCAGGTTGTGATCCGGCAAAATGCAAAGAAGGGAAATGTGATCCGGCAAAATGTAAAGCCAGTTGCAAAGATGGTTCTGCTGATGCTAAAAAATGTGATCCGGCTGCATGTAAAGGCATGAAGAAATAGTTTATTAATGTGATTTCTCAGTATCCTGTTAAACGATACTGAATTCTTATGCGAGTCATAACTATCCGAAGTTAACGGAAGTTATGACTCTTTTTTTGGATGAATTTTCTTATTGTTAATGTTTATACCTTTGCACCTGGTTGGAGTCTGAAATTAATTCATATGATTATGGCAGCGAACGAATTTGAAAGGTCAAAGGTCTTCAGTTTTGACAAATCGATAGAATACTCTGATGGCGGTATTGTAAGCAAAACAGTTTTGAAAAAACAAACAGGCAATATTTCCCTTTTCTCTTTCGGCAAAGGAGAATCCTTAAGTGAACACACTGCGCCTTTTGATGCAATGATCCAGGTAGTTGATGGCAAAGGAGAAGTAATAATAGGAGGGAAGTCATTTATCCTCGAAACAGGCCAGAACATTATTATGCCTGCAAATATTACTCATGCAGTTAAAGCTGTGGAAAAATTCAAGATGGTTCTGACTATGATTAAAAGTGACTAGCCAGTAGCCTGCTCGTTGGTCATTTTCACATGGGCTACTTTTAAGAAAAGTGTCTCAATAATCGACCTGACATTCCGGATTTAAAGTTTTGAAACCATTAATTTTCTGAAGCTGATCATTCTGTGAGCAGCCTCATCCCATAAACTTAGTTTCAATGCCTTAAACGTTGCAAACAATACAACAGGTTTGATATCTTTGAACATTTCATTTTCCTTATGGCATTTTTCCAGATAATAGTTGGGAATCCTCGAACCGAGGTGATGCACATGATGGAAACCAATATTCCCTGTGAACCACTGCAATACAGCCGGTAGTTTCAGGTAGGAGCAATTTTCTATCGCAGCAGTTTTATAATCCCAGGAGGGATCTCTGACCCATGAAGTCTCATCAAACTGGTGTTGAATATAAAATAGCCAGATTCCAANGCTATGTGAAATCAACAGGATCGGCAACTGGATCATAAGATAAGCTTTGAATCCAATCAAAANGCTGATTAACGTAGCCATCATAAGGACAATTACATTAGTCAGATAAACATTAAGTTTCTCCTTCCTTGACATTTTTTTATTTGAAAACCTGTTTTGAATGAAAATTACCAGAACAGGCCCGAAGGTGAACATTATGAATGGATTACGAAAAGCTCTGTAGAAGAACCTGTCTCTTCTCGATGATTTCTGGTATTCCGATACAGTCATTGTCCATACATCACCTATGCCGCGTTTATCGAGATTCCCGGCTGTTGCATGATGAATACGGTGTTGGTTGTGCCATATATAATAAGGTGTAAATGACAGAAATCCCATTATCATGCCTACGGTCTTATTTGCTTTTATGGAAGAAAAAAAAGATCCATGGCCGCAATCATGAAATATTATAAATATCCTGATGAGAAATCCGCAGGCAAAAAGGGATAGAAGAAGAGTAATCAGGTAGGAGTACTGTAAACTGCGGTACATCAGATACCACATCATAATATAAGGTATAACCGAGTTAACTATCTGCCATATGCTTCTCAGCAGATCAGGTTGGTTATATTTCAAGACAACCTTTTCCCATGACCTGTCATTTGATTTGTTTGTATCATCAATAGCATTCATATTGAACATAGTATATCGGGATATCCTTAGTATTGTCCGGATATCCAGTGGGGTGAAAGGTAATATCAAAATGAGTAGAAAAAATCCTAAAGGGATAAAAGATGTGGAATCAGGGATTAATAATGCCAGGATGTGGTGAATCTTAAGAATAAGGGGTGTATGGTATTCGCCCCAATCGTTGTGCCCGATGTTTGTATCCCGATCCGTGTTTGCCGATTATTTCCAACCAGCATCCGGCACCCCTTACTATGCCATCTTGATAAGTATAGCTTTAAGAGTATCTGTCACATCCTCCTCTTCATTAACACATCTTTCAAGTATCTCAAGAATCTTGTTGTTTTTGATCAATTCTTTTGTATCTTCTTCTTTGTCAAATAGTTCAGAAGCACCAACAAAATATAGTTCATCAGCTCTGTGCTCAACTTCATTTACTTTTGTACAAGCTCTGAATATTTTTTCTTTATTTGCAACAGCGTCTTTAAGGCAAACTATAGCTATTTCAATTTCCTTTGCGGCTTCATTTATCAAATCAGCCATCTCCTTGTAGATAGGCATAAGTTTTTTTGGTTTGTAAAGGCAAATTCTCCGGCTTATTCCGTTTATTAAATCGACAACATCATCAAGATGTGAAGTTAGTTCATGTATATCTTCCCTGTCGAAGGGAGTAATAAAGGATTTGTTTAGTTGATCATATATTTTAATGGTAAGCTCATCTCCTATATGTTCAACATCCCTGATCTCTTTATGTATTCTTTCAAACTCACAGTATTCTGATCCAGCCATTAGCTCCTTTAGTAGTTCAGTTGCTTTCACAAGGTTCTTTACATCACTCTCAAACAGGGGAAAGAATGAATGATCTTTTGGTACGAAAAACTTGAGAAACTTGTCAATATCCATAGATTTATTTTTTAGTTATCTGTCATGAAACTATTAAAATGACTTAAAAANCCATCCGAAGAAGAANTACATAATACTACCTATGACTGAACTTACCGGTATTGTAAGTATCCATGCCCAGAATATTTTTTTGGTGACACCCCATTTTACTGCAGATGTTCCTTTCCTTGCACCAACTCCGATTATTGCTCCTGTTATTGTGTGAGTTGTACTTACAGGGATTCCGAAATACGTAGCACCAAATAATGTTAAAGCGCCGGATGACTCTGCACAAAAACCTTCAAAAGGCTTCACTTTAGTGATCTTTTGCCCCATTGTTTTTACAATTCTCCATCCTCCGAAAAGAGTACCAAATGCTATGGCTGTCTGGCAGGATAGTTTTATCCATAAAGGAATAGGATCGCCTTTTGTTGCTAACCCCATTATCAGAAGGGCGGCCCAGATAATTCCCATTGATTTCTGTGCATCATTTCCACCATGGCCAAGGCTTAGGGTGGAGGATGAGAGAATTTGCAGCCTCCTGAAAATCTTATCGACATTGGAAGGGGTAATCTTCCTGAACAGATAGACTACTATTGTAGAAATTATGAAGGACATTAACATTCCAAGAACAGGGGCGATGAAAATGAATAATACTATTTTAATAACTCCTGCAAAAACTATTGTAGTGATTCCTCCGTGTGAAAAAGCAGCACCGATAAGACCACCCACAAGTGTATGAGAAGAACTTGAAGGAAGACCCCACCACCATGTTAACAGGTTCCATATGATAGCCGCAACAAGTGCTGCAGCTATTACCGTCATATTCAATACATCAGGATTAACAACTCCATTACTGATTGTATGTGCAACTTTCATTGGAAATACAGTAAATGCAATGAAGTTGAAGAATGCAGCTAACATAACTGCAACAAACGGGGAAAGCACTTTTGTAGAGACAACTGTAGCAATGGAATTGGCAGAATCGTGAAATCCATTTAAAAAGTCAAATATCAGAACTAAGACTACAACAACATAGAGCACTGCCATTTTCTTATATTATTTTGACTTTTTCTAAAAAGGAGTTATTGTTTTGAAAAATGGATAAATTTAAAAAGCATTCGTTTCTTGATAGTTGCATTTTATAAAAACTCCTGAATCAGGCCATACAAAATAGGAATATTGGAACAAAAATCAAAATGATTCGATCATTTTAGTTTTCATCCTTAATAGGAATCTGGAAATTATTTCTGAAATTTTAGGAGTTGTGCTAAGTATCAACCTGTTACTTTTGCAGGAAAATATTTGAAATGTATCTGAGGCAGAGGATTAAAAAATCTTATATGATTATTCAGATCAACCAGCACCGACAGTGTCCTCATAGCTTTTTTTGACCTCCGGAACTTTAGTGATAGTGGCTGCCACGTAGGAGTTCCCGGTATCAAATCTTACGCCATTTTAATGAGTATCGCTTTAAGAGTATCAGTTACATCCTCTTCCTCATCAACACATCTTTCGAGTATTTCAAGAATTTTATTGTTCTTCAGCAGCTCTTTTGTATCTTCTTCTTTTTCAAATAGTGACGATACTCCATCAAAATATATTTCATCTGCTTTATGTTCAATAGCCCTAACATTTTCACATGCAATGGTTATTTTTTCTTTATTGGAAACAGGATCCTTTAAACAATGAATTGCTATCTCAATTTCCTTCGCCCCCTGGTAGATCATCTCTGCCATCTCCACGTAAATAGGGATCATTTTTTTTGGTTTGTAGAGACAAATCCTTCGGCTTATACCATTAATTGAGTCTACCACATCATCGATATGTGCTGTAAGTTCATGAATATCTTCTCTGTCGAACGGTGTAATAAACGATTTGTTCAGCTGTTCAAATGTTTTGATAGTGATCTCATCACCAATATGTTCAACGTCTTTAATTTCTTTATTTATTCTTTCGTGATCTTCAAATTCTGTACTGGCCATAAGTTCTTTGAGCAATTCAGTTGCTTTCACAAGATTCTGTGCATCCTTTTCAAAAAGGGGAAAAAATGAATGATCTTTCGGAACAAAAAACTTCAGAAAACTATCAATATTCATACTAAAAGGTATTTTCTATAAAGGTAAGAATCTTATTTATACTAATATCCAGTTGAAAAATAAATACATAATAGAACCGACAATTGCAGAAATTGGAATTGTTAATATCCATGCCCAGAATATATTTTTTGTAACACCCCATTTAACTGCAGATACACCTTTCCTGGCTCCTGCTCCAATTATTGCACCGGTAATAGTATGAGTGGTACTAACCGGAATACCGAAATGTGTTGCCCCAAACAATGTAAGAGCACCGGCACTTTCAGCACAAAAGCCTTCAAACGGTTTTAGTTTTGTAATTTTCTGACCCATTGTCTTGACAATTCTCCAACCACCCAGAAGAGTTCCTAATGCAATTGCAGCCTGGCAGGAAAGTACTATCCATAAAGCAATCGGGTCATTTTTTGTTGCCAAACCGGTAGCTATCAGTGCAATCCAGATAATCCCCATCGATTTTTGAGCATCATTGCCTCCATGTCCCAAACTGAAAGCTGCCGCTGATAATAACTGGAGCCTTCTGAAATGCTTATCAACTCCTGATGGAGAATGTTTTCGTGCCAGAAATATTACTAATGCGGATATAAAAAAAGACATTATCATCCCGAGCAAGGGAGCAATAACAATAAAAGCTATAATTTTTAATACTCCGGATATTATCACTGAACTCCAACCAGAACTGGAAACTGCAGCTCCGACAAGTCCTCCAACAAGTGTATGTGAAGAGCTCGAAGGAAGACCCAGCCACCATGTTATCAGGTTCCAGATAATTGCAGCAACAAGAGCTGAAGCAATAACTGTAAGATTAATAACATCGGGATTAATAACACCTTTCCCAATTGTTAATGCAACTTTCGGAGTAAAGATCAGGAAAGCAATAAAATTGAAAAATGCAGCCATACTGACTGCAGCAAATGGTGAAAGTACTTTGGTTGACACTACTGTTGCAATTGAATTTGCAGAATCATGAAACCCGTTTATAAAATCAAAAATCAAAACAAGTCCAACTACAATATATAAAAATGTCATTTCGTTATTATTTTAATATACAGCATAAAATCCGATCTCTTTTCAAATCGATATATATGTTTCATTAACAATACTTATGATACAAATCTTTCAGGTATAAGGCAGGTGTAAAGTAACGACAATGAGCTGAAATAATAATCAGACAGTAGGTTAAGTTTTTGTTACAATTTTACACATATTGAGCCTTTGATGAATTTTAGTCAGTAATTTCACAACCATCTTCATTTTGAAATTGTTTATGTTGTCAAATTGTACTAATTTTATCGCACTAAAATTTTTAAAAATAAATACATTGAATATGAGCGACATACGTAATCTTGAACCGAAGCAATTATGGAATTATTTCCATGCTATAACACAGATTCCCCGTCCTTCAAAGCACGAACAGAAAATTGTTGACTATATGAAGGCTTTCGGGAAAAAGCACAATCTTGAAACCATTGAAGACGAGGTTGGCAATGTAATCATCAGAAAACCAGCCACCAAAGGTATGGAAAACAGGAAAGGGGTGATCTTCCAGACTCACCTCGATATGGTTCCCCAGAAAAACAGCGATAAAAAGCACGATTTTGAAAAAGATCCCATTGAAACTGTAATTGACGGGGAATGGGTAAGAGCCAATGGTACAACTCTCGGTTCCGACAATGGAATCGGAGTATCAGCAACTATGGCGGTTCTTGCATCTGATAATATTGCTCACGGACCGATAGAAGCGTTGTTTACTATTGATGAAGAAACTGGTATGACTGGCGTTTTCGGGCTTAAGACCGGCTTGCTTAAAGGCGATATCCTTATGAATCTCGATTCAGAAGATGAAGGTGAACTCTATGTCGGATGTGCAGGTGGAATTGATGTTGGAGCTGTGAAGAAATATGCAGAGGAACCTTCCCCGAAAGGTATGACAGCCTATAAGGTTGTTGCAAAGGGTCTAAAAGGCGGGCACTCTGGTGTTGATATAGCTATGGGAAGAGCAAACTCAAATAAGCTTATGTTCCGTTTTCTGATGCAGGCTGAATCTGACTTCGGTATCAGGCTGGCTGAAGCATCAGGAGGAGATCTTCGAAATGCTATACCACGCGAATCCTATTCAATAGTTCTGATTCCTGAAATAAAAGCAGCTGAATTTGAGGCTTTTGTTAGAGGTTATGATAAAATGTATAAAGCAGAATTTGCAGAAACAGAACCGGATCTCCTGTTTTCCCTTGAGAAAATTGCAGTTCCTTCAAAAGTGATGAATCAGGGCGATCAGTATAGAATTATCCGTGCTGTTTTTGTTTGTCCGAACGGAGTTGTGAGGATGAGCCAGGCAATGAAAGGGCTTGTGGAAACATCGAATAACCTTGCAATTGTGAAATGTAAAGATGGAATGTTTGAAGCATACAATCTTACACGAAGCTCTGTTGATTCTGCCAAAGAAGCAACAGCATGGAAAATTGCTGCAGTATTCCATCTTATCAATGCCGAAGTAAAACTTGAAGGTGGTTATCCGGGATGGAAACCTGACATACATTCTCCGATATTGAAAACTATGAGCAAAGTTTATAGCGATAAGTTTGGAAAAGTACCAGAGATAAAAGCAATACATGCGGGTCTCGAATGTGGTCTGATTGGTGGTGTCTATCCCGGTCTTGATATGATTTCATTCGGTCCGACAATCAGATATCCGCATTCACCTGATGAAAAGGTGAATATTGCCTCAGTCGGAAAATTCTGGGAGTTTCTGGTTGAAACTCTGAAACATATACCAGTAAAAAGTTAAATTTTGAAAAGAGGTTTCTCCCGGAGGAGAGACCTCTTTTTCCGTATGAATAGAGGTGAGTATAATAGTATGTACAGAGATCTGCTTAAGAATGATATAAAAATTATTATCCACAGACCTGTACTTCTGTCGGCAATTCTGATCCCTTTTTTCCTGGTTCTGATTCTTAAATTTGTTTTCCCTTTCATATCTGATCTGATAAGTTCAGGAAGCAGATTCCGGCCTGAGAATTATTTTACAGTCATATCTGTTGTTTTGATTTTCTCAATTCCGATAGTTGTTGGAATAATTCTGGCTTCCGGCTTTTCTAACAGAAATCTGTTTTCTGCTCCTTCACAAATCAACCTATATGAGATTAAAGCTGTTTTTATAATAAGGATAGCTGAAACTCTCCTGCTGAGCTTTTTACTTGTGTTTATAACAATCGTAATTATTAATCCTGTTACATCAGAAGGATGGCTGAGGGCGGTCTATATTTCAGGACTACTTTCATTGCAGTCGATTAATGTTCTGTTTCTGATTACAAACCGCATATATCACAAGGCAAATAATGCAATTATCTATTTTATTTGCATCTTGATGCTGATTGCGGTTCCGACGGGTCTGTTTCTCAGAAGCCCGGTGAACATTCTGGCTTTTTTCTCGCCCCTTTACTGGGTCAGNTGGGCATGGATCACGGAGATTAAGATGGAGAGTATAATCTCTGGTGTGATCTCTTTAATTATAATTTCAGGACCTNTATTCCTGATCTATCGTATACTTTTCAGGAAAAAGCTTTAATCAGGTTTNTTATTCTATCCGGTATATCTTGACATGTGAGCGAGAAAGAGATCTTTCCTGTTACGCGATATCGGTACCTGTGCGCCATCAGTCATTTCAATATAACCTCCGTCGTGACGGATATACTTCTTGACAAAATCGAGGTTTATAAGATGTGAATTATGCGGACGAAAAAAATTGCGGTCATTAAGCAGATCCTGAAATTCCTTCAGGTGCTTTGAGACAAGAATTTTGCGTTTATCATTTATGAAGAACCAGGAGTAGCTTCTGTCAGCTTCAATACGGATTATGTCTTTTGGATTAAGGTATTCTCTTCCATCAGATGTAGGAATGACCAGTCTTGTCGGATTTGCAGTACGGATATTTTCAAGAAGAGCCTCGAAGTTCTCATTTCCTGCAAAGGCATTAGTTGTCCGTTTGTGAACTACCCTGTTCACTGCTTCGATAAACTCGTTGATATTGATTGGTTTGAGAATATAGTCAACAGCACTGAACTTAATAGCTTTTATTGCGTAATGGTTGAAAGCAGTTATAAATACTACGTCAAAATCTTTTTCCGGAAAATGTGTAAGCAGATCAAATCCGGTTCCGTTTGGCATTTCAACATCGAGAAAAACCAGTTCCGGTTTAACCTCTTTAATAAGCTGAACACCATCTTTTACATTATGAGCTTTGCCTGTAACTTCAAGTCCAGGACAGTACTCCCCGATGATTGAGGAGATGAAATCCACTGCATCAGGCTCATCATCAATAATAATTGTTATCAACTTGTGGTTCATCCGTGTATAATTTTTTTAAAATGGTCGGATGGAACTCGCAAGAGAAACTTCGTGGGTAAAAATGAATTTCGACTTGCTCGTTTCATGTCATNATTGGAATATGGATCTCAACTCTGGTTCCTTCAGGGTCACCATTTTCATTTTTAAGATCGGTATATATCGTTCTCAGACTGGTTCCGTAAAGTGCATTCACAAGATCCAACCTCGATGAGACAATCTGTGTTCCAAGTGAGCTATGATTGTTNTCTGTATTTTTCTTTTTCTCCTGTGCTGCTTCACGTCCTATTCCGTTGTCTTCAATTGTACATGAAATATAGTCATTTTCGAGTTTCAAATCAATTTTTATTAANCCTTTACCTTCAGACGGCATTAAACCATGAGAAATAGAGTTCTCAACATATGGCTGGATCAGCATTGTCGGTACCTTGTAAAGTATTGTATCTATCTCCTCATCAATATTAATTTCATAGTCAAATTTGTCTTTGAACCTGATTGTTTCCAGTTCGAGGTAAAGCTTCAAAGCATCCAGCTCATCGCGAAGTGGTACTGAAGTATGCTGTGAATTTTCAAGTACTTTCCTCATCAGACTTGAGAACTTTGTGAGATAGTTGTTGGTAGCCAGCTTATCGTGCTGATACATATAATACTGAATTGAATTCAGCGTATTGAATATGAAATGGGGATTCATCTGCTGACGCAGATTAGCCTGCGTAATCTCAGATATTTTCCGGTTCATTTCACTAATCCGGCGTTTAGCATTGACTTTCGACCTGCTGAGAAAGAGTATACCGATTGCAATACTTAATACAAAAAGACCTGTATAACCATAAATAAGGAGCTTCTGGTTCTTTATCCTCAGAGAGAGTAACTCTAGCTCTTTGTTGTGGGTATCTGCATCATACTTAATTCTCGCATCAATTAGTCCCTGTGAATTATTTTTTGTAATGAGAATGTCGCTGTACTTCTTGAAAAGAACATAACTTTTATATGCATTGGCTGTATCTTTCTTAAGAAGAAACATATCACTCATATCATTGTATACCCACGACAGGTTGTAAACATCGCTTGCTTTTTTCGCCTGATCAATTGATTTCTTGTAATATTTTATTGATTTTTCGGTATCTCCGAGATCTCTGTATATTGTTCCAAGATTGCCAAGAGAGTTAGCTGATGCTTCATATCTTTTACCGGGAACACTATACCCAAGTGACCTGTTATAACAATCTATTGCAATATTATATTTCTTCTCAAGATAATTGTTCCAGCCAAGGTTTGCCAATGCAAGAGCTATATCATTTGTGTCTTTTCTGATCATCGAGATCTCAACACATTTTCTTAACAGTGAATCGGCTCTTTTAAAATCACGCTCCTTATTTGTAAGTGATGTGCCAAGTCTTTTGGTTCCTTCTATTATAAACAAAGTATCTTTCTCACTTACTGCGGCGTCGATCAGTAATTGTAAAGTACTCTGTAACTTACTATTATCACCGATTGCGTCATAAACATTCGCAAGATTATTATAAAATCGAGGAATTACCCCTTTAATCTTATTCTTTCTTGCCAGAGTTATACTGTTTGTATAATAATCTACGCTCTCTTTAAAGAATCCTGTTCGCAGACAATACTTTCCAAGAAATCCCATTGTCCTCACCAGAACTTCTGTTTCCCCCGATATTTTTGTAAGTTTCAATGCTGTATTTGCTTCAAGTGAAGAGTTGTTAAAATCACCTGTAGCAAAGAAATACTCAGCACGGGCAAGGTGAAGCAAAGCCGGAATTTCAAGGTTCTCTTTTTCACAGATCAGTTCAGCTGTATCAATATTCGCTTTTAAATATTTTATATATAGAGGTTTTGTAGCATAATTGAGTGCTTTCCTGGTATACCTGAATACTGCAGATGTATCACTTGCTGTTTTTGAAGGCTTTTTAAAGCCGATTCCGTCTGTAACCGGTATTGATGCCAAACCTGTCACTGAAGCAGCGGCAAGAATTAAAGAAGATAAGATGGTTAGTTTAAATGTTCTCATATTGTAAATTGCAATATATAAACATTATATAAATAAAACAGTTCTGGAAAAAACTCCGGAATGCATTCACGTTATTATGTTCTAATAGATCAGGTTCAATCGCTTGCAAAGTTATATCATTATGTTCATTTTTCGATTTCAAGTTTACGGATGGTCGATTTGAATTGACAATTGACATTAATGTATCGGAATATTTTTTATCATTTACTCTCATTTCGCTGGTAACAAGGTTAATAATCTGGTAGTTTTTTTCATGCTTTCCGGGATATAAAGCTATATAAGATACTTTTTCCATAATCGTCATTTGAATTTCATTACGAGATTTAAAACCAGTAGGATATTTTCAACAGAAAAATGTTTTGAGGTTTCACATCAAAAATGCGTCCGGCTGAATGGCTAAGGTTAAATTCACCATTAGACTCAGTCTCTTCCCTGTTTTGAGTCCAGACCAGGTATAACGATGATCCTGGTTTATATTCCCATCTTAGCACTGCATTTCCACGCAACGAAAGGTAATTAAAATCGGGATTTCCAATTGACCTCGATGCAGCTGCTCCTGTTCCATCAGGATCAAGAACATATGAACTTATTTCACCGGAAGGGGAGAGGATTTCTTCGATCGAAGAGCCATTTTCACCATACTTCAGGAAATCATAAGTTTTTGGTTTCTGAAGAGCCTTGAATTCGCTATACTTTCCTGAAACAAAGTACGGCTGCATATAGATCTGAAAACTCAGTTTGGGACTAATGATCCAGTCAGCCCGGAATTCAGTTGCCAGAGTTGTCTGGTCTAGATGAGCAAAAATATAGCGTTTCCCATACGTATCAACAGCTGAAGGATCAGGAAATGCACCTACCCATTGTGCCTGTAAGGCATCTTTGTAAAAATCGGGACCAAACTGGACAGTGAAGGTTGGTGAAACCTTGAACTCGACGTTCGCATAAATATTTCTGGAATCAGAATTTTCTCCCCATTGAAAATTGCTTCCCATAAACAATACCCACCATTTCCTGTTGTCACTGTTAAGGTTAATATTTACAGTCTGGCTTCTCGGATTCAAGGTTAATGGACCACCACGGGTGCGTCTTGCATTATATGATTCAGGATTAAAAAAATAAGACAAGCTGGCTCCCGAAAGGTCTTTGAATGTTATATAGCTTCCAAAAAAATAACCCTGACCTGTTTTGTTTCCACCAAAGTCATAGCTTGCAAAAGTGGCAGCATTTACTCCNGCGTTCTGATAAAATTTTGTTGGTTGCATTGCTCTGTACCTCAGCAAAAGATGCATATTCAGGTAATCACTGTATGACCCATAGCCGAGATCATTTATTTCAAAAGATGGGCTTAACCAACCCACTGCAGTATTGAATGAAAACTTCCCTCTGTTTTTATTTATCATTATTCGTCCACCTGTACCTGTCATTGACCGGGCTGAACTATCGACCCTGATATAGCTGACATCCGGTCTTTGAAAATAGTGTCCCGCTCCACGCTGAAGTGATATCAATCGTCCAGGATCTCCCGTTACCCTTGAAACAGCACTCCATCCTGTTATTACATATGTCCTGTTTTTATCAAGAAATGCCCAGCCATCTGTCCCGAAAACAGCTGCATCCTTATTCAGATAATTCTTTATACTCAGATCATTAAATGACCTGTTTGTATANGTTGAGAGTAGTCCAAAACCCTGGAGACCACCATTGAAGTCCTTCTGCATTCTCAATACACCATAATAGGTTAAGGGTTCAACTTCAGCTTTTGATCGTTGTCCGTCAATATCAATTTTTGCATATTCACGCTGTGTCACAGCATGTATAGTACCAATCTTCCAGTCATTTTTTATCCTTCCTGATATTTTTGCAGCGCCAAGAATATGAGCACCATTTGGAACATCAGCATAGTCATTTGCAGGCAGCCTTCCCTGAGGAGTACGTCCTATTCGTCTGCTGTAAAAAATATTTGCTCCGGGCCAGTTGAAGTTTGCATTATTATTGGTTCCTCCGTTTCCAAAGCGATAAATGTTCACACCTTCTGTAAAAAAAGGCCGTTTCTCCTGGAACGCCGTTTCAACATCAGTTAGATTAACAACTGCAGGATCTAATTCAACCTGTCCAAAATCGGGATTAATAGTTCCGTTTAAAGTAAGACTGCTTCCAAGTCCCGCCCTTACATCGAGTCCGGCTCCGGGTGTATATCTGTGACCGGGATTAAAAGGGTTGCCAGATTCAGCAGGAGAAAATTCAGCCTTACCGGTCACATATGGTAATAATTCAAAATGCGCTGACGATCTGATGCCTTCAATACCTATAAGTGAAGGGAATCGTGATGCAAAACCATTTTCATTCCTTGGTGTATAAGCTATCATTGCTGTTTCAGCCATACGGCTGATATATCGTTCAACATTGATACCCCAGGTCTGAACATCTTCTTCCTTGAATCTGAGTTGAGAATAAGGTATTCTCATTTCGACCGACCATCCGTATTTGTCAATGTGAGGCACACCTTCCCATACTGCATCCCATGAGAGGTCAGTCTGTTTGTTATCATTTTCGAGCAACCCGTCAGCAAGAGTACCAGCTGCGTTTACATAAAAGAAATAGCCGTTCCTTTTATCTCCATAAGAATCAAGATAAAGTACTGTACCATCTGACGGATCACCCCATACAAAATCACGCCGTACCAGCCTGGCCAGGATGGAGTCGGGTTGAGTATCGTAGTATTTTGCAGCAAAGTAAATTGCCTCATCATCATAGGCGACCCAGACTTCAGTTCTTTGAGACGGAATCTCTCCCTCATGAGGTTCCTGCTGGAAAAATTCAGTAAAACCCGGTCTGTTCCATGTATTTTCAGATAATACGCCATCAATGACTATTTTTTCATTCAGTTTTACTGCAGTTATCTTTTTATCAGATGCATCCCCTTGTGCCATAATTAAATATGGAAATGTTATGAAACTGATCAAAAGAATAAGCCGGATGAAGTTAACCTTCTTCTCCACTTTAAATGCTTTTTTCCCTGATTCCATATATTGACCTTTTATATCTGTTTTTTTAATACAGAATAAAGGTCGAAGAAATAACCTAAATAGTTGATAATTAATTTACAACCGGCAAATTTGATTTAACGGATTACTGTTTTCAATCAACTGATAATTTGGAAATCTGATCAGAAATGGAGATATAGTGGAAACATGTGGAAGTAAATTGAAATAGATTGGAACACAACTTCAATTATATCAACTCAATAAATGTTATAAGGTACTATGATTTGACCGGGGAAAATGTGAACTTCAAAAAAACAGGATTGTAAGTAGTATTTATAGTTTGATCTCAATCAGGAGATCATCCTTCATTACATTATTATTTGCTTTCGCATTGATTTTCACGATTGTCCCGTTGACAGGAGATAGAATTTCATTCTGCATTTTCATCGCTTCGAGGATTAATAAAGGCTCTCCCCTGGTAACTGTTGCACCTTCTCTTACCAGGACGTCAATAATCTTGCCAGGCATTGGCGCTTTAATAAATTCTGTCTCAGCTTTTCCTCTTTTCGAATTCAAAACTTTCATTCTCTGGAGAGAAAAAGGTGTTTCAACAGTAAATGTGTAGCTAATATCGTTAAAAAGGATCTCGTATTTATTCTGACGAGAACGGATTACTTCAACTGGATACTTGCGGTTTTTCCATAAAATATAAGTTCCATATTTATCATCCGACTTTAGTTTAACTTCATAATCNCGTTTTCCAATCCTGATTGTATGTTTCAGAGGCATAGAAAAACTGAATTTTCTGTTTTCAGATGATAATGCATAAAGTTTTTTTATCTGAGTTCTGTCGCTTGCCATTGTTCCCGGATTGATTTAAAATTGATTTATTCTTTTGTTTAATAACCATGGACTCATCTCTTTCCCATGTTCGAAATCGATATTAATGCTGTCAGCATTCAGGTTTTCTTCGACGAATAGTTTTGTGGCTAGCCAGGCTGCCAGCATTTCTTCATACTCACTGTTCAAATAGTATTTATCCAGATCCTTCTCTATGAATGCTGTTGTAAAAGTACCATCCAGAAATTTAGGATGTCTTACAAGCATCCTGAAAAACGGGAGGGTAGTTTTTGTGCCTTTTATCCAGACTTTATCAAGGGCCATTTTAGTATGTTTAAGCGCCTCTTTCCGATCCTTACCCTTAACAATAAGTTTTGCGATCATTGAGTCATAACTTGCAACAATTGATGAGCCTGATTGAACCCCTGTATCGACTCTGACACATGAGTCTGTTGGCATATAAAGACTTTCAATTTTCCCGGGGTCAGGAGCAAAACCTGCCTGAACATCCTCAGCATTAATACGGCACTCAATAGCCCAGCCTTTTAATTTTATATCACTTTGTTTATATTTCAACTCTTCTCCATTAGCTATCCTTATTTGCTGTTCAATCAGATCAACTCCTGTAATAATCTCAGTTACAGGATGTTCAACCTGTATCCTGGTATTCATTTCCATGAAATAGAAATTTTTATCTGAATCGAGAAGGAATTCAACTGTTCCGGCTGAATAGTAATCAACTGCTTTGGCAATCTGAACAGCCATTTTACCCATTTTATCGCGAAGCTTTCCATCCAGTGCGCACGAAGGAGCTTCCTCGATAAGTTTCTGATGTTTTCTTTGAATGGAACATTCCCTCTCCCCAAGATGAATTACATTTCCTTTTGTATCACCAAGTATTTGAAATTCAATGTGTTTAGGATTTTCGATATATTTTTCAATAAAGACAGATGGATCATTGAAAGCCTTTTCAGCTTCCTTGCTGGCAATGATGAACATTTTTTCCATCTCCTCAGCTTTCCTGACAATCCTCATTCCCCTTCCACCACCGCCTGATGCGGCTTTGATTATAACAGGATAGCCAATTTTCTTCGCAATCAATACGGCTTCTTCTTCATTGGAGATATTTCCTTCGCTTCCCATAGCCATTGGAATGCCTCCTTTCAAAGCGATTTTCCGGGCAATGGTTTTATTTCCCATTTTATAGATCGCATCGGGGGATGGTCCGATGAAAATTATCTTGTTATCTACACACTTCTGGGCAAAGTAGGCATTCTCAGCAAGGAATCCATAACCAGGATGTACTGCATTTGATCCTGTTTTAAGTGCGATAGCAATCAGCTTCTCAATATCAAGAAATACAGGGATTTCTGAAACATCTTCAGAATTGTCAAAGATGACATTAGCTGAAGAGAGGTACATAGCATTCGGTTCAACCGCAGTTTTTATTGCGACAGTTTCGATATTCATCAGGTGCGCGGTTTTCATTATCCTTACCGCGATTTCTCCGCGATTAGCGATTAGTATTCTCGATATTTTCATCATAATTATATTAATCTCAGAGTTCTATAATATGTTGCTGGTTGCTAGTTGCTTGATTGTTATATGTTAATCAAAACCAGCACCAGGCAACCAGTACCCAGCAACCATTTTACAGTGGCATATTTCCATGTTTCCTTGCCGGAACTTTAACCCATTTGTTGTTAAGGGCGTTCAGTGAAGATAAAATTTTCTTCCTGGTTACGGCAGGATCAATAACTTCATCAATATATCCGCTTTCGTCAGCTATAAATGGATTTGCAATTTTATCCCGGTATTTTTTAACAAGTTCTTTCTTTAACTCTGCCGGATTTTTTGATTCAGCCAGCTCCCTGCGGTAAAGTATGGCAACAGCGCCATCTGGTCCCATGACTGCAATCTCAGCTGATGGCCACGCAAAATTAAAATCTCCTCCAAGGTTTTTACTGTTCATAACAATGAATGCTCCTCCATAAGCTTTGCGGAGTATGACAGTTATTTTTGGCACAGTAGCTTCGCTGTATGCAAACAGCATCTTTGCGCCATGCCTTATTATCCCGGCATGCTCCTGATCNACTCCCGGAAGAAAACCAGGTACATCTTCAAGTGTCAGAATAGGAATGTTAAAGGCATCACAAAATCTGATAAATCTTGCGCCTTTTACAGAAGAATCAATATCGAGAACTCCGGCAAGTACCTTGGGTTGATTGGCAACAATACCCAAAGTTTTACCTTTTAACCTGGCAAATCCTGTAACGAGGCTTGCTCCGAAAAGTTCTGCTGTTTCAAAAAAACTGTTTTTGTCAACTATCTGGTTAATAACATCTTTAACATCATAAGCTTTATTTGGATCTTCAGGAACCAGATCCCGTAATTTCTCGTTTACATCGGGGATAGATCCGTCATCAGCAACAACCGGAGGGTTTTCAACATTATTTGATGGAAGATATGACAGGAATTTTTTAAGAGCAAGGATTGTATTCTCTTCATCATCATAGATCATCTGTGCGACACCGCTTTTACGTGCGTGAACCTCAGCACCACCAAGTCCGTCAGATGTAACATCTTCATTCAAAACCTCTTTGACTACATTGGGTCCTGTAACGAACATAAAGCTTGTATGATTTACCATGAAGACAAAATCAGTAAGCGCCGGGGCATATACAGCTCCTCCTGCGGCAGGCCCCATTATTACAGAAATCTGCGGTATTATTCCTGATGAATGTATAATATTATGAAATATACCGGCATATCCGCTCAGACTGGCAACACCTTCCTGTATCCTGGCCCCTCCTGAATCGATTAACGCAATAATCGGAGCCCCCATTTTAAGGGCCATCTCCTGTATCTTTGCGATTTTTTTTGCATGAACGATTCCAAGTGAGCCCCCCATAATTGTAAAATCCTGGGCATATGAGAAAATCAATCGTCCGTTAACTTTTCCATGACCGACAATTACACCATCTCCATACGACCTCTCAACCTTTCCGAATTCTACCGGCTGATCTGCTGGTGTGACAAACTGGTCAATTTCTTCAAAGGTCCCCTTGTCGAATAGAAGACTTATTCGTTCGTGAGCGGTGAGTTTACCTTTTGAGTGCTGTTTCTCAGCCTGTTTAGGACTGTATTGTTTTTTAATCGCCTCCTGCCGGTCTGTAAAGGCTTTATAATATTTGCCCGATAAATCCATACCCTGTTTTTATTAACGGTGACAAAAATAGTTAATCTCAGGGTAATAACAAAAAAACATTCGACCGGAGCAAATGTTCTGTTTGCAGAGTCAAGATATCCAGTAATTTAGATTATAAATATTTTCGAACGGGATATTTATTTAATTGTTTTTAGATGCATTTATTCCTTCTCTCTCAATCTCCCTTTCACCCAGTCACCCAGTCACCCCCTCATTTTTATTTCGGTTTAAATAATCCTTCCGCATTTGATCCCAGCATTCCTGCTTTAAGCATTGTATCACTGGCTCTTTTTAAGTTTCTGATCATTTTTTTATCTACTACAGGGAAATGACGGATCTTCTCCAGTTTATCACCGATATATTCAAGATCTTCATCAGTAGTTGTCCAGTTACGGGAATTGTAAATAGTAAGGTTGAGTGGGAGAGAGTAGGATCGTAATGATTTGTCACCATCAGTATTGAAATAGAAATCAAAATATGACATAACCAGTTCCCGGAGTGTACGATATACAGGTTCTCTGTATCTTAAGGTTGTAAAGTTCGATTTTGCAACTGCACCCCAGTGATAATCTTCTTTAAAAACAGCGATAACATGATCATCGTCATTATAGGCTTTCATATCGACTATTAATGGAGTATAGCCCATGAATTGCAAGGCTGCAGCGGCAAAGAGAGCTCCCTCAAAACAATGTGCAGATCTTTTCCTTATGATCCACCTTGGTGACCTGCATTCATATACCGGATTGTAATCAACAGAATCCAGAAAACACTGAATCCTGTCAGGATTGTGCATCGTTTTCAGGAAAGCAATTTCATCTTCAGACCATTCCATGTTGCTTACAAATATTGTTTTACAGGTATGTTACTTAGTATAAGGTGCTTGTTGCTAGTTGCAAGTTGAACTGAGCCCTGAGCCCTGAGCCTATGTTAACTTACTGATAATCTTCTTCATATCCTCATACTGCTCCTCCATACTCATGACAAGCTTTAGTTGTGCCCTGGCCCTCTGAAGGTTATGATGTTCATGATGAGTTTTAAAATAATTATCTCCATCGATATAATCTGTAAGAAAACGGACAGCTATTGTATAAGTAATTAATCTGGGAGCGAAGGCAAGATATTCCTTTTCAATGGCATTCAATGTTTTGCCTGTTTCAGACAAATAGCCTTCGGAGTATGCCTTAAAACGATTTATGTCCATCATTATCTTTGTTTGATCCGGTTCATCTTCAGAGGCAGAATTTGCGGCTGTTCTTATAGCATCACCAAAATCATAGTGGACGTAACCAGGCATAACCGTGTCAAGATCAATTACACATAACGCTTTATCATGTTCATCAAGAAGGATGTTGTTGAATTTGGTATCATTATGAGTGATACGAAGAGGGATTTTTCCTTCTCTTCCCAATTTGAGGATTACCTTTTTCTCCTCTGCTCTCTTATAAATCTCGTTAATCTCCCTTCCAATTATTCCGACCCGACCTACAGGATTTTCATCTATCTTGTTTTTAAATGCTTCAAGACGACTTTCTATGTCATGAAAACGAGGAATTGTCTCAAAGAGAGTGCTGCCAGGCATATCAGCCAGCATCGCCTGGAATCTTCCGATAGCTTTCCCTCCTTCAAATGCTTTATCGGGACTATCAACAATATTATATGAGCGATGGTTGGAAATAAAAATGTACATTCTCCAATAGTTTCCGTCTTTATCGATTACCCAGCTTTTCCTGTCTCTGGTTGGGATCAGATGCAGGCACTCTCTTTTAATATCTGAACCCGGAATATCATTCAGTTTGTTTCTTAAATGAACAGTTACCTGTTCAATATTATGCTGAAGTTGAGGAATGTTCTTAAATATTTTATTATTAAGTCGTTGGAGAATATAATCATCCTTATCCTTCTCTGCTGTTTCTATCCTGAAGGTGTCATGGATATGGCCGCTACCATAAGGTTCCCCGTTNAGGTAGGTACCATCCGTAACAAAAAAGTCAAATATTTCCTTCAGGTTATAACTCATATTATATTATTTTCCTGCCTTATGACCTATAAATGCATAATACATTATTATAAGGTATGATGGCACACAAATCCAGTATGCTGTCTGTGTAGAGAAGCTTACTGCCAGCTTACCATATAATAAAGGCAGAAGAGCGCCACCGGCAATTGCCATAATCAGCATTGCTGATCCTGTTTTTGTGAATCTTCCGAGCCCGTTAAGTGCCAGAGGCCACATTGCTGGCCATACCAGAGCATTGGCAAGTCCCAATAGTGCCACAAACAAAACAGTTACCGGAAGAACAAGTTCAATTGATTTAAAAGTCATTATATCAATAAAAGCCATCCTGAAAACCAGGTGAGACGGAACAAGTATTGCCCCGAGAGAAAAGATAACACCAAGTATTGTACACATTTTGAGTGCTGTAACCTGACTCAGATATTTAGGGATAAATATAATTCCGACAAGGTATCCGAGTATCATACTTATCAGAGTAAGTGAAGTAAAATATTTGGCAGACTCCATTGCAATTCCAATTGACTGACCATATCTTATGATACTGTCACCGGCAATAACTTCTACACCAACATAAAAGAAGAGAGCCATTACACCAAGCAAAAGATGAGGAAACTGCCATATACTTGTTTTCTTTGCGTTTGATTCACCACTTGCATCATCTTCAGCATCAGTATCAACTTCAGGTAGATGAGCAAATTTTAGCAGAAGCCCGAGCAGTACCAGGAATATTGCCATTACAATGTAAGGCATAATAACCCTGCCAGCCAGTTCGTCGAGTAAGACTGCACGTGAAGCTGCATCTGCTGCCTGAGCAAGTTTTTCAGAAAGCGCCTGTGAGTCTTTAAGAATAATGCTTGCGAGAATTATTGGAGCAATTGCACCTGCAAGCTTATTGGCAATACCCATTATACTAATTCTCTTTGCAGCACTTTCAGGTGGTCCGATAATTGTTATGTAGGGATTTACTGCAGTCTGTAAAAGAGCCAGACCTGTTCCCTCAACAAATAATCCAAGCAGAAACAGGCTGAATGTTCTGGTCATAGCAGCCGGGATGAAAATTATTGCACCAACTGCCATTATCCATAATCCGATCGACATTCCATTCTTAAAACCGGTTTTCTTCAAAACCATAGAAGATGGCAATGCCATTACAAGATATGAGACATAGAAAGCAAAAGTTACAAAATAAGCTTCAAAATCATTTAATTCACAGGCTGTTCTGAGGAACGGAATAAGTATTCCGTTTAACCATGTTACAAATCCGAAGATGAAAAAGAACAGACCAATTATGGATATTGAAAAAACATAATCTTTCCTGCTGATGGAGTTTGAAGTGTTGCTTGTAGTCATGACCTGATATTTTTATAAGGTTAATTATTGTTGTGAAGCTTTCAAAACTAATCTTTTTATCTGACTGTAACAAGAAAAAATAAATTTGTTTTTTTAGTTCAAAAGTTATAGAACTATTTAGGATTTAATTAAATTTGTTGATAGGAAAGTATTCAAATTTTAATAAAATGTCAAATCAGGAAAAGAAGTTACGTGAAACAGTTGAAGAGACTGGCAAAGTATTTGAGAATTTTGGATTAACACCTATGCAGGGCAGGATAGTTGCCTACTTTACCATTAGTGATCCGCCGGAAAAAACCTTTGATGAACTCGTGAAGTATTTCAAAGCCAGTAAAAGCTCAATAAGTAATTCACTTAATTATCTTTTGCAGAACAAGATAATTGATTATAAGACTTTTGCCTCGGACCGGAAGAGATACTTTTATATTACCGATTTATTCTTTATCATTTACTTTAATAAAGTTCTCGAGAATGTTACTGAGTTAAAACAATATGCCTACCGGACGGTTTCAATGCGTACTCCACAATATCCTGTTGCAAGTGAAAAAATTCTGAAATGGATTGAAAATGCAAACCGGTTCCAGGAAACTATTGAAGTTACACTTGAATCGATCAGGAGTGATACTTCCCGAACCTGATTTTATAATCTGATTATTTCTTTTCAGATATCTCACGTGATTTGATTCCCAGGTATCCGCCGTGGTGCCTTTTTGCGTAGTCGGTAGCGTTGAAACCTATTTTTTCCATCAGCAGAACAACAAGGACATCACCTATTACTGTCATGACAGTTGTTGAAGTTGTTGGTGTTAGTCCAAGAACACATACCTCATCCGGTGCTCCGGTAAGGATATGACAATCAGACTTTTGAGCAAGAGGGCTATCTTCATGGCCTGTAATTACTATTACAGGAATTCCGGGAAACAGATTGTTCTTTAGATCTATAAGTTCAAGTATCTCTCTCGTCTTTCCCGAATTGGAAATAGCAAGAAGAACATCGTTCTCCTGAAGAATTCCAAGGTCACCATGTTGTGCCTCACTGGGGTGCAGGAAGGCAGCAGGAGTCCCTGTCGAACTGAATGTAGTAGCTATGTTATGGGCTATCTGGCCTGCTTTACCCATTCCGCTCGTTACCAGTTTACCATTTCTGACATGTACCTGTTTATGAATAATTTCAATTGCCTCAGCGAAACTCTTTGTTATTGGAATATTTTTAATTGCAGTCGCTTCTTTGTCTAATATTACGCTTATCTTCTCTGTCATATATGTCAGTTAAATGTAATGAGTTCAAAGTTATTAAAAAAACTTCGCCAAAGTCAGTGTTTTTGTTTTTCTAATCACAGATATCTATATTTAGAGTAAAATTTTTCAACTATCAACTGTAAATTGAAATGTTTAATCATGCAGCAGCTATAGGCGCTGATATAGGAAGGTTTTTTCTTAAAATTGCTGTCGTAAAAATCGATGGTGAAATTATTGCTGTCAGATCTTTCCCGCTGATTCAGGAGCAAACAAGGGAATACCTTATTGCAAAACTTACTGAAGCAATAAAGGAGATCAGACAAAATGTGACATCGGTTGGAGTCAATCCGATTTGTGTTGGGATTGCTGCAAAAGGTTTTATTGACCATAAATCGGGCATTATTCTTGGACCTGATCAGGGTATTAAGAACTGGATAAATGTTCCTCTCGCAAGGATCATTAACCAGGAGGCAGGATTACCGGTATATATTGGTAATGATGCAAATATGATGACTATCGCCGAGCACAGGTTTGGTGCTGCCAGGGGCTTTAGTAATATTATTTTTGTTGCCCTTCGAACAGGGATTGGCGGTGGAATCATAATTAACGGAAAACTGTACCGTGGCGTTAATAATGCAGGGGGAGAGGTTGGTCAGATGATAATAAACTACAAATGCGGACCGAGTGATAAGGGAATCAGCGGATCTTATGAGCAACTTGCATCAGCATCAGCAATTGTCAGAAGATATTATGAGGAAACAAAAGAATCGGCGGACGAGTCCTCTCTTACTGTTTCCTGTAAACAGATATTTGAACTGAGTTATTCGGATTCTCCGGCAGCTGTAAAAGTTGTTAAAGAAAATGCCGGATTGGTTGGTATCGGGCTGGCAAATCTAATTACCATATTTGCTCCTGAAATAATTATTCTTGGCGGAGGGATGTCGGAAGCAAATGATAATTATCTTGAAATGATAAAGCAGAGTGCTTTTGCAAATTCACTTGAAAATTGCAGGTCGGAAGTTAAAATTGAGAGAGCTGAACTGGGATCAAATGCTTCATTGCTGGGAAGTGCATATTATGGTATGACACGTCTTGCCGGCAAGAGTATATGACAAATAAAATACTCTGATAGAACAAACCCCTGCAATGTTTATTTATGCAAGGGTTTGAGCGTATCAGTTTGCAAACAGGGGAAGTCTATAAATATTTTTCCAGCAATTTCTGGGTCTTGCGTACCCCATCTTCTTCAGGGAGATTAAATCCTTCATATTCAATGCCAATATATCCTTTAAACCCTGATGCTTTAACTATACCCAATAACCTCTTATAATCAAGTAATGGTTGTTCTCCGTTGGCATCAAAATCATAGGTTTTTGCACTGACTCCTTTGGCAAACGGCATCATTTCTTCCACCCCTTTGTACATATCATACATTTCCTTACATCCATTCTGTATCGTTCCCCATGGATCTGAAATACAAAAGTTTCCGAAATCAGGAAGGGTACCGACATTTTTTCTATTGACCTGTTTCATGACATCACCGAGCCACTTTGCATTTGAAGTTACACTGCCATGATTCTCCACAACAACATTAATATTCATTGTTCCGGCAAATTCCCCGAGAAGATTAAGAGCTTCAACCGACGCTTTCTTTCGCTCATCAGGATCGCCTTCTCCATGCAGATTGACACGAACAGTCAGACAGCCAAGTAGTTTTGCAGCTTCTATCCATTTTTTATGATTGTCAATAGCTTCGGTTCTTTCTTTCTCAATCAGAGAAGAAAGAGAGCCTTCATCATCACACATGATAAGATGATTAAATACACCTGCATCCTTGCTTCTTTTCAATAATTCATTCAGATAAGTTGTATTTTTCGCAGCTTCTCTGAAATCCATCTTNTTACCGCCAAAGAAACCGTTAACATATTCCACAGCAGATATTCCGAACTCATTTTTTGCTTTGGCCGGAAAATCAAGATGATCAAGCTTCCCCGATGTGAGGGACCTGTTGAATGACCATTCAGCCAGTGATACCTTTAGATCCGGGTCCGAATGTCCGCATGATTTGAATGAAGAAGCCATCATTAAAGCGCCTGCTCCAAGTAATGATTGTTTGATAAAAGTTCTTCGTGTTTTCATTTTATTTATAATAAGATGGTCCTACTCCGAAAAGTATTATTTTGCCACCAGCGGCTCCAAGCCGTTAATCCCGATAATTATCGGGAGCGCAAAGAAGAAGTTTTATAGATAAATTCTTTGCGAACCTTCGTGTCTTAGTGTCTTCGTGGCAATTGCATTTTTTTTCTTTTCGGAGTGGATTCAATGATTAGAATTAAATTTTGGAAAATTCTTCACATAAAGATATAAAAACTTTTAGTCCGAAAATCATCTTTTATTATGATGACTGGTTCATTACATTTTATATCAGTTAATAATTTGTGTTAATAATCGTCTTTTGTTACCTTTGAAATAGTCAGAGAAGTTTTCATAATGCACTATCAAAATGAGACTTATAGTTAACTTTATCAGATTAGTCATAATTCTTTCTCTTGTTTCATGCAGCCCTAAAGCTTATTTTAGCAACTATAGAGGAACATGGGTGCCAATGGATAGTACTTCTTATCCGATTGTTACAAAACTTCAGATTGAAAAAAGCAGTCCTTATTATATACTGGGGGCAAAGTATTCCTTCGACACTACCCAGTTTTTTTTCTTTATTTGTGAAAAAAAATGGAATCATCTTTCAATTTCGCCGGCTCAGTATAATATTGATGAATATGATGTGGAAGCAATGCTTACGCAGCATTCTGATATATATTACGACAGAAAACTAAAATGCCTTTATTTTCTGAATGCAATTTATATTCCTTCTAAGGACAGAATATTTGAGATTAAAGAGAAAAGGGTGAAAATAATTCCGCCTCAAATTCCTGAACCTGCTTCTCTGAAAAAGGAATTACTTCGCATGTTGTAGAATTGTTCAGAATTTAAAATATCTATTTTCACTCTATCAACAGAATATATCCTTAATAATCCAGGAATAGTCAGTCCCTGATATACTTATTAATAATTTCCTGCTTTCCCTTAATCTCTGTGATCTTATTATATTAAACTTTTAGATTGAGGCCAATAAAAAAATCTCCTGATTTTATTACTTTACAATCTACAACTTGATTCCCATCACAAGTACATCGTCGATCTGTTCATAACTACCTCTCCACTTTTCAAAACAGTTATCAAGGACCTCTTGTTGATCAGCCATAGGTTTGTTATGATTGTTTAGCAAAAGGTCCTGAAAATTCTTATACATGAATTTTTTGCCTCTGTCACCGCCAAACTGATCAGCATATCCATCAGAAAACAGGTACAAAAGATCACCGCTTTTGATTTCAAGAGTTATGTTTGTAAATGGTTTGGCAGATTTCAGATATATGCCAATAGGCATCCTATCTGCATGTACTATTGTGAGTTTATTATCTCTGATGAGATATAAAGGATTATTAGCGCCTGCAAATTCAAGTTTTCCATGATCCTTATCAATTATACATAGTGAAATATCCATTCCGTCTCTAGTTTCTCCTGCGACACCTTTTTGTTTCAAAGTATTAATAACCTCATCTCTCAGGTGGTTCAGAACAGACGCTGCATCAGACACAATGAAATTATTAAGTATTTCATCAAGGAAGGTATGTCCGAGCATACTCATAAAGGCTCCGGGCACTCCATGACCGGTACAATCTACTACAGCTACAACTATTTTGTTATTCTTTTTCAATCCCCAGTAAAAATCACCGCTCACAACATCCTTTGGTTTAAACAGAATAAAGTTTTCTAATCCGAAATCATTAAGAAAATCAATCGGGTTTAATACCGCTGTTTGAATACGCTTTGCATAATGAATGCTGTCACTAAGAGACCGATTTTTATATTCGATTATGTTTTTCTGCTCCAATATCTGTTCCCTTTGATCTGAGAGTTCCTTATTCTGAATTCGCAGGATTTTATTATTATTATATACGATCTTCTCAAATCTCATGTTTTGCTTTCGCAGATAGTATATACATGAAAAAATAAAAACAAAAACTCCAATTTGAGCTAGCTTGTAGTACAGATAGAAACCTGTGATTCTGTCAATAATTGGGAATCTTTCAGATCCGAAGTGTATCATTATCAGATCGATAAAGCAAACAAGAAAAAAATAGTAACCAATTGAAAACCAGTAAAGAAATTTCTGTTTATCCGGGAAGAAAAGTAATTGTGGAATTACAGATGTTGCTATTAAAACATATGGATAATAGGTATAACTTTCCTCTTCAACATAGCCTATAAGTGTAGGCCCAAGAAGAAATACAATTGGAGGAATGAAGACAAGAGAAGTTATACTTATCTGGAAAAATTTGAACCTGGCTGCGACAAGGTTAAGGAAAGTAACAAAAGCTAAAACTGCAACTCTTAAGGTACCTAAGTAAATGGAGTCATTGGTTAACAATTGGATTGAAATAGTCACGACAAGTAAAAGAGACATAGTAATCAACATTATGAAATTAAGTTGATTACTAAGAACAATAGATCGTTTCCTGTAGATACTGCTCTTATCTGTCGTACCCAGATTTGATATGTAGTTCCATATGTTTTGCATGATAATTACAAGATACTAAAGAAGAATAGTGCCTATTTTGAAATATAAAGGTAAATATCACAATTTTTTCAGAAATGAGATTTCATTCTCACAAATAATCCTTCCACTTTTTTTATTTTGTCAATCCATCTCTTTCAAAATAATAATCCCCTGGTATCTTTTATGAATCCGGTTTAATTACAAATTAAAACAATTAATGCAAATAACAATAATTGGCAATTAAAAAAACGCAATTTGCTATAAATCAGCAAAATTGCGTTTTTTAAAAGTGAACCTGGAGGGACTCGAACCCCCAACCTTCTGGTCCGTAGCCAGATGCTCTATCCAATTAAGCTACAGGTCCTTCTTAAAACTTCTGGTCCGTAGCCATCCGCCGGCTGGCGGACAATTAAGCTACAGGTCCTGTTGTTATTTCGGACGCAAATATAACAAAAATCGGAAAAATGAGATACTAAATATAAAAGAAGTTTGGAGTGCCTAAAGTTTGGAGTGCCTAAAGTTTGGAGTGCCTAAAGTTTGGAGTGCCTAAAGTTTGGAGTGCCTAAAGTTTGGAGTGCCTAAAGTTTGGAGTACCTAAAGTTTGGAGTACCTAAAGTTTGGAGTGCCTAAAGTTTGGAGTGCCTAAAGTTTGGAGTGCCTAAAGTTGTACTGAACTTATCTTACCATACATTGAGAGTAAGTCTTAGAACTCTAGGCACTCTAGGCACTCTAGGCACTCTAGGCACTCTA
>JGI20214J51088_10000278_pt1 | contig 37318 bp, 34 predicted proteins | sample WetSurMetagenome_FD_51088 | JGI IMG/M metagenome (IMG submission 51088) | reverse complement strand
GTGCCCAGGGAGGGAGTCGGACCCACACAGCCTTGCGACTAGTAGTTTTTGAGACTACCGCGTATACCATTCCGCCACCTGGGCATCTTGATTCTCCGAGATCATTAAGTTTTTAGTGTTATTAATGTTTTTATCCACCTTCTCGGTGGACGTATACTCCGCCCAAACTTAGCATTCGGCTTTTTAGGACTACCTACTCACGCCTCATGCTGCGTTTTACGGTGGACTTCGCATTCCGCCACCTGGGCAAAACAACTTTTAACTTTTGGCTTTGGACTTTTTACCTGTCTTATTATATACTTTTCGATAATGAAATTAAAGCCAAAAATAAGCGTCCGACTGCCTGAATATTTTGTTCCTAAGCGCTATTCCATAACTCTTTTTCCAAATTTAGACGAGTTTACTTTTAGTGGGGAGGAGGAGGTTCTATTAGAACTTCTAAAACCCGCAAAAGAAATTATTCTTCACGCGGTTGAACTGGAAATTTTATCAGCCGGAATTAAAATTAGAACTAAAAAACTTAAAGCGGAAAATATTTCCTATGATGCAAAAGCGGAAACCGCAACAATTAAATTTGAAACTTTTATTCCAAAAGGGGAATTCAAATTAGCGCTCACTTTCTCAGGAATCCTCAACGATAAGATGCGCGGATTTTACAGGAGTAAATATAAGCATGAAGGAAAAGATCAGCATATGGCTGTGACTCAATTTGAATCAACCGACGCCAGGCGGGCATTTCCATCCTTTGACGAGCCGGCCAAAAAAGCAATTTTTGACGTAAGACTTATAGTTCCCGAAGACCACGTCGCAATCTCCAATACTATTGAAACGCAGGTTGCTGAGCATTCTCCGGGATTCAAAATTGTCACATTTGAACCGACACCGAAAATGTCAACATATCTGCTGGCATTTATTATCGGGCGATTTGAGCATATCGAAACTAAGACCCGCCTTCGCCCAGGCTTCGGCGGGCAGGCAAAATCAGGAGGAACAAAAATCAGAGTTTTCACTACGCATGGCAAAAAGCATCAGGCGGCGTTTGCGTTGGAAACGGCCAAAAAATGTTTGGAATTTTATGAAGACTATTTCGGAATCCCGTATCCCTTGTCAGTTTTGGATTTGATTGCGATTCCTGATTTTGCTTCAGGGGCAATGGAGAATTGGGGAGCGGTAACTTACCGTGAGACTGCCCTTCTGGTTGACGAGGAACTCTCTTCAACGGCCAATAAACAGTGGGTGGCATTGGTTATCGCGCATGAATTGGCGCACATGTGGTTTGGGGATTTGGTAACTATGGAATGGTGGACTCATTTATGGCTTAACGAGGGATTCGCTTCATACATAGAATACCTGGCGGTTGATCATATATTCCCGGATTGGCATGTCTGGACTCAATTTGTATATATGGATCACTCCAAGGCTTTGGAATTGGATGGCTTGAAAAATACCCATCCGATTGAAGTTGAAGTACATCATCCGTCGGAGATCTCAGAGATTTTTGATACGGTCAGTTATTCAAAAGGCGCATCAATTATCAGAATGTTAGCTTCATATTTAGGAGAAAAAACTTTCCGGAAAGGACTTAATGCGTATCTCAAAAAGCATCAGTATTCAAATGCGCAAACTTCGGATTTATGGGACTCTCTGGAAAAAGTTTCAGGAAAAAAAGTCGGAAAAATTATGAAGAACTGGACCGGAAAACCCGGCTATCCGCTGATCGACATTACGGAAAACAAAAACAAACTGAAATTTATTCAATCAAGATTTTTTTCAAGCCCTTTGTCCGGCAAGATAAAGGATAATACCCTCTGGTCAATTCCCTTGGATAAATATTTATTTTCCAAAAAATCTCTTTTTATTTCCAAACACAAAGGATGGATTAAATTTAACAGAGGAGAGACAAGCTTTGCGCGTATTAAATATTCGCAGTCTCTTTTGAAACTGTTAAAAACTCCGGTAGAAAGAAAAGTTTTGTCACCCGAAGACCGTTATGGGCTGATAAGGGATGCTTTTATGCTGGCTCAATCGGGACACAGCTCTACGGTAGAAGCTTTGAGTCTAATTCAAGCATATGAAAATGAGGATAATTATATAGTCTGGGCGGAAATTGCTTCAAATTTGCGGTCAATCGATAACTTAATTTTTAAAGAAAAATTTTATGAAAATTACAGAGCTTTTTGCAGGACAATATTTAAAAAGATCGCAGCAAAAGTCGGATGGAAAAAGATAGAGGGGGAGTCGCATCTTCAGACGCTTTTGAGGAGCATAGTCTTGTACGGACTCGGTGCAAATGGAGATACGGAGACCATAAATAAAGCGAAAGAATTATTTGAAGAATTAATTAATAAAAAAACGGCTCTGGATTCCGATTTACGGGGAGTGGTATATAATTTGGTAGCTAAAAACGGCCAAGAGAAAGAGTACGCATTTCTTAAAAATCTTTATGAAAAAACTCCTTTTCAAGAAGAAAAAGACAGGATTTTCAGAGCGCTTTGCTCGTTTGAGAATAAAGAATTGCTGAAGAAATCATTGGAGATGGCATTTTCCGGAGGAATGAGGGCGCAGGATAGATATAAAGCGATAAGCTTCATCTGGGCAAATCCTGCCGGGCAAGATTTAGCCTGGGAGTTTGTCAAGGAGAATTGGAAATCAATCACCAAGATATTTGCGGGAGGACATTTATACACACGGTTTATTCAGCCGGCCGCCTATTTTACCGACAGCAAAAAGGCTTTGGAGATTGAGGATTTCTTTAAAAAAAATCCTTCTGCCGGTTTGGAGCGGACAATAGCCCAGGTTGCGGAGCAAATCCGCGCCAACGACCTTTGGCTCAAACGTGACAAAGCCAAACTTCTTAGCTTCTTAAAGGATAAATAGGTTGTAATTTATAGGTGATAATTGGTAAAATTGATAATCAGGTTTAAATTATGGAATCTATTAAAAAAAGCGTGTTGGGAAATGATGTCCTAAAAGTCCTCAGCATGCGGCCGTTTCTCCTCATGATGCTTTCCGAATTATTTTCCCAAACCGCATTCAACATGCAACATTTTGTTTTGATTTTCATCATTTACGGCTTTACGCATTCCAATACGGCGGTCTCGGGGATGATTCTTTCCTTCATGGTCCCGGCAGTGCTCTTCAGTGTAATATCAGGAGTATATGTTGACAGATGGAACAAGAAAAAAGTACTGCTGGTTACTCATTTGATCAGAGCAGGTCTGCTTTTGCCTTTTTTGATTCCGAATTTACACCTTGGATTAATTTATACATTCACCTTTTTAATTGCAGTCGTAACACAGTTTTTTATACCTGCAGAATCTTCTATTATCCCTCAACTGGTTCCCAAGAAATTAATAGTTCCCGCTAACGCGGTATTTTCATTCGGCATATTGGGGATCATGCTTTTAGGCTACATATTGTCCGGACCGGTATTGCTTCTATTCGGGAGGACTTATGCAATTGTTCTTCTAATTTTTCTTTTTTTAATAAGTGCTCTGATCGTGACCCGGATTAATATTCAGGATAAGAAGAAAGAGATGGCAGCAAAAGATTTGCCTTCAATTCAGGAAAATAGCTATTCATTTGTCAAAGAAGCAAGCGAAATATTTATATTTATAAAAAAGGTAAGAAGGGTTATGCATGCCCTTTTTATGATTACTGTTGCGCAATCCATAATTTTTATGTTTGCTGTTCTTGCCCCAGGGTATGTCTCTACTATTCTCCAAGCGCCCCTTGAAACTCTTTCCGTAATTCTCATTGCTCCTGCCGGTTTGGGGATGGGGATCGGAGCTTTTATTTTGGGAAGCATAAGCAAAAGAATAAAACATGAATTGACGAGTTCGATTGGCTTTTTGATTATCGGAATAATTTTTCTCCTGTTGCCGCATATCGGCCGGATTCCATCTTATGCCTTTGTGAACAACGCAAACAATTTTCTTCCGCATATTTTAAATATAAATGCTTTGCATATCATCGTATTTATGGCTTTTATTCTTGGTCTGGGAATGTCTTTGGTATTCATCCCGTCTAATTCAACTATTCAAATTGAAACGGATGAAGAAATGAGAGGAAGAATGTACGGGCTTTTGAATTCCCTGATCGGAGCGGTTTCTTTTCTGCCCGTTATTCTCGCGGGAGGGCTGGCTGATTTATTTGGAGTAAGCGCAGTTATAGGAAGTGTGGGGATGATTATGGTTGGGATTGGCATTTGGTATTTATTTAAGAATAAAAATTATCAGGCCGATATTTAGTTCTTATGCAATTCTTTTTTTTCGTTCTTTTAATTTGTCTTTTTGTTTTTCTTTATTGCGTGTTTGTCCTGAGTAACGATGATTTCATATTTTTACGCAAGGATGTTTCAATGGAAAGAATCTTTAACATAATTTTTATTGCGTCTTTAATAAGCCTATTTGCGGCAAGACTCTTTTACGCATTTTCAAATACGAAAATTTTTGCTAATCCGTTAATTTTCATACTCTTTCCGTATTTCCCAGGACTATCCCTATTAGGAGGAATATTTGGAGTAGGGGGCTATTTACTGTTTTTAAAAATCAGGAAAGAGAATGCGCTTCCCGTAGCGAGAATTTCGGATTTTTTTTCAATTGCATTTTTAATTTCATTGCCGGTTGGATTTTTAGGAGCACTTCTATTCTCAAAAAATACGCTGATGTTAAAACCCGGCGCGTTGGCAGTAGCATATCTGATTCAATTTATAATTTTCATTAGATATTTTCTCCCCCGGCTTTTAAACGGAAAGTTTAAAGAAGGAACAATCACTTATCTATTTTTAATCTTTTTTTCAGTCACAAGTCTTATCTCGAATGTCTTTCCTAAATTCAACATTCATGGTTATTTAGCAAATTATGAAAATATAATATTGCTGCTGCTTCTTCTTGCATCTGTCGGAACTCTTATCTATCTAAAGAAAAGAAAATAAAATGAATCCTAAAATTATTTTTGAAGATAGTGATTTGCTGATTCTGGATAAACCTGCAGGTATGATTGCAAACAGATCAGATACCACAAAAGGAGAGACAACCCTGCAGGATTTCGTGGAAGATTATTTAAAATTACCGAAATCCACCCCGAGAGCTTTCGACCCAAATTTCAAAAATCTGGATTATAAAGTTCAAGCAAAATTGGATTTCATCAGCCGGTCGGGGGTTGTACATAGGTTGGATAAAGAAACTTCGGGAATTATTTTAGTCGCGAAAACAGCAGAAGCTTTTATTAACTTACAATCTCAATTTAAAGAACGTAAAGTACAAAAAATCTACATTGCCCTGGCTCATGGAAAAATTGAGCCGGAAAAAGGAATAATTGATGTCGAAGTAGGAAGGCTGCCATGGAACAGAAAAAGATTCGGGGTTTTGTCAGGCGGAAGAGGATCAATAACGCAGTATAGAGTATTAAGTATTAAGTATTTAGTATTTGGAAATATTAAGGAGACGTTAAGCTTGGTGGAATTAAGTCCTAAAACCGGGAGAACGCATCAGATAAGGGTTCACTTGCAATACATCAAGCATCCGATTTTCGCCGATCCTTTGTATGCAGGCAGGAAAACAAGTAAAAATGACAGAGAGCTCTTGCCGCGTATTTTTCTCCACGCCTCCAAAATCTCCTTTTTCCATCCCAAAACAGGGAAGTTGTTATCGTTTGAAAGCTCATTGTCTGAAGAATTGAGTATTTTTCTGGACAGCCTAGCCTCATAATAGCCTAGATGCTTAGAAATGATATCTTGCATTTCCGTTTTTTATCTGTTAATTTAGTAAGAATTGTTGCTCCGACGATATAAAATATGCCAATTCATGAAATAAGAGTTAGACCTACTCAAAGAGATACAAAAGGAAGAGGGGTTTTAAGTGAGATAAAAAGAACCATTGGGGAAACAGGGATAGAAAACGTTAAAACAAATAAAGTTTATCGCCTCGAAGGAATCTCGGAAGAAGAAGCAAGAAAATTGGCAGAAAAATTATTGTGCGAGCCAATAGATCAGGAATTTACCCTGAATAAACCGCGTATCACAGATACAACTCAAGTCGTTGAAATTGCCTATAAACCAGGCGTAATGAATCCCGAAGCCGCCTCAATCATGAAAGCAGCAAAAGATCTCGGGATAAATCCTGTCGCAGTTGATTCAAGTACAGAATATGCTTTTTATGGAGGAATTAGACCTTCAGGGATAGTATTTCCCGTTCCGGATGAGAATATTACCAAAGTTGTCGACAGACTTCTGATGAATAAAACTGTTGAAAGAGTGGTTGATCATAAACCTGAAACATTGATTATCAAAGGCGAACCAGGGAAGCTTAAGACAGTTCCTGTGAGAGATGCCAGCGAGGAAGATCTGATGGCTTTATCTAAAGACAAATTATTTTTGAACTCCGAAGAAATGCATGTTATACAAAATTACTTTACAACTATAGGAAGAGACCCGACTGATTGTGAATTGGAGATTATCGCAGCTCGTTGGAGCGAACATTGTGGGCACAAAACATTTAAAGCAAGGATCATTACAAAAGAAGGAGAAAAAGCTCCATTATTCTCGCGCATCAAATCTACTGCAGAAAAATATTTTGGACACGATGTTATATCGGCATTTGATGATAATTCAGGAGCGATGAGGTTCTATGAAGGGATGGCAATTAACGGAAAAGGCGAGACACATAATAAACCTTCCGCAATTGAACCCTATGGAGGCGCAATGACGGGATTGGGTGGGGTTATTCGAGATCCTGCAGATTCTGGAAAAGGAGCAAAAGTAATCAATTCGACTGATATCTTCTGCTTTGGTCCGCCCGATTTGGACCCAATAATGCTTCCGGAGGGTACGCTTCATCCTGATTATACTGAAAGAAGAGTTGTCGACGGCGTAAGAGATTACGGAAACAGGATGGGGATTCCAACAAATAACGGTTCTGTTCATTACCATAAAGATTTTAGAACGAATCCTACAGTAATTGTCACAGGATATGGAATTCTTCCTGAAAATATGGCTCAGAAAGGAAGACCAGAAGTTGGAGACCTAGTAGTTGTGGTGGGAGGCAGAACTGGGAGGGATGGGATTCACGGCGCAACATTCTCATCAGGGGAATCGACAAACAGAACTATTAATGTTAATTCAAGTGCAGTTCAAATAGGAAATGCTATTGAAGAGAAAAGAATGTTTGATGCAGGCATAGAGGTAAGAGATAGAAATTTAGTTCGTGCAAAAACAGATTGCGGAGCGGCAGGATTTTCTTCAGCAATAGGAGAGTTAGCTGAAGATGTCGGCGCAATTGTTGATATAAGTAAGGCTCCCCTAAAATATCCCAGCATGGATGACTGGGAAATTTGGCTTTCGGAATCACAAGAACGAGAAGTTTTTGCAGTTGATCCCAAGAATATTGAAGAATTTATGAATATTTACAAAAAATATAACGTTGAAGTAACGGTTTTGGGACATTTTGATGGGAGCAACAGGCTTAAAGTTATGAACGGAGACAGGATTTCGGCTGATCTTGATTATGATTTCCTGAAACATGGATTACCTCAAAGAATAATGAAAGCAAATTGGGAGAAGCCTCAATTTGAAGAAAAAGAGCCGGAGTGGCCGAAGGATTGGAAAGAGACTTTGAAAAAAATCATGTCACACGGAAATGTCTGCTCCAAAGAGCCTATTGTCCGTCAATATGACCACACTGTTCAAGGAACAAATGCGTTGACTCCTTTCAGCGGAAAAAATTATGACGGTCCGAACGATGCTGCCGTCATTACCCCAATGCTTGGTAAGTCGTACGGAATGGTCGTTTCCCACGGACTGAATCCGATTCTCAACAGAATCGATCCATATTGGGGAAGCATTTGGGCTACTGCAGAAGCAATGTCAAACTATGTTGCAGTAGGAGGGAATCCTGATGAATCGGCATGGATAGAGAATTACATCTGGCCATTCCCTGACGAACAGGAAATGGGATCGCTGGACAAGGCGGTCGATGCCGTGGTTGATTGCATGGATGCTTTGAAAAGACCGGTAATCTCAGGAAAAGACAGTCTTTCATCGACATACCGCGGAAAAGATGGGGAAGTCATAAAGATTCCGCCTGTCTTATGTATGTCAGTATTTGGTAAAATCCCTGATGTCAAAAAGACAGTTACTTCTGACATAAAGAGGAAAAAGCATTTTATTTCCAGTAAATCATCTCTTTTCCTGGTTGGCAAACTGGACGAGGGAATGGCTGGATCAACCTATTACGATATAAACGGAATTGTTGGAAATGAAGTTCCGAAAGTTGACCTGAATCAATTACCAAAAACATTAAGAGCAGTTCACGATGCAATTGGGACCGGAAAGGTTCTGGCTTGTCATGATGTAAGCGAAGGCGGAGTAATCGGAGCTGTTTCTGAAATGACTTTTGGAGGAGACTGCGGAGCGAAATTAAATCTAGACGAAAAATTTGCAGACCATCCGGATAGGCTTTTATTTAATGAAACAGCAGGAACATTTATCGTTGAAGTTGAAAACGATAAGATCGCAAAAAAGCTATTCAAAGGAGTGCCAATTACAAAAATAGGCGAGACAAGCAAGGATAAAAGTATTAATGTTAGAGTTGGAAGAAAAACGCTATTTTCAGTACAGACCGATGAATTAAAGCAGGCATGGCAGGGACCGATTAAGAAAATTTTTAACTAATTATGAAAGAAGCGCCTAAAATTGCAGTATTAAAAACAGACGGAATCAATTGCGATGAGGAGACAGTAAATGCCTTCAAAATTGCAGGTGGTAACCCCGATTTGGTTCATGTCAATCAACTTAGATGGAAAGAGATAAAACTTAATGATTATCAAACATTTGTAATTCCCGGAGGTTTTTCATACGGAGATGACGTCCGGTCGGGTAAAGTATTAGCCGTGGAATTGAGCTCATACTTAGCTGATCAAATTAATGAATTTGTTCAACAGAAAAAAGGTTTGGTACTTGGAGTTTGTAATGGTTTTCAGGTTCTGGTAAGAACAGGTCTATTGCCATTTGGAACAATGGGTGAAATGAAAACAACTTTAACAGATAATGACTCCGGACATTTTGAGTGTAGATCCATTAATTTGAAAATTCAGGAAAACAACAAATGTGTTTTTATGGAAGGAGCAAATAGTAAGGTAACTTACCCCGTTGCTCATGGAGAGGGAAAGTTCTTCACCGATTCCTTAAATTTAAAAGAAATTGAAGAAAATAATCAAGTTGTTTTCCGTTATGTTGATTCCAGTGGCAATCCGACACAAAATTATCCTGAAAATCCCAACGGTTCCATGAATGCTATCGCAGGAATTACTGATTCATCCGGAAGAATTTTAGGGCTTATGCCTCATCCGGAACGAGCTGTTTATGTAACTCAATATCCGAATTGGAGAAGAATGGGAAATTTTACTCCCGAAGGAAGACAAATATTTGAAAGAATGGTAAACTATGCCAAGCAGATGTAAAGAGTCTATGACTGAGAGACAAAGCGAATATCAGAAGCTTGGAGTTGACGCTGGCAAGAAAGATGTCAGGGAGATTTTTAAACAGCGCGTTGAAAATGAATACCCCAGTGCCTTCGTAAACATAATCACGGATCCCCTGCATAGAGAATATGGATTGACTCAACACATGGATGGTGATGGTAGTAAACTGGTTCAACGATTGCTTATTTATTCTGAGACAGGCAATTCCAAGGTAATCAGAGGAGCAGTTGATGATGCATTGGAAATGAACTTGGGAGATATTGCTGCCAGCGGATTTACATCCGGAACAATTACGGTTACAGACGTTGTGAACATTAACGCCTTGAACATACCAAAGAAGATAGTTATGGAAGAAATTGGCCAAAGATTCGAGGAGCTTATCGCGCTTTACAGAGAATATGGGTCTGACATCCATTTCTTGGGCGGAGAAACTGGCGACTTGCCAACGCAAGTGAGTAGCGCTGTTTTTGATGTTGCTGTTTGGGCAAGAGCTTTGAAAAAAGATTTAATTAAGGGTGATGTAGCGCCAGGAGATAAAATTTTTGGTTTTGCTAGCGACGGACAAGCAATTTGGGAAGATGAATACAATTCCGGAATTATGTCAAACGGACTCACTTTAGGACGTGTGGGAATAATGTCCAGTGAATATGAGAAGAAATATCCTTATCTTGGAATCCATCATGGCAAATATAATGTAGGCGAGAAGATTGGTTTGGCAAATGATATGTCGGTGAGTGATGCTCTTATATCTCCAACACGACATTGGGGTCTGTTTATAAAGATTTTAACGGATAGATTGAAGAAAGAAAGGGTTTTTGAAGATCTGGATGGAATCGTAATGAATACGGGTGGGGCAGTAAGTAAGATAAGTCATATCGGCAAAGGCATATTATACGTAAAAAAAATGCCTCCTGCGACAGAATTAGTCAAGTTTATTCAAAAGGAAACAGGTGAAAGTTGGGAGGAGATATATAGGGGATTCAATTGCGGTGTAGGACTTGATGTTGTCGTTAAAGATAAAGCTAAAATAAAACAAGTGCTAAAAGATGTAGTAGAAGAAACACATATTAAATCTTACGAATTAGGCGCTTGTGAAAATAGTCAAGACGGACAAAATCATGTTGTAGCAGAAACAGATTACGGCAAATTTAGCTATTAGACCTTCCCTTATTTATTGATTCCTGAGCGCAAAATTGATATTATTTATATTACGAAAGGGTGGTGAGTTAAATTTATGGGTAGTATGGGGGGATTTTATAAGGGGGAGAAAAAGAAAAAGAAAAAAGATTCAAAAAATATTTCCTCAATGTCTATGGGCATGAGCGCTCCTACTTTTTCTATGCCCAAGTTAATCGAAAGGAAGAAAAGGGATTTTTAATTCTCTATGAAGAAAAAGGAGATAGCTGTCAGCAATTCCAAAATTGCTATTGTGTTTTTCGTATTCCTGGTCTTCGTTGTGGGAGTTTCATTAATTTTCAAGTTTATAAATCTCTTAGGGAATGGGAAATTTGATGACTCAAGAAGCTTTGCTATGGGGATGACTAACGGCAAAGACGTTCAGGTGACGGCATTATCCCATGATTTAAAGAGCATTGTAATATTTAAATTGGCTGGTGTTAAACCGGAAGAAGCAGCCCAGTTGTTGGAAGTTCCTATAGATGGCTTTGTAAGCTCAAACTCTTTGGACTTAAATCAGGAAGTAAGTTCAATATTGCTAAAATCAATTTTTAATTATAATAAACTTAAAACAAATATGACTATTATTGATCTTGCGCGGATAGCAATATTTGTCAAAACTATCCCCGCAGCATCTATCGACGAAATAAAGATTAAAGATGTCGGGAAATTAGCATTGGATAAGATTGTTAACCATTATATCGGCGATGCTTCAATAGAAAAAGATAGCCAAACAATACAAATAATTAATGCAACTCAAGTTTCGGGGTTGGGGAATAGATTGGCCAGGCTAATAACAAATATGGGTGGAAATGTAATTATTGTTGCGACAGAGAATGATACCGTAAAAAGGTCTGTTATCTCATATATTGATAAAAAAAGTTATACAGTAAAAAGGTTGCAGAAAGTGCTCGGATATGATGTAATAAAGGGAACCGGCAATGCCATGTCGGACATAACCATAACGATAGGGGAAGACAAAGTAAATTCTAATCCGTTTTAATCCATGAATATTTGGTTTGTAATAATTGTAATAATGATTATATCGATAACTCTTTCTGTTATTTCTCTTATAAATTTAGAAAACAAATCACATCTAAGTCAGGTAAAGAAAAAATTATTTAAAGGAAGGATAGTTTTTCAGGATTCTTCTTCAGGTAAATAGGCGCGGTCATCATCCTCATCCATAAAATCCTTATTATAGCTTTTCATCTTTGTCCTTGTTTTGGACAAACCATAATTTTGGCTATCTGTCTGCGGAAAAGATGGCTGATTTTTATATTTGGATGTTCTCTTGGTCTCCTTTATAAAAACACACACGCTATGTTCTGTTGCGGACTTTACGCAAGCTGCGTATGTATTCCCGCCCCTTATAAGTTTGATAAGTCTTTTTCCTATGTCATCGGGAAATACCCCCAAATATTGTGTATTTTGATCCTGAACAAATATTTTTGATCTTTTTATTGCAATTGCGACAGGTTGACCGGTGGTTAGAAGCGCAATAATTTTAGGCTGAGCCGTATTTACGAGAGAAATGATTTTGGTTTTTCCTGTTTCCTCAAGAAAAGTATTGTTGACGTTTTTGATGGACGACAGGCTTTTTATTATTTGTTTGGGCTCCAACTCAGTCAACCTCTTGATGTTTCTGATCGCAATTTGATTCAAAACATCGATTTTAAGAACTTTTCTGTAGGTAGATTTGGCGTTTTGTATTTTTCCTAAAATCGTGAATACATACGCGAGGCGGTTAAGGGCGTCAATGTCTCTTGGGTTTTCCTCGATAAGGTCTTTGTTCAAAGAGGCTGCGTTTTCCCAGTCGCCTAGCAGCATTGCCTGAATAGCCTTGTCTTTTAGTAGTGTCATTTGCGGAAATAAATACGGGTTTATTGTGAAAGATGATACAGCGTTTTATTGCAATTGTCAACATAGAATGTTAAAATCAGCTTCAAAATGAATGAAAGAGAACAATCGATCCATGATTTTACAGAAATGCTTAAATCAAATGAAGATCCTGACGGTGGACTTACCGCAAGATCTCTTAGGGAATTTCTTTTGCCATCGGAGAAGTATAGGCGAAGGCAAATTGTCGGACCGCACTTTGATCCGGCAATAGACCCCTTAGTTCTCAGCTCAATAGGAGTTGCTTTAACTAGAGATTACGAGAAGGTACAAGGAGTTATCTTGGATTTTGAAATAAGAGGAAAAGATTTTAACGCTGATGAGCGAGAGATCAGAAACATAATCAATTCAGGGGGAAACGTTCCCGATACTATAGAGAGGAAGCTGCGCCCATTGGTTTTGAGAGGGCTTAAAAAAGAAGGTTTGGTTACTTTGGCTGCAATGTCTATCGGAGAAACTGCAACTTCAAAGAAAAAGGTAATTGATTTATATTATCCTGATTTTACCACCAATACGTGTTTAATTAACGGCCATTATAGTTTTGCTTACGGTATGGCAGTGACCTTTTTAAGATCCATTAATTCCGATATAACAAAGATAATTGCAACAGCTGCTCTTTAAATGGTAGAATTGTAGCTATGTCCGGACATTCAAAATGGGCCACAATTAAAAGAGCCAAGGGCGCAGCCGATATTAAAAGAGGCTTGACTTTTACTAAGCTTTCTAACGCTATTACTATAGCAGTAAAGACCAGCGGGGGAATAGCCGATCCCAACAGCAATTTTAAATTGAGGCTGGCAATCGAGGCGGCCAGAGCTGCAAATATGCCTAAAGATAATGTCGAGAGGGCAATTCAAAAAGCTTTGGGTAAAGACGCAGGGGAGATGTCGGAAGTACTTTATGAAGGATTCGCGCCTGAGGGCGTAAGTGTAATTATAGAAGCTGCTACGGACAACTCCCTTCGTACGACCAGTGAAATAAAAAGCATTTTCAATAAAGACGGCGGACGGTTCGGTCAGCCGGGATCAGTCGCATATCAATTTGAACAAAAAGGAAAAATCATTATCGGAAAAAACGGCAAGACCACGGACGAATTATTTGAAATTGCGGTAGACAGCGGGGCGGAGGACATTGAGGAAGACCAGGACAAGGCGATTATTACGACTTCATATTCGGAACTTTCAACTGTGCGGGAAAATCTCCTCGCAAAAGGTATTACGCCTGAGGAGGTGGAAGCTGTTAGAAAGCCCCTCAACTCCATCACAATTTCAGATCCGGAAAAATTACAGAAAGTAGTCAATTTTTTAGATAAGCTGGAAAGCTTGGATGATGTTCAAAAAGTTTATTCGAATTTGGCTTAAGAAGCTTTCAAAGAAATATAATTTTCTTTTTAATATTCCCAAAAGACAGAAATTTATAATAACAGTTATAATTCTGTCTCTAATCCTGTTTTTTTCGGAACAATTATTGGGACGCGGGGGAATGTATGTAGCTTTTATTCTCTCATTTCTCACGGGAATTTTCCTTTTTTGGGCAGAAATATCCGATTTTAAAGCCAACTTTTCCCCTCAGGTTTTTATCCTACCCCTGTTTTACAGTATGGCCTGCGCCTTATTTTATTTTCTGGTGCCGGCCCGATTTATGACCCGGATAGGGATGACATCCCTATACGCTTTGGGCCTTTATTCTCTTTTTCTTTCCGAGAACATTTTTATCGTTTCTTCAATCAGAACTATCGCGCTTTTGTCTTCTGCCCGCACGGTCTCATTCATAGTCAGTCTGCTTTCATATTTTTTTATGGCTGATGTCATCTTTTCTTTACATCTCAATATTTTTCTAACTTTACTATTTGTTTTCATCGTCTCTTTTCTTTTAATATTCCATTCAATCTGGACACACACGTTGGAAAATGCTCTGCGTTCCAACCTGGAATGGGTATTACTTCTCACAATATGCATTGCTGAAACATCGTTTGTCTTGTGGTTTTGGCCGACCACTCCGACCCTGATCGGCTTGTTTCTGACCGGCCTTTTCTATATTCTGGTCGGGATATCTCAGGTATGGCTGGACAAAAGGCTTTTTAAAAGCGTAATGTGGGAATACGCGTGGGTTGTGGTAATTATTTTCTTGGTATTTGTTTCCTTCGGCATGAGATCTTAATCGATCCTTTATGGAATGGGGAAGAGGTGAGTGGTGCACCCTAAAGGATCTGGAATATTAGCCTCAGATGATATAGTTTGATACATAGGCCTATAATATTATAGGATGCTTCGGCTGGCTCAGCACAAGTTAATGTGGATAACTTTTCACAGGGTTATGGCTGGAATTTTCACAGCCATAGAACGCTTGCTAAGAACTGTCCGCCCGCTTTTATTTCTCGCCTTATCCCGTATATTTTGCGGGATGCGGCTCGAATTGCAAGCTTTGGCGGACATAAGAATCCGTATACTCTCCACTTCAGGTGGATCGTAAACGGATTCTAATGAAAAAAATACGAACGTCTATTTCATCGTATTTTGAAGCTAAAACGATACAATTAGATCGACATGGCGACCAAAACTATAATATATAATCAATTGCTAAACTAACGATTTTTGAGGCTAAAATCGTGAGTTTGGATTGATAAATGGCTCCAAATTACGACGCAGCCGGACGTGGAGCACAGAGGAGCTCTCTTGGGAACCAACGATTATTTATTAATAATAATTAACACATTAAAACGCAGCAAGAAGTTGTTTAGTGATAAATGTAAAGAGAGGGGCGCGTCTTATTCTCTTTATAAGTATGTAGGTTAAAATTGGTAGACGTTCCGTAATAGCGGAAAATAGGTGTTTTAAGCAGCTGGAGAGAACAAAGTGATTACGTCGTACAATATAACTTTTACGACGTGAGCCAGGCTCAGATTTCCGGAGAAGTGGCTAAAATTGCCTATAGATTCTCTGCAAATTTGTTGATTATTCAATTGTTCCTACTTCCCGATGACCATTATTCTCTATATTCTGTGGTGTCTGAAATTTGATATAGTCCCCTACTATAGGTTATAATATTTTCTGATTTTCGAGGCTAAATAAGGCTAATTTATTATTTTTCTATCCCCTTTTGATAATTTTCTCCGGAGAAGGTTGTTTATTTGTCTATATTCATGCTTTTTGCTACAATTTGCACTCTATGGTAGAAATGGAGCCAAGAAAAAAGGCTGAAGAATATATTAAACTTCAAAGAGAAAATATAATTCGACCTCTTGATGACGTAAATTTATCTCCTGAGCTTTCAAGGCAACGGACACTAAGGATGTTAATAAAAAATCTAAATGGCAATGAATTTCTAGAACAGATGGAAAATCTCCTTAAGGATGCNCCAATTTCTGATTTTCTTAAACAACAACTTGTATTTGAGTCCGGCTTAGAAGAAATTACCGGTTGGACAAGTTGGGNCGAACTNAAGGAGAAATTTATAAAANATGCACTAGGTATTTCATTGGCAGAAAATAAATATGGAATTTTNGATCCTGACTCCGCACTTGCTGCCGAAGCCAAATATTTTACTCAGATAATGCCCCTATTAGAGCATAGGGAGAAAGTTGGACAATATAANCCCATATCTTACAAAGAATGGGGCAAAGATCTTTTCAAGAGAGTTCGTGANAAAATGTAGCTATTGATTGATGAACTTGTCGATGAGGAGCTGTTCCAGGTCCTGATTNTGGCCGTCATAACCCACAGTCCAGATTCCGACGCCCTTTAGCTTTTTAGCATTTATAAAATCATATTTAATCCCCAAAGACCTGACGTTATCAAAGTGGACTATTCTGTTTTCTCCGCTGTCATCTTTATAGGTATAATATGGAGTTTGGGATATTTCATTCCATGAAAGCTGTGAATTCTTGCTCGCTTGTGCGATTTCCGCATATGGCAGGGTCCTGACCATGTCTCTGGGTGGAGACTGAATATCTTTTGGCCAATCATAGCCATAGTAAGGAACAGCCAGGATTAGCTTTGAAGCATCTACCTGTTCAAGGTAATTTTGAATGTAGCCGACGATATTCGTATCGCCTCCCATTGCGGAAACCGGCCCCGGGGCGCCAAGCGGCGTATGCATATCATAACCCATGATTACAAAAGCGTTGATATTTTTAGCCAGGATAGGTATGTTAAAAAGCTGCTTCTCGGAGCCTGATACCAGATATGTGTCGATGGAAAGTACCGCGTTGGGAACTTGTCTTTTAAGCTCCGAGCTTAGGTTAATAATGAGCCTGGTGAATCCGTCCCTAACGGTAACGGAGGCTTCTCCGACATATTCAAAATCTATATTAATCCCGTCAAGCTGTTTGGAATTTATAAGATAGATCGCATTCGAAATAAAATTCTTTTGAGCTGTATCGGATTTGGCCAAATTTTCAATGTTGGAATTATTGAAAGATTTTAAAGTCAGATAAATATCCAGCCCTTGGTTTCTTGCCCTTCGTATAAAATCATCAATTTTGGGATTCTTCCACATAGAACCGCTATCTGTCTGATCGTTATTGGATGACGCTATAGCGCCTGTTCCGTCAACTTCCAAGCCGAAAAGACTTACGGAAGTTAATACGTTAAGGTTAATTTTCTCTTCATCAGGCAGCATCCAGTAGGGGAAAAAGCCCAGAATTTCCTTCTTCGGCTTTCCTGTTACAACAAGCGGAACGCTTTTAGGTGATTTAATTGAAAATATTTTTGCCGGATCGACAGGATCAGAATTTGCATAAACAATCGGAATCGGTTGGATTGCTTTGACAGGGTTGGTCGCTGAAGTCGGAGTTTGCTCGACTGTCAGCTTGTAGCTTATTTTTGAGGCTTTCAGCTGGATTATTGAAGCTGCTACAACCACCACGAATAATAATCCGACAATGTATCTTCTTTTAACTTTGAAATGTTTAGAAAACTTGCCAAATTTTTCAGGATTATCTATGGGTTGACTTGCATTTCCGGTCAGGATTAATTTTGATGTTTCAGGCAGATCGATAGATTGCCGCACGGCCTCATCAAACTCCTCTTCGGTTGCTCCCACAGCCAGAACGCACGCCTTTAATTTGTCCAGCGTAGATTTGTATTCAGGTTTAGCCTTGATATATTCTTTAATGATTTCGATATATTTATCCCGCATAGGATATATTTAGTATGAATTTTATTTGATTTTTTGTCAACCCGTTGAAGGTGTTGACACAGTTATTGCAGCGTCGCATAATAATATTATCGTGTCGCACATTATTGAGACTTCCCTATTATGGATGAAAATATAAATACACAACAATTAAGCCTGGAATTGAATAAATTAATTGATGAATTTTTGGAATACTTGGAAATTGAAAAAAACTGTTCCAAATTAACCATCCGCGATTACAGACATTATCTGGAGACATTCAATATCTGGTTTACTCAAAACATGCCGCAAAAATCTATCGGAGATTTGGATTTAGCAATGGTTAGGAAATACCGGGTTTTTCTGGCAAACAGAGTTGACGTCAAGGGAATGACTCTAAAGCGGGTAACTCAGAACTATTACGTTATAGCGCTTCGTTCGTTCCTGCGATTTTTAATTAAAAACGACCATGTTACGCTGGAGCCATCAAAAATTGATCTGCCGAAAACCGAAAGCCGCAGTTTGAAATTTTTGGAACGTGAGCAGATTGATAGACTGGTAACTTCAATTGATACATCCAAAGAGGAAGGAATCAGGGACAGAGCGATCTTCGAACTACTGTTCTCGACCGGGCTGCGTGTGTCCGAGCTTGTCCGATTAAATCATAACCAGATAAATCTTGACCGGCGTGAATTCGGAGTAATCGGGAAAGGAGGACGGGCTAGAGTAGTTTTTGTTTCCGACAGGGCGGAAAAATGGGTTTCCATGTACCTTGAGAAACGGAAAGATAATTTCAAACCCTTATTTATCAGATATTCAGGAAAAATTATTGAGGATAACGGCGGAGAGAGAATGAGACTAACTGCCAGAAGCATTGAAAGAATTGTCAAAAAATATGTCAGAAGCGCCCGCTTGCCGGTTGATGCCACGGTTCATACGCTGAGACACTCGTTTGCTACGGATTTGTTAACAAACGGAGCGGATTTAAGATCGGTTCAGGAGATGTTGGGGCACAAGAACATTGCAACCACCCAAATCTATACCCATGTAACGAATAAGCAATTAAGAGACGTACACAGGTCCTTTCACAGTGGAAATAAATAAAATTAAAAAAATTAGTTAGAAAGTTTCATAGGAGAGGGTGATGTTAACTGTAATGGAATTTTCGCCGGGCTGGAGTTGGGTGTCAGCAGCAGAATTTGCCTCAGCACCTTTACCCATCATTAAAACAGGTCTGGGAGTATAGCCGTTTGATTCCTGAACATCAACTATCTTTCCCAAACGTATTCCCGCAGCTTTCGCCAGGCTTTCAGCTTTTTCTTTTGCAGCACTGACAGCTTCTTTCCTTGCTTTATTTTCTAAATCCTTCTTTGTTTTATCATTAAATGTAAAAGTGATTCCATTAACTAAATTTGCTCCGTCCAGAGTTACCGCGTCAATCGCTTTATTTGCGATATCTATTGGCGTGATTTTTACTTCAAAGGTTTGAGTTATGGTGTATCCGGTGATATTCTGTCCTCCTCTAGTGTAGTCGTAGTTTGGATTGACACTATAATCTGAAGTTTTAATATCTTTATCCGCAATTCCCAACTTTTTTAGATCATCAGTGATTTTGTTTGCTGTAACATTGACCTGCTCTTGAGCCGAGGCAACGGTTAAAGCTGTTTTGGTCACTCCGATTGAAAGTTGAGCTGTGTCAGGAATTCCCGTCGCTTTTCCTGTTCCCGAGACACTAAACAAATTCGTTTTTGTCGTTTGGACACTGTTAACGGAGAAAGAAATGGGCCCTACGAGCTTCGTGTAAAAGAAGAGCCCGAGAAAAACAAATAATACCGTCAATAGCGTGCTCTTATTGTTTTTCATAAATTTAATAATAGAGTTTTGAGAAATAATTGTCAATCCCGATAAATAATTTTCCCGCTTCCGGCTTTTGCCAATATCTTGCCGTTTTCAAAAACTTTCTTCCCGCGGATAAAAACACATTTCACTTTTCCTCTAACTTTCCATCCGTTGAAAGGAGACCATTTACATTTCGTAAAAAGATTTTTGTTTTCAATAACATATTCCTGACCAGGATCGATTTCGATTTTAGTCCGGGGATCGGTTTTAATTCCGAATATTTTCGCCGGATTGGTATGGCAAAGCCTGATGATGTCTTTAATCGTTAACTTTTTCTTTGAAACTGCGGTCAGAAGAAGAGGTAGGGTTGTTTCCAAACCGGGTACGCCAAACGGAAAAGATATTCCCTTCTTTTCCTTCATCGTGTGAGGTGCGTGATCGGATTCAATCATGTCAATATATTTTAAATTCTTCCATAGAAAATCGTGATTCTGTTTGTTTTGCAGTGGAGGCTTCATTTTGCCGAATGGACCCAAGCGTCTGACGTCCTTATTAATAAGAAATAGATGGTGAGGTGTGACACCGCATGAGATTTTTAACTTCTTCCTCTTTGCTTCTATAATCTTTTTAAGATCGTCTGCAGTACTAATGTGGCAAATATGAATTCTATTTTTATATTTTTTGGCTAGGTTAATCGCGAAATCCAATGTGTCATCTTCGGCGTGCAAAAGAATTATTTTTCCTTTTGGCCAGAATTTGAAAACCTTTTCAATCTTATCTTTTGGGACAACGAATCCTCCGGTTGTCAGGCTAAGGTAAAGTTTGAGGCCTATTGCAGCCTTCTTGACTTTTTCAAATTCTCCAAGATTATCTCCCAGTGAACCGAAATGAAAACCGACATCGCAAGCAATTTTCTCTTTAGCTATTCGTATTTTTTTATTAAGCTCTCTAAGAGTTGTAATCGGAGTTTTATTATTGGGCATGTCCAGGATTGTAGTGAAGCCTCCGGCTAAAGCCGCACAGGTGCCGGTATAAAAATCTTCTTTATTGGTTTGTCCCGGATCACGCAAGTGGACATGAGGATCAATAAGGTCGGGTAAAATAAGCGTATCGCTCATCAGATTTTTCCTAATACTGCAGCCAAAAGAGCCATCCGGACATACAGTCCGTTTCTCATTTGTTCGGTAAGATAGACGGCTCTTGGGTCATCATCAACATCTGGGTTAATTTCGCTGACTCTTGGTAAGGGATGCATTAGAATAATATTCTTTCCGGCTTTCTCCATAAGTTTTTTGTTGACGATATAAAAATTCTTAACTTTTTCATAGGCTGCAAGACTTGAGAAGCGTTCCTTTTGGATTCTCGTCACATAGATTACGTTTACTTTATTTATTATTCCGTCCAACTTGTCAATTTCTGTTATTTTTATATTTTTCAACTGATTTTTTATTTCCTCCGGCATACGCAGGTTTTTAGGCGAGACAAAGAAGAACTCGACTCTGCCCATTTTTACCAGAAGTTTTGATAAGGAATGGACCGTTCTTCCATTTAACAAATCTCCGACAAAAGCTATTTTCAGTCCGCCTATTTTTTTGAATTTACTGAGAATTGTAAAAAGATCAAGCAATGCTTGAGTCGGATGTTCCCCTACTCCATCGCCGGCATTAATAATAGGTATCTTAGAAGACAGGGCTGCTCTTTTTGCGCTGCCTACCTCCGGATGGCGGATAACGATTACGTCGCTGTATGACTCAAAAGTCCTGATAGTGTCTTCCAGCGTCTCTCCTTTGGCAACGGAGGAATAAGTCATGCCCTGAAGAGGAATCACTCCTCCGCCAAGCCGCTGCATAGCGGAAATAAACGAACCGAAAGTTCGGCTTGATGGTTCGTAAAAAAGGGCGGTCATAATCCTGCCCTGCAGGATTTTTGAACTTTTGCGCCCGTTGACTATTTTTTTCATCGCCTTTGCCTGTTTGAAAAGAAAGCTTAAATCTTGCCTGGAGAATTGATCAACAGAGAGAATGTCTTTGCCAGAAAATCCGTTTTTTTTCTTCATATTTTATTTCATTAAAGTTGCCAGTACAGCTTTTTGGGCATGAAGCCTGTTGCCCGCCTGATCAAAAATAACCGACTGCGGACTGTCAATAACTGCGGCTTCTACTTCATTGCCCCGGTACGCCGGCATATCGTGCATAAAGATGGCATTTTTCTTGGCAAATTTCATCAGCGCTTGTGTTACTTGGTAAGACTTGAAGATCTTTAACCTTTTCTGCTTAGTTTTTTCGTCTCCCATACTAATCCATGTGTCCGTATAGATTACATCTGCATTTTCAACCGCGTCTTTTGGTTTTTCAAATTCCGATATTTTTCCTCCGCTTTTCTTAGCCAGCATCCTTGCTTCTTTTGCAATATCGGGCAACATTTTATAGCCTCTCGGAGAGGCAACGCGGAAATCAATTCCCAAAAGTCCGCTGGCAAGAGCTAAAGAATGCGTTACATTATTCTCTCCGTCGCCGACAAATGCCAAGGAAAGCCCTTTTAATTTTCCTTTTTTTTCTAACATTGTCAGCATGTCGGCCAGAATTTGGCAGGGATGTTCAAGATCGGAAAGACCGTTTATAACGGAGACCTTCTTCGTACTTTTTGATAATCCAACCAGAGTTTCGTGTTTGAAAACTCTGGCCATGATTCCGTCTACCATTTTTTCAAGTGTTCCTGCGCAATCAGCAATTGATTCCCTAACTCCGAGCTGTATGTCTTGAGGCGCCAGGTAAATTGCGTGTCCGCCCAGCTGTGTCATTCCCGTTTCAAACGAAACGCGAGTCCGAAGAGATGGCTTCTCAAAAATCATTGCCAAGGTCTTGTTTTGGAGAAGCGGCCGGTTTTTGCCTTTTATTTTTAACTCTTTTTTCAAAGCCAGGGCTGTTTTGAGGAGGTTAAGGAATTGAGGGGCGGTTAGGTCGGAAATTCTTAATAAATCTTTCGGAAAACTCATAAAACTAAGATTTGATTAACATTAGCAAAGCGATTAAATTTTGTCAATGGTGCAAAACTTATACATGCACTTTTCGGATTTCAGATTGATATTTACTTTCGATAATGATATAAGATAAATGTAAATATGACAGTTTTACAAAAATTAGAAAAGCATTGGAAGAAAGGCAAATATGTCTGTGTGGGTTTGGATTCCGACTATTCTAAAATCCCCTCTTTTTTAAAACACGGCAAATCAATTGAGCAATCAATTTTAAATTTTAATAAAAAAATCATTGACAAGACGCATGATCTTGTTTGCGCATACAAACCTAACTCTGCCTTTTACGAAGCTTACGGAGCGGAAGGGCTGATTGCCTTGAAAAAAACCATTCAATATATTGATAAGAAATATCCAGAAGTTGTCACGATTTTAGATGCGAAACGCGCCGATATCGGCAGCACAAATCTAGGCTACGCCAGATTCGCTTTCGGTGAATTGAGAGTTGATGCGATTACCGTTCACCCCTATCTCGGACAGGAAGCATTGGAGCCGTTTTTGGTACGGAAAGACAAATTAATAATAGTTCTGGTAAAAACTTCAAATCCCGGAGCGAGTGAATTTCAGGATCTGAAAATTGGCAACAAACACCTTTATGAAATCGTTGCCGGCAATGTTGCGAAGAGCTGGAATAAGAATGATAATTGTGGTGTGGTTGTCGGGGCAACATATCCAGCTGAACTTAAAACTGTCAGGAAAATTGTCGGAAATATACCGATCCTGATCCCAGGCATTGGAGCGCAAGGCGGAGACATAAAGTCAACAATTCGCGCCGGAAAAGATAACCGTAGTTTTGGTATGATTATCAACAGCAGCAGNGCAATTATCTTTGCGTCAGGCGAAAAAGATTTTGCCGAAGTCGCACGCCAAAAAACAATAGAGTTATCAGAGGAGATAAAAAGATATCTATGAACAAGAAAAACAATAATGTTATTTTAGATATTTTAAAAATAACGCGGGCGGTAATCACCGATAGCCACATCGTTTATACTTCAGGCAAACATGGTTCTATCTACATAAACAAAGATGCTGTCTATCTTCACACAAAAGCTGCGTCTAAAATCGGCAAGCTTTTTGCGGAAAAGTTTAAAAATAGAAAAATTGATGTTGTCGTTGCCCCGGCTGTAGGAGGTACAATTCTTTCTCAGTGGACTGCATATCATTTATCTTTGCTAAATAAAAGAGAGGTTCTTAGCGCATATACGGAAAAAGATAAGGGTACGCTGGCTTCAGCGTCCGACAGTGAACAAATATTCCGGCGTGGCTACGACAAAATTGTTAAGAACAAAAGAGTTCTGGTAGTTGAAGATCTTACGACAACAGGCGTTTCAGTAAAAAAAGTAGTTGAGGCAGTTAAAAAAGCCGTAGGTAAAGTGATCGCGGTTTGCGTCATGGTCAACCGCGATCCAAAAAACGTCACGAGCAAGATAATTGGAGCGCCTTTTTCTGCCTTGGGGATTTTAAGGGCTGAAGCATTTGAGGAAGATAAATGTCCTCTTTGCAGACAAGGAATACCGATTAATACAGCAGTTGGGCATGGAGCAAAATACCTTATGGACAAGAAGGCTGCCAAGCAATAAACATAAAGAATGCAGATATTTGCCGGATCATCAAATCAGCCGTTGGCAAAGAAAATTGCCAAAACCACAAAAAGCACTTTTGGTAAAATTGATCTGTCTAGGTTTAGTAACGGCGAGGCGCGGGTCTTCGTGCAGGAAAAACGGGTAAAGGAAAAGGTGGCGGTTGTACAGTCCTTATCTCTTCCAACAGATGAACATTTAATTGAATACGTGCTTCTCTGTGATGCTCTTGCGCGGATGGGAGCTCAGGACATAACTGCTGTCATGCCTTGGATTGGATATTCCCTGCAGGATAAAGTATTCAGAAAAGGAGAACCGTTATCCGCAAAGGCAGTCGCTCAAATTATTCAAGTCTCCAAAGCCAAACGCGTCATTACCCTTGATTTGCACAACCGGGCAATTTTGGGATTTTTCGATATACCCGTCATCGATCTTTCTGCGCGATCTTTATTTATCAAGTATTTTCGCCGGAGCGTTAATAAGAAAACTTTTGTTGTGGCGCCCGATGAAGGCGCGGTTAAGAATTCCACTTCGTTTGCTATGGATCTTGGTGCAAGTATAGTATACATGGATAAAAAGCGAAACCTCACCAGCGGAAAGGTTGACATAATAGGGATGAGCAGAAGCGTTAAGGGCAACGATATAATTATTATTGATGACATAATTTCCACCGGCTCAACTTTGATTGAGACTGCCAAAGCTCTCAAGCATGCGGGGGCGCGGTCGATACGCGTAGCGGTAACTCACCATCTGCATGTGCCCGGTGTACAGGGAAAATTGGATAAAAGCCCTATTGACGTGTTCGTGACTACCGATACTATTGCCAACAACAATAAATCTCCGAAATTAGTAGTCTTATCAGTGGCGGATTTAATTGGTGAAGAATTACGGTATTAAGAAATCTTACCTTTTGTCAATTTGGCTTATTATAAAGTTGTTTTTTGGACATAATTATGCTATAAAAGTGTGGTATTTATGAAAAATGAATTGAGATCGGAACCAGCTGAACGTGAAGTTTTTAAACCCATTTCGGACGAACAGAAGAAAAGATTTGCTATAACAGACAAATTTTCTGCTTTAAATAATATTGCGGTTATACTTCGTAAGGTCGGGGATGAAAGAATAAAAGAAATAAGAACCTCCACTAAGGCATCAATTAATACGCTTTTTTTTGGTAAATTCCAGTAGAATCTTCAGCGGATTTTATTGTATTTTTCAAAAGCATCGTTACGTCAACGGGACCCAATCCTCCTGGGGTCGGAGTGTAAAATGAAGCAATATCTTTAATTTTTTCTTCATCGAAGTCCCCTACTACTTTTCCATTTTGTCTTGATTGGCCGATGCCTATCAGGATGACTCCTTTTTTTATCATTTCAGGCGTTACAATATTTGGTTTTCCGACTGCGGAAATAATAATGTCAGCTTTCTGGGTTATGGATTCAGGGCTTTTGGTTTTGCTGTTGATTACTGACGGACTAATGCCGATTTTTTGAAGAGCGTTGATGATTGGTTTTCCGCCGGTTTTCCCTTTTCCGATGATAACTATATTTTTATTTTTGAGCCAGTTTTTCTCTTTTGCCACCCCTTCAAGTACTTCAAAGACCGCCATTGAAATCGGCATTTCAAATTTTGAATCCGAATGAAATCCGTCAACATCTTTTGCCGGATCAATAGCTTGTGTAGTAATTTTTGTATCAATTTTTTGAGGAAGAGGCTGTTGAACAATAATTCCATGAACATTGTCATTATCGTTATATTGCTGAATTGTTTTTATTAAGTCTTTTTCATGTGTCGCTTCAGGTAAACGAATTATGGTTGTTTTTATTCCGACTTTTTTTGCCTTCAATTCTTTTTGTCTAACATAGGCAAATGATGAAGGATCGTTTCCGATAATAATTATTACAAGGTGAGGGACAATATCTTTTTTCTTAAGATTATCAGTTTGCAATTTTAAATCAACTAAAATTTTATCGGTAATTAACTTTCCGTCAATCTTCATATTAATAGGTAATATATTATAGCAATTTTAAGCTACTTGAGAGACTTGTTACGATTTATAATCGTTCGAGGCGTAAAATACTTTGTTTTTTTGCTATAGCCTCAGGGTCCCACCAACTGATTCCAATTTCTTTGCAAGTTTTATCTGAGTTTATTTCAGCGCCCTGTAGAGAGATGCCATTCTTTCTAAAAACAAGTTCTCCGCCGCTGCCCCTCTTTTCGGAAATAATAACAGTTTCTCTGTTGGCGTTTTCTTTATCAGGTGTTAGTGAGGCATTTATTTCTCTTTTTCTGGCCCCACTCCATTCGGGAAGAGTATCATCAAATAACGTCACTCTAATTTTTCTTGGATAATATACGGTCGTATTTTTGTAAGCTATTGTCATATTTCAGCAGTATAGCAAAAAAGATTATCTTGTCAAGTAATTCTGATTTAGATTATTCTTCGACGCAGGTNGCGGAAGTAACCCTGTCGGATGAATCGGAGAATCTCATTAATTTAACTCCCTGAGTGTTCCTGGAATGTCTGGGGATTGATGAGAGTTCCAGTTTTACAACCTGTCCGCGTCTGGAAGTCATAATGCAGGTCGAATGTATAGGCCGGATTACCTGAGCAAAGGCGACTTTTCCTGTCTTCGGCGTAACTTTTGCAACCTTAACTCCCTGTCCTCCCCTGCTTTGTCCTCTGAATTGAGTGACCGGTGATTTCTTACCAAGACCATTTTCCATAATTGTCAATAAATCCGCTTTATCTCTTTTGTTAATAATATCCATACCTATTACTTGATCATTTTCTTTAATTTTTATTCCGCGTACTCCGGACGTGGCCCGTCCCAATGGTCGGACTGATTTTTCCGAAAATCTGATTGCCTTTCCTTCTTTTGTTGTCAGTATTACATCATTATCTCCCTCAGTCAGGTTGCTCCAGGCCAGCTCATCTCCTTTATCCAATTTAATTGCGATAATTCCATTTCTCCGGATATTTTCAAACTGAGTCAAGGCTGTTTTTTTGACAGTCCCCTTCTGGGTAGTCAGGAATACATATTTGTACGGGAATTCATCGGTAGCTTTACCAACTTTGTAATTTATAAACGACTCAACTTTTTCATCCTGCTCAACATTAATCAGATTTACAACCGCAGTTCCCTTGCTTGTTCTCTGAGACTCTGCGATTTCAAAAGCCCTAAGCTGGTAGACTTTTCCTTTATTTGTAAAGAAAAGGATATTGTCATGGGTTTGGGCATACCGGATATTCAGAATTCCATCCTCTTCTTTGGTCGTCATTCCCCTGACGCCTTTTCCTCCCCTATGCTGAACTCTGAAGCTATTCAGGCTTTGGCGCTTGATATATCCCGTATCGGTGATTGTAATAACCGTTGGTTCGTTCGGAATNAAGTCTTCCTCCGAGAATTCTCCGACCTTACTTTTGTATACCTTGGTACGTCTCGGATCGGCAAATTTTTCCTTAAGAACTTTTAATTCTACTTTAATTACGCCTAAAATCTTTTCCGGATGAGAAAGCAGATCCTCCAAATAAGCAATCGTTTCTTTGACCATGAGCAGTTCATCTTCTATTTTCTGCCGCTCCAAAGCTGCCAGCCGGCGAAGCTGCATATCCAAAATTGCAGTTGCCTGGATATCTGAGAGCTTGAATTTTCGCATCAAATTTCCCTTGGCATCTTCCTGAGTCTTTGATTCCCGGATGGTTTTTATAACGGCGTCAATATTGTCAACGGCGATTTTTAATCCCTCCAAAATATGAAGTCTGGCTTTTGCCTGCTTTAATTCAAATTCCGAGCGTTTGGTAACAACTAGATAACGGTGTTTCAGATATTCTTCAAGAATTGTTTTAAGGTTAAGCGTCTGGGGAGTGCCGTTTACCAAAGCAACGATGTTGGCTGGGAAGCTGGTTTGAAGACTGGTATGCTTAAACAAATTATTCAAAACTTTTTTCGGAGCGGTATCTCTTTTAAGCTCTACAACGACTCTCGTTCCATGTCTGTCCGACTCATCTCTCAAATCGGAAATTCCTTCAATCTTCTTCTCTCTGGCCAATTCTGCGATGCGGGCAACCAGAAGAGCCTTGTTTACCTGATATGGGAGTTCAGTAATAATAATTGCCGACTTTCCATTTCCGATATCTTCAATCTCAGCTTTTCCTCTGATAATTACCCTCCCCCTTCCGGTCGTATAAACATTCTTGATTTCATTGAAATCATAAATTGCCCCGGCCGTCGGGAAATCGGGACCCTTGATAAATTCCAGAAGTCCGTCTATAGTTACGCTGCTGGTCAGAGAAAAATTTTTCCCGGGGGCTGTTATCTTAGTTTTTCCGATCATAAAGGTAATTGCGTCAACCAACTCGCCTAGATTATGCGGCGGAATTTTTGTAGCCATGCCTACGGCAATTCCTTCCGATCCCATGAGAAGCAAATTGGGAAGTTTTGCCGGGAGAAAATTTGGTTCATTAAGTGTTGCGTCAAAGTTGGGGGTATAGTCTACAGTTTCTTTATCCAAATCCGCCAGCATCTCTCCTGTAATTGCGGCCAGACGGGCTTCCGTGTAACGCATTGCCGCAGGCGGATCTCCGTCAACCGACCCAAAATTTCCCTGACCGTCAACTAAGGGATAGCGCATGGAAAAGTCTTGAGCAAGCCTAACCAGGGCATCATAAATCGGCATATCTCCGTGCGGATGGTATTTTCCCATAACTTCTCCGACAATTTTTGCAGATTTTGCGTATTTGGCAGAATGAGTCAGATTTAATTCGTGAAGCGCAAAAAGAATTCTTCTGTGGACTGGCTTTAAGCCGTCTCTGACATCAGGGAGAGCGCGGGAAACGATAACTGACATAGCGTAATCCAAATACGCCCGTTTCACCTCTCCTGTTATTTCAGTTTGTTTGAGTGTGCCAATGCTCATAAAAATCTAATTCCAGATTCAATTTCTAAGTTTTTCTTAATTTATATCAGGAAGGAAGCAATTAAGAGAGCCACTATATTCAGGATTTTTATCATGGGATTTATAGCAGGTCCGGCAGTATCTTTATAGGGGTCTCCGACGGTATCCCCTGTAACTGCGGCCTGATGAGCGAAGCTTCCTTTGCCTCCCAAATTTCCTTCCTCAATATATTTCTTAGTATTATCCCAAGCCGCGCCCCCGGTTGTCATAGAAATTGCAACGAACAATCCTGTAATAATGCTACCGACCAAAAGTCCGCCGAGCGCTTTGGGACCGAGTAAAAAACCGACCAAAACCGGCGCAACGACCGGAATTAATGCCGGCACGATCATATTTTTTATTGCGGATTTTGTCACTATATCGACAGCTTTTCCGTATTCCGGTTTTGTTTTCCCTGTCATGATTCCTTTAATCTCTCTGAATTGCCGTCTTATTTCATCCACAATTGCCGAGCTCGCTTTTCCGACGGCCTCCATTGCTAATGCCCCGAAAAAGTACGGTAAAGCGCCGCCGATAAATAATCCGACGATTACCGCCGGGTCTGAGAGGGAGAATACTAACTTTCCGATATTTTTCGTTGATCCGGTTAACTCTTGAGTATAGCTTGCAAAAAGAACTAGCGCCGCCAATCCGGCTGAGCCGATGGCATAAGCTTTGGTAATTGCCTTGGTTGTATTTCCGACTGCGTCCAAAGGATCTGTAATATCTCGCACCTTTTTATCCATTCCGGACATTTCAGCAATTCCCCCCGCGTTATCTGTGATCGGTCCGAAGGCGTCTATGGCAACAATGATTCCCGTCAGGGAGAGCATGCTCATTGCCGCGACAGCTATTCCGTAAAGTCCTGCTTGGTTATAGGCAAGTAAAATTCCCGCAGAGATTAAAAGTATCGGAAACAATGTGGACTTCATTGAAACAGCCAATCCCGCTATCACATTGGTTCCATGGCCTGTGGTTGAAGCCTGGGCAATTGTTCTGACCGGGCTGAATTTTTTTGATGTGAAATATTCAGTTATAGCAACCATGCCAATCGTGATGGCCAATCCGATTAATGCTGAATAAAATAAATTTATAGACGGGATCCCGTTTAAACCATTCGGAAATACAGCGTTGGTTACGTAATAGATGCCGATTATGGAAATACCCATTGCGATTCCCAATCCTTTGTATAAAGCGGTCATTATTCCTGTTCCTTTAACTGTTACGAACCAGCTGCCGATAATGCTGGCGATTATGGCGATAGCCCCGATTAGTAACGGATAGTATAAAACTATCTGGTTTCCTTTGAAAGTTAGCTCTCCTAAAATCATTGCCGCCACCGCAGTAATTACATAAGTTTCAAAAAGATCCGCTGCCATTCCGGCGTCGTCTCCGACATTGTCTCCGACCAAATCCGCAATAACACCGGGATTTCTCGGGTCATCTTCAGGTATATTTTTCTCAATTTTCCCGACCATATCCGTTCCCACATCAGCGCTTTTTGTGAAAATGCCTCCGCCAAGTCTGGCAAATACTGAGATCAAAGAGCCTCCGAACCCTAAAGCTACCAATGGTTGAAGACTAGTGATATTCAGGCGAAGCATCAGGAGATAAAATCCGCTGATTGATAAAAGAGCCAGTGAGGCAACTAGAAGCCCCGTAACCGCGCCGCCCTTAAAAGCAAGAGAGAATGCAGCGGGTAATCCTCCTTTTGCTGCCTGGGCAGTCCGGATATTTGCTCTCACCGCAATATTCATACCGATAATTCCGGAAATTGCCGAGAACAAGGCTCCAACCAAAAATCCAACTCCGGTAATAGGACCAAGGAGGAAATAAAGAATAACAAAAATTATTATTCCGATTATGGCTACAATTGTATATTGGGTTTTCATGTATGCGCCGGCGCCCTCAACAATCGCATCGGAAATTTCATTCATTTTTTTGTCGCCGCGGGGTTTGGACAAAACATTAAAAATTAGAAAAACGCTGTAGATTAAAGAAATTAAGCCGACGATTATAACGTTTCTGATTGCGTGATCCAGGAAAAAAGATAAGTTCATATATTCAAATTATCCTATTATTATAAAGTAATCAAACTCTCTTTTCAATACGGCCCTTCATTAAATGTCCAGATTTGCGTGCGTCGCATTGCTTTGGATAAATTGTTTTCTGGGCGGAACTTCGTCTCCCATCAGCATTGTAAATACCCCATCCGTCTCTTCGATATCGCCAACAGTTACTTGTTTCAGTATCCTGTTGGCAGGGTTCATGGTGGTATCCCACAGCTGATCTTTGTTCATTTCTCCCAGACCCTTATACCGCTGTACATTAATAACGGCATTGTTGGTTTTCATTTCTTGCAAGACTTTTTCTTTTTCCTCGTCAGAGTATGCATAACGGGTATCTTTTCCGCGGCTCAATTTGTATAAAGGCGGTTGGGCGATATATAGAAAGCCCGAATTAATAATTTGAGGAAGATGTCTGTAGAAGAATGTTAAGAGCAGAGTCTCAATATGCTCTCCGTCAACATCAGCATCAGTCATTATGATCACTCTGTGGTATCTTAATTTTTCAAATTTTACCGTCTCCCCAATTCCCATACCAAGAGCGATAATTACATTTTTCAGTTCATCATGTTCAATAATTTTATCCAATCTTGCTCTTTCTGTGTTCAAAATTTTTCCTCCGATTGGCAAGATTGCCTGGAATTTGCGGTCTCTTCCCCCCTTGGCTGTTCCCGCCGCAGAATCTCCTTCAACCAGATATAGTTCCGATACCGACGGATCCTTCTCCTGACAGTCTGCCAGTTTTCCCGGAAGAGAAGATCCTTCCAACGCTCCTTTTCGAAGAATCGCCTCCTTTGCAGCTTTAGCAGCCAGCCTAGCCTTCGCCGCGAGATAAACTTTTTCCAAAATTTTTCTTCCTTCTCCCGGGTTTTCTTCGAAATAGGTTGACAATCCGTCTTTGACTATTGTTTGGACAATCGGCTGTATTTCAGCGTTGCCTAATTTACCTTTTGTCTGTCCTTCAAATTGGATTCGGTCCTGAGGCATTTTAATGAAAACAACTGCAGACAAACCTTCTTTGGTGTCGTCACCTGTAATATAGTCTCCTTCATCCTTAAAGCTTCCAATTTTCTTTCCGTAATCATTAATAGCCCGGGTTAAAGCCATCCGGAAACCTGTCAAATGGGTTCCTCCGTTTATGGTATTGATTACATTTACATAGCTCTGTACGTTTTCTACATAACCATTGTTATATTGCAGGGACGCTTCCACTTCAACGTCGCCCTCCATTTTTTGAATAAATATGGCTTCATGCAGAGGACCTTTATTGTCGTTTAATTTTCCAACCAAAGAAATTATTCCCCCTTCAAAATAATAATTTACTTCTCTTTCCTGTCCTGCCCTGTCATCTTTGAAATGGAAATATAGTTTCGGAACAAGATAAGCTCTTTCTCTGACAGCTTTTTTTACCGTATCAAATTCAAAAATCAAGGTTGAAAAAATTTCTTTATCTGCAAGAAATGTAGTTCTTGTTCCGGTTGCAGAGTTTGGAATAAAATCCGTTTTACTGTCTGATTTAGTTTCTTTGAGCGGGGTTTTTGCAATACCCCGTGAATATTCCTGGGAATAAATTTTATTATCCCGTTTTACTTCAACCCTCATCCATTCGGATAAAGCATTGACCACAGATGCTCCGACTCCATGCAAACCTCCGGAAATTTTGTAAGCGCTGCCTCCGAATTTTCCTCCCGCGTGGAGTTTGGTCATGACAATTTCCAGCGCCGATTTTTTGTAAGCCGGCATCATGTCAACCGGAATTCCGCGTCCGTCATCAATTACAGTTGCAGTGCTGTCATTATTCAAAGTTATCCAGACATTTTTTGCATATCCTGCCAAAGCTTCATCAACAGAGTTGTCAATAATTTCCCGCAAGGATTCATGCAGACCGATTACATCTGTTGAGCCGATGTACATTCCGGGACGTTTTCTGACCGGCTCCAAGCCTTCCAAAACTTGAATTTGCGCGGCAGAATAATCTGAGGTTTTTTGAGCTTTTGAGGTGGTCTTTTTCTTTGCCATAAACATTATCTTATCAAATTAAAGCAACAATTTCCATAGGTTTATTTTTGCCCAGCGACAGACATCTTGTTTTCTTCTAATAGTTTCTTGTGTTTCCATTCTTTTTTAAAAAAATCAAAGCCCCTATGTTTTTTTTGAATCCTCTTAAGTGCGTCGCAGTACAAAACGATGTAGGGGCTATCAGGAGCAGCTTGTTTCATTATTTTTCTTTCTCTCTCTTTGGGGTCACTACCGTTCTTTCTGTCTTTGGTTATCTCTATATAAATAGTTTTTCCGCTCGGTTTTATTATTTTATAATCGGGGATTGTTGATTCATCTTCACCTTTTTCATTCTTTCTAGTGAATGGTTCGGCCTCATAGGAGATTTTTGTACCTTCAGGATAAATCTGCAAAAGGAAAACGCAAAATGTTGCCTCTGTTCTCTTTGGGATGCCAAGCGTTAGGGAAGCCCTTTCTATCATCTCCGACTCTCTTCTGCTTGACATAAAATAAGAATTACAAAATGTTCTTAGCCTCGGGTTTAACGAATACTATTAAGGCAATTAATTTAATAAATTACAAGTTCTGCGGCTTTTTGTAAAGAGGTCAAAAATTAAACTTTTGACTTTTATATTCGAAAACATTATAGTAACCCCCATGAATAAAGAACAGGGCGAATCCTTGCCGGAAGCGGCATTTATAAACGCGAGAATAAAATTGAGGACAGTCGGATTTCCTACTTCAGAATTTCCGGAAAGTCTAAAATATAGATTCGAATGTAAATCTGGTGAAGCCGCGGTCGAAAATAGCGTTGAGATCTTAGAGAAATTGCTTGCCAGAATTGAATTAAAAAAAAGAGGCATGACTTCGGAAGATTTTCCTCCCGAAATAGTGTATCGGCTTTTTTAAAAGCTACACGTTCCTAATCTTTTTCCTGACAGTTTCAATAAGATAATTTATAAGATATCGCGGATAGTTAATAATCAAATCCTGGGCGTGGAGGTATTCGAAATCTTCGCCGCCGAAGCCGCGTTTAAACAAGGACAATCCGCTGAAACGGTGTCTTTGATTATTCTCAGGGGCAACTCCCCAGAAATTATATCTTGTCATCCCTCTTTTTTTTGCTTCCCTGATTGCCTCCCATTGGATCAGGTAAGCTCCCGGATGACGTCTCCCCTCGTCTGTTGAAGCGCCATAATGATAAACCGCTTCTTTCCCGTAGAAAATTATAAAAGCTTGGGCGAGTAATATGTTTTGAAATTCTGCTTTATACAGTAGTACATTTCCGTTTTGGGCAAATACCTTAAATTGTTCATATAAGAATTTATAGGAAAAGGGAATAAATTTCTGCCTCTTTGCGGTTTCTATCTGCAGGTTATAAAATTTCTTAATATCTTTTTCATCTTTTGAAACCGATATTTTTATCCCTTCTTTTATTCCTTTTTTTATTTCATAACGCGTGGCTTTTCTCATGGCAGACATTAATTCTTCTTCCGGCTTTGTTATATCTAATTGGGATGTTAATTCTGCATGAAGATGCATGGGCGCTTTTACGAATCCCAAATTTTTAAAAAGAGTTTTTGAGAATTCATCGGATTTTAATTGCGGCCTCACCCTGATAAAGACACAACTATTTTCTCTTGCAATTTTCTTGACCTCTTTTGAAAGCGCGTTTGTCAGATCAGAGTTTTTCCAATTAATAATCGGTCCGCCGGGAACAGTTAAGTATTTTCCCCGTCTTGCCGGTTCTATAATTGCCAGCATTATTCCGGTTAGTTTTTCTTTTTCAAAAAAACCTGTCCTGAAGATTTGTTTACCCAAAGCTTTGTGAAATTCCCCCCAATTCCAACTTTGAAGAAAATTTGCCTCAGCTTTGCTTAGAGCAAAATCTTCCCAGATCCTTTTTTCCTCAATATCTTTTACTGTGATTTCAGCCATAGGTTAATTAGGTTTGTAATTTTTATAGCGCCCTTTTTGGAAACATTGATATGAGTCGGTAAGTTAAGAATCCTTTTTGATATTTCAACTGCGTTGGGACATTCGGGCGCAACGCTGTCATACCAAATATCCGAAACGAAGATCCGATGTTTCTTTAAAAATTTTATGAGCGACGTCCTGTTATCAACAAAAACAGGAAATCTCAAATTAGCGGAACTGGAAATCTTTTGTGTAATACTTGAATGTAAGATTTTTTTATTTAATTTTTTGGCATAGATTTTGGCAATTTCCTTTCTGTGATTTAATTGCTGTCCTAATTTACCAAACTCGGAAATGGTTAGATTGCAATACCAATTGGGAAGAGAATAAAAGTCATATAGCCCTCCGGTCATCGGCTTGGATAAGATATTTAAATTTTTAAGAAAATAATGTGAAATTTTACCCAACATAAAATCATAGAAAAACCTTATATTATAAGTAAGAAAAGGATAAAAATTGTCCTTCAATTGCTGGTAACCGTTAACGTTATTAAATTGCGGAATGATAAATTTATTAAATTTTTTATTTCCTATGACTAATGCTCCGCCCGAAACGCTGTCGATAATTTTGTCTTGGCTAAAGGACAGAGTAACGAAATCTCCCACAGTTCCCGCTTCTTTCCCGTTCAAATATTTTGTTCCTATGCAATGAGCGAGATCTTCTATTAAAACGATATTTTTCTCGTGACAAATTTGTGTAATTTTCTCAATATCACAAGGAGAACCCAACGTATTTTGAATTACAACAACTTTAACTTTACTATTTTCTTTTAATAATTTTTCCAAAGCTGTCGGGGTAAAATTTAAATCCGAATTTTTCTCTTCCAAATCCAAACAAACAGGAATCAGTCCTGACTTATGAACTGCTTTGTAAACCGCGTAACACGTAAATCCGTTAATTGCAACCAGGCTATCTTTTGGCAAATTTAATATTTTTAACGCAAGAATTAATGCCTCTCTTCCTTTATAGGTTAGGATTGCTTTGCCGGCGTATTTTTCTTGCAATAAATTTATTAATTTCCGGTTTTGGCCTTGCCCATCCGAAAACAAGGATCGCAAAACGTGTTTGAAANTATAGTTGGAACCCAAAGAATTAAATACAGCCATATTAAATATTGTTTAAAATTATATTCGCAACTTCCCCTGCATGAGTATACATTGGGGCATGTTTGGCTCCCTCAATTATTTCAAGTTTTGAATTTTTTATTAATTTATTCATCAACACTCCGTCTGACAACGGAGTAATTTTGTCTTCTCTTCCCCAGATAATTAGAGTAGGAATAGTTATTTTAGAAATAACAAGATCTTTATTCGAATTCAGGAGATTTAGCATAGTTTGCTTCATGATCGGATCACTTTTTTTATAGTCCCCTTCCCTAGCCAGTTTATATAAGATATCTTCCAATCTTCTTGACGTTGTTATTTTTTTGCCCAGTTTCGCAATGGTTTTAAAAACAAAAATTTTAAGCCTGTGAGGCAGTTCATTGTGATAAATACCCGCACTATCTATTAAAATCAACTTTTCCACTTTATCAGGATATTGGCTTGAAAAAGATAACGCAATTCTGCCGCCGTTAGAATGTCCGATTAATATAACTTTGTCTTTTTCTTTGTCAACTATGTTTTTGAGCCATCCAACGTAATCCGGCAAATCCCAGACTTTGTCTAAATTTTCGGTCAGTCCGGGAATTTTTGGAAACTCAAAATTAATCTTTTTGTCCTTAAAAATACTTAACAAGCTTCCCCATTTTTCCGGATTTTTCGTCCATCCATGCAAAATGATTACTTTCATCATAGTCCCCATGCCTTTCTTCTATTTTGCCAGACAAGCTCACGCCGCACAAGGTTGTCTACATCTTTTTTGTTTTGCAATAAATGTTCGATTACTCCTTCCAAAAACCTTGCTCCTTTGAAGAGTATTATTTCCCCGCCTTTAATATTATCTAAAATGTAATCCAGTCCTTCTTTCGGCATTAAAAATTTTTCAGTTTTATCAGATGGCAAAGTCAAGTTTGGATATGTAAATTTTGAAACGCGTGGCCCGATTAAAATAATTCTTGAAAGATTCAGGGAATTAATTATTTTAGCCAGATTTTCGTGCTCCTCTTTTTCTCTAGATCCCAATTCAACCATATCTCCCAAGACAAGCCATTTCTTTTCTGAAGGATATTTATCGAACATTCCCAAAACAGCTTTTACTCCGTCCGGTGTAGCGTT
>JGI20214J51088_10000277_pt1 | contig 37350 bp, 38 predicted proteins | sample WetSurMetagenome_FD_51088 | JGI IMG/M metagenome (IMG submission 51088) | reverse complement strand
GCGCCTCCTAATCTGATCCCTGGTTCGGGATCAGGGTGCAGAAGCTTAACCCTCCGAGCCCATCGCATCGGCCTTCTCACCTAATGGAGGACCCGTATTTATAGATGACGGGGAAAAGTTGAGCGAAGGAATGATCCGACTGCTCATGCCAATTTGCTGGAAAAAGAGGCAATTACTGGAATCTTAGCTCCGCTTTGTTATTATTAGGGTTATATCCGATGGTGAAATCCCTGAACCTGAATAATCCCGAAGGCTCGTCTCTGCAATCATCATGATCTCTGATGCGGGGCGATGCCTGTTGGTTATTACCAGATCAATTAGCCTCTCTATTCCGAACTGCTCTTTGGAGCCGTTTTCCAGCTCTACGACGCCATTCGAATACATGACCATAACGTCACCCGGCTGAATGGGTATCAGAGTCCTTTCGAGATCAATTCTGTCGAGCATACCGAGAGCTATGCAGCCACCGCCCAGGGTGTCCACCATCCCTCCCGGATCAACAATGAATGGCGGATTAAAGCCGGCATTCACATACTCCATGGTATGATTCGCGGAATCGAGCAGTGCATAAAAGCAGGCAAGATTTGTTCCACGGCCATGCTGATTTATATGAGAATTCAAGTCACCGATCGCGTTTGCCGGGTTCAGCTTAACTGGGGAGGAGCGAATCAGAGTTAGCGACATGACGGCAAGCATTGCTGCCCGAACCCCATCCCCGCCAACCTCCGCTATTAAGAAAGCGATCTTATCATCAGCCCGCGCTATATCATATAAATCAAAACCATCAGTCTCAGATGGCCAGTAAAGCGTCCTGATTTCATATTCCTCTTCCTGAGGCACATTCGCGCAAGCCAAATTCTGCTTTACATCCTTCAGCAATATCGTCTTGTCATCGGGAATCCTATGCAAAGCCGTTTCAGCTTCTTGCCTTCCAGCATATTCCTTCAGGCTCTGAGCCATTTTATTGAAGGATATTCCCAGTGAAGCCAGCTCTCCTGAGGTTTCAGCTTTGACATCAAACTCGCCACGCGAGATCTTTGCCGCGGCATTGCAGAGCGATTCTATCTGGCTATCGATTCTCCGGTTCATCCACCATCCCGCACCGAGGGCAGCAAACACCGTGAGAACAAAGATGGTCAACGCGTATTGCCAAATCTTTCGCGACGCATCATATAAGCCAGCAGTTGCGCTCATTGCAACGTTCTTGACACCAGAATCTATGAATCGAGCAGGCAGGCTCATCTCTTCGGAGGGATAGGCAATGCATAGGGTCCAGCCCAGTGCAGCTATGCGCGAGAAGGCCACATAGCCGTCCTCATCCTCTAGACCTACTACACTGGAGCCGGAGCTCTCTTTTATCATATTCTTCCCAAGAGCCCTGACATCTGGATTATTGGATTCGAATAAATTATCCGTTATGAAGAGATCTTTGAGATCATTCTCCGGCTTATCATTTGACCGATATATTATCAAGCCTGAAGAATCTATAATGAATGGATAGCCTCTGCCCTTCAAAGATGACAGGTCGCTATAGATCGGATATAAGGAGACATCCATTCCCGCAATGCCTGCAAACTTATTATTTCGATAGAATGGAGTTGTAACGGTAATTGCGTAATCTCCTTTGCTATTCATATACGGCCCGGTCCAGATGGTCTTCTTCTTCTGTTTGGCCTGCGCATAAAACGGCATATCTTTGTAACCGAAAAGCGCAGTATTGCTGAGAGTCTTATTGCTGTAGGGCCATACTGCCAGCACTCCATCCTCAGTTCCGATGTAAGAAAGATACTGTGGCGACCTGCTCTTGTGAAGCGCCTGCATCATCTTGGCAGGAGCACATAGCGATCTTATAGTGGCATCTCTAATATCGGAAGTCGTACGATTGGTATCTATCGGGGCAACCCATATTCCTGCAGGAACGCAGCTTTCATTTGTGGATCCGGCAGCTAAATAGCTGGCTATCAGCTCGTTTTCGGAGGCAATGCGCCCAAAGAACTCATCATACTGATGGGACTTCGCGATTGCCAGCTGCTCCTGATCGGCTCCGCCCTGACCGACCTCCAATGCAGAACGGTTTAGGGATTTACTGAGGCTAGTGATATTGCTTTGAACATCTGCTGCCGCGTGATTCATCTCCACTACTGAAATGATGCCCAAAATTATCATAGGCAGCAGAGCGATAGCTAACAGAGCAAGCAATAACCGTTCTCTCAATCCATCGATGCCAGCCATTGAAGTTCCATTGACCAGGTAATATAAACTCTTTTCAGCGTTTCCTGCAAAAACTATTTATTTGCACCTTCGGAATAAATATTGTGAAAAGCCCCTATGAATTTCTCCAGCCTCTAAGCAGGCTGACAAAGGCTTACCTGCGCTTTGAAAGGACTATCTGGGCGCTCAACGTGGCAATAATTTCCATAGCAGGATATGCTCTGGCAGAGATCATCGGACTTCCCGGCTTTATGAGCTTCTATTACCAGGACATATTTCTGCTCGCAAAGCTGCCCGCGATCATCTGCATAATAATCGGCCTGGCTGGGGCGACGCTCATCAAGAGGCGGAAAAAAGCGGACTTATTTGCGCTTATGGGAACCGAGCTATCTGAGAAGACCCGCACTGCATACGACAATCGCGATATTGATTCTCTGCCCATGCAGGAGCTTGCCAGGGAGATCAAAGCAAGTTTGAGCAAGCTAAAGTCATCAGATATCCTCAATTCGCGAAAAATAAGCAGCAGAGCGCTCGCCATCGTGATCATATCCGGTGCTGCCGTTCTCCTGGCGCAGAGCGAGATAGTAAATCCCTCCGATTTTCAATCTCTCGCCGATCTGAGGGAGAAAGCCCTCTCTGCATTTGAGAATGAAAATCCAGCGCAAAACGCAGGCCAGGAGATAAACCTCACAGGAAACCTTTTCGGCAATCCCTCCCTGGCCGTTCTAAATGAGAACAAGATGGAAATTGTTCTTTATCCGGGAATCGGAGCCGGATCTCTTGCCAGAAATACAGAGCCCGTGGAAAGGGTCTTTTCGCAGTCTCAGGCAGGAGACGCTACCGCCGTTCCCTCTGAACTCTATATTGAAAGCCTCCCGCCCGAAAACAAAGAGATAATTAAGAAGTACTTTACAATTCTTTCTCAAAGCGAATCGTCTATCTGAGGCCGCCTTATTTTCCGGTCGCAGGTGAGCCAATTGTCTCTCGCAAGAATGCCTTTCCCTCTTTTGCGGAGAAGAGCGGAACATCCCAATCTGCGGCCACTTTTCCTTCTTTGCGGCAGACTATCACGCCCCGCCTCTGCCAGGCAGGGGTCCTGGCCAGATTTATCCCCTTCCGGAAGACAAGCTCATGAATCTCTTTCTCCCTCAATCCTCGCAGCTTCTCCATAGCCTGAGCCTCGTTCAGACCTTCTTCCCGCAGCATATGAAATCCGTAGGAGAAGACATGATTTCTCCAGGTTTCATCCTGTCTCTCCGCAAGGTAGCTGATTATCTCCTCCTGACAGAGAGGGATCGTGCGGCAATCCATGCAGACGAGCCTGTGAAGCTCCAGGGATAGAGCCGCAGAGAGAAAACCTGCTACGAGCGAATCGATCTTTTCAACTCTGCCGCCGAAAGGCAGATCAAGGAAAACCAGGCTGATCTCATCAGAGAACGTAAAGGCCAGAATGGCAGAAGGCCCGAACTCGATAAGAAATCTCTCTGCAGAGGAGACCATCGATCTGGCAAAATCGATGTCATAGGGCTTTGTGCTCTCTTCAAGCACTTTTTTAAAACCCCTCCCGTCCGCCCTTACTACCAGTGGCGCGCGAGCATTCAGGCCGGAATAGATCTCCCAGCTAGTCGACTTTGCGCTGATCCTTTGCATTTCGAGTCAAGTGCCGGATAATGATTATGTCGCCTACAGCAGTAACCCAGCGGTAAGGTATTACGATCCCTTTGCCCTTCTGATCAAATAGCTCCCGGTTGACGTCTCCCAGAGCCAGGCCGCTAACCACGCTGTTCTCAGGGTCAAGGACGGCATCTTCCACCCTGCCCACAAAGATGCCTTTCTGAGTATAGACATCCTGGTCCAGGAGCGATGTGATCTCCATATTCATCTTCAATCCCATAATAAAATTAGCATATCGGATATTAACTTATTGCCCGCCTGACTGGCGAATAGAGGCACCTGATTGGAAAGGATAATGGCCGGGCTGGCCCTCAGGAACTTGGATATCCATTCGGGTAATTCGGATCATATCCTGGATAGTTATTCCAGGGATCATAGCCGGACTTGCTGTCGGAAAGAAGGCTGTAAATGTTATATCCGGGGTAATCTGTAATGAATCCCGTTACAAATCCTGTGGAGTACTGGCTCAGATTCTCAAGCTTATTCTTCCCGTAAGGGGATTCGGTTTTGCCATATCCCAGATTGAAATGAGACGTGTAGTAGTCATCCGGATATTTGATCGTCCCATTGCTTACGGAAAATCCCCTCGGAGTGCTTCCCCAGCTCCACAGGCCTCCGCCTATCGCAGTTGATCTTTCGGCTGGACGCGAGGAATTGACATCAGATGCCGATGCAGCGGACGGCAAAGATGATGAGGCGCCCATTGAATCCGAGCTGTATTTATCCACATATTGCCAATCAACTGCCGCTCCGGGCAGGCAAAGCATCATAAAGATGATGATAGCCAAGGCGGGAAGTATCCCGTGCTTGCCTATCTTTTCATTCCGCATCATATTTCAATCCGCTAATTTCACTCCGGATTATTCAGTTCTGCATCCAGCGCTATCAATCCAGAAGTCAAACTCAAGGCATAAAAACATGTGGTAGGCAAAAATGTGTCAATTGTGACAGGTAGATCTATAAAATAGAAAGGAACATCATGTCTTGCCGTGTCCATTGGAGGAGGTGGCAAAGGATGATAGTAGTTGGCATATGCGGCAGTCCCAGGAAAGCCGGAAACTCTGAGTTCCTCTTAAATGAAGCCCTTTCCGTGGCCAAAGAGAGAGGCTTTGAGACAGAGAGACATCTCGTTTCGGAGATGCGTGTCGATTTCTGCACCGACTGCGGGGATTGCAGCAAAGGAAAATCCTGTCCCAAGGAGGATGATATGGAGGAAATCCTCTCCTCGCTGCAAAGAGCAGACGGGATAATCATCGCCACGCCGGTCTACTTTGGAAGCATAACTGCTCAGCTCAAGGCGATCTTCGACAGGACCATCCCAATGCGCAGACAGGGGCTCCGTCTCAAGGATAGGGTTGGTTGTGCTATCAGCGTCGGCGGATCAAGAAATGGCGGCCAGGAGAAGGCATTGGATACCGTGCACGCCTGGATGCACATCCACGGCATGATAGTAGTTGGCGATGACGCTCATTTCGGAGGCATTGCCGTCCGGCCTGCTGCAGAGGATCGCATCGGCAGAAAGACGGTCGTCGCGAGCGCTAACAAGCTATGCGATCTTCTGGAGAGAATGGAGAAGAAGAAGAGCTGCTGGGGCGGAGATTGAAACAGAAATATCTGGGCGAAAGGGGGCTTATCGCGCTCATAGCATTTCTGAGCGCATTCGTTCCGCTATCCACGGATCTCTATCTTCCCGCATTGCCTGGCATGGCAAAATTTTTTGGCGTGTCTACTGATCTCGCCAATCTCACTCTGATCCTCTTCTTCGTCTTTTTCGCTGCGGGAACTCTCTTCTGGGGGCCGCAGAGCGACAGATTCGGACGCAGGCCGGTGCTGCTGATTGCTCTGTCTATCTATTCCGCAGCCAGCTTTCTGTGCGCGAGCTCTGCCGATATTTACCAGCTGATACTGTTCCGGATCCTTCAAGCACTGGGAGGAAGCGGGGCTTTTGCTGTGGCCACCGCAATAATCAAGGATGTCTACGATAGCAAAAACCGGGAGACCATTTTAGCCCTAGTTCAGTCAATGGTGCTCATATCTCCAATGGCCGCTCCGGTCCTGGGCGCTCTCTTGCTTGCCATTACCTCCTGGAGAGGAGTCTTTCTGATACTGGGGGCAATAGGATTGCTGGCCCTGGCAGGAAGCATAGCTTTGCAGGAAACCGCGGAAAAGCGCCCTGAAGATATGGCAGGACAGACCTGGAGAAGGCTTGGCAAAGTGGCAAGAAATCCCGGGTTCGCCTCATTGCTCGTAATATTTTCGCTGCTAAGCGTATCCAGCATGGCTTTCATTGCTTCATCCTCGTATATCTATATCGATGGATTCGGCCTGAGCGAGCAGGTTTATAGCTACTATTTTGCCTTCAATGCCCTGGGAATGATCACCGGGCCCGTGATATATCTCCGGCTGGCCCGGCGGGTCCCGAGGCGATCGATCATCAAGTTCGGTTTTGCCGGTATATCCGCCAGCGGGCTGTTGATTGCGCTCTTTGGAAGCATCAGGCCTTTGGTATTCGCCCTGGCGCTTCTGCCCGCAACCATCATGGCCAGCTGCATACGCACTCCCGGCGCAAATCTGATGCTTGAGCAGCAGGATGAGGACACGGGCTCGGCTTCGGCGCTCATGAGCTGCTTTGGCATCCTGATGGGCAGCGTTGGCATGACCATAATATCGCTTCCCTGGAGCAATAACATAAGAGTCCTGGGAATGATGAATATCTTTGCCGGTCTCACCTGTCTAACTCTATGGCTGCTCCTGTCCAATAAGCCATTCATAAAGCAGATTCCTGATGGCCGGGCCCGGTATGAGACATAAATATAAATGCTGAAAAAAATCGCAAAAAAATGAGCAGGAAACCTGAACAGACCCCCGGGCTAGCCTGAACGCTTAAGGCAAACTCATCTGGCCGTTTTGGCAAGCTCCAGCAGACAATATTGATAGGGCAGCCCCTCAGGCTTTTCACAGAATTTGTCCTCCAGCCGTTGATAAATTTCATTGACCAGAGCTTTGTTATCTGGATTAAGCCCGAATTTCATCGATGATTCGCTCCAGGCCCTGACCACGCGAGCCAGAGTAGCGGCAAGCAAGGACCTCTCCCGAGGGTCATTCAGCCTGCCCTGCGACAACGCGAAATAGGCACACGGAACGGTAAGAGAATCACGGCCTTTCAGGTCAAAGCAGCTTTTGAATTCGCTCTCATCAAATATAGCGGCATTCTCCAGAGGTGTCGCAAAGTAATCGGGGATAAAAATAGCTTCAAGCTCTTCGAAAGATAGCTTTCCCCCCTCGAATAGCTCCCGGCAGATCTCCCAGAGATTGTTGTATCCGGCCGAGGCCGGCCAGAGGTCGCCTCCCAGATCGCCAAGGTTAGCAAGGAACAGTGCTCCCCCATCAACCAGCGATATCGAGCATTCCCTCAGAAAAGATCTAAAATCCTCTTTCCATTTTTCGGCAAACCTTGCTCGCTCATGATCAGCAAGCTGATTGGGCTGCAGGCAGAGACTATGGCGAAAATAGTCCGGTCCGGCGGTTTTGGCATTCATCCAGTGCAGCGCGGTTGAGGAAAAGCCGATCTGAAGCCTGCCCCTCAGCTCTGGAAAAGGCTCATAAAAAGACCGCTGGATATACCGGCCTTCCACGTTCTCCAATCTCGATAATGCCGAGTTTTCCCAGAAAGCCATAAAGCCCTCCGGATCGGCGAGGTCGATATAGACCAGTTTGATGGCTAAGAGGGGATTGACCTCACGAATCTGCCGGACGATTTTTTCAAACAGCTCGCTGGAATTAACGCCGTCTGCCGCACCGAAATCGGCGATCACAAATGCCTCATCCGAGCTCATGGATGCGATCCGCGGCGAGATCCGCCTGATGTAAGCCTGCATCCTGGGCAGCACCTCTGCATTCACAGCGCGGGCGGTATCTGAGATCCGGCTGTAGTCCTCGGTCATCGTCGGGCAGTAATGATTCTCCGAAACCTCCTTATCGTTCTTCATGGACATCGACCTGATGGCACTGTGGAAGACTTATTATCTCATAAATTGAGATGATAGTAGCATGTTCATGAAGAGACATGTTCTCACCATGCGAGAGTTCTCCAGGGAGGAGATCGATTCGGTCCTCGATCTGGCCGCATCCCTGGAGCCTTATGCGCGAGGACGGAAGAGCGATATGATGGCAGGAAAGATCCTGGCCCTGCTTTTCTTCGAGCCCTCCACCAGAACGCGCATGTCATTTGAGACCGCCATGAATAGGCTGGGGGGATCGGTCATCAACCTGGGGCCCGCGGAAGGGTCCTCCATCTCCAAAGGCGAATCGCTGGCGGACACGGTGCGGGTCATCGGCGGCTATGCCGATGCGATGGTCATCCGTCATCCCAAGGAAGGATCGGCCCGCCTCGCTTCCCAGTTCTCGCCCGTGCCTGTGATCAACGCCGGAGATGGTGCGGGGCATCATCCCACTCAGACACTCCTGGACCTTTACACCATCAAAAAAGAGAGCCACCTGGAGAACCTGAGTATTGCCCTTGTGGGCGATCTGAAGTACGGCCGCACGGTTCACTCTCTGGCCTATGCCCTCTCACTCTTCGGGGCCGATATTACGCTCGTATCTCCCGCCAGCCTGAGAATGCCCGATTCCATAAAGTCGGATCTGTCCAGCAAGGGCACTTGCGTTCGCGAGACCTGCGACCTGGGAGAGGTGATAAACAATGTAGATGTGCTTTACATGACCCGCATTCAGAGGGAGAGGTTCCCGGATCCGGTAGAGTACAAGAAAGTGGCCAGATCCTACAGGATCACGCCCGAGTTCATGGCCGGGGCAAGGGAGGGGCTGATTATCATGCATCCTCTGCCGCGAGTGGACGAGATAGCCCCCTCTGTGGATGAGACGCCGCACGCCCGCTACTTCCAGCAGTCCTTTTACGGCGTTCCGGTTCGCATGGCTCTTCTTAAAATGCTAATCGGCGGAGGCTGCTAAAATGTCCGAGATAAAAGACTCGCCAAAGGTGCTGCGGGTTAAGCCCATCAACAACGGAACGGTGATCGACCACATCGCCGGAGGCCAGGCGCTTAATGTCCTCAAGATCCTGGGAATAGCCGGGACCACAGAAGCCACGGTCTCAGTGGTCATGAACGTGGATAGCAGGAAGCTCGGCAAGAAAGACATCGTCAAGGTTGAGGACCGGGAGCTGTTCGAAGAGGAGGTCAACAGGATCGCCCTGATCGCTCCGGCCGCCTCCATCAACATCATCCGGGACGGCAAGGTAATTGAAAAGAGATCCGTAGACCTGCCAGATGAGATCGTGGGAGTGGTGCGCTGCCAGAATCCCAACTGCATCTCCAATACCCTCGAGCCCATAAAATCCAGGATGCTCGTCAAGACTAAAAACCCGGTATTGCTGCGCTGCCTCTATTGCGAGCAGCTTCTCACCGACAGAATCGCGGAATACTTGATCTGAACGAATGCGAAAGTATAAATCAGGTTTGAGGCATGTCTTGCCCCGGATTAGGTTAAGTTCATTCAGAATTAGGATGGAGTAAAAGATGACTGTGAAGAATGGCGATTTCATCAGAATTGATTACACTGAGAGCGTTGACGGGCAGGCAATTGCTGCCACAGATAAGGACGTTGCCACAGAAAAGGGAATATTTGACGAAGAGATTCAGTACGGTCCACACCTCATAGTAATCGGCGCCGGCCAGCTTGTGAAGGGCTTCGAAGAGGATATGATCGGAAAAGAGGTCGGCTACAGTGGCAGGGTGGAGATACCAGCCGAGAAGGCCTTCGGACTGCGCGATCCCAAGAAAGTCGAGATCGTCCCCTTAAACAAGTTCAAGGATAAAAAACCAGTTGTCGGAATGCGCGTAGGCGTTGAGAATAAGGTGGGAACCGTCACCAGAATAATCGGCCGAAAGGTTAGCGTGGATTATAACCACCCTCTGGTCGACAAGACCATTGTCTACGAATACAAGATCGTCGAGTCCGTCGAGGATCGGCTGGAGATGCTCAAGGCCCTCATCAAGACATTCTCACGCATGGATCTGGAAGCCGAGATCAAGGATGATGTCGCTGTGATTACCGTCCCCTGGGAGCTTTCTTATTATAAGGAGTGGCTCATGATCAGGCGCGGCCTGGCTGAGATGATCATCCAGCACCTGGGGCTAAAAGAGGTCGACTATGTCGAGAAGCACACAGGTGAGCGGGTCACGTCGCAGCTGATCTCCCCGCCGGGAAAGGAGCCGAAAGCCGAGGCAGAGGCAACAGAGCTGGCAGAGCCCAAGTCTGAAGATAAGACGGAAGCTTGAAGGCATTTAATTTCTTTTTTATAAAAATTTGCGTCTGCAGAAAATACGTGAAAGGCTGCCACCAGTGTCTTTTTCCGGCGGCAGGGTTTGAGAGCTTCTTTTCCGATTATTTTAGGCTATCCGGCGAGTTGATACAGGGCGTACCCATGAGCATGATCTTCAGAAGAAGTATCCCCCGTGGGTAGTCCAGGACCAGCTGCCTGAATAGTAGTAGCTAGCACCGCTCCATCCATAGACATTGGTTGCATACCAGGGATCATAGGCTACTGGATTATAGTAGTAGGTGTATGTAGGGTAGACTACGGGTGCGGTATAGTAGGTCGGATAGGTGTAGGTGTAAGTCGGATACCAGTAGGAATATTGGTAGGCAGGATAATTCCAGCTATAGATCTGCGAAACACCGCCGGGATTCAGCCAGTCATGATATCCGAAATCGTGGTGATCGCCATGACCATCGAAACCATCATGGCCTCCGAAACCGTCCGGTCCGCCATTCTGAGGTGCATATTGGAAATCATCTACGCCATTCGCGGCGCCCATTAATGCCAGCATTCCCAGCGCCATGATTGACAACATCAGCTTTATTGAGTAAATTGAAATTCCTCCGAATAGCCTGTTTATTAGCTTAATATTAAAAGGTGATTTTTATGTAGATATCACCTAATGTCTACATGAACCCTCTATACAGCTGCGCATAAATAAAATGCAAGATTTTGCTGGCCATAAGTCGCGCAACCGAAAAAGGGGAAAATAAAATCTCCAGCATTAGCCAGCCAGCATGTCTGCAAACCTTCTTCAGGTTCTGGCCGTCTCTACGCTCCGGTTTCGAGGAGAATTGACTGGTTTATTAGTGGTGACTGGTTTATGAGGGGCGACTGATTTTCTTAGAGAGAGATATTGGTTGAGGGATTGGCTGGGAGAGATGGATTAGCTGGGCTTGAGGGCACAGCCTGCTCCTCAGGCACCTGAATATGCAGTGTGTAGAGCAGGTCTCTGATGATCTCCCAGGGGAAGGTCGATATGACGCGACAGTCGGTCCTTCCGCGATATACCCCGTCCTCGTAAGTTCTTGCATCAGGAGAATAGCAGGCCGCGACGATCAGATCGCCTTCCTGATATTGTCCCTGGCCGAGAAATTGCTTTTCAAATCTGAAGTTGCCGAGCACTGCCGGCTTGCCATCTATTGATGGCTGGTAGAGGCTTGGCTTGTCTGCGCCAGCACTCACCAGGGCGCTGTAGACTACATACTCGTTGGCAGTGATATTGGCGACCATTGGCTCATCATAGCGGGTCAGTATCAGCCAGGCAAAATAGTCGGCGCTGTCGATGGTAAGGTTGTATCGGTCAAACTTCATTCCGAGAGAGGTGATTCCATGAGTAGGCTCCTCAACTATGACTTTGTACTCCGTTGTGGTATTCATGTTAAAGGAGACATTGTATGGCCCGACCGGCCCGGATTCAAAATAACCAAGAGCAGGTGCTGCAAGTGACGAAATGCCCAGCACCAGGATCAAGATCAATTCCGCGCGCATTGCTATTGATGCTCATTTCCATCCATTTCATTCTTTTGGTCTTCTGGGAAAAGTCCTGCCTCAATTTCCTGATGCTGGCAGAAACAGAAGAGAAACGCTTCAGTTAACGATCGCAGGCCTGCAGGTCTGATGTCCCAATATAGCAAAGCATACCAATAAGAGACCTTGTGAAGCTCCTTCCGCCGGCAGGCGCTGTTCTGGCGGCAGGATCTCTCACTGACAGACTGGTGGCTGTCAGCCTAGCAAAAGGAAAAGAGCCAATATCCTGGGTCATGCGCGAGAGCTTTCTGCCTCGGACAAAATCCTAAAAAGGCAAAAAGGCCCAGCAAGCAAAGCGCCATCGGGCCTCTCCATCCTTGGCCATCGGTGATTTAGAAGAGTTGCGGCTGATCCTGGGGGTCAATTATATGCCAGAGATTGTCTTCCCGTCCGTTTCCGGAGAGATCTCCAGGTTCCTTGTCCAGAGAGTAGAGGTAGAGCGGCCAGCCCTTGAATGTGGTCTGCTTGGATCCATCGGTTCTGGTTATAGTGGCAAAGTCGACGGATCTCAGGCTGTCCGGCAGGTTTAATGTCTGGGTGTAGAAGGGTGGCCACTTGGAGGCACAATCGTCGTAGCAGGTGCTGGCGCCTCCTGCGTTGCTATCACCCGAGAAGTAATAGAGAGCAAAGCCGCTCTGGTTTGCCAGATAGTTTCCAAGAAACTTGTCTGCCGTTAGGTTTACACTGTAAGAACTCTCCGCCATAGCCGGAATTGAAAGAATCAATGCCGCGAGGAATAAGAGCATAAGCTTGTGGCTTCTAGACATGTTTTCACCGCCTGCTTCTTATCGCCCTGATAGTTAAGGATTTGCTAGCGGCTTGGGCTGAAAAAATAGCAGGAATAGTAGCAGTATTTGCTGATCACGGCGGATAGCAGACCCCGCAGGGCACATAACCATGGCTCATGGCATCTTCGCTATCTGAAAACCATATCTCATTTCCAGGGCTGATCTTTTTTGCCCAGCGGCATTCAGGATAGTGGTATTTATTGGATTTTGTTGATCCAATGTACTTTTTATCGCTCACTTTGCCTGGAGCAGGTGGCCACCATTCCGCCGGGTTGAATTCGTTGTCCTTTGCGTCTTCTACCTTAGCGTGGCCTGCATCCACAAGCATGCGGTTGAAGATGGCTCCCGCAGTGCCATTGGCATTGGCCAGAAGAACGACGCAGACCCGGCGTCCGTATTTATCCGTTCCAGTCTTGTTGTCCAGATCAAGGAAGACCTTTTTTCCCAGGAGCTGCTCCCTCGTGTACTCTTTAGCCTCTGCTCCGCCGGGTGCCGCAAGCTCAGGACTGTTGACGTCAGCCAGCCGCACAACTCCCACTCCATCTACGGTTATTGTGTCTCCGTCAGTTACATATGTGACCGGGCCTGCAGCTTCATTGGATAGAGCCACAGCAAGCGGAATTATTAGCGCCAGCCCCAGGAATAATATAATGTCTCTTCTCATATCTTCCCATCTACCATGCGGCAGCATTTTCCCGTTGCCTTCTTAATTCTTTTCCTACATTTTTTATACTTTCAGGGTCTATTTAGATTTTAGATGGGATGAAACCTATGAGCTTTTTAAAAAGCATTTCGATGTTGATGCTGCCTGGCATGCCGGCCGCAGGAAAGGCGGGCAATTTCTATTTTGAGCTGAGGAGAAAGCTCTTTCATCTCTTTTTCGGCCTTTTTCTGATAGTTCTTCTGCATTATTCTGGAAGAACTGATCTGATTATCTTTCTGGGGACCGTTCTGATCCTGGGAATCATGACGATCCTCCTCATGAAAAAGGGCAAGAGAATTCCCATTGCCGATTGGCTGGAAGATACTTTTGAGAGAGAGAACGTGCTCTTCCCAGGATATGGAGCCTTCTGGTATGTTGTGGGCGCGCTTCTGCTGTCTCTTTTTCTAGAAAATTGCTCAGAGATTCTCGCTGGGATTGTGACCCTGGCTGCGGGAGACTCAGCTGCAACCATTTTCGGCATCCTTGGCCACCACCGCCTTCCCTACAACCGGCGGAAGACCTGGGAAGGATCAATTGCTTTCTTTGTTTTCTCCCTGCCTGCCGCTCTGTTCGTTGGCTGGGCCGGGGCAGCGCTGGCGGCAATAGGGGCAACAGCAGAAAGCCTTCCTGCTCCGGTGGACGATAATCTGCTGGTGCCGATATCAGCAATAATATTCTTTCTGGCGTTCTAAAGTCGCTTTAAACTGCTCCTATTTCCTTCCTGGCTCCTTGCCGGCTTGGCAGCCGCTTGAACCCAGGCCTCATTCAGCAAGCACCGATCAGCCGGGAATAAATCTTCGCAGCCTCGTCGGCGGCAATACAGCCTCTGGCACACTTTTTGCAGTGGCTGCAAAGCTTTGCATCAATTGCCATCGTCTCTGCTATGGAGATCGCCCCCCGGCTGCAATTTCTCTCGCAGATTTTGCATCTGGTGCACATCTGGGCGCGCAGGATCGTCTCGCAGACCTCTTTGAGCAGCAGTTCAGCCTGCTCTTTGCCGGCAATGATCATGATCTGCCCATTGGCAAAGACTGTGACCCGCCCTTTTTCCGTCTTTATCACCGCCGCTCCCAGCTCCTCCTCGTACTTCACCTCTCCCAGGATATTGAGCGCAGAGGCCACCAGAGAGAAAGGATGATTCTGGGGCGCTGATAAGTTCGCTTCAATAGAGTATTGCAGGCCGCAGGGCGACCTGCCCCGCGCAACGTGCAATGCGATCTCCTTCTTTTCGGCATTTCCTGCCGAAAGAGCAATTCCATGCTCTCGGGCAATCTCGATCATCTTGGGCGGATGCCTCTTCCAGCGCCAGAAGCCCCAATCGATATATCTCTTATCGAGCTTATTCTCCCCGGCCCAATTTCCCAAAAAGCTCATCCACCGGCTATAAAGAGAAGGATGGGTCGCTTTCAGGCCGGAAAATTCGGATTGCAGCGCTGCCGGGCAGAGCCAGCAGCCTATGCGCTCCAGGTCCTCCTCGTAAAGGGGATTGGGACTCAGGCCGTTCCAGCGGATGTAGAGCATGACCTCCAGAGCCCGCCAGTCTCTGATGGGAGCCAGAGTGGTTTGAGTGGGAACATACGGATTTCTCTCTACAGCTTTGATTGTGGAACGGTTGAAAGACTCGTAGATCCGCCTCCCTTCAATTGTCACGCAGCCGCCGGGATAGCGCTCTTTAAGAAATGCTGTCATCGGCCCGAGCTTATTTGTCTTGCAGCACCAGCGAAAATCCTTGGCAGGCGGGCCGAAGACCTTCACCTGCTCAAAGAAGTCCCCCTCCGCGTTGATCTCTTCCAGCCTCACCTTCTGGGCGGTGCACAGATCATGCACATATTGCACGGTCTCGGGAAACTCGAGACCGGTGTTGATGAAGAGGACCTCTGGGCGGGAGAGGATCTTCCCGGCAAGGCAAAGACAGGCCAGGCTGTCTTTTCCACCGCTGAATGAGACGTTAACGGGAAGACGGTTCCTGGAAAGATACTTACGGATCTCGCTAATGGCCCTCTTTTCCAGATCTCTCAGAGCCCCCTCATTTCCGGAGAGCACATCATCCAGGGATGGCCTCTTCTCGGTCAGCGCAAAGCTGCTCTTCGTAACATCCTTGATCCGGATGGAGATCCTGCCGTCTTCTCTTTTGCGGGCCACTCCCACTCCCGAGAATTTCCCTATCTTCAAAATGAGGTTCTGGCCTTCCTCCAGGACGGGCGGCCCGCTGATGATCCTCTCCTCAGCGAGCCATTTGCCCTTTATGTGGCCCTTTAATATCGAATCATCACAGACAACCAGGCCGCTTTTTGCCCGACTGCAAAGAAGAGCCGCGCCCGCGCTCTCCAGATCCAGCTTATGGCAGCCGGATACAACATCAAACCAGAGAGTCGCGATATGACAGCCTTCCAGTATCACCTGATCGCGACGATCCAGCCCGGAAATCTTGTTGAGCAGGATTATCCTCCCATCCAGGAAATCCGCAGTGCCGTAATTTTGAACAAACAGCTCTGAGAGAAGCTCCTTTGCCGCTCTGGAGCAGAGGCGGATGTCTCCGGGCGGCGCGAGATCCATCCTGCGGCCTGGGCTATGGCAGGCGGAGCATCTTTCCGCTAAAAGGGGAATTGAGCATTTTTCGCACCAGAACAGCTCGCTCTTAGCGGGAGAAAACGTCTTGCTGTAGTTATTTCTGTGCATGAATATGATCTAAGGTCTCCTCTGGGTCTATTTAACGACTTTCATGGCCGGCAATGGGAAGAACCGTCTAATTCTGTTCGTTGAGCAATAACAGAATATGAATATCAAAAGAGTTAAATACTATGATGATTACATTGTTATTATTAATATTATGTAGGAACAAGATCAGAACGACGAAACGGCACAGGGCTTTTCTGCTACCCTCAGCCATCCCCTCACCCTGGGCCGTTTTATCTCATTTAAATCTATCCAATGACAATTTAATGACCCAAAATGGCACTCAATATTGATCTAGAAAAGTGATCCAAGAATGATCTAAAAAAATCTAAAAAACCCAGAAAAAACCTGGCGCCCAGCGATTTGGGCGCTCACCGGCTACTAAAATTGGGGCCATTTCGGCATGTTGACATCTGTGTACCAGAAGGTGCCATACCATGCATCTACTCCCAGATGCATATTCTCCCAGGGATAGCGCTTCTCCTTGTTTTCGGTTTTTATCGCAGGAGAGACCTCTTCGGAATATACGGATCCAGAACAGATAGGCGGCAGGCATCTCCTGAGCTTTTCAGGAGGAGATATGACTGTGTTATTCGCTTCGCTTCCGACTATCTCCAGCTCCACCTTCTCCATGCCGGAAGATGTGATCCGAGTATTATCGGCTGTGCTTCCTACGATATCCACGACTATCGATCCCGGGCTGCCGAACGCATATGCGCTGCAAGCTGATAGCATCAGCGCCAAAGCTAATAGGATTGACCTTCTCAACACCATTCCCCTCCAGCTAAGTTTCCCAATCGATGTATCATATTTAACCTATGTTTTATATATACAATAAGTAGAAAAATCTTTCGGGCCTGTAACATATTTTTTCATTACAATAATTGAAAAATATTTTAATCAAATGTGACAATTGTGGACAGAGCATCCTCCGAGAAAGACTTAAAAGTATAAAAAAATATTAAAAATAATACTTTTAAACTTAGGCAGTCATCTTCAGGAACTTCTTCCCGTTTTCAGGCTGCTCCTCTGGTTAGGATCAGACTGGGCCTTTGTGGTCGCGCTTCCCAGAGTGAGGATCTTTGGAGCAGTGCTTATGTACGCCTGATCCTGCTTAATTAGAGGCCGATTGTATCTGGTGGGAATATATGAACTCCAGGGATAGCATAATGGCCTCTTGAAGTCGTCCCATGGCGTTTCATAGCGCTTTATCTCCCCGCAGGCCGCGCATTCCCAGCAATTGTCTTTATGGCTTTCCTGCGCAGTGCTGCCGATCTGAAGGTTGCTGGCGGTGCTGCCCACGATATTCACCTCTACTGGTGTCCCTTCTGGCGCAATGATGGTGGTATTGTTCGCATTGCTCCCCAGGATATCCAGACCGCTGCCTTCTAGAATTGCACTGCCGTGCGCGGCCAAAGCGCATAGAAAAAATATGCTGATCAGAAAAATCCTCTTTCTCAAACCTTTCGCCCCCTTTTATAATTAATTAATAAAATGTATAAGATGTAGAAAAACCTTTTGTTGCTGCGCAAAAACATTAAATCCATCCGGGAGTTCTGGATCGCGATGAAATTGATCTATGTTGCAGGCAAAGGAGGCGTGGGAAAAAGCGTCTGCTCGGCAGCATCCGGCATCTGGAAAGCACATGAGGGCAAAGAAACCCTTGTCTTCTCCATGGACCCGGCCCATTCGCTCTCGGATATCTTTCAAATCGATCTTGGGTCCCAACCGCGAAAGATCCGCGAGCATCTCTATGCCTATGAGCCAGATCTCACTATGGAGGCCGGCAGCTTCTTTCGCAGATACAGAAGCATCTTCACCGCTCTCTTCGGCCTCTTTGAGGTGGAGGTGAAGCCCGAAGACTTTGGCAAGATGCCTGGAGTCTCTGAGCTGATCTTCATGGACAAATTAAATGACATCTGCAGAGAGATGAAGTACGACTTCGTGATCATAGACTCGGCTCCAACAGCCATGGTCCTGCCGCTTCTGCAACTACCCTCCATCACAACCGGCTTTGTCACAAAAGTGCTGGGCATGAGAAACCGCTGGATGGGGATGCTCGACCTTCTGCAACCCGGTTTTGGGGATCGCATTCTCTCAGAAATCCGGACGATGCGGATGAAGGCTGAGGCAATGCGCTGCGCTCTGATCGATTCGGAGGCATCCAGCATCACCATTGTCACCATCCCTGAGAAAGCGGCAGTGGAAGAGAGCCGCCGCCTGATCGAGACCGTAGAGGCTCATGGAGTCGCGGTATCCTCAATCATCATCAACCACGTTATCCAGGACTGCGATTGCCGCTTTTGCCGGGAGAAGAAGGCATCTCAAACCGCTTATATCCAGGAGCTGAGAGAAAGCTACCGGGAAAAGAAAATCATAATCCTGCCCGACTACGGCGGAGAGGTACTGGGAGAGGCCCTCATGAAGGTGGCAGAGGACATTTATGCTGATGATAGCGCGGCGGCCGGATGAGAATTAAAGTAAACATCACCAAATTCATATATTTTGCAGTTGAAGCAAGGTGAGAGGTTTGATTATGTTCAAAAAAATTCTCGTTCCCACCGACTTTTCCAGCTATGCCCATAAGATGCAGGAATGCCTCGCCCAGATGCCGGGCATTGAAGAGGTCGTTCTCCTCAATGTGGTTGATGCAAGCAATCCCATGAACCTGGAGCGAAAGGGATGGAGCTATGACTCTCTCATCGACGAGGCCCAGACGCGCCTGGCCGAGCAGGCTGGCTACCTTTCCCATCTGGTCGAAAAGGGCCTCTCCGTCAAGCAGAGCTTGAAGATCATTGTCGAGCCGATGAGCGGCGCAGACGGAGTGGATATGAAGAGGCTGAAGCCGGATTCAAGCCTGAGCCTGATAGAAGGAGGGAGCATCGGTGAAGCCATCATCAAAACTGCCATCGATGAGAAGGTCTCGCTCATTTGCATGGGAGCGCAGGGCAAAGGGCTGATTGAAGGAATGCTCCTGGGATCGGTCTCCACCGAGGTCCTGAGAAAAGGCCAGACCGACCTGCTCATCATCCGGCATAAGATCATCGAGGGAAGCCGCGATAAGCAGCTCGAAGGATTCTGCCGGGACATATTTTCCAGAGTGCTGCTTACCACCGATTTCTCCCAGGCGGGCCAGGAGGCGATATCCGCGATCAAGGATCTTGCTGGAGTAAAAGAGATCCTGCTCGTAAATGTTATCGCCAGGGAGGAGGAGTTCGAGGAGGCGGCAAAGAGATTAAACCAGCTGCGAGAGGAACTGAAAGGCCTGGGCGGAAAGATCACGATTCATGTTTTGATGGGCCACGCTGCCCGGGAGATAATCACCCTGGCGGAAAAACAGGATGTCTCGCTCATTATGATGGGATCGCAGGGAAAGAGCTGGAGCAGGCAGATTCGCGTGGGTAGCACCACCTTTGATGTAGCCCGCCAGGCAAAAAGCCCGGTTCTGGTGATCCGAACCGTCCCATTATAAAGCAAAGCCGTCGAAGATGAAGGGCTATCAGGATTGACAGGGCTATCGGGACTAACCGCGCCAATAAGCCTTTTATCTTCTCCAGCAGATCATCCACCTCATGCCATCCCTTTCCGTCAATGCCTGCGGCCTGCGGCTATCAAATCCGATACTGCTGGCGGCAGGAATCCTGGGCACCACCGGTGCCTCTCTCTGCCGTGCCGCCAGGGCCGGAGCAGGCGGTGTGGTTACCAAATCCGTTGGTTCACTGCCGCGGGAGGGCCATCACGGCCCCACTATTGTTCAGGTGGAGGGCGGCCTTCTCAATGCTATGGGACTGCCCAATCCCTCATACAAAGACTTCCAGGATGAGATCGATAAGGCGCGGGCCGGAGGAGTGCCGGTCATTGCCAGCATCTTCGGATCTTCTGCATCGGAATTCGCTCAGATCGCCCGCAGCCTGAAGGCCGACGCTTTTGAGCTGAACCTCTCCTGCCCTCATGCCGAAAAATACGGCAGCGAGCTGGGCCGCTATCCAGATTTGGTGGAATCGGTCACGGGCGCAGTGAAAGCTGCCTCGAATGTGCCGATCTGGGTAAAGCTGACTCCGAACACCGCGGACATCATCGAGCTGGGACTGGCTGCGCAGAGGAGTGGGGCCGATGGTGTGGTAGCCATAAACACCCTCAAGGCAATGGCCATAGATATCGAAACCGGCTATCCCATCCTCGGCAACCGCTTCGGAGGCCTCTCCGGCCCGGCCATCAAGCCTGTAGCAGTGCGCTGTGTCTACGAGCTGGCCAGCCGCCTGGAGATTCCAGTGATCGGCGTGGGAGGGATCTCGACCTGGGAGGATGCCGTGGAGATGATCATGGCCGGGGCCTCAGCGGTGCAGGTGGGAACGGCTCTGCAGAAGGGCTACGGTGTTTTTGAGGAGATCACAACGGGACTGTCACGCTATTTGGAAAGAAAGTCAATGACACTGGAGGAGCTATGCGGTTTAGCCGGGAGGAGAGGCTCATGAGGCCCATTAGCTGCGTCATAGAAGAGGTGCGTTCTGAGGCGCCTCTCATCAGGACCCTACGGTTGGAAAAGAAGCTTGATCCGGCGCCAGGCCAGTATGTGATGGTCTGGATCAGAGGAGTGGATGAGATTCCCATGAGCTTCTCCGGGCCGGATACCATAACCGTGCAGTCTGTAGGCGAGGCCACCGCCGCTCTATTCAAGCTTGGCGCAGGAAGCACCATCGGCCTGCGCGGCCCTCTGGGAAACGGCTTTGTCCTACGAGGCAAAAGGATTCTGCTCATTGGCGGAGGAGTGGGCGCTGCGCCCCTGGCTTTCCTGGGCGAGATGGCATTAGAGGCAGGCATTGAGGTGGCAAGCCTGCTCGGCTATCGATCCGAGGCTGACCTGATCTTTCGTGATCGATTTGAGGCTCTGGGTGAGACGATCATCACCACAGACGACGGCTCTCTGGGAATACACGGCAGGGCTGCTGCCGGGCTGAAGGAGTTGAACCTTTACGATTTCGACCAGATCTATCTTTGCGGCCCGGAGATGATGATGTGGGACATAATCTCCCGGACGCGCGAGCATGCCGAAAAGACCCAGGCTTGCATAAACCGCTACTTCAAGTGCGCTGCTGGGGTCTGCGGCTCCTGCTGCCTGGACCCGGATGGCATCAGGGTCTGTGTGGAAGGGCCGGTGATCATGGCGGACCGATTGCTGGATAGCGAGTTCGGACGATATCGGCGCGGCCCGACCGGCGGCAAAGGCACCTGCAGGGGATGAATTAGGAGCAAATTAGAAGATGAATTAGATCAAATTAAATGATGAATCAGGGGAAGAATAAATGAGCATTCAGCGAGCTGCAAGATAAAGGGGAAACTCAAATGATAGTTCGTTTTCTGAAGGATGGAGTGGCGAGAGGGGGATCATACAGTAAGGAGAACGGCATAATCTCCGGAGGAGAGATTATAGAATTGGATGGGCTATTTCTTCTCCCTCCCTGCCAGCCGAGCAAGATCGTCTGCGTGGGCCTGAATTACACGAAGCATGCCGAAGAGCTGAAAATGAAACTTCCTGAGGAGCCTATTTTGTTTCTGAAGCCGCCCTCTGCTGTCCTGCACCCGGAAGGGCATATCATCTATCCCTCATCCAGCTCCCAGGTGGACTACGAGGGCGAGCTGGCGGTGGTCATTGGAAAACGCTGCAAGAATGTCAAAGCTGCCGGGGCTGAGCAATACATCATGGGCTACACCTGTTTTAACGACGTGACAGCCCGCGATCTGCAGCGCAAGGACGGCCAGTGGACTCGCGCCAAGAGCTTTGATACCTTTGCTCCTTTCGGCCCCTGGATCGGAAAGATAGATCACTCAAATGCAGACATTCAGACCAGGGTTAACGGAAAAATTGTCCAGAAGTCGAATACATCCGACCTGATATTCGATGTGCCGAAGCTGGTTGAATTCATTAGCAGCATCATGACCCTTGAGCCGGGAGATGTGATCGCCACGGGAACTCCTCCGGGAGTGGGTCAGCTAAGGAAAGGAGACGCTGTTGAGGTGGAGATCGGAGGCATTGGAACTTTGAGAAACTTCGTGGTGTAGCCGCGGAGAGATATCGAGAAATCAAATTTTGATTTTCTCATCTATCTGCTTTTTGAGCCGCTCCAGTGAGCCTTTCGTGTTCTGTCTGTTATCGCAGGGAGAAAAATCTTTGGGGCTGCATCCGGCCAGAATGTCCATTACTCTATCGGACACGCCGGAGACGCCCATATCCTCCAGCTTTTCGAGAAAAAGCGAGGTCTGTGAATTGAATTCCCGGCATTTTCCAGGATTTGAGACTCCGCTCTCATGCAGCTCATAAAGCCTGTCAAGATCCTTTTGAATCTTCAGCCAGTCTTCTCTGTCCATTTCTGGTGAATATATTCCCTTCTGCATTAATAAAGCGATGCATTGAATGCAGTGGTGAGTTGATTACAGGTTGGAATTTATGATGCGAAATATGGGTCCGGCAATCTTCCCGCGAATGTAAAGGCAATCTCCGGGGATTCGGTGGCAGCAGATAACCTTGAGGCGGCCTGCGACGGATCAGGGTATAATCTGGGTGCTGGGCAGGTAGTTGCGGCTTCGGTCACATCGAAGACAGGGTACGAGCTCACCTCGGCCTACGATGCAGCTAAATCTGTAGCATCTCAAAGCTCTGTGAATGCTATTGATGCAATTCTCGACAACCTGCATGATACAGACATCCCGGCCATAAAGACGGTCGTAGATGCTAATGGGGTTAAGCTCGTGGCGATTCGGGATAAGACGGATATGTTCCCTGTGGTGTGGTTTTCAGCCTAATGATGTTGATTTTATGCATGAACTCATCGTGCCGGGAGACTTTGCCTGGGCGCGGGAAAGAATGTGGTCTGACTCAAGCAGGCGGGAATAATTTCCTATTTCCTGGCTTGCTTTGGATTATCGGCCGTATTTCTCGATGGCAAAAGCGCCCTATGGTTTCCCTCTGGATGAGGCCAAATAGTGGGTGGAGTATGCATCGAAGCTGGAGGTGGCGAGGGTCGCGGCAGAAGCGTTTGATGTCTTCGCAAACTTGTCCACGGCTAGCAAATCCGAAGTAAAAATAAGGGATTAATGAATGATTAGTCCAATATCTAACTAAGCTAACTATCAGCAGAGGTACACATGATAAAAAACTATTATTACCTATAAATCATGTACATATCAGACAAACGTTACCGTCTATGGCATGAATAAGAGTTAAATGAAGGTATATGGTGGCATAAAATGATTAAAAATATTAATTTAATTTATTTAGTATTAGTATTGCTAAATTTAACCTTATCAATATGTACGGCACAACAAGGTCCGATACCAGGGATTGGACCAAGCAGCGAAGATCAAGGACGGAGTTGGTCTCCCGAGATTGGATCAAGTGTCCCTATCGATAGCGAGTCTATTACACTCATGAATAGCTATCCCGAAACAGCTACAAATTTCAATATCGGTGATAAGGTTCGGACAACACATTCCAATAAGTTAAACGTTAGAACAAAACCCGGACTTAACTCACCGATAATTGACTCTATGGCTAAAGGAAGCAAAGGCACTGTTATTGATGGTCCGCGCTCAGCAGATAATTTAAAATGGTGGAAAATAAGTTACGATGCTGGTATTACTGGATGGTCTTCTGGAAAGTGGCTAGAATTGGCACCTATCAGTATTCAATTTAATGTGGGTGATAGGATAGAAACAACTACCAATTTAAACGTCAGATCCAGTCCAGGAGTCAACTCTCCAGTAATTGACGCTATGGCTAAAGGGAGCAAGGGCACTATTATTGAGGGACCAAGCATCGCGAATAATTTGAATTGGTGGAAAATAAATTATGATGCTGGTATCACTGGCTGGTCGTCTGGAAAGTGGCTCAAAAAATGTGAGGTATGTTATACTGTTAAAGTAATAAGCAATGTGCGGAACACTGCTGTATCTAATGCTGAAATATATGTTGGAGATAAATATTTTGGCAAAACGGATTCTCAGGGACGATTAGATCTACCCAAATATCCGCTGGGCGGACCTCTAGGAAGTGCAGGAATAGTACAAGTGGATGTGAAAGCGAAACTAAAATGTTCCGAAGGCGGATATGCAAGCGGATCTAAGTACACATCTTTCGGTACGTGTACAGAAATAGTTATCAAAATAGGCGAGTGTGGACAAAGCATAACGAATTAGAACCATATCAGATATGCTTTTAGGAAGAATTCTTATGGTTTCAAAGTTGAACCAGAGTCTTCTTTCCTAGCCGAACTTTTCTGTCTTCCTGCAGTACATCCAGCTCTGCGGTGGTCGGAAGCGCAGTTCACCCGGGCTTATTCTCTGAGCACTTTTAATGCTGATTGCGTGCAGTGGCCTGTCTCCCAGGGTCGCGATCATCGCCTCGAGCCGCTCCACCTTCGTCCCGGCAACCTGCATCCCCAGGCATTTCTCTTCACCGACCTCTCCAGGAGGGCCTCGCAGTCCATCGCCGGATAAATCATGCCAGGCTCAAACCAGCCTGTGACCCTTTTTACCGGCGCAGTTTCGTAGATCCAGGCCCGCTCACTGGGCTTCTTGGGAGCAGTCCACCGCAGCTCCACGCAATTGTGGCCGCTATAAATGCGCTCTGCGTGGCGATGTTTGATCGGCAATATGGCATTAGTATATAAATACTTCTTTTTTCCGAAACCCTACCATCTCATTACAGTGTTCACAGGTGCTGCGGCGGGATAGTCAATATCACGCTGGGCATGATTTCTTACATAATGAACCTCTTGAACCACTAACTATATTAATTACTGAATTTGTATGTCTTTACCAATGGTTGTCATTGAGCAGACTATTATAGAGGGGCTAAAAGTAGCTGGCGGAGCCGCAGCCATATTTCTTCTTTTCTGGCGCATCCTTGACGAATTTGGTTCATACTTGCGCATATATCTGAAAGTTGATGTGTCTGCTAATAGCATAACTGCTCTGACTACCGTTGAGAACAAGGGCTACCGCTCGAAGAACCTTTATTATGCCTTTCTTCTAATTTCACCAGAAGACGAATCACCTGTTGATACGGCAAACGCTATTTTAGGCACAAATGGTTATAATTATCATCCCGCGAATACTAATGGATTTGAATTTTTTCGTCAATTAAATATTTTTACTCCACTATATGATAATGATAGGGCTTTAATTCCTCTAAATTATTACTATTTTGAAAATGTAAGAATTAGTGATGAGACATTAACCTATCGCGCTCTGATTGATCGAGCACATCTTCAGAATGGGAAGCCTTATTCGATTAGGTTTTACATATTTGGAAAACATATATTCAGACTAAGTAGGCTTCATCGTTCCGTTCATGATTGCTTCGTCTTTATGTGAAATGATCTGGGTAAGTCTGCTTCGCATGATTTAGGCTTGGATATTTTAATGTGCGTTCTTGTCATTGATATGTCCGCAGCTCTGGCAGATGCCGTCTTTTACCAGCATCTTCGGACAGCATGTGCCAGGGTCTGAGTGGAAGCTGATCTCGCGCTCTTATGGGCTAGGCTGATCCTCTTCGACCCACCATCCTCTCTCCTCGGTGTCACGGCTGCGGCGGAGGATAGCCGGGAGTGCAGACAGGTGCCGTCTCCGGCAGGCTGAAATTCCGTGCTTCATGACCTGCTCAGCGCCTGGAAGCATGCTTGCGATCTTTGCAGGCACGGATTACATCCGGGGCCGGCTCATGGATCATCGAGCACTATTTCTCGATGGCAAAAAACGCCCTATGGATTCCCGACGAGGCCAAATTGAGGATCGAGGGCCTGTGACATCCGATGGCGTTCAAGCGTCGCCTGCGGCGGGAACATGGTACAATAGGGGCGGCTCGTTGGTGGTTCCCATCGGGCGATGGGGCGGCTGGGGTAAGCGGCAGAGCTGGAGGTTATGAGAGCTGCGGCGGTGGGCGCTGGATGTCTTCGCGACGCTCTCCACGGCGGCCAGCTCGAAGGTGAATAAGGAGTCTACGACGAAGATAGGCATCAGCTCCGGGGTTTCCATGCGGTGTCGGTTTGCTTTTCCGGCTATGTGCTGGAGCTGGCTGCGAAGGGGAATTGCTGCCTGAACTGTAAGACGGGGCAGGCGTCAATGATGGCAATCTCTTTCAAGGGGAGCGAGCAGAAGACGAAGGTGAGGGCGACGTGCGGGTATTTGTGACTTTGAAAATCATTTTTTGCAAATCTATTCTTGTGAGTATTAAGATTCCGGGATGATAGTCTGAATCAGAGGTTGCCTTATTTTAAGTACTGTTGCTTAATTATTTATCTACTATCAGGGAGTGCAGTCCAGTTCACTCCATCAACCAGCTTGAGTATATAAATGCCAAGCTTTTAGGACTCTTCAGGCCATAGTCCTTCTTCGCGCAAGTCCAGGCAATCCTCTCCTTTAGTCTTTGCTGAAATACCTCAGATAATCCTCATGGCAACTTGTTTTGTGATGACCGGCCTACACTGGGTGAGGATCGCTTTCAGGGCAATCTCTTACCTCATCATGTGGATTGATAATCGAACTCTCCAACTTAGGCCAACTTTGATCCAACTTAAACAAATCGATATCCATAGAATTTATTTTTAAACGTAATACCCCGCAGCTCGCTGCAGATGGGATAAAGGGCATGCGCATTCAACTTAGGCTTGGATCAGGTTAGCCTGGTTCCAATTTCATGTGGCAGCGCCTTGGATGCCCCGCTGCTTGCGGCGTGGGTGCGCTGCTGCCGTTTCACCCAACAACAAATTTTAAAGATCAGTAGGCGTAATATGTAAATTATCAGTATAATTATTCAATATTAATACCATTGCCCAGCTATACAACGCTTCTTACAGAAGAGAGAACGTAGCATATACAAAAGATTTAAGCTCTCTACTAATATCTCACCATGTAGGAGGTTTTTAATTGGAGGCTTTAGATCGCATGGAAGTCCAGAATGCAATAAAGACAATGGACAATAACCAAAAAACTATCTACTATGAACAAAAGAAGAAAAATCCCGGTGTAATGGCGGCAGCAAGCTTTATCGTTCCTGGACTTGGACAATTCTTAATGGGAAAAATAGGCAAAGGACTTGCTATACTATTGTTATGTTGGTTGGTCGTACCTTGGATATATGGTATCTACGATGCATATAATTCAGCGAAGAATTACAACGCGGATCTTTATATGCTAGTTTATCCTGGACAAACACCAACAGTTTCCTAGAAACTTTTTTTGCAGTTTTTATTTTTTAATGAATATCTAGCAGCAAACTGCCATAAAATGACGTGAAAAACCTCCACCATGGACATCTTTCTCATTGAATAAAGTGGGAATCAGATGCTGTACGGTCTCGCGATTGCATTCATCTCATTGTTATATTCAAATTCTAACTCCGAAAAATCAACTCCGAATATGCCAATGCAGTCTAATCCTGACCTCCCAATCAATTAGGCACATGTATCCCATATTTCGCAGTAAAGCTGTGCCAGATATCATATTTTTAAATGCTTTATCGAGTACAATTTTTCATTCTGATTCCACATTTAAGAAATAATAATTTAGATTGAATTAGAAAGGTAGCATTTACAATCAATTATTTTATAAAATTACACTTATATTTTGATAATTCATGGTTGCATGAATATTGCTTGGATTCAAAATATCCGTACAAATGAGTTGTAGCATACTAATTCTTTGAAAAATCGATAGCATGAAATTCATGAACGTTCAAACCGTTAATGCGAAATGCGGGTTATAAGGATATTTTCCGACTCAAACCTCAGGATGTTGCGCGGCGGATTATACCGCGAATTTTTATTCTCACTGATATCGAAAAATCGATATCAGGCAGTTGTCGAAAAACTATTCTATAGTGTATTGGAATGATTGTTAGACAAAAGGAGATTTAGGCCAGGTTGGGAATGCTGCACAAGGCAGTATTTATAACTCGCAGAAATTTCTCTAATTCTAATAATCCTCAAGCTCAAGTCTTGCTACAATCTTGTTCAATCTCCTCACCATGGCTTTTAGCCTTTTCTTTTCTCAGTCCTGCCAGCTTTGTCTTGGCCTCGCTCGGGCTCCTCGCCCAGACGAAGTACTCCCTGTAATCCTCTCGCTCGACCAGGATTCCTTCCGGCACCGGAGGCCTGCAGAGGGAGACCTCAACACTCTGCACCTTTCCCTGCAGTACAACCACGCAGACCTTGAAGGGCAAAAGACCGCTCTGGAGCTGCTCGCCTAACATATCAACTTCAGCCACCTCCAGCTCAGTCGTCTCGTCCGAGGCCATGCGGACGATCTTGAGAACCCGGTCGGCTACCGGCCTGCTGTAGGGGCCATAAAGGCCGTCTGCTGCATCGCTGGCCACAAAGAACGCCTGCATTACCAGTGCTCCTTTTGTCGGCAGCGGCACTCAGAGGTCATCCAGATAATCGTCATAATTCACCAGGGCGTCCGGGCTCATGGCCGCTTTGGCATCGGACTTCTCAAGGGCGGAGGCAATCTCGAACAGGGAGCAGAGCTGAGTAGAGAGCAGTGGGCTCTGGCTCATGAGAAAGACGGTCTGCTTTTCTTCCGGGGTCATCTCTTCGCTTGCCTTAAGCATCTCTTCACGGGAGAGGGTGATAGTAATCACATGCTTCTGGGTCTGGGGGTCGTCTCTGCGCTCGATCTTCAGGCTTTCGCCTCCTGGGTCTTGATGAATCTGGCGTGGAGCGCTTCTTTGCCCGGCATGACCTCATCAAGGAAACAGCCGCCGGCCTGAAGGGATCTGATGTGCTGCACTCCTGAGCAGGGGTTCGGGTCGTCTCCTCCCGGGCATCTGCGGCAGTAGAGGCAGGGGATATAAGCGCTGGGTGGTTTAGGCATTTGCATCACTAATTCTGGTTTTCTGCAATTTTAAAGCGCGTGCGAGTAGGCACGCTCCTGCGCGCGGACCCCTACCTTGCTCGTCGATTCGTTAATTGACGCAAAACCTGGGATAATAAGCTTAGACACGTGTTTTTGCCGTTAGATTACTGTCTCCTCACGCTTGAGTGAGGGGGGTGCGCCGTCTTTTGAATCAATTCATGCTTTCAACGCCACTTCTCCAGCGGCTAAAGGTTTTGCCAGGAGCTTTCCAGCGTAAAACTCCTCCATGATTTCGTCTATTTTTTCGGAGATCTCAGGAGTGATGTACGCTTCATCGCAGCAGTCACATACAAGGGCAGGAACATCTTTGATGACCACTACTTCATTCTTTACTTTAACAACGAATTCCTTTTTTCCTTCGTGCAGCTTGCCATTGCAAAAACTGCAAGTATCCGGTATCATTCGTTTCTCCTCAGGCAGTGATTTATCCATCTCTCTTCATCAGGCCAGTATACTGTGATGATGCGCAGGTGATCCATGCAGCAGGCCACAACCGCATGGCACTGGCGACCTGACACGAATCCCAGTATGAGGACGACAGGACACGGTTCCCTATCAGGATATTCTTCTATTACTTCTCCATCCATTATTAAGTCTACCAGGTCTCGGCTGGAAATGTGCCGCTCAAACATCCTGGCTCGGGCGTGAAACGTGAGGTGATAATCTCGTTTGGAGATCATCTTTTTAATTTCATCGATGAGGCTAATTTGCTCCACCCCTAGATCCACCTTCGACAATTGCGATCTCGTAAATAAGTTTATACTCGGCGCAGATTAACTTACTTTCGCTTCGGCCTGCTGGGATTCCAGCTCTTTTACTCTCGATGACAGTTTCGCATAATCGAGCAGCGAGGCCTCCGTGGCATCATCTCTCGTCTTGATCCTGTGGTCCATCTGGTAGCCTACCAGGACCTCTTTGGCCTCGTCGGAAATCGTTACTGAAAGTCGGTTTCTTCACATGTGTAATTCTCCCTAGATTTAGCTAGCCATGATGGCTAGCTAAGTATTAAACTTATTTAGGAGGAAGGTCTGCACCGGACCTTTCGGAGAGGGCCGAATGGGGCCCCCCCTAAATGCAACTGGTTGAGTTTCTTTTTCTGCCATGCCGCGCGGGCTTCCCCTAACCCCATACACGGGGGACATTCCTGGTGCATCAGGTGTTTCAGGCAGAGTGGTCTTTGCATATCTGCCATTTCCGTGGCGGGAGTTCTCGGCCTGGCATCCAAGAGGGCACAGGGCCTCTGTCAGTAATCAGGGGGCATGAGGTTTCTTGCACACCTTATGCTTTCTAGGTGGATCAGAGCGCGCGAGTAGGCACGCTCCTGCGCGCTGACCCCCTACCAGTGGGGGTCCGTGCTCGTCATTATGGGAAGTAAATCGGAAAGAAGATAAATACCAGGCGCGAATTGATTGCCCATAAGTGGCTAATGTGACTGCTATATATGAGATGAAATTTCTAGGCTATGGCTGCCTGGCTGATCTGTTGAAGCTGCAAGACCTCGTTGCTGCAAATCTTACCTGCAAGCAGGTCTTCATTCTGCATGATGAGGAGTACTTCAGGCAGGTCCTTTCCCTGGATCGATCAGCTCTGGGCGTTTTCGCCAGAAAGCAGCTGATCGCCTTCAGCATCATTCGCATTCCCGGGCTCACCTCAGAGAACCTGGGCAGGGACATCAATCTTAAGGAAAAGGAGCTTGGCGGTGTCGCTCATCTCCAGGCGGCTGCCGTTCATCCTGCCCATCGCGGCCACGGCCTGCAGCGAAGACTCATTCTCGCCCACCTGGCAGTGATTGAGGAAATGGGATATGATCATGCCTGCTGCACAGTGTCTCCTAAAAATCCGGTAAGCCTCGGCAATTATCTCTCCTGCGGCCTTGCTATTGAAGGATTATGCCCAAAAAAGCATGGTTGGTGGAGATTCATTCTGCGCAAACAAATAATGCGAACGGGTCAAGCGAATCAACTGAAGGCGGGGGACACCCAGAATGCGGCGAATATGCAAAAGGCAGGGGATATGCGGAATGGATCTGATATGCAGATTGATGCGAGCAGGAACGAATCCCGCGCGCCGATAGCAGTAAGCAGGATATCGATCTCAGATATTGAAGGTCAGCTGGATCTCATAAAGAAGGGCTTTAAGGGCTTCAGGATTGCTGCCCATCCTGAAGGAGCCCAGATATTCTACGGCAAATTTTGAGTTATTATCAATATTATTCTATCGCAACGCCATTGCCACAAGATCCACCAAATCGATAACCTTCGCGCCGCTGCTCCCGTCTCTCAGATTCCTGATGCAGAGCGGGCAGGTGGTGATGATGAAATCGGCATCTTTTGGGGCCTCCTTTAGCCTCCGGCTTGCCATCTGCAGGGATAGATCTCTATAACCGGCCCGGACACCGCCTCCGCCTCCGCAGCATCTTGCCTCCTCTCTGTTTGTTTCCATCTCTTTGAGGCGGCAGATCGCCTCGATGACCTGGCGCGGCTGCTCGTAGATCTTATTGTGTCTGCCCAGATGGCAGGGATCATGATAAGTCACTGTGAGATCGAGCGGAAGTAGATCAAGCTCGGATATTCTCTCTGCCAGAAACTCCGGAACGCTCTGCACCTGAAAATTCCTGGGGTAATTTTTTTTAAGAGTGGTATAGCAGCCTGCGCAGCCAGTGATCACCGTTTGCGCCCCAGTCTCTTCTATCTGCCTGCAGTTTTGATCGATAAACCGCCGGGCATCAAATCCGGTACGAAGCAATGGAGAGCCGCAGCACTGTTCTTCAGGGAGAACGGTTGCTCCAAAGCGGTGCAGGATGGAAAAGGTCCTGGCGGCGGTATCCGTGTAGCGGTAGGAATTCATGCACCCCACAAAATAGACGTAGTCTGCCTTTTTTGGCAGAAGGCTTCTGTCCATCAGCCAGGAGAGCCGGTCTCTGCTATCGCCAAAGGTGTTTCCGCTGGCAAAGATATTTCTGCTCAGATCCGCCTGCTGGGCGGTCATCTTTCCCTGAAGGACCAGCTCTCTTCTGGCGCTTTCAATCATCTCTGGCGGGTTTATGGCTGCGGGACAGTTTTCTGTGCACAATCCACAGGTGGTGCAGCTATTGAGGCTATCGAGAACCTGCTTGTCTGGAAGAAGGCCGCAGGTAAGGCCCTTCATAATCATAATGCGTCCCCGGGTATTGGCCGACTCCCAGCCTGACTGCTCGAAGACCGGACAGATGGCGCGGCAGCTTCCGCATCTCACGCATTGGTTTATCGATTTAAGTTGCCGATCAAGATTCATTTATCGCCCCATTTTTCATAATCCTATCTTTCATAGCGCAATCTTTTATAGGCCATCTTTACCCAGCCCCATCTTTCCCGGATTGAGAATTCCCTGAGGATCCAGGGTATTTTTTATGGATTGCATCACAGAGAATGCCTCAAAGCCCATTTGCTCAGGCAAATACTCGGCGCGGGCAAGGCCGATTCCGTGCTCGGAGCTGACTGTTCCACCGAGATCCATGGCAGCCCTGTGAATTCTGTCTGCAGCCAGGAGCAGCTTCTGCCATTGCTCACTGCTCATAACATCAATGAAGAGGGCCACATGCAGGTTTCCGTCTCCAATGTGGCCGTATTTCATGGCAGGGATGTCTAACTTTGTGGTGATCTGCTGCACTCTTTTGATCAACGCGGGAATCTCTTTTATGGGAACTCCCACATCCTCGCCCATGTAAATTCGAGTCTTGGTTGGGTCAAGCCGGGATATCGCCGCTCCCACCAGTCTTCTCGCTGCCCAGATGCCATCCATCTGCCCGCCGGAAGCAATTCTCACGCTCCTGGCGGTGGACTGGCATATCTGACAGATCCGTTTCGCGGCTTCGGATGTTGAACTCTCGGTTCCGTCCACCTCGAATAGGATTATGTCTCCAACTTCAGGTATGGCGAGATTGGGATCGCAGAGCTTTAAAACCTCCAGAGTTGTTTTATCGAGGATCTCGCAGGCAGAAGGAGTTATGCCGCTGGAGAATATCTCGATTACTGCCTGGCCGGCGATTTCTGCCTCCTCGAAGCATGCCAGGATCAGCTTTCTGGCGCCGGGCAGTGGAGCGATCTTCAAGCCTGCCTGGGTGATGATTCCAAGGGTTCCTTCCGATCCGACGAAAAGACGGGTGAGATCGTATCCGGCGGACGATTTGAGCACCTTTTTGCCGGTATGGATGATCCGGCCATCTGCCAGCACCACCTCCAGATCGAGGACATAATTTCTTACCGTCCCATATTTGACCGAGCGCATGCCACTGCTATTGTAGGAGATCATTCCCCCGATGGTGCACATGGACAGACTTCCCGGATCCGGCGGAAAGAAAAAGCCGTAGGGCTTCAGAGCGGAATTGAGCCTCTCTGCCACTACGCCCGGCTCAACTATGACCTGCTGGTTTTGAATATCTATTTCCAGAATCCTGTTCATTCCAGACATGTCCAGGACCACTCCACCTCTGACCGGAGAGCATCCCCCCGCAAGGCCGGTTCCCGCCCCCCGCGCGGTGACAGAAATGAGCTTTTTGCTGCATAATGCAAGGATGCGGGAGACCTGGCTTGCGGACTGCGGGCGCACTACGAAGTCAGGCATGCCGGAAATTTGAGATGCATCTCCCGCATAGCAGCATCTTTCGCCCGGAGCGGCAGAGACTCTATCTCCAGCAATCTCCATTAGCTCTTTCATAATTTCAGTCATGGCGATTCCAAAGGCTCAATTTCATATTTGACAGCAGCATTTCGATATAAAGATTCTCTATCTTAAAGATTGGGCGATTCGGCGATTCTTTCTTTCAATTCAGTAAATCGAATCTGCGTTAACTCTAACTTTTTACTGAAAATCTAATTTCGTTCAAGTATAAATTATGTAAAAATTTATATAATGTTTTTTAGAAATATTTTAAATATAGAAATTAAATTATATTCAATTTCACCTATTACTAAATAATATTTTAATTATTGTTAAAAATTTATGTTATAAAATATTATCTAAAAATTTTTAAATATATAAAATGTTCTATATATTATTTATACATCTAAATTTATAGCTTACTTTATATTTTATAATAAAATTTTTTATGTAATAATGTGTATAAAAAGCTAATTTAGAATTTATAATTTTTAAAGTTTTTTGTTATATTTAGATGATATCAATAAATTAATATCATCAATTTGTAATTATATTTAGATCGGCAGATAATAATTTAAATTATAAAATTTATTACTATATTAATTAAAATTATTTTTATGCATATCCGTTTAAGAATAAAAAAGGTCACGTGCCATTTAATGATCAATATTTTATAAATACATATCCGGGCAAAAACTGCTATATGTTTGCATCCAGATTATTATTTATAAAAAAATGAATATTTATATTGAGAGGGAACTCTATTCCGATAGTTTATTAGAATGGAGAGTCACTTTAATCTCATTCATTGTTCAGATCATATTTTCATCTCGCAAAGCATGAGGATAGGCGCCAGAAAGGGCATATTCGCATAGTATCTGGAATAGTCGACCTATCAGAATTGATATTTTCGGAATTGCGTGGAGTTCTGATCATATAGTATATAAGAACCAAATATCCCGGGAGGGCCCGGGGGATGATCTACACAAAATTCCCGAAAACTAATGCATAATTGGGTTTCAAGTTTTTATTATATTAATAAGAATTAAACAATAATTATCTAACAAATTTATTATTTTAATTAAAATTATTTATAATAAAGTTATGTACTAATTTTAATGTGACATATTATTAATACATTTATAAAAGTTTTTAGCAATTTTTAATATTATAATAAATTTAAAAATATCCAAAATTTATTGTTATTATTAAATTTTAAATAATTATTATATTTATTAATTTTTTATAACATTATAAACATTTACAAATAATATATTCAAGTTATAATTTTTGTTTAATATTAGTATATTATAATTTATTAATATTAGTTTAAATAGAATAGCTATTTATTTGAGAAAAGTGAGAATTAAATTGGATTGAATTTGATTGGATTGAATTGGGTCCATCGCAGAGCAGATCATTTTCATGCCGGACTGCTTTCCTAGAGTTAATAGATAAAAACCACATTGCAATTTCCGGGATCTTTCTCATCTGGCAACCACGCAGCAAATTCTGATTACAGCTCAATTTAATGAAATTTTTGGGCTATTTAGGTTAGTATTATATATCATATGATCTATCTGCAATTTAAGTTCAGGATCTCAATATCTTCAATTACAGGAGCGAGCATATTGGCGATGAAACTTCTGTTAATAGCTTGCCGTGTGATTTTTTTTATGGTACTGCATGCTTTGGAATTTTGCTATGCTCGGGTCAATCGCGTTTATCTACTCCAAGATGTCTGAGCATAGTTTCTATTCCTAAAGATATAATATAAGGATCTTGTAATATAATTCTAATAGTTCTGGAGGATGCGAATTGTATGAAACGAAGAGAGACAGGTATTAGGGCGACAGAAATTTGCCAACCGCCTGAGGCGACAGGGAGGACAGACTAATGCCAGCCACTTTGACCTATCCCGGCGTATATATTGAAGAGGTACCCAGCGGCGTGCGGACTATTGTTGGCGCAGCGACTTCAGTTACCGCCTTTATCGGTCGCGCTCCACGCGGACCCGTCAACGAGGCCGTGACCATTAACAGCTTCGGGGACTTCGAGCGAGTTTTTGGTGGACTCAATGCAGATTATCCTCTAAGCTATGCAGTGAAGGACTTTTACCTCAATGGAGGCAGTCAGGCGATAATCGTGCGGCTGTTCAAGCCCAAGAGCGGCGATGGAGTGGCCTTTGCGGACTCATAAGCAAATTCTGCTCTAGATGGCGGTCATAATGAGTGAGCTAGGACCCGATTCCATTGAAGGAGCGAATGAATTCAATTAGAGAAAATTTAGGGTGGTATTTCGATGAAATTAAAAGCAGCCAATCCTGGATCCTGGGGCAATAATCTGCAAGTTCAGGTGGACCACGATGTGGCAGAAGAAGCGGCAAAGAGATACGGTCTGACAAAGGCCGACCTGTTCAATCTGATTGTCAAAGATACGGCTACAGGCGCTGTTGAAGAGTTCCGCAATCTTTCTGTTAAGGACAGCCCGCGAAGAGTTGATCTGGTACTGGAGAATGAATCCAGGCTGGTTCGGATCGAGTTAAATCCTCTAACAGATACAATTCCCGTCTCCAAAAATCTGGCGGGCGGCAGCGATAGCAATCCATTGGAGGTGGTAGACTACTGCGCGAGCGAATCCGAAAAGAAGGGGATCTATGCCCTTGAGAAGGCAGACATCTTCAATTTGCTGTGTATCCCGCCGGATTCTGTGGATGGCGACCTACCTTCGGGGGTTATCACGAGCGCTGCCTCATACTGCGAAAAACGTCGCGCAATGATGATAGTGGACTGTCCTAGCAGCTGGACAAGCAAGGAAACGGCAAAGGCAGGCATCAGCGCCATCGGAACTAACAGCAAGAATGCCGCTCTCTTCTTCCCCAGGCTCAGGCAGCCCAACCCATTGCAGGGAAATCAGATGGGAACCTTTGTTCCCTGTGGAGCGGTAGCGGGAGTTTTCGCCCGCACGGATACCCAGCGCGGAATCTGGAAGGCTCCTGCCGGACTTGATGCCACACTCGTGGGCGTGCCGCAGCTTAGCGTTCCCCTGACAGATATGGAAAACGGCGAGCTGAATCCACTGGCAATCAACTGCCTGAGGTCCATGCCGGCCGCTGGGCGCATCATCTGGGGCTCCCGNACTTTGCAGGGGGATGACCGCCTCAGCTCGGAATGGAAGTATATCCCGGTGAGAAGGATGGCNCTCTACATTGAGGAAAGCCTCTACCGCGGGACCCAGTGGGTTGTATTCGAGCCCAATGATGAGCCCCTGTGGGCCCAGATCCGCCTGAATGTGGGCTCTTTCATGCACGGCCTGTTCCGGCAGGGAGCTTTCCAGGGAGCCTCGCCCAAAGAGGCATATTTCGTCAAGTGCGACAAAGAGACCACCATTCAGGATGATATCAACAAGGGCATCGTCAATATCCTGGTGGGATTTGCTCCGCTCAAGCCGGCAGAGTTTGTGGTGATCAAGATTCAGCANATGGCTGGAGAGATTCAGACCTGAAGGTGATAATGCATGGCCAGTTTTAGCGTTAATGCAACTCGTTTTGATCCTTACAAGAATTTCAAGTTCAGAGTAAAGTGGGACGGCCGGTATGTGGCAGGGATAAGCAAGGTCAGCGCTCTCAGCCGGACAACGGATGTGGTCGAGCATCGTGAAGGGGGAGATCCCAGCAGCACCCGAAAATCTCCCGGCCAGACAAAATATGAGGCCATAACTCTGGAAAGAGGAGTAACCCACGATCCGGATTTCGAGACATGGGCCAACAAGGTCTGGAGCCACGGAGCCGGCCTGGGGGCCGAGGTCTCGCTCAAGGATTTCCGCAAGGACATCACCATCGAGGTTTATAACGAGGCCGGGCAGCTGGCGATTGCCTA